>Ga0213821_1000098_pt1 | contig 57134 bp, 50 predicted proteins | sample MC6MC0909MG_FD_179894 | JGI IMG/M metagenome (GOLD analysis project Ga0213821, IMG submission 179894) | Enriched soil aggregate microbial communities from Iowa State University, Ames, United States - MC6-MC0909-MG | ecosystem: Environmental > Terrestrial > Soil > Unclassified | place: USA: Iowa...
CGTTGTTCTGGATGACGATGTGGCGCTGCGCGTCCGGCTCGCCCATGAAGTGGTACACGCGGTCGTTCTGGCCCAGGTCGAAGTAGAAATAGACTTCGCTGCGGCGGTCGTGCAGGTGCGGCGGCATGGTGTTCCAGACGCTGCCCGGCTTGAGCACGGTCAGGCCCAGCAGCAGCTGCGAGGACTGGCAGGTGGCCGGCACGATGTACTGGTAGATGGTGCGCTCGTTGCTGGTTTCCAGCGCGCCGCGCTCCAGTGCCACTGCGTCCTTGATCGACAGCTGCTTGGTCTCGAAGCGCGCGTGCGCCGGGGTCGAGGCCAGGTAGAACTGCGCGGGGTTGGCCGCGTCGTCGGAGGCGAACACCACCTCTTCGCTGCCCATGGCCACGTACAGGCCGTCCTTCGGGCCCAGCGTGAACACGGTGCCGTCGACGGTGACCGTGCCGCTGCCGGCGCCTACATTGATGATGCCGAGCTCGCGGCGTTCCAGGAACGCGTGGCCGGCGGCCGACGCCGGTTCGGTCTGCTTCGGCAGGGCCACCGGGCCCTTCACCGGCGCCGCACCGCCCAGCACGAAACGCTCGTAATGGGTGTACTTCAGGGTCACCGTGTCGGCATTGAACAGGCCGTCGAGCAGGTAAAGCTCGCGCAGGTCGTCGTTGCTGGCGCCCTTGATGGCGTCGGGATGGGTGGCGTAGTGGGTCTTGCAGTACATGGCGTCTCCAGAGCAGGGGTGGGCCGCAGGGGCGGCCCCGGCGCGATTTCCGTCCATTCTAGCCGGAGGTGGAAACCGGTGTCATTTTGCATTGCGGGATCGGTGGGAAGTCACGACCAACGGTCGTGACCTACCGGGTGGAATCATCTCGCGGGGCTTTCGGCCGGCTGGGCTGTCTTGCCGGTAGGTCACGACCGTTGGTCGTGACCGGCATCGTTCGCTCAATCTTCAGGCGGCTGGCACGAATCGCGGACGATGAGGTGCGGGCGCACACTGGCCATCTGCAGGGCGGCCTGGCCTTCGGGCTGGATCAGCATGGCCGCGGCGGTGCGCCCGGTGTCGCGGGTATGTCGGCGCACCGAGGTCAGCGACGGCCACAGGCGCGAGGCCAGCGGGCTGTCGTCGTAGCCGATGATGGACAGCTGGCGCGGAATGCTGATGCCCGTGCGCAGCGCCACCTTGTAGATACCGGCAGCCATTTCGTCGTTACCGGTGAAGATGGCGGTCGGGCGCTGCTTGCCCAGCAGCAGCTTTTCGGCCGCCGCCACGCCGGATTCGAAGGTGTAGCCGGCCTCGATGATGCGGCCCGGCGGCAGTTCGATCCCGCGTTGCGCCAGCGCGGCGAGGAAACCGGCGGTGCGGTCGTGCGCCGAGCGGTAGGCACTGGGGCCGGTCACCAGCGCGATGTCGCGGTGGCCCAGCGACAGCAGGTAGTCGGCCGCTTCGGCAGCGCCGTCGCGGTCGTGGGTGACCACCATCTGCGAGGTTTCATCCAGCGCCGCCGAGGCGATGCGGGTGAAGCGGCAGCCGATCTCATCCAGCATGTCCACCAGCGCCTGGTCTTCCGATGCGCGTGGCACCAGGATCACCGCGTGCAGCTTCTGCTGCTGCACGAAGCGGCGCACGCCTTCGATGTAGCCGGGGCTGCGCGAATCGCAGGGATGCACCACCAGTTCGAAACTGGAACCGCGCAGCGCGTCCAGCGCGCCGTACTGCATGTCCACGATGTACTGCGCGGTGGGGTTGTCGTAGACCATGCCGATCAGGAACGAGCGCCGGAAGGCCAGGCCGCGTGCCAGCGGGTCGGGCGTATAGCCGACCTCGCGCATCAGCGTTTCCACCTTCTCGCGGGTGTCCTTGCGCACCAGGGGCGAGTTGTTGATGATCCGCGAAACCGTTTTCTTGGACACCCCCGACAGCCGCGCGATGTCGTTGATCGTGGCGGCCTTGCCCTTGGTCAACCCGTTCGTTGCCGGGTCGGTCTTGCTGCGCAGTGACATGTGTTCAAACCGAGAGAGGTCGAAGGAGTCTACCGGGCCACTCAGTCGAGGGCGCGGTAGCGGAACTGGCGGAAGTGGACCTTGCCGTCGCCGGCGGCGTACAGGGCCGGCTTCAGGGCGAGGAACTTCCCGGCCACATTGTGATGGTAGCCGGAGACTTCCATCTGAACCGGGTACTTCTGCCAGGTTTTGCCATCGGTGCTGGAATGGATGGTCACGATGTGCCGGTTGTTGGTCACCCGCAGCCACAGCTTGCCGCCTTTGGCACTCCGGTCCAGCCGGGTGGGGCGCTCCTCGCCGTAGCGGTGCATGATGAACTTCTCGCCGTTGCTGCCCACGCCCACGTAGAGCCTGTCGCTGTAGAAGAGCAGGGCACCGCCAACCGCGCCCGGTTCGATGTCCATTTCGACCTCGAACTGGTAGGCCTGGTCGCCAGCGATGGCGGTCAGCGGCGAACTGTCGCGCGGGGTGTCGCCCTTGCCCTGCACGGTCAGTCCGTCGGGGCTGAAGCCCAGGCGCTTGTACTCGTCCTGGGCAGGGTTGAAGAACGACCACTGCGCGCCCAGCCGGTCGCCCTTGAAGTCATCCGACAGCGCCATACCGTGCTGCCCCACTGACTCCCCCGAGGGCTTGGCCAGCGGCTGGCCGAGATCCCCGCCCTTGGCCACGAACCAGCCATCGTCGGTCCACTCGATCGGCTCCAGCAGCGCCTGCCGACCCAGCGTCCAGTAGCCGTTTTCGTAACCGTGGTAGATCATCCACCAGCGCCCGTCGGTGCCTTCCACCACGGTGGCGTGGCCACGCGACCACCACGGCTCTGCGGCCGACTTCGTGCGGGTGATCGGGTTGTTCGGCGCGTTCACCCACGGCCCATGGATCGAGCGCGAGCGCGCGGTGATCACCATGTGCCCGGTCGGGGGACCGGCGGTGCCGCCCACGGCGGTGGTCATGTAGTACCAGCCGTTGTGGAAATTGATCTTCGGGCCTTCCTGCGCGTAGGCCTCCACGTCCCAGCTTTCCGGGTACTTCCAGCCGTCGTAGACGTGCTTCGGCTTGCCCACCACGCTCAGGCCATCGTCGGCCAGCTGCACGTACGCACCGCCGCTGAGGAACAGGTAGCGCTTGCCGTCTTCGCCCACCGCGTGGCCAGGGTCGATGTAGCCGCCCAACCCGATGTCGATCGGTTCGCTCCATGGCCCGCGGATGTTGTCCGACCAGACCACGAAGTTGCTGCGCGCCTCGGCGGTGCGTGCCGGGAAATAGATGTAGTAGCGGCCTTCATGCTTGACGATGTCCGGCGCCCAGATCGCACCGACATTCTTGGTGATCGCATGGCCGAGCGGCTGCCAGTTCACCAGGTCGCGCGAATGCCAGATCGGCAGGCCGGGGTAGGCGTCGAACGAGGACAGGGTGAGATAGTAGTCGTCGCCGTCCTTGAGCACCGAGGGGTCGGGGCGGTCGCCGGCGAACACCGGGTTGCGGAAGGTGCCGTTGCCCAGGTCGGCCTGGCGCTGGTTCTCGATGCCGCGCTTCCAGGTGGGGGACGTGGTGTCGGCGGCCTGTCCGGCGCCGGCCCACAGCAGGCTGGCGGTGGCCAGCCCGGCCAGCAGGGTGCTCATCAAACGCATGCGGTATCTCCGATGTGTTGAACCGGGCCCGCCGCAGCACGGCGGGCCCCTGCGATCAGGCGCGCAGCAGCGCCGGCAGCCACAGCGAGAGCTGCGGGAAGAAGGTCACGATCAGCAGCACGCCCAGTGCGGCGAACCAGAACGGCCAGATCGAACGCATGCTTTCGCCCACGCTGATCTTGCCGATGGCGGTGCCGATGAACAGCACCGAGCCCACCGGCGGCGTCACCAGGCCGAGGCCGCCGGTCAGCACCAGCACCAGGCCGAAGTGGATCGGGTCGATCCCGTAGGCCTTGGCCACCGGCAGGAAGATCGGCGTGCAGATCAGGATCATCGGTGCCAGGTCCATGAAGGTACCCAGCAGCAGCAGCATCACCACGATCATCAGCAGCACCATGAACTGGCTGTGCGCGAACGACTGCAGGAAGTCGACGGCCGCGGCGGGAACCTGCAGGAACGCCAGCAGCCAGCCGAACACCGCAGCGGTGGCGATAACGAACAGGATCACGCCGGTACTGCGCGCGGCATGGGTCACCGTGCCGAGGAACTCGCGCCAGTTGAGCTGGCGGTACAGCACCGTGGTTACCAGCAACGCATAGACCACCGCGATGGCCGCGCTTTCCACAGCAGTGAAGATGCCGGCGCGGATACCGATGAAGATCAGTGCCACCAGGCCCAGGCCGGGCAGGGCGGAGACCATGCGCAGCAGCACCGCGCGCCAACCCGGGAACACTTCCACCCCGTACCCGCGGCGGCGCGCCACCACATAGCCGGTGACCATCAGCGCCAGCGTCATCAACAACGCCGGTACGATGCCCGCCGCGAACAGATCGGCGATGGACAGGCCACCGCCGGCCGCCGCCGAGAACAGGATCAGGTTGTGCGACGGCGGCACCAGCAGCGCCACCAGCGCCGCGGTGATGCTCACGTTCACCGCGAAGTCGCGGTCGTAACCGCGCTTGACCATCTGCGGGATCATCGTGCCGCCCACCGCCGACACGTCGGCGATCGCCGAACCGGACACACCGCCGAAGAACAGCGAGGACAGGATCGACACCTGGCCGAGGCCGCCGCGCATGCGCCCGACCAGCGACGACGCCAGCGCGATGAGGCGTTCGGAGATGCCGCCGCGCATCATGATTTCACCGGCGAAGATGAACAATGGAATGGCGATCAGCGACGCCGAACCGGTACCGGCGGAGATCTGCTGCACCAGCACCAGCGTCGGCAGGTCCAGGTACCACAAGGTGGCCAGCGCCGCCGCGGCCAGCGCGTAGGCCACCGGCACGCCGAGCAGCAGCAGCACCGCGAATACAGTGAAAAGAATCGTAATACCCATGACTCAGCGGTCTCCCTCTGCTTCAGCGACGGCCGGTTGCACGGCCTGCACCATCTGGTTCACGGCGAACACCGCCATCAGCGCACCACCAATGCTCAACGGCAGGTAGTTGATGCTCTGCGGCAGGTTGGCGCCGGCGGTCTTGATGTCCAGCCCGTCCAGCAGCAGCACTCCTGCCCACCAGGCGATCACCACGCCAAGCAGTGCCACCACGAACGAGGCGAACACGTCCACGGCACGACGCAGGCCGGGGCCCATGTGCGCGGCCAGCAGGAAGAAGCCAAAGTGGCGTCGGGTGTGCACGCCGGTGGCCGCGCCCAGGCTCATGGCGGTGGCCAGCAGCAGCAGGGTCACCGGCTCGGTCCAGCTGGGCGAGTCGTTGATGACATAGCGGGCGAACACCTGCCAGCCCTGCACCACCACCAGTCCGAGCAGGGCAAGTACCGCAATGTAAATGGTGACGTCGGCGATGCGGTCGAGTGCGCGTTGCGGCAACGTGCGCAGGTCGACGGCGGTTTCGGAGGTCGGGTCGGACATCGCGGCAGGCCTCAGGCGAAGTCGCGGATGCGACGGGTGAGGGCAGCCAGCTCCGGCTGCTGCAGGTACTGCTGCAGCAACGGGTCGGCGGCCTTGCGGAAGGCCGGCATGTCGACCTCGTTGAACTGGATGCCGAAGTCGGCCACCGCCTGGCGGGCGGTGCTTTCCGAGGCGTCCCACTGCTGGCGCATCACCCCTACCGATTCGCGCGCGGTCTGCAGCAGCAGCTGGCGGTCTTCCGGGCTGAGCGATTCAAAGCTTCGCCGCGACATCAGCAGCACGTCAGGTGCATACGAATGGTCGCTCTGAGACCAGTAGCGCGCGGCCTCGAAGTGGCGGCTGGAGTGGAAGCTGCGCATGTTGTTTTCCGCACCGTCGATCATGTGCGTTTCCATGCCCGAGAAGGTGTCGCCCAGCGACATCGGGGTCGGGTTGGCGCCCAGCAGGCGCATCAGCTGGATGAAGATGTCCGAGGACGCCACGCGCAGCTTCAGGCCGTGCAGGTCCTTCGGTTCCACGATCGGGTGCTTGGTGTTGTAGAAGCAGCGCGCGCCGGAATCGTAGATCGCCAGCCCCACCAGATCGCGGGTTTCAAAGCCGCGCAGCACGGTATCGGCCACGCCGCCGTCGAGCGCGCGGCGCATGTGCGCCACCGAATCGAACACGTAGGGCAGGCACAGCGCCTGGGTGAGCGGGAAGGCGTTGTTGAGCGCGCCGGAATACACGCGGGTGATGTCGATGACCCCGAAGCGGGCCATGTCGATCGCTTCCGATTCGCGGCCGAGCTGGCCCGAATGGTACTGGCGCAGCCGCAGGCGGCCGCCGGTCTTCGCTTCCAGCTGCTGGCCGATCCACTTCACCGCGGTCACGGTGGGGTAGTCGGCCACATGCACATCGGTTGCGGTCAGCAGGCGCGCGCCATCGGGCGCGTCACCGGTGGAACGTGAACACCCGGCCGACAACAGGGGCACGCTGAGCGCGCCCACGCTGGTGGCAAGGAAACTTCTGCGAGTAATCATCTGCGCCCTCCCAAGCGTACTCGCCATGGCCGCCCGGTTATCCGGCGGCGATGGCCCTGCAGGTAATGTCGCCGTAACCGGCGAAACGGATCAGTGCCTGTTGGCCTACGGCAATGTCATGGATACCGGTGGCATTGCCACTGGCGATCAGGTCGCCGGCCTTGAGCGGGCGCCCACGCTGGGCAGAACGCCCCAGGGCGAAGGCATACGCGGTGCGCAGGCCGCCCGGCAGCAGGGTGGCGCCGCCGGTGCCCACCACCTCGCCCTCGATGCGGGTTTCGGCGCGCAGGTCGGCATCGTCCAGCGCGGTCCAACCCGGGATTTCCGGGCCCAGCACCAGGCCGTTGTTGTTGCCGAAGTCGGACACCACCACGCGCGGGCCCAGCTTGTTGATCGTGGCCAGCGGGCTGCTGGCTACTTCCACGCCGATGAACAGCTTGGCAGGCAGCGCTTCGGCTTCTTCCGGGGTCCAGTGCAGCTTGTCGGCGGGTGCGTCCTCCAGCAGCTGGATCACGTACTCGGCCTCGACCGCGCCGAAGCCGCCGACGAAGACAGGGATGTCCACTGTTCCACCGGTAGCATTCCAAAGCCGCTGCGAGAAGATCGGGCCCAGCAGGCGGTCATCGCCGGAGCTGTCGCGACGTTCGGCGGCAATGAAGCCCACCTTCCAGCCCACCACCTGGTCGTCCCACAGCGCGATGGCCTGGTCCTGCACCTGGTAGGCGGTGACCAGATCATCCGGGATGTTTCCCGGGAAATCCGGCAGTGACCGGCCCTGCTGGCGGGCCGAAACGAACGCATGGGCAATGTCGCCCAATCCCTGTTCTGGCAGATCCTGTTTGCCCTGATCGTTGCTCAAGCGGGTCTCCCGTTGATTTGTTGCACTGCCCATCGACAGCGCTTGGATGAGCTGTATATGGTAAACCGGTGTCATTGGCAATGTGCAGCGCGTCAGAACCTGCCCGGCCCCGGCACGCCGTCGTTTCCCTACCGAAGGACCTGTCCGGATGCGTTCTGCCGTACTGATGCCCCTGCTGGCCGCCTGCCTGCTCGCCGCCACCCCCATGTCTGCCGTCCACGCCGCCGAGCGGCCGGTGCCGCAGACCGAACCCGCAGCGGGCTCTCCCACGCGGATCGACCTGTGGCCGGCGGGCAAGGTGCCGGGTGAGGCGGCCCGGCCCAGCGTGCCCCGCGTCATCGAACGCAGCACGGATATCGCGCTGCCGGACCGCTACATCGACACCGTGAGCGCACCCTATCTGGTGGCGTATCGACCGGCCCGGCCCAATGGCAGCGCGCTGCTGGTGATTCCCGGCGGCGGCTACCAGCGCATCGTGCTGGACAAGGAGGGCACCGCGCTGGTGCCGGCCTTCGTGGAGCAGGGCGGGGTCACCCTGTTCGTGCTGCGCTACCGCCTGCCCGAAGGCCGCGCCGACCGCCAGGCCGCGCTGGCCGACGCACAGCGGGCCCTGCGCGTGATCCGCGCCGGCGCGGCGCAGTGGCAGCTGGATCCCCAGCGGATCGGGGTGATGGGGTTTTCCGCCGGTGGCCACGTTGCCGCGCGCCTGAGCACCGGTTTCGCCACCGTGCTGCCTGGCAACGGCGACGCCACCGACAGGCTCAGCGCGCGCCCGGATTTTGCGCTGCTGCTGTATCCGGTGATCGACATGGGCGCGCATGCCCACGCCGGTTCGCGCAGCCGCCTGCTCGGCGCCCAGCCGAGCGCCGCACTGGAGGCGCAGTTCTCGCTGCAGACCCAGGTCAACGCGAAGACACCGCCCACCTTCCTGGTCCATGCGCAGGACGACAACGTGGTGCCGGTGCAGAACAGCCTGCTGTACTACCAGGCGCTGCTCGACGCGGGCGTGCCCAGCGAAATGCATCTGTTCGCCCACGGCGGGCATGGCTTCGGCGTGCGCATTCCCGAGGCATTGACCACCACCCAATGGACCGGCCTGGCATTGCGCTGGATGCAGGCGCAGGCCGGGGAGGCCGCGCCATGAGCCCGGCCGACCTGCAGCGCCGCCGCTTCCTGCGCGACAGCGCGCGTTACGCACTGCTGCTGGCCGCCGGCCCGCTGCCGGTGCTGGGCACCGCAGCACCCACTGGCGCGCAGGCCGATTCGCTGGCCAAGGTGCGCGGGGGTCGCCTGCGCGGCCGTTATGCGGCGGGCGTGCACAGCTTCCGCGGCGTGCCCTACGGCGCGGATACCGCGAGCCGGCGCTTCCAGCCGGCGCTGCCTGAACTGCCATGGCGCGGAGTGCGCGATGCGCTGGCCTTCGGACCGGCCGCCCCGCAGGGCAGCAGGGAGGACGGCCCCGGCAGCGAAGACTGCCTGTACCTCAACGTGTGGACACCGGCGCTGCGCGACGGTAAGCCCCGGCCGATCCTGTTCTACATCCACGGCGGCGCCTACAACAACGGCTCCGGCAGCGACCCGCAGTACGACGGCAGCGCGTTGTGCCGGCGTGGGGATGTGGTGGTGGTGACCGTCAACCATCGGCTCAACGTGTTCGGGTACCTGTACCTGGCGCAGCTTGCCGATGCGCGGTTCGCGGACTCCGGCAACGTCGGCCAGCTCGACCTGGTCCAGGCACTGCAATGGGTGCGCGAACATGCCGGCGAATTCGGCGGCGATGCCGACAACATCACCGTGTTCGGCCAGTCCGGCGGTGGCGCCAAGATCGCCACGCTGATGGCCATGCCGGCCGCGCGCGGCCTGTTCCAGCGCGCGTGGACCATGAGCGGCCAGCAGGTCACCGCAGCCGGACCTCGCGCGGCCACCCAACGCGCGCGCATTGCAATGGAAGCGGTAGGCGCAAAGGACGTCGACGCGCTGCTGGCGCTGCCTGCCGAGGCGTTGTTGGCCGCCACCCGGGCCCGCGACCCCTCGCGGGTGGAAAGCACCAGCCTGTACTTCGGCCCGGTGGTGGACGGCCACAGCCTGCCGGTGCATCCGTTCTGGCCGCAGGCGCCGGCGCAGTCGGCAGGCATTCCGATGGTAATCGGCAACACCCACGACGAAACCCGCGCCTTCCTCGGCAATGACCCGGAAAACTTCGCGCTGAGCTGGGAAACGCTGCCGGCCAAGCTGGAGAAGGAACAGTTCGTGGACCTGCTTCCTTCGGTGGTGATCGCCGAATATCGGCGTCTGTATCCGCACTACACTCCGTCGGATGTATTTTTCGCCGCCACCACCGCCGGTCGCTCCTGGCGAGGCGCGGTGGAGGAACTGGAAGCCCGGGCAAGGCAGGGCGCGCCCACCTGGGCCTACCAGCTTGACTGGGGTTCACCGCTGGACGGCGGCAAGCTGGGCGCATTCCACACCTTGGACATCCCGCTGGTATTCGACAACGTGCGGGCCGCAGGTTCGCGCACCGGCGAGGGCGCCGACGCCCAGCAGATGGCAGACGTGATGAGCGAAGCGCTGCTGGCCTTCGCACGCACCGGCAACCCGAACCACGCCGGCCTGCCGGAGTGGGACCAGTACACCCTGGAACGTCGGCAGACCCTCGTATTCGACGTACCGTCGCGCCAGGTGGACGATCCGCGCGGTGGAGAGCGCCGTCTCTACCAACAGGCCCCGTTCGTCCAGCGCGGCACCGCGTAGCGACACGCCATGCGTGTCCCACGCACCCCAAGCCGATAGCCACCATCAACCACTGAACGGAATTCGATAGCTTTTTCGGCCAAAACGTCGCGATCCGCCGTGATCTGGATCAAACATCTTTTTTACCCGTATCGCCTAGACTGCGGGCATGCACGATCAATGCACTCCCTTTCCGCCCTTCCACGGCCGCGATCGCCTGATCGCTGCGGTGGATCACGCGGTGCAGCATGACGACCCGAAGCAGATCGCCGAAACCCTGCGCGCGGCCCTGCGCGAGGCCATTGCCGACAGCCGCATCCAGCTGCCCGCCTGTTGCCATCGCCCCATCAGCGACCACTACGCCCGTCGCGAGCTGTACCGCAGCCCGGCGCATGGCTACAGCATCATCGCCATGAGCTGGGCACCGGGGCAGGGCACCCCGCTGCACGACCACAGCGGCCTGTGGTGCGTGGAAGGCGTGTGGCTGGGTCAACTGGAAGTCACCCGGTACCGGCTGCTGGAACGCGAAGGCGACCGCTTCCGCTTCCAGCAGGAAGCCACCCTCATCGGCGACTGCGGCAGTGCCGGCAGCCTGATTCCGCCGCACGAGTACCACACCCTGCGCAACGCCAGCGACACACAGATGGCCATCTCGGTACACGTCTATCAGGGCGAAATGACCCACAGCGCGATCTTCGAGCCCGAAGCCAACGGCTGGTACGAACGCCGCCTGAAAGAAATGGCAACCGACGCCGCCTGAGCGGCGCAAGCACCCAACCCGTAGAGCCACGCAGGGCGTGGCTCTACGCCATGTCCGGGCACCGCTATCGGAGTTTGTGCAGTGCCGGTGAGGCTGCTGCGATCTAGCATCGGGCGGGATTCTTCCGTCACCTATGCTGGAGCACAGCATGCAAAACCGAGTATTCGCCATGGCCGCAACCGCATTGCTGCTTACCGCCGCGCCCACGCTCGCCAAGGCCCAACAGGACTGGCACGGCAATGAACAGCAGACGCTTGGCTTCCCGACACCAACGACCCGCAACCTGAGCCTGGACGAGAACTGGAAGGTGTATCAGTTCGATCGCGACGGGATCACCTACCTGCAGGTAAATGACCGCAACGACAATGTGCACGCGGTCATTGGCAGGCTCGACGACGTGTTCTGGGCCTTGCCGGCCGGCAAGCCTTCCGCCAGGACATCGCTGCCGTCGTGGCGGCTGAAGATTTCCGAAGATGCTATTCCCACCGTGGTTTACGTCGACGGGGATTTTTCTTTGGTGCATTACGTCGACGACGTCTCGTCGGTCTGGTCGGTCGAGCTCATCCCATAACCCTCCTGTCACGCCACCCATGCCCGGGCGGCATTGTTCGGATCCAACAGGAGCATGCGTATCCGGTTGCGGCGGCACTGCACAGTGCCGCCGTAGGCCAGCGTGCGTCCGGTCAACTGCTCGATGACCATTTCCATCGTGGCTTCGGATAACCGTTGATCTACATCGATCAACGCGACAACCAGCACGATCCCGGTGGATTCTCCAACGCGGCCACATCGCGCCTGCACCCGGACCTGCCCCTTCTCCCGCTGCAGCAGAAGCGAGACTGCGTCTGCCAACAGCCGGTACGCGGCGAGCTGCAGCCCATTGCTCAGCGCACAGGGATCGCCCGCCATGCGTGGGGAGAGCACGCGCCTTGAACGGGTCCAGACCTCGCCCAGTCCACTGAGCTGTACGCTCAGATACAAGCCGACGTGCTCCAGGCAGGTGGGATAGACGAGGCTGGTCTGTTCGCGGAACTTTCTCGAGTTGGCCACGGAAACCTGCAACAGGGAGCGGGAGAGATCGGCATGACCGTTCTCCCTGAGGTAGTAGGCGATCTCGCTGAGTGAATGGTCGATACCTTCACCCATGGTGCGCATGTCCAGTACCCGCTGGCGCAGGCTCATTTCGCTACCGATATGGGATGCCCTGGCGTGCGCCATGGACAGAAGCTCTCTCTGCCGTCCACTGATGCACTGCACGTAGTAGTGGCTGATGCTGTAACCAAGCGCAAGAAGGGCGACCCCGGACACCAGCAGCGTCTGCTGCGCCACGAACGTCGAGGAGTCGAAAGCCCAAGGCTCGCCGCCTTTGCTGCTCATGCCGATGGCCAGGTTCAGCAGTGGTACGCCGATCGCAGCGCCACGCCAGCCGTGCATGCAGGTAAGTGCGATCGCGGGTATGGCGGTGGAGACCTGCAATGATGTCTTGAAAAAGGATGCATCTGCAGGTGCCTGGAGCGCGAACAGTCCGATGCCTCCTATCGCGAGCACACAGCACATGGTCGCAATGCGGTAACGCCGGGTCCACTGCCACCCTGATGATCGCCGGATCCAGAGCAGCGCTACAGGCACTACGGTCAGGATTCCCGCGAACTGGCCCATGGCTCCTCTCGCAGCATCCGTCAGGAAATCATTGTGGTGTGGGACCGGCCAGAACAGATGTGAGAAGCAAAGGTTCAGGAGCGTGGCCGTCGCTGCACATGTGATCGCAGCAGAGATGAACCACGCATCGGTGCGGGCCGCCATCATCCTCCGATGCCAGCGCACGATCAGGGCGACCGCAGGCATGAGGAATGCCGACGATAGGATGACCCACGCCACGCCGTATCGCTCGATCATGGGCACGCGCATGTGCGCAAAGTAGGCGTATTCCCCCAGAAACAGATACGGCCACATGCGTGGCGGAAACAGAAGCAGGGCGGCGACCCGGATGCCCGCGGGCAGATAGAACTGATCCATGGATACCTGCCTCGCGGCCCAGCACAGCAGTGCGTAGGCTGCAGCAAGCGCGAAGCCGGCTGGCTCAATCCGAAAGCTCAGTTGAATCCCTCTCCTGTACCACTCCATATGGTTTCCTCCCGCCACGGTTTGCATCTGCCTCCAGGTGGAGGCGCGCCATCGTCAAGGCGCGGACGGTATCCATGCGTTGGGATGATCGCAACGTCGTCTCGTCGCTTTCGGTGTCCGTGCGGACTCCAGGACGCCGCTGGGGTTTCCGGATCCACAGCGGGCAGCACGTTCTGATTGGCGTTCGAGCACGCAGTCAGGTGGAAGCTCACAGTTCAGTTGCACGGCAATCTGCATGCATTCCTAAAGCGCTACGCGGGCAGGTTGTGTCGCTAACCGCCTCGACTCGCCGCTGGCCCAATGAACGTTGGTACATTTGCCTGACGCTATCCGCGTGTCCGTCCATGTCCGAGGAGCCTTCGTGCCCACCCACCCCTTCCTCCAGGTCAACGTCTTCAGCACCGACCCGTTGCTGGGCAATCCGCTGGCCGTCGTGCTCGATGCCGAAGACCTGGACGAGGCGCGCATGGCCGCGTTTGCGCGCTGGACCAACCTGAGCGAGACCACGTTCATTTCCGCGCCGCGTGATCCGCGTGCGGATTATCGGGTGCGCATCTTCACCACGCTGGGCGAGCTGCCGTTCGCCGGGCATCCCACGCTGGGCAGTTGCCATGCGTGGTTGGCCCGGGGTGGCGTGGCGAAGGGCGCAGAGATCGTGCAGGAGTGCGGGATCGGGCTGGTGCGGATCCGTCGCAGCGATACCGGGCTGGCCTTCGATGCGCCGCCGCTGCGGCGTGACGGGGCGCTGGCGCCGGACCTGCGCGCGCGCGTGCTGGCCGGCCTTGGCGTGGCGATGGACGACGTGCTGGACGCGCAATGGGCGGACAACGGGCCGCCGTGGCTGGCGGTGCGCCTGCGCAGCCGCGCGGCGGTGCTGGCGGTACGTCCCGACTATGCGGCGCTGGAGGGCTTGATGCTCGGGGTGTTCGCCGCATGCCGCGAGGGCGATGCGGTGGATGCACAGTTCGAGACGCGTGCGTTCATTGCCGGCGAGGCGGCACCGGAGGACCCGGTGACCGGGAGCCTCAATGCGGGTATTGCGCGCTGGCTGCTGCGCGACGGCGAGGCGCCGGCGCGGTATGTGATCAGCCAGGGCACGGTGCTGGGGCGTGCCGGGCGGGTGGTGGTGGAGCGGGACGGGGATGCGCTGTGGATTGGCGGGACGTGTGTGACGTGTATCGAGGGGTCGGTGCGGATCTAGTGCAGCCGGGCAGAGCCCGGCTCTACGGTTGGGCTAGTGCGATGCTGTTGTTGCGCTGGGTGACTTCGGCGCTGCCATCGGCCAGTGCCACGCGAACGCGGAGGCCGCTGCGGTTGCCGGCGGGCAGGGGCAGCCCGACCGTGGTGGTCTTCGGCACTAGGTCGGTAGGGGCTGCCATCGCCGGAATCTCGATCCTGGCCAGCTCGCGGCCCTTCGCATCTTCCAGTACCGCCGTGCCCACCGACGTCCCCACGTGGCCCAGGCTGTGCACGGTCACGTGCACCTGGCGGCCGTCCATGCGGATATCGCCGCGCCCGATGCCCAGGTCGGGGCGCTGCTCCACCGGCGTGCCGGCGGTGACCAGCTCGAACTCGACCACCTGCGCGACACCGGGTGCAAACCGCAGCGGGATCGACGCACTGCGCTCCAGCGCGACCTCGCGCGTGTCGCCCTTGCCGTCGATGCGGTCATCGCCGTCGCGGTCGATGCCGCTGGTCATGCGCCAGGTGCCGGCGGTGACGTTCCAGGTGCTCATTTCCGCGTCCACCGCACGGGCGCCGGTGTTGTAGGCGATCACCTTGAAGCGCTCGGTGGACGGCGCATGCACCAGCAGCGCCACCTGTTCGGCGGCGTCGGGCTGGGCGAAACGCCAGCTCACCGTGTGCCCTGGCCAGCTCTGGTTGCGCTTGAGCGCGATGCCGCCCAGGCGCGCACGCTGCAGGAACTCGCTGGGCGCTTCGACGCGGTCGGACCACCAGTGGCCTTCTGTGTTCATGTACTCGCGCTGTGCCTTGGCCTGGATGCCGTCGGCGTGCAGCGCTTCCAGGTACTTCTTGTCGCCGGTGGCCTGCCACGCCATCAGGCTGGAGAAGCCGGTGTTGCCTGCATCGGCATCGGCCACCAGTTTCGGATTCCAGGCCGCGCCCTTGCCCAGCACCTCCACGTAGTTCTCGCCCAGGTTGGCCAGCGCGCCCGGACCGCCGCGCTCCACGCGGTAATCCAGCGCCTTCAGGTACTTGTCGTCGCCGCTCCAGCGCCACGCGGCCCAGAAGGTGTGCATTACATCGCCGCCGCCCGAACCGTTGTTGAGCTCACCGCCGCGCACCTTGCCGGTGGCCCAGTTGATCTCGTTGGGCAGCGCCCAGCGGCCCTTGTCGTCGGTGTAGGCGTGGGCCAGGTAACTGTCGGCCAGGCCGGTGACCAGTTTGCGACCGGTCGGGTCGGCGTTGTACTGGCCCATCAGGAAGGCCGGGTGCAGCGCCGGGAACGAGTACGGCTTCTGCCACTGCCAGTTCGGCTCGCGGTAGACCTTGTTGCCGCCGAACCAGTTGCTGGAGAACAGCAGGTGACCCTGCGGGTTGGGCAGGATGATGCGCTCGTCGAACGCCTTCACCGTTTCCATCAGGCGCTCGACGGTGAGCGGATCGCCCCAGTTGAGGTACAGCATGGCGCTGTTGGCGTTGATGCCTTCCTCGTAGGCATGCAGCTCATCGGTCTCGATGGTGCTGAGCCCGTTGGAGAACATGCCGTTGCGGTACACTGCGTCGGACAGGGCGGTGAGCGATCGGTTGAGGCGGTCCGGCTCGACGCCCATCAGCGCCAGGCCCGGCCACTGCTGGGTGAGGTCGGTGTCGTCGGAGATCCCGCCGCCGAAGTCGCCGTACGCGATCTGGCGGTTGTCGATCCACCAGTCCACGAAGCGGCGCACGTACTTCAGGTCTTCGGTCTGCCGGAACGCCCACAGCGGGACGCCCTTCGGGGCCGCAGGCTGGGTGAACGGCGGTTTGCCCTGGCTGTTGTAGCTGATGTAGTTCCAGTACAGCCGGCCGAGTTCATGGTCCGGGTCGACCCGCAGCAGGTCGCTCAGGTCCGCATACACACGCGCGTACAGGCGCTGGCGCTTGGAGGTGGTGTGCTCTTCCACCAGGAACCCCCAGTTGTCGCGTACCTGGTTGAAGCGGTCGGCCAGGTGCTCCTGTTTCGCTTCGGTGCGGTCTTTGTAGACCATGCGGATCTCCGCCCCGTCCAGCGACGCGGCATTGAAGCCAGGCGCGCCGGACGCGATGCTGATCCACAGGCTGTCGGCGGTGAGGATGCGGTCGCGCAGGTCCAGCCACAGCGTGCGTTTCTGGTTCGGCTTGACCGACACCGAGACATCGATCATGTCGCGCGCCGGCCAGATCGGATCCTTGATGCGGATGTTGAGCGGGATGAGCCCGTCCTTCGCCGCTGGCAGGTCAAGTGCCGGCAGGTCGATGGCCACGCCATCCAGGCCGTCATGCATGTTTTCCCAACTGTGCGCCCAGCTGCGGATCAGCGGCTGCGCGGCCGGGGCGTCGCCCACGCCGGAGGGGATCAGCACGTGCACGATCGGCAGCGGCTGGGCCGGCAGCGTGTCCGCGCCGCGCCGGCGCGAACCGGCGCCCTTGGGCAGTGCCATCACCGTGCTGCGTTCGGCGGCCGGGTAGCGACCATCGATGTAGGCGCGCAGTGCGGTGATGTTGAGGTAGTCGGGCAGGGCCTGGCTGTCGACCAGGTAACGTTGCTTGACCGTGCCTTCCGGCTCGGCTCCGTCGCTGACCTGGTAGGCCCAGATTTCCTGGATCGGTGTTTCCTGTGCGGCATTGCGGAAATGCAGTACGCCGCCGGTCTGCGCGGGAATGTCGTCCACGCTGCGCACCACGCCCTGCGGGCGCTGCAGCAGCGGCGTGGCGGCAGCGCCACCGGTGCCGTGGCTGAGCGAACCGTATGCGGCACCCCGCACTTCAATGCGGTTGACGGTCTCGCCGTCCGGCACGCTCAGGTCGAGCTGCTGCCCACCTTCCACGTAGGTGTTCCAGTCCGGCAGCTGGAAATAGTCATTGCGGCCCGGCAGGCGCGAGCGGTTGTACACGCCTGGCCAGGTGGTCTCGGCGATGCCATCGGTCGCCTTCCACATCCACTGCTTGTGGTCTTTGGTGTCGGCGAACTCGATCTTGCGGATGCGGGTGACGGGTGCGGACAACGCAGGCGGCGCTGCGCTGTCCCAGCCGAAGCGGTGGTTCCAGGAACGCATGGCGTTGCTGTCGGCGACCGCGGTGGTGGGTGCCTTGTTCGCCGCCAGCGCGGCCATCCCGGCCGGATCCAGCAGGCGGTCGTATACGCGGATTTCGTCGACGTCGCTGCCGCGCAGGAAGTTGTAGCGGCTCTGCACCTGGTAGGGCGCCATCACCCGTCCGGCCAGGCCGAGCTGGTCCAGCGCCGCATCGTAATCGGCGGTGGTCTCCTGTCGCGCGACCTCCCTGCCGTCCACGTACAGGCGCACGCCGTGATTCTCATCCCAGCCGAAGGCGATGTGCTGCCATTGCCGGGGTGAAGGATTCTGGTCCAGCTTGAACGAGACGCGGGTGCGGGCCAGGTTGGCGTCGGTCACGAAGGCATCGAAGCCGTGCCCGTTCCAGTCGATGCGCAGCCAGGCCATGTCCCAGCTGCTATGGTCGGCATAGCCCACCCGGAAGATCACGAACGGCGCTTCGCCAACCGCGTAGCGCGAACGCCAGTAGAAGCCGAGGGTGCCGCGCTGGGCCTGGATGTTGCCCGGCGCGTTCCAGGAGAGCACGCCATCGTCTTCCCACTGGATGGCCGAACCGCGCGCGCCATCGGGCACGCGTTTGACCTTGTCCTGGAAGTTGGGAACCGCGTCGCCCTGGGCGGTGTCCGCCTCGAAGCCCTTGTCGGCCGACACGTGGAACAGCAGCTGCGGTGCATTCTGCGCCGAGGCGCCACCAACGGTGGCCAGGAGCAGGGCGAGGGCGATCGCCGTGGGCCGAACATCAACGCGAAGCAGCATGTGACTTTCCTTTCCACAACGAGAACGTGCAGCTCGACACGCCATCCTCGTCAGCGGAACATGGCGCAACGCCACGGCCGCGGCGTCAGCGCAGGGCCGTCAGAAACTAGCAAAGGGAACGCAGTGCGGCATCTTGCGCCGCAACAGCGGCGTGGTTGCCCACGCCGCTGCCGGTGTTGCGCGATCAGAACTTGTAGCGAACGCCCAACTGGTACTGCCGGCCGGTTTCGGTGTACTGCAGCGGCAGGCGACCGGTTGCCGGCGAGTACACCCACTCGTCGCTGGCTTCGTTGGTCAGGTTCATGCCTTCCAGGCTCAGCTCCAGCTGGTCGCTGATCGTGTAGCGGATCGAGGCGTCGATGAAGGTGGTGCCGGTCATGCCGTGGGTGCCGTCCACGTTGAAGCCTGCTTCGGTGCCGGGCACCTGGGTCAGGTAATCGTCGCGGTTGGTCGCCGACACACGGCCGGACCACACCTTGCCTTCATAGAACAGCGTTGCGTTCCAGGACGACTTGGACAGACCGGTCAGGTCCGCCTTCATCACCGGCTGGCCGCTGGAGTTGATGTACTGGATCTGCGATTCCACCCAGGTGTAGTTCAACTGCATGCCCAGGTTGGACCAGTTGCCGGGCAGGAAGGTGAACGGCTGGGTGTAGTTCACTTCGACGCCGTGCAGCTCGCCACCCGGGGTGTTGACCGGCTTGGTGTAGGTGAAGTCATCCGACGGCGAGGCACCGGTGCCGATCAGCAGCGAATCGGGCAGGCCGCTGGCGCTGTACGGCGCCACTTCGCGGGTGGTCTGCACGAAGCTTTCGATGTCCTTGTAGAACAGGCCGACGCCGGCCATCGCGCCTTCGGCGAAGTACCACTCGAAGCCCAGGTCCACGTTCTTGGCGCGGATCGGGTCAAGGAACGGGTTGCCGCTGGAGATGGTGCGCGCACCGCCGGCCACGGCCACGGTGGCGCCCGGGGTCAGGCTGCCCAGGCCCGGGCGGCTCATCACCTTGGCCGCACCGAGGCGGATCAGGAAGTCCGGGGTGATCTCGGCCACAAGGTTGAACGACGGCAGGGTGTCGTCGTACTCACGATCGACCGTGGTCGCCACGGTGCCGGTCGCCAGGGTGGAAAGACCGGTGGAGCTCTGCTTGGTCTTCACGTAGCGCACGCCGAAGTTGCCCGAGAACGGAATGCTGCCCAGCTCGGTCGAGAACTCGCCCATCAGGTAGCCGCCGCGGTCTTCTTCTTCCACGCTGCGCGAGTTGTTGGCCCGCGGGGCGACGGCAAAGATGCCGCTGTTGCTGTAGATGTCGAACTGGTTGGCGATGGCGTTCAGGTCCGGCACCACCCACTGGTCCGGGGTACCGGTGATGCCCTTCAGGCCGGCCTGCTGGGTCATGTCCACCGGCACGATCTTGGTGCCGTTCGGGAAGTTCGGCACGGCCAGTTCGCTGGCGCGCCGCAGTTCCACGGTGTCGAAGGTGTAGTTCTTGGCGAGGATGCCGCCCTTCAGGCGGAAGCCCGGGCTGACATTCCAGTTGAAGTCGACCTGGCCGGTGTCGAAGTCGTTGTCCACGTACTGCGGACGCAGGCGGATTTCAGCCAGTTCCCAGCCCGCCGGGTTGGTCGGGTCGATGCCGTAGTTCAGCTTCGGGAACCGGCTGTTGCCGCGGTAGTCGTAGCTGTAACCATCGACATCGTACTTGTCCATGATGATCGTGGTCTGGATGGGATTCTCATGCTTGGAGCGCGAGATGCCCACCTTGCCGGACAAGGTAAAGTCGTCGCCGAAGCGGTGCTGGCCGTTCAGCGCGATCTGCTTGAACTCGGTGCTCCACTCGTCGTGGCGGTTCTCGGTGCGGATGTCGACGTTGTCGAACTCACCGTAGACCAGCGCGTTGTTCTCGATCACGCCATCCTTGACGATCATCGCCGGCTTACCGACCAGGCGCGGCGTGGTGCTGGTGCCGCGGCTGAAGGAAATCGCTTCGATGTAGTGTTCGTCGCGCTTGGCGTCGATCTTCGAGTACAACGTGTCCAGCGAGATTTCGGTGGCGTCGGTCGGCTTCCACTGCAGCGTGCCGGTCACGCCCAGGCGCTTCTGCTCGTGTTCCATCTGCACGTAACGCGGGAAGCGCGGGTGGTAGACGCTGGCCGAACGCGCGGCGGCGAACGGCGACGCCGCATTGAAGTTGCCGTTGCTCGGGCCGTTGGCCCAGCGACCGGTGTTGGACCCTTCTTCCAGCGCCTGGCGCTCGGAATAGGCCACCGACAGCAGCGCGCCGAAGGTGCCATCGGCCCAGGTGTTGGAGATCAGCGCAGCCACGCGCGGGTCGGCTTTTTCGGCCATCGCGTTGTAGCTGGCCTGGCCGCTGGCGGCGAAGGTGAAGCCGTCGTAGTCGAACGGGCGCGCGGTGCGCAGGTCGACGGTGGCGCCCAGCGAGCCTTCTTCCACGTCGGCCGAGGCGGTCTTGCGCACCAGCAGCTGCGAGAACAGGTCCGAGGCGAACACGTTGAAGTCGAAGCCGCGGCCGCGGTTGGTGCCGCCGCTCTGGTCGCCGGCGCCGACCGTGGTCAGCGCTTCCATGCCGTTGATGCGCACGCGGGTGAAGTCCGGACCCAGGCCACGCACCGAGATGTTGCGGCCTTCGCCGGCTTCACGGGTGATGACCACGCCGGGCACGCGCTGCAGCGACTCGGCCAGGTTCAGGTCGGGGAACTTGCCGATGTCTTCGGCGACGATGGCGTCGACCACGCCGGCTTCGCCGCGCTTGATGTCCAGCGCCTTCTCGACGCTGGCGCGATAGCCGGTGACGGTGACGGTGTCCAGGTCGGTGGCCGACGCCGGGGCCGGATCCTGCGCCAGGGTGGTTCCGCTCAGCGCCAGGCCGATCGACAGGGCGAGCAAGGTAACCGGTGTCTTTTTCTGGATGTTTCGATATTGCATGTTTTCCCTCTCCCAAGGTGCTACATGAAACAGCTATCCGGCGACATGTCAGTGCAATGACACCGCTGGTCAGGGCGGACGTTAACAGTCCGTTGGGGATCGAGCATCTTGCACCGCAACAGACATTCCATGTCCCGTAGACGCTTGCGGGACATAGGCTTCGACAAACCGGGCGGGTGGACGGACGGGCCCGCGCCGCTAGAATGACACCGCTAGCCATTACGGCTCGGGGCCTGTCCCCGGGTCATGACCCTCACGAAGGATCCATCGCCATGAGTCGTGTTGTCTGTTTCGGGGAGTTGTTGTTGCGCATGAGCGCGCCGGGCCGTGAGCTGTTGCTGCAGACGCCGCAGGTGGCGGTCCATGCCGGCGGCGCGGAGGCCAACGTGGGGGTGTCGCTGGCGCACTTCGGGCATACCGTGCACATGGTCAGCACGCTGCCGGCCAATCCGCTGGGCCAGTACGTCGCCGGCGAACTGCGCCGACACGGAGTGGACACCACCCACGTGCAGACCCGGCCGGGCCGCATGGGCCTGTATTTCCTCACCACCGGGGCGGTACAGCGCGCCAGCGAAGTGGTCTATGACCGGGTGGACTCGGCCTTCTCACTGGGCACCGCCAGCGACTACGACTGGGACGTGCTGCTGGACGGCGTGGAATGGCTGCACCTGTCCGGGGTGAGCCCTGCGCTGAACCCTTCCATGGCCGAGGCCACCCTGGTGGCCGCGCAGGCGGCCTGCGCGCGCGGGGTGAAGGTGTCGTTCGACGGCAACTTCCGGCCGTCGCTGTGGGCACGTTGGGAAGGCGACGCGCCGGGCATCCTGCGTGAGCTGTTCGCCTGCGCCACGGTGGCGTTCGCTGACTACCGCGACATCGGCGTGGTGCTGGGCGGGCAGTTCGAACAAGCCGTGCTGGCCGAGCGCGTGGACGCCGCCGCGGTGCAGGCATTCGCCGCTTTCCCGCGCCTGCAGTGGATGGCCTGCACGCAGCGCACCGCGCACAGCGTGGACCACCACGCGCTGGGGGCCATGCTGCTGGGCCGCGATGGCACCCGCGCCGTGGCGCCGACCCGTGAAATGATCGGCATCGTGGACCGCATTGGCGGTGGCGATGCATTCGCCGCCGGCATCCTGCATGGCATGATGCAGGGCTTCGAACCGGATGCGATCGTGCGCTTCGGCCTGGCCGCTGCCAGCCTGAAACATTCGATCCCCGGTGATTTCAACCTCGTCAGTGAAGCTGACGTACTGGCCCTGACGGGCGAGGAGCGATTCGATGTCCGGCGCTGATCCGCGCGTACGCGCAGTCCTGAAACTGGCCCCGGTCATTCCGGTGTACACCCCTGAAAGCGTGGACGAGGCGGTGCATGTCGCCCAGGCGCTGTTCAACGGCGGGCTGCCGGTGATCGAGGTGACCCTGCGTACCGCGGTGGCGATGGACGCCATCCAGGCGATGGTGGAAGCGGTGCCGGACGCGGTGGTGGGCGCGGGCACCGTGCTCAACGCGGCGCAGATGGAGAAGGTGAAGGCGATCGGCGGGCGGTTCGCGGTGGCGCCGGGTGCGACCGAGCGGCTGTACGCCGCCGCGCGCGACAGCGACCTGCCGTTCCTGCCCGGCGTGGCGACCTCGTCCGAGCTGATGCAGGGCCTGGAACACGGGCTGGATACCTTCAAGTTCTTCCCGGCCGTGCAGGCCGGTGGCATCGGCATGCTGCAGGCCTGGAACGGCCCGTTCGGCGACGTGCGGTTCTGCCCGACCGGCGGGATCAGCGCACAGACCGCGCGCGATTTCCTGCACCTGCCCAATGTGCTGTGCGTGGGCGGCTCGTGGCTGACCACGCGCGCGCTGCTGCAGGCGCGGGACTGGGCCGGCATCGAGCAGCTGGCGAAGGCGTCGGCGGCGCTGGTGGGCTGACGACCCATGTCTGCGCTCACCACTGCAAAAACGGTTGCGCTCTCGGTGCTCTGCATCGTGGTGGCGCTGTTCGTGCTGGGGATGGTGAGTGGCGCCGGTGGATGGATCGCACCGTGGGTCGGATTGGGCGAGGGCGAAGGCCGGCTGGCCTGGGACCTCGGCTGGACCATTGTTGGCGGCGTCGCCGCTACCGCGTTTGCAGCGCGGTATGCGCCGGTGTGGCCGTATGTGCACGGTGGCGTGGTGTGGGCGCTGATCGCTGCGGCGTCGGTGTATGCCGCCTGGGACCTGGGCAGTGATTACCCATACTGGTTCGTGGTGACGTTGCTGGTGTCGGTGCCGGTGCAGGCGGTGGGGATCTGGTTGGGTGCGCGGTATCGGGTGCGGTTGGGATGAGAGCAGCCGCGCGGAGCCCGGCGCTACGGTGGGGCGATGCGTGCGGTGCGGTCGAAGGGCGCGTTGGCATCTCCCGTTACAGCGTTGGCAGCACCTGGTTCACCTGATCGATGCCTTCCCAGGGGTCCTGCTTCAGCTTCTGGGCGCGCTGCAGTGCTTTGTGCAGCGGGAAGGCGTCTGCGGCGGTGATGCGGCCCAGTTCCTCCCAGCGCAGCGGCACGGCGACGCCGGCCGAGGGCCTTGCCCGCAGCGACCACGAACAGACGCTGGTGGCGCCTCGCGCGTTGCGCAGCCAATCGATGAAGATCACGCCGTTGCGCTTGGCCTTGCTCATCGTGGCCACGTAGCGATCCGGCGCGTGTTCGGCCAGGGCCTGCGCGAACGACTCGCAGAAATCCTTCGCCTGCGCCCAATCCGCCTTCGGCTTCAAGGGCACCACCACGTGCACGCCCTTGCCGCCGGACAGGCGCACGAAGCTTTCCAGTCCAATCTCCTGCAGGCGGTCGCGCACATCCCGCGCCGCCGCCTTGATCGCCGCCCAGGTCACGCCGTCGCCCGGGTCCAGGTCGAAGACCAGCCGGTCGGGGTGTTCGGGGTCGTCTACCGAGGCGCCCCACGGATGCAGCTCCAGGGTGTTCATCTGCACGAGCTGCAGCAGGCCGGCCACGTCTTCGATGTACAGGTAATCCTCGCGGCCGCTTTTCTGCTGCAGCGGAATGGCCTCCACCGCGTCGCCGAGCCCGGTGCCGTGGTGCTTCTGGAAGAAGCAGGGCTTGTCCACGCCATCGGGGCAGCGCAGTAGCGACAGCGGCCGCCGCGCCACTTCGGGCAGGATCCAGCGCGCCATCTGCCGGTAATACTCGGCCACGTCGCCCTTGGTCAGCTTGGCCGTGGCGAACACCACGCGCTCGGGGTGGCTGATGGTGACCCCATCGTCGGCTGCGCTGGCGCTCTTCGCAGTCGCCGCTTTCGTACCGCCCCGCGGCTTCCCGGGTGCATCGTCCGCCTTCGCTTTGCTGCCAGTAGACGTGGCGCGCACCGCCTTGCCCGCCACGCCAAGATCCCTGGCGGTCTTGTCCTCCCGCAGGCGCTTGAAGCTGGCCTGGCGCAGCAGGCCTTCCTTCGCCCAGCCACGGAACGCGACTTCGGCCACCAGCGTCGGTTCGACCCAATGCACGCTGCTGGCTTTGAACGGCACGTGGGACGGCAGCTCGACCGCGGCGGTATCGGTGGCGAGCGCCTTGAGCTGGCGGTGCATGGACGCCAGCTTTGCATCATCGAAGCCCGTGCCTACACGGCCCACATAACGCAGCCCGCCCTGGTCCGGCGTGGCCATCAGCAGCGAGCCGAAACCGCTGCGCGCGCCTTTCGGTTCGGTGTAACCGACGACCAGGAATTCATCGGTGTTCTCGTGCTTCACCTTGACCCAGCTGGGGGCGCGTGCATTGACGTACGGCGCGTCCACCCGCTTGCTGATGATGCCTTCGAAGCCTGCCTTGCCGCTGGCCTCGAACACCGCCGGGCCGTGGTCGAGCACATGGTCGCTGTAGGCCAGCGTGCCCGGTGTGTCGCCCAGCAGTTCTTTCAGCAGCGTCTTGCGCTCCAGCAGCGGCGAGCGGCTGACGTCCACCCCGGCCACGCCGGGCATGTCGAACACCACGTAGCGCAGCGGTTGTCTGGCGGTGCCGTCGATGACCTTCTGCAGGCCGGTGAAGTCGCTGCGGCCCTGCGCATCGAGCACCACCAGTTCGCCGTCCAGGCGCAGGTCGCTGACCGGCAGGGCTTCGATCGCCTGCACGACCTCGGGGAAGTCGTCGGTCCATTTCAGGCCGTTGCGCGAGCGCAGCGCCACCACGCCATCGCTCACGTCGGCGATGAGCCGGTAGCCATCCCATTTGATCTCGTGCAGCCATGCTTCGCCGTCCGGCGCGCTGGCACGGTGGTCGGTGAGCTGGGGCTTGAAGTCGTGCGGGTAGGGCGTGTCTTTCGCGTGCTCCAGCGTCAGCGCGCGCTTGTTCCAGCGCGCGTCGGCGTTGCGGCGCGCGGCGGGTCGGGGCGGCGCAGCCGACGCGGCAGGGCGTGTCCTGGAAGACGTCGTTGTTTTCGACGTGGTGGTCTTCGTCGACCGAGTCGTTTTTACGGTCCTCGCTTTCGTCGCAGTGCGCTTCATGGGCACGACCTCCTCCAGCAACGCGTCCGCATCGGCGTCACGCGCGTCTTCATCGTCGCGCTTGATCAGCAGCCACTGGTGCTGCTTGCCCTTCATGTTGGTGCGCACCAGCTTCCAGCCGCCCTTGAGGCGGCTGCCGTGCAGCACGAAGTCGACCTTGCCGGCCGCAATGGCCCCCAGGGGGTCGCCATCGCAGGCCCAGGTGCCGTGATCGTACACGTCCACGTGGCCAGCGCCGTAGTGGCCGTGGGGAATATCGCCTTCGAAGGTGGCGTAGGACAGCGGGTGATCCTCCACCTCCACCGCCAGCCGTTTTTCGCCGACCCGCAACGATGGCCCCTTCGGCACCGCCCAGCTCTTCAGCACGCCATCGGCTTCGAGTCGGAAATCGTAGTGGCGCGAGCTGGCATGGTGCAGCTGCACCACGAAGATCGGTCGCCGCGCGGCCGCGCCCCGGCGCTCATCATCGGGTTCGGGGGTTTCGCCGAAGCGGCGCTTGCGCCGGTATTCCTGGAGCGACATGGCCGCTTACCCAGCCTTGCGCGTGGGCGCCGCCTTGGCGGCCTTCTTGGTCGCCTTGGCAGGCTTGGAAGTCGATTTCGTGGCTTTGCCCGCGGCCTTGGTCGCCTTCGCCGCCTTCTTGGCGGGCGCCGCCTTCTTCACCACCTTCGACACCGCCGCGCTCTTCTTCGCAGGCGTGCGCTTCTTCGCATCCAGGCTCTTCTGCAGCAGCGACATGAAGTCCACCACGTTGGTGGCGGCATCCTCGCGCGGCGCGGGCTCGTCTTCCACCGTGGTGGTACCGCCCTTTTCCTTGATGCGCCTGGTCAACACCGCCTGCAGGCGCTCGCGGAACTCGTCGTGGTACTCATCCGGCTTCCATTCACCCGACATCGATTCGATCAGCTGCTCGGCCATCTCGGTTTCCTTGCTGCTGATCCGGTAGTCGGACAGCGAGCCGGTGGGCAGCTTGTGCTCTTCCGGGTCCACCAGCTCCTGCGGGTAACGCAGGATGAGCAGCACCAGCGCATGTTCGTGTGGCATCACTGCGCACAGGTATTCGCGGGTGCGCACCACCACGCGGGCGATGCCCACCTTGCCGGTGCTGCGCAGCGTCTCGCGCAGCAGCACGTAGCCTTTCTCGGCTTTCTTGCCCGGCACCAGCAGGTAGGGCTTCTCGAAGTAGCGCGGGTCGATCTGGCTGGCATCGACGAAGGTTTCCACCTCTACCGTTTCATGGCTCTCGGGCGCGGCGGATTTGATATCGCTCTCGTCCAGCACGACATAGCTGCCCTTGTCGTACTCGTAGGCCTTGACGATGTCCTTCCAGGGCACTTCTTCGCCGGTATCGGCGTTGACCCGCTCGAAGCGGATCGGTTTGCGGTCGCGCGAGTCGAGCATGCGGAACGAAAGGTCCACCTTGCGTTCGCCGGACATCAGCGACACCGGCACGTTCAACAGCCCGAATGACAGGGTTCCGGTCCAGATCGGTCGGGCCATGGCGGCGCCACTCCTGAAGAAGAGAGGCGCCAGCTGTACCGCGCAGCGCGTGAAACGCCCGTGTCCGGCCCGTGCAGGGCGGCTACACGGCCAGGACCTTACTGCAGCGGGCCGTGCACCGCCGCTGCAGGCATCTGATCCAGGGCCATCCAGGCGTCTTCGACGATGGCGCGTGCCTGCGGCCAGCCCAGCCGCGACTGCCCGCGCATCTGCTCCCAATGCTCGGCCAGCTCGCCGTCGGTATCGTCGTCGGCGCCCCGCGGCCAGTCGGCGTAGTGCGTGGTCAGCGCGAAGGTGTACGCCGGGTACAGGTCCTTCCAGGTCCGCCTTCCCTGACTGCGGCGGCGTTCATAGTCGCTGCGCATGTACTGCAGGTAGTCCTGCGCAACCGCTTCAGGCTCTTCGGCGCGGCGACGGCGGTCGCGCCGCGCGCTCCGTTCCGGCTGCAGGTAGGCATTGAACAGCACGGGTGCGGCACGGCGATCCAGGCGGGGCATGACACGTCTCCGGCACGGGGTGGGGGCTGGCAGGAATAGCCCCGGCCCCGTTATCCAGCCGTGACAGATGCGTTGTGGTGGTCGTCGCAAGGCTTCACGTCGGCCATCCCCCTCGGGTGCGTATGCTTTTTTTGCACGGCATCGGGCCGTGTTTCACCCTTCAGTTCTGTGGAGCCACCACCATGCCACGCGATCCCCTGCGCGAAGCCACTTCCCCGGTTCCCGGCGAACAGCGCGCCAAACATGACCTGCAGGAGGCCGAAGACCGCGGCGCCGGCATGTCGCCATCGCATACCCCCGAACACCTGCGTACCGGCGAAGACGACGTTCACGCCTCGCGTGACCGCAAGGACCCCTCCGGCCGGCCGGACGCCGACTGTGACGAACACCCGCACCACCGGGCCGCGCGCAAGGCGCACGAAAGCGACAACCAGGACGAGGCGCTGGAAGAGACCTTCCCCGCCAGCGACCCTACCTCGCCGTTCGTGCCGGCCAAGATTCCCAAATGAACAGGCGCGGTCGAAGGACCGCGCTCCCTTATTGCCACGCCCACTGGACTCCGACGCTGTAGCGCCGGTCCGGCCCCGGCTCGAAGAACCGCTGGTTGCCGTCGTTGACGATCACCGAGCCGACATAGCGCTGGTCCAGCACATTGTCGACGCGCGCAAACAGCCGCAGCGCGCCCTGATCGGTGGTCCACCTGCGCGCCGCTTCCAGGTTCAGCAGGGCATACCCCGGCGCCTTGTCGGTGGCCAGGTCGTTCACCACCGTGTCGCTGGAGGCCACGACCTCACCGGCCCATTGCCACGCACCCGGCCGGTACTGCAGCCGGCCGAACCACTGCTGCGCCGGCACGCCCGGCAGCCTTGAGCCGGCCGCCACCACCGTGTTCGGCGTAGCGCAGCCGCTGCCGGCGCAGACCAGATAGGGCTCACGCACGGTCGCCTCGACGTAGGTGTAGGCCAGGCTGGCTTCCAGCTGCGCGCTGATCGGCACCTGCAGGCTGGCCTCCACCCCTTGGCGACGGGTCCTGCCGATGTTGCGGTAGGTGCTGCGGCCGTTGGTATTGCTGGCCACCGCCAGCTCGTCGTCGGTGCTGGCCCGGAACACCGCCGCGTCGAATGCCGCGCCGCCGGCGTTGCGCCACTTGGTGCCCAGCTCCAGGTTCTGGCTGCGCGCCGCCGACAGGTCCAGCGCCAGCCCGGCGGCGCCGTCGGCGCGGTAGCCCAGCTCGTTGAAGGTGGGGGTTTCAAACCCGCGCCCGGCCGAGGCATGGATCCGCCACGCGTCGCTGGCGTGGAACACCACGCCCGCCACCGGGGTGGTGGCCGAGTAATCGCGCGCGCCGCTGTCGTCCGGGTTGCGCGCGGTGACGTAGTGGTCGTTGGAGCGGAAGCGCACCTCGCTGTGGCGCACGCCCAGCAGCAGCGACCAGCGCGGCGCCCACTGCCAGAACGCCTGCGCGAACTGGTCTACGTTGCGCACCCGGTCGCTCTGGTCGCGCCGCAGCGCGCCGCGCGCGCCCAGGCTGCTGCCGACGAAGTTCTCGTAACCGCGCCGGTCCTGCTGCTGTTGGTCGGCATTGGCACCGATCACCAGTTCCAGCGGCCGTCCTGCCCAGTCGCCGTTCCAGGCCCAGCGCAGGTCCAGCCCGCCGTAGCCGCCGTCCAGGTCGATCACCCCGCCGGCATGCAGCGGGTTGGCCTGCGGGCCGGGTGGAATGGCCAGGTACTGCTCCACGCTGCGCTGGCCGGCATAGCCCATCGCACGCCAGGTCTGCGCTTCGCGGGTGCGGGTGAATACCAGCCCGGCCTGCGCCTGGCGCACCGATTTGCGGGTGTTGTACTGGGTGGCGACCGCCGTGGCCTGGCGCGGATCCTGCCGGACCTGTTCGCGGGTAAGGCCCAGCGGGTCCTGCGCGTCCGGCGAATCGAAGTAGTTCAACACCAGGTCGAGCGTGCCGCCGCCGGCATCCATGCCCAGCCGGGCATTGACTGATTCGCGCCGGGCCGCGCTGTGGTCGCGCCAGCCGTCGGTGCGGAAATGATTGGCTGCCACGTTGTAGCGGATCGGCCCTTCCTGCCCGCGCAGCTGGGCCCCGGTGCTGAGCGTGCCGTCGCTGCCACCGGCCGCGCGCAGCCGCCAGGGATCGCCCTGTTGGCCATCGGCGCTCCAGACCTGGACCACGCCGCCGGAGGAATTGCCGTACAGCGCCGAGAACGGCCCGCGCAGCACCTCTACCCGCTCGGCGGACAGCAGGCTGGCGTGGGACAGCTGGCCCTGCCCGTCGGGCATGGTGGCCGGCACGCCATCGACGAGTACCCGCACGCCGCGCACCCCGAAGGTGGAGCGGGCGCCGAAGCCACGGATGGAAAGCTGGGTGTCCTGGGCCAGGTTCTGGCGGTCGCGGGCGACCACCCCGGGCACGCCCGAGAGTGCCTCGGACAGCTGGGCCAGGTTGCCATTGACGTCATCGTCCAGCCATACCGTGCTCAGCGAGGCGGGCAGGTCCAAATCGGCCACCTGCTGGCCCCGGGCGGCCTGCACCTGAACCGCAGGCAGGCGTTCAATCGGGGCCGGAGCCGGCGGTACGGTCTGGGCCTGTGCCAGGTTCGGCAGGGCCGAGGCCGAAAGCAGCGCACAGCATCGGGCCAACGGGGTCAAACGAAAGATGTTCAGAGGGGGGCTCTCCGTAAAACAGGTACCGCACGACAGGGTACGGTGTTCCAGGTGACGGCCGGCGCCGCGCCCCCGCTGCGGCTTTGTTACGATGCGATCCCCCCCTCCGTCATCGAAAGAGTACCGCCGTGTCCTTCTTTGCAAATGTGGAACTGGTCCCGGGTGACCCGATCCTGGGTCTGACCGAAGCGTACAACGCCGACAGCCGCCCCACCAAGGTCAACCTGGGCGTAGGCATCTACTACGACGAAAGCGGCCGTATTCCGCTGCTTCGTGCCGTGAAGCAGATCGAGCAGCAGCTCGCCAACGAAGCCAAACCGCGCGGTTACCTGCCCATCGACGGCCTGCCGGCCTACACCCAGGCCACCCGCGAACTGGTCTTCGGCAAGGACTCGCCGCTGCTGGCTGCCGGCCGCGTGGCCACCTCGCAGACCATTGGCGGCAGCGGCGCCCTGCGCGTGGGCGCGGACCTGCTGCACAAGCTGCTTCCGCATTCCACCATCGCCATCAGCAACCCCAGCTGGGAAAACCACCGCGCGGTGTTCGGCGCGGCCGGCTTCGAGGTCGTGGAATACAGCTACTTCGACCCGACCACCCACGGCGTTGATTTCGATGCCATGGTGGCCGACCTCAACGCGCTGCAGCCGGGCACCGTGGTGCTGCTGCACGCGTGCTGCCACAACCCCACCGGCGCCGACCTCACCGTCGCGCAGTGGAAGCAGGTGGCCGCCCTGTTGAAGGAACGCCAGCTGTTCCCGTTCATCGACATGGCCTACCAGGGCTTCGACAAGGGCATCGAGGAAGATGGCGCGGCCGTGCGCATCATTGCCGAAGCCGGCATCGACAGCTTCGTGGTCGCCAACTCGTACTCCAAGTCGTTCTCGCTGTATGGCGAACGCGTCGGCGCGCTGTCGGTGGTGGCCCCGGATGCAAACGCCGCCAAGGCCGTGCAGTCGCAGGTCAAGCGCATCATCCGCACCATCTACTCCAGCCCGTCCACCCACGGCGCTGCGCTGGTGGCCGGCGTGCTGAACAGCCCCGAGCTGCGCCAGCTGTGGGAGCAGGAACTGACCGAGATGCGCGAGCGCATCCACGCCCTGCGCCATGGCCTGGTGGACAAGCTGGTGGCCGCCGGTGCACCGGAGTTCGCCTTCATCAACGACCAGGCGGGCATGTTCTCGTATTCCGGCCTGAGCCGCCCGCAGGTGGACCGCCTGCGCGACGAGTACGGCATCTACGCGGTGGGTACTGGCCGCATCTGCGTAGCCGCACTGAACCAGGGCAACCTGGAATACGTGGCCAAGGCCGTGGCGACCGTCGCCAGGGGCTGAGCTGCTGCTGCTGTGAGATGAAGAACGGCCGCTTGCTGCGGCCGTTTTTTTTGGTCGGCGTATCGACCAACGGTCGATACCTACCGGGTCGTTCCGGACGGGTGCACCGACGCGCACCGTGCATGTCGGCCAAAACCATCCGCACCCGTTGAAACCCTGGTGGCACACGACCGTTGGTCGTGTGACGTCGCAACGCGCCGCGCCGTTCGCACGCTGTAACCGCTTACGTGGCCCGGCTGCCTCGTAATGCCCTGCCGGACGGGCCACAATACGGCCCCCGAAATGTCTTTGGCAGCCATTCCATGTCCCGTACGTCGCTTACCCGGTACCTCATCGAAGAGCAGCACGCCGGCCGCATCAACGCCGACCTGCGCCAGCTCATTGCAGTGGTGGGCCGCGCCTGCACCAACATTTCCATCGCGGTCAGCAAGGGCGCACTGGGTGGCGTGCTCGGCGACGCCGGCACCGGCAACGTACAGGGCGAAGCCCAGAAGAAGCTCGACGTGATCAGCAACGAGATCCTGCTCGAAGCCAACGCCTGGGGTGGCCACCTGGCCGCCTGCGCCTCCGAGGAAATGGACCACTGCCAGCCGGTGCCGGACACCTACCCGCGTGGCGACTTCCTGCTGCTGTTCGATCCCCTGGACGGCAGCTCCAACATCGACGTGAACGTGTCGGTCGGCACCATCTTCTCGGTGCTGCGCAGCCCCGCCGGCACCGAAGCGCCCACCGACGCCAGCTTCCTGCAGCCCGGCACCGCGCAGATCGCGGCCGGTTACTGCATCTATGGCCCCAGCACGCAGATGGTGCTCACCACCGGCCACGGTACCCACGCCTTCACCCTGGACCGCGAAACCGGCGAGTTCGTTCTCACCCAGCGCGGCATGCAGATTCCCGAAGACACCCAGGAATTCGCCATCAACATGTCCAATCAGCGCCATTGGGAAGCCCCCATGCAGGGCTACGTGCAGGACCTGCTGGCCGGCAAGGAAGGCGCGCGCGGCAAGAACTTCAACATGCGCTGGATCGCCAGCATGGTCGCCGACGTGCACCGCATCCTGACCCGCGGCGGCATCTTCATCTACCCGTGGGACAAGAAGGACCCCGGCAAGGCGGGCAAGCTGCGCCTGATGTACGAGGCCAACCCCATGGGCCTGCTGGTGGAACAGGCGGGCGGCGCCGCCACCACCGGCCGCGAGCGCATCCTCGACATCCAGCCCGACCACCTGCACCAGCGCGTGCCGGTGTTCCTCGGCTCCCGCAACGAAGTGGCCGAAGCCACCCGTTACCACCGCGAGCACGACGCACGTTGATCCACTGGATGTGACCCCGTTCGCATTAATGGCAACGGGGTGACACCCGCACCAACACAGGTCACCATCGGGCTGAAATGCCCACGGATGACCCCATGCCAGCCGACACCGCGCTCGACTTCATCGAAGTAATCCACAACGCCATCCCTGTTGAGACCTGCGCCGCCATACAGGCCCAGATGCGCGCCAGCGCACAGTTGAAGCCCGGCGAAGTAGGCAGCGGCGTGTTCCCGGAACTCAAGCACAGCAAGGATCTGCGCATAAGTGGACGCCCCGAGTGGCGCCAGGTCGAAATCCAGCTGCAACAGGCAGTATTCAGCGGGGTTTTGACTTATCTACGCCGTTATCCACAGGCGCTGATCTCGCCGCTGATGTTGCAGGTTCAAGACAACGATGGACACGCCCGGCGCCTCGCGGCCGGGGACTTCCCCGGCATGGACGACGCCGCGCTCTCCGAACTGGCGCGTACCTGCCTGCGACCCGGCGCCATCAACCTGCAGTGGTATGCGGCGGGCGAGGGCGGTTACCCGTACTGGCACTGCGAGCTTTACCCGCGCGATCCGGCGGCGGAAACCCTGCATCGGCACCTGCTGTGGACGCTGTACCTGAATGACGACTTCGAGGCCGGGGAAACCGAGTTCCTGTTCCAGGAGCGGAAGATCGCGCCGCGTACCGGCAGCCTGTTGATTGCCCCCACCGCCTTCACCCACACGCACCGGGGCAACCGGCCGGAGGGCGGGGACAAGTTCATCGCGACGAGTTGGATCCTGTTCCAGAACGCGCAGACGCTGTTCGGGGCTGGGTGATACGCGCCGGTCAGTTGGCGCTGCCACGCGTGCGCAGCGCCTGCAGTCGCGCGCCGAACCAGGACGCAGCACTCTGCTCGGGCTGGCCCGGGCAGGCAATCCGGTAGGGCTGGCCGCTCATGCTGCTGCGGCTGGCGGCCCGCTCGATGAACTGCTCGGCGGTATCCACCTTGTCCTTCTTCAGCAGGTAATCGTACTTGCGCTGCAGGTGCGCACGCGCCTCGGCAGCGTCGTGCCAACTGCCGTTGCGCTGGAAGCGGCAGGACGAACCGTCGAGTGCGCCGATCAATGAGGCGATCTCGCGTCGGGCGGTCCCGGTGGGCGCGGCCATCACGTCGCCGGTAGTTGCAGCGAGCGCCAGTGTTGCGGCCAGGATCAATCCGGTGTTCATCGAGGTGCGTCTGCCAGGGGTTGTCGGAATCGTAGCAAGTCGGCGCGGCGTCGCCGCCGGTGCTTCTCCACATGGATTGATGCGCTCCACATATAAGCGATATTCCGTCATGCCTCTGCAAGCATGTCTGGCCGAGGCGTAGATTGGCCATATCCCCCTTGCGAAGAACACCATGAAATACAGAACGTTGGGTACCCACGGCCCGACCGTGTCAGCACTTGGCCTGGGCTGCATGGGTCTGAGTTTCGGCTACGGCCCCGCCGTCACGCGCGAGCATGGCCTCGAGGTGATCCGCCGTGCCTACGACCTGGGCGTTACCTTCTTCGACACGGCCGAGGCGTATGCACAGGGGGCCAATGAAGTGCTGGTGGGCGAAGCGTTGGCTGCGGTGCGCGACAAAGTGGTCATTGCCACCAAGTTCGGCTTCACCGATGGCGACTCCACGAAGGGCGTGGACAGCCGCCCCGAGCGCATCCGGCAGGTCGCCGAAGCGTCGCTGCGCAACCTGGGCACCGACTACATCGATCTGTTCTACCAGCACCGCGTCGACCCGGCGGTACCGATGGAGGACGTTGCCGGCACCGTGCGTGACCTGATTGCCGAGGGCAAGGTAAGGCACTTCGGAATGTCCGAGGCAGGCGCTGAATCTCTGCGTCGCGCCCATGCCGTGCAGCCGGTAGCCGCATTGCAGAGCGAATACTCGCTGTGGTGGCGCGAGCCGGAGCGCGAGATCCTGCCGCTGTGCGAGGAGCTGGGCATTGGCTTCGTCCCGTTCAGTCCGTTGGGCAAGGGCTTCCTGACCGGCAGCATCACCGCCGATACCACCTTCGCCGACGGCGACTTCCGCAAAGTGGTGCCCCGATTCGAAGCAGACGCACGGCGTGCCAATCAGGCGCTGGTGGACCGCATCACCGCCATTGCCCACGCGCGCGGCGCCACGTCGGCACAGGTCGCGCTGGCCTGGCTGCTGTCGCGCAGGCCGTGGATCACACCGATTCCGGGCACCACCAAGCTGCACCGGCTGGAGGAAAACCTGGCGGCGGCCGAGCTGGTGCTGGATGCCGGCGAGTTGGCAGGGATCGAAGCCGTGCTGGCCGATATCCAGGTGCAGGGCGAGCGCTACCCGGCGTCGATTGCGGAGCGGCAGGGGCGCTGATGCGCAGGGGTGCCGGAACGATCAGGTGGGATGGGGTCCCGCATCAGAGTTCCGGCTTCGCTCCCGGTGCATGACCCAAGAATTCGTCGAAGCCTGGCCGCGGCTCCTCACCTGCTGCTGGATGCGCGGCGTTGAGGTCGCGCCAGAGCTGTTCCTGCATGAGATCGGACTGAAAGCGCTGCGTACTGTCGAGCTGATGGGACAGCAGGTAGCGTTGTTCGAATCCAGACTGATCGCCCGCCCTGGCCAGCAGCCCGTAGTAGGCACTCGCCAGGGCGGGATCGCGGTATCCCTGCACCATCATGTGGATGTCGGCGGCGGTTTTGAGTGCGTAAACCGATCCCTCGCTTGCCGACCTGCTCAACAGTGCCAGCACCTCAGCGCGCGGCGCGCCCGACGCCGCCAACCGGTAGGCATATATCGCCGTGGCGGGCTGGTTGCCCCGTGCCGCCAGCGCCTGCAGTTCCTGCAGGGAGAGGCGACGCAGGTGATCTTCGACATCCGGGCCGGGATACCCCCTGGACTCCAGCCAGGCAGCATCCGCTTCGCTGGCTGCGATGCCCGGCTTTGACGCATCCCAGCGGTATCCCCACTCCGACCTGGTAAACAGCGCTGCTGCAGCGCGCGGAGCGCTGCGAGTGGTCGGTGAAGAACCGGGTAGGGCAATTGCCGTTACCGGCGGTGCCTGGGTCGATGTGCGGTGCATGCTCGAGTACACGGCGTACCCGGCGGATGCCGCCAGCGCCGCCAGGGCGATGGCCATTACCCCTCGCCCCATTCCTCCATCCCGTTTCCCGCCGCCGCCGGGCATCTCACCGGGAGTAGTCATGCATGCGCCTCATCCTGAGCAGCCGGGACGGCCAGGACCGTCAGTGGCTGGATTCAATCATGCCCGGGTATCGCCTGCAATGGATCGAGCTCGACGCCTGCCTGGGCGCTTCCTGTACTCCCCGATGGCTGACAGCTGTCACTTGTTCCGGGCGGGCCCAGCGCGAGAATTCAACCACGGCGCCGCGTCGGCGCCCCAACCCCGCCAAGGACGTCCCGATCATGTTGCAGCAGTTCGTTTCGCATACTCCCCTCTGGGTCTGGGCGCTTCTCATCTTCCTGGTCACCCGGGGCATTGCCGCCATGAAGCCCGGCGAGACCTCGCTTGCCAGGCTGGCCATCGTGCCGGCGCTGTTCGCCGCGTGGGGCATCTGGTCGATCACTCAGCGCTACGGCGCCTCGTGGATTGCGTGGGCGGAGTGGCTGGTTGGCATCGCTGCGGGCATGGGCCTTGGCTGGATGCTGCTGCGTCGCGCGACGCTGGCCATGAACCGCTCGACGGGAATTTTGCGGCGCAGCGCCGACTACAGCCTGCTGCCCCTGCTGCTGGTCACGTTCGCGGTGAAGTATGGCTTCGAATCCGCGCTGTCGGTCTCGCCGTCGCTCAGCGCCGATGCCGGCTTCAGCGCGGCCTACCTGCTTCTGTCCGGCGGCTTCACCGGTATCTTCATTGGCAAGTATTGCCGGTACCTGAGCGCTGCGCGCCGCGTGGCCGCGCCAGGAACGATGGACGCTGCAGGCTGACCTGCACAGGCGCGACTGGTGCCGCGCAGGGGAGTCGGGTAGATTCCAGCGGACCCGTGGAGGCCTGAAAGATGATCAAGGAAGTTGGCGGCGTTCCCATCCAGTCCCGCCACCGCGCGACCTGCCACTGCGGCGCCGTCGAACTCGAGCTTGAGCTGCCGGAGGGCATCGTCGATCCGCGCCGCTGCGACTGTTCCATCTGTCGTCGGAAGGGTGCGGTGGTCGCGTCGGTACCTCTCTTCGGTCTGCACGTCGTGAAAGGTGCGGACCAGCTCAAGCTTTACCAGTTCAACACCCACGCCGCCAAGCACTTCTTCTGCGGCACGTGCGGCATCTACACGCACCACCAGCGTCGTTCGAATCCTGGGCAGTACGGCTTCAACGTGGGCTGCCTGGAGGGTATCAATCCGTTCGCCATTGCGAACGTTCCCGTGGAAGATGGAGTGAACCATCCGGCGGACAGAGCCAGCTCATTGTGAATGCCTGGTTCGCAGTGCACTCTGGCGGGGTAGCGCACGATGCATGATGAATGCATGAGCCGTGAAGAATGGGTTGCTTCGACGCGTGCTCGCGTAGTGGATATCTGCACACCGTGCCTGCGTGCAGATCTGTAATCCAATGTTTCGCGGCTACAACGGAAGACCAGGCAGGGACAGGGCGCACGGGAACTTCGCGGCCAGCTTAACCAGGTTTTGCACATCGACGAATTTGAAGGAGGATCTCCTTGGCTGCAACCGTCATCAGCATCAGCGCAATCGGCACGCGTGGAAGTGCCGCAGGCAAGCTCTTCATGGCTCGCCCCGATGCAAGTGGCCGATATGTACTGAATCGGAAGCGGCCATCTTCCTCCGGCGCGCCAACCAACAGGGCGGTGAACAAAGTCTACGCCGTGACCTTGGATCAAGCCGTGGATCTCCTGTCGACCAATGACTACTTGGTCAATCTGGTATCAGAGGACGGCACTCGTGCGTTACGGGAGTTCAAGCGGGTACAGATCAAGCGTGCGGCACCAACGTCGGTTTGACTGCCGCGCTGGCCTTGACCGCGCTGACTGGTGGATTGATCTTTGGCATGGTTCCGAGGTGATCGGGGTAACCAATCCAGTCCCATGGAGGGGACAACGATGATGAGCATTCGCGCACGCGGTGAAAGGCGCATGTGGGCGCTGCTGGTTCTTGCGCTGGTGGCAGGTTGCGCTGCTCAACCCAGACCACTCTCACTGCGAAGTACCCAGGCAATCGTGGACGCCAGACTGTATGCCAAGCCATGGGACTTGGCCGCCGAGGTGGATGATCGACCCGCAAGGGTTTTGGTCGTTCTTTTCGATGGGACGCGAAACGACCGCGAACACATCCGGGACAGAGAGCGCCCTACGATCATCGCGCATATCCGCGAGCGACTGGAGCAGGACGGGCGGAATGGGCCCGTCTTCCGTTACACGGCAGGACCTGGGACAGCGGGAACCACTCCAGTGCGTTGGCTGGATTCCGCCACCGGTGCTTCGAGTGGTCCTCGTGCCGTTGAGGCCTGCCGGCGGGCCGTGGAGGACATACGGGCCATCCGGAACCTGGAACCGGGGCCGATGTCCGCATCCTGGTGGCAGGTTTCTCCAGAGGGGCTGCGTCGGCGCGCCATTTCTTGAACCTGATCGAACGCGACTGTGACAGCAGGCATCCTGCGCGGGATCCTGGCGTGCGTTCCTACGCCTTGTTGTTTGACACCGTGGCAACGGGACAGCGCGGTGACCTTTTACTCGGCATCCCCGCGTCTACGGATCATGTATTGCACTTCGTCTCGCTCGATGAGCGTCGCATCTTCTTCCGTCCTGACCTCGATGCAGAGACCGAAGATGGGCGCATACGGACGATCCATCTCCCTGGTGTCCACAGTGATGTAGGCGACAGCTACCTTGAGGGCGTGGGAGGCGAGGTCAGGTTCTACGTCGATGCCTTGCTGTATGGAATGGGCTTGACCCGCACTGACGCCCTCTCGGTGCCGGAGGATTTCAGCCTGCAGGGTAGCAACGACTCGCGCTGGCTGTTCGACAGGTTCATGGGCGTACCCGCTGCGCTTTCGCCAAAAGATCGTGGCCGACGACCGATCCACACAGATGCCACGGCAATGACGGCGGAACGGCTGGTCGAGTGGCATGGTCGCCATGCGGCCATGGGTCAAGCCAGGTATCTGAGTTTCTATGGGCGCGAGGATGTGCACCGCCCGGCTTTCCAGATCCGCCGAAGTGGGGCTGAGTTCGAGCTTGAGGCAATCGGATTGAACGTCCTGCCCGGACCGGTGCGTTGGAGCCGCTCGGACATGTTCCTACACCCGAGCATTACAGCATGCGGCAGCAAGCTTGTTCTCCGCTACACAGTGGCTGGTGGATTGCCGCACATTTTCCTGCTCCCGGACAGCATTACCAGGCGCCTTCGTTCCCAAACCGAAGCCCGACTCGAGATGGGTGTGGTCTCGCGAAGTACCGGCGATCAGCTGTGGTGGATGGTTGACGACAAGGATGCAGGAAAGGTGGGCATGAGTGGAGGCCAGCTCTCCTCACCAGCTGCCGCGCGCGTCAGGTGCCCGCCGGCGTAGGCTGGCGGGCCGGTCCTCGGCTACGATACGGTTCAAGCAACAAGGAGGCGGGGCAGATGGACAAGACACAGGCCGATGCGGTTTCCGAAGCGATCCTGGAACCTCATCTCCGCGATCAGGATGCAAGGATGGTGCGGATGCGCGAAAAGCGCGCTGCGGCTGAAGTGCTGATGAAGCGCAAGCGCATGGCCGCCGGGTTTGCGTTGGTGGGAATGGCCATTGGATTGGCGATCTCGCACTTCAGCGGCTTCCGCTTCACCGATGGTGCCATATGGGGCGGACTTGCCGGCGCCACGCTTTCGCTGCTGGTCAGACCGCGCACGGCGTGACCGGGTTGGAAGCGGCGCCGTCGATGGCAGGATGTCAACTTGTCGTACAACCCAAAGGAGCAGCATGAAAAAGGTATTTCAACGTCTGGTGGCACTTTCGGCTCTGGTCCCGTGCGTCGCTGCAGCGGATGCCGATTCCTACAGTGCGGGCTACAAGCTCGGCTTTTTCGTCGGACAGCTGGTGCGCACCTACGGGGTTTACATCGCTGCAGCGGCCCTGCTTGGCGTGGTTGCCTGGCTGTGGCTGCGCAGCCGCAAGCCCCACGCCATCGGCAGCGACGGCAAGGGTGACTGACCTGCCAGTCCACGCGCCGCCAGCAGGCGGCGCGTTGCAGGTCATGCCATCAGCCACACGCGGATCAGCGACACCAGCTTGTCCACGTCGAGCGGCTTGGCGATGTAATCGTTGGCACCGGCCTGGATGCACTGCTGCTGGTCGTCGGGCATGGCCTTGGCGGTGAGCGCGATGATCGGCAGCTTGCCGAAGCGTCCGTCCTGGCGGATCTCACGGGTGGCGGTCAAGCCATCCTTGACCGGCATCATGATGTCCATCAGCACCAGTTCGATCGGCGCCGGGCCATCCACCGCCGCGGTCAACGCATCGATGGCGTCCTGGCCGTTGCGCGCGATGGACACGTTGCAGCCGTGCGGCTCCAGCACATTCATCAGGGCGTAGATGTTGCGCACATCGTCCTCGACGACCAGCACGCGACGCCCTTCCAGTGCGGTGTCGCGATGTTGCGCGGTACGGATCATGCCCTGCTGCGATTCCGGCAGGTCACTGACCACCTTGTGCAGGAACAGGGTGACCTCGTCGAGCAGGCGCTCCGGCGAACGGGCGCCCTTGATGATGATCGAGCTGGAATAGCGCCCCAGCCGCACTTCCTCGGCCGGCGACAGCACCCGGCCGGTGTAGACGATTACCGGCGGCAGCGCGTGCAGGCTCTTTTCCGTGAGCAGTTCCAACAGCTCGAAACCGGAGGCGTCGGGGAGGGTGAGGTCCAGCACCATGCAATCGAAGCTGTGCTGCTCCAGCACCTGCAGGCATTCCGATGCGGAGCGCGCGCCAATGGTCTCCACGTCGGCCACCGCGAGCAGCTCGCGCACGGCGTCCAGCTGCACGGCGTCGTCTTCCACCACCAGGACCCGGCGTGGACGTTGCGAGAGGCGACGCTCCAGCGAATCGAGCACGCCGGCGAGTTCCTCGCGGGTGGCGGGCTTGCCGAGGTAGCCCACCGCGCCCAGCGACAGCGCCTTGTGCGAATGGTCCGTGGCCGAGACCACGTGGATGGGAATGTGGCGGGTGCGCATGTCGTGCTTGAGCACGTCCAGCACCGACAACCCCGACTGGTCCGGCAGGCCGATGTCCAGCACGATGGCGTGCGGGGGTTCCGCGCGCGCCGCGGCCAGCGCTTCGCCGGCGGTCTGCGCCACCTTGGCGCGGAAGCCCATCTCATGCGCGAGGTCGCTGACAATCTCGCCGAAGGCGACGTCATCCTCGATGATCAGGATCAGGCCTCGCCCGCTGCTGCCCGGCTTGTTGCCTGCGTCACCTGCAGCGCGCGTGTTCACCGGCGCTGGGCGGACGTCCGCACGCGTTGCGCGCGGGGGTGCCACCGGCGCTGCGGCGACCGGCGGCGCCGGCGGCTCCTGCGTCGCCAGCTTCGTCGCGACCACCAGGCGGAAACAGCTGCCCTTGCCTGGCTCGCTTTCCACGGTGATGTCGCCGCCGAGCAGGCGCGCCAACTCCTGCGAAATGGACAGCCCCAGGCCGGTACCGCCGTAGCGCCGGCTGATCGAACCATCGGCCTGCTGGAAGGCTTCGAAAATGCGCGCCTGCTGTTCCGGGGCGATGCCGATGCCGGTGTCGCGCACGGCGAACACCACCTTGCCATCGCGCGTGGCCGACGCCGAGACGGCCACGCTGCCGGCCTCGGTGAACTTCAGCGCGTTGGACAGCAGGTTCTTGAGGATCTGTTCGATGCGCTGGCGATCGGATTCAATCATCGCCGGGCAGTCGGCGCTCATGGAGACCTCCAGCGACAGGCCCTTCTCGCTGGCGACAGGACCCAGCAGTGCCGAGATGTCCGACAGCAGCTTTTCCACCCCGAAGCGCTCGGCATGCACTTCGATGTGGCCGGCCTCGATCTTGGAGAGGTCGAGGATTTCGTTGATGAGGTTGAGCAGGTCGGTGCCGGAGGCATGGATGGTCCGGGCGAACTTCACCTGTTCCGCGCTGAGGTTGCCGTCGCGGTTGTCGCCCAGCAGCTTGGACAGGATCAGCGCCGAGTTGAGTGGCGTGCGCAGTTCGTGCGACATGTTGGCCAGGAACTCGGATTTGTACTGGCTGGCGCGCTGCACCTTGTGCGATTCGGCCACGATGCCGGCATTGGCGCGGGCAAGTTTGTCGCGCTCCTCTTCCAGCTGCTGCGACTGCTCGAACAACTGGCTGTTGGTCTGCTCCAGCTCGGCCTGCTGCTCTTCGAGTTCATGCTGGGAGGCACGCAGCGCGCGGCTCTGTTCTTCCAGCTCTTCGTTGGAGACGCGCAGTTCCTCGCTCTGCACCTGCAGCGTTTCCGACTGGCGCTGGGTCTGGGCCAGCAGTTCGGACAGCCGCGACCGGTAGGCGGCCGAGCGCAGCGCGACGGCCATGTCGGCCGAGGCAAGTTCGAGCAGTTCGATCACCTCGGCGGGCACCGCGCCGAAGAAGCCCAGCTCGATGACGCCGGTCACTTCGCCTTCGTGCAGGCTGGGTGCGATGACCAGGTGGCGTGGCTGGGCCTGTCCAAGGCCGGAGCCGACCGTGAAGTAGCCCGGCGGCACATCGTTGACGAGCAGCACGCGCTTCTCGTCCACGGCGCGCCCGAGCAGGCCGCCGACCAGCGGCTGGCCACTGCTGGCGGTGTCTTCCGGCGACGTGGCGGTACCCACCGCACCGATCTGCTGGAAGCCCAGGGCGCCGGGCACGAACAGCTTGCCGGCCTGGGCGCCGGTGAAACCGGCAAGGAAGCCAAGGCTGGCGCGCGCAAGCGAGGCCCCGTCCAGGTCGCCGCCGGTCGCGGTGGCCAGCTCCAGGCGTCCGCGCTGCAACCAGGCGTCGCGTTCGCGCGCGCGGGTGTGGCGGCGAAGCAGGAAGGCAATGAAGATGGTCAGCAGGGTTCCCAGCACCGCGCTGGCGGCCCCCGAGCTCAGCGCCGTGGCGTACGCCGACTCCATTTCCGAAAGCCGCTGGGCGCGCTTGTCGAGCTCGATGGCGCGCATGGCCGCCAGGCGCGCACGGATATCGTCCATTGCGGCCTTGCCGCTGTTGGAACTGACCACGGCCAGCGCGGCGTCGAAGCCCTGGGTGCGTCGCAGCTCGATGGTGGCATGCAGCTCATCCAGCTTGTCCTGGACCCGGCGCGCCAACAGCTTGAGTCTATCGCCCTGCGCGGGGTCGTCGGCCAGGCTGCGCTGCATGGCGTCCAGCCGCGTGCTGGCGACAGCCAGCGCGGTCCGATACGGCTCCAGGTAGCTTTCGTCCCCGGTCAGCAGGTAGCCACGCTGCCCGGTCTCGGCGTCCTGCACGGCCGAGAGCACATCGCCCATGGCATTCATCGTCTCCTGCGAGCGGATGACCAGGGCGCTGCCCTGCTGGATCGTGCGGATGTTCTTGCCGGCCAGGAAGCCGCTGCCCAGGAAGAACAGCATGACTGCCACCAGCGGCCACAACATGCGGAAGGTGGCGCCGGTATCGCGAGTGGCGGGGCGAGGTTGGGACCTGGAGGGCATGGGCGGACAAGTGGATGGACGTAACCGCGCAGGCTAGCATGCGGCGCGACCAGAGCGCCGCTCCTAGGTAGTGCCGCGGGTGGCGGGCAGGGCAGGGGTCGCGGTCCCGCCCGCCTTCAACCCGAACAGCGGCCGGAGCCAGGCGACCCGGCGGATGCCTTCATACCCCAAGAACGCCAGCCCGAAGGTGATCGCCACCAGCAACGGGCCCTCGGCCAACGGTGGAATGCCCAGCGGCTGCAGGTTGTGCGCCGCCACCACGATGATCGTCTGGTGCAGGATGTAGACCGGGAACACGGCGGGCACCAGATAGCGCAGCGCGCGGTTGTTGCCCGGGTTCCAGTGCCGAGCAAAACCCAGCACCGCCGCGATGGCGCACCACTGGTTCAGGCCCCACACCGCGCGCATGGCCATGCGCAGCGCCGAGGGCGGCTCCGCTTCGGCATAGCTGACGAAGTACACGATGATCCCGGCCCAGCTGGCCAGCCACAGCACCAGCGCCGGCCAGCGCAGGTGGGCCAGGGCATCCCAGAACCTGTCGGCGCGCGCCAGCAGGAAGCCCAGCAGGAACACGGCGAAGTACTGGGCGTGGTTGTACCAGTCGTCCACCAGCGCATGGGTCGATTCGAAACGCGCGGACAGGGTCACCCGCAGCAGCGCCAGCAGCAGCGCAGGCCAGACCAGTGCGCCCAGGCCGGAAAGCGCGTGCTCCACGCCGCGTCCAAGCGCCTGCAGAGGCCGCGGCGCCAGGCACCACAGCAGCCAGATCACCACCGTGTACACCCACAGGTAGGCCACGAACCACAGGTGGTTCCAGGTGGGCACGCGCAGGCAGCCGTCGGCATCGCAGAAGCCCTCGTAGCCGGAAAGGTACTGGCCCCAGAAGGTCAGGTAGCCGTGGTGATACCCGCCAGGCAGCTGCTCCACGACTTCGTAGTAGGACTGGGGCGTGACCACCACCACCATGCCGAACACCAGCGGCACCAGCAGGGTCCAGAAACGGGTGCCGAGCAGCCGCAGCCGGCTGCCGCCCGCGTCGGGACGCGTTTGGATCCGGCTGAACATGAAGGCGGTGGCCGCGCCGGACACCAGGAACAGCAGGGACAGCCGCCAGGGCGCGGTCAGCACCATGAAGGGTTCCAGTGCGTGGCTGGCATGCGGGCTTTTTACATGCCAGTCCCAGGTCACGTAGTACATGCCCACGTGGTACAGCACGAGCACGCCAAAGGCGCACACGCGCACCCAGTCCAGGTCGTATCGGCGTTGCATGGTGCGCTCCAGTCATCAGGGAACACTACCCTGCGGCCCGGCACCGGGGGCTGCCAGCGCGAAGGGTCGGCCCGCCGGGAGCGAGGGACGAACCGCGGGCCCATGGGGACGAGCGGGAATGGTGCGGCACCCGCGCCGCCGCCTACACTTGCGCGATGACCTACCCCGACCCGATGCCCTACGAACGTTATCTCCCGTGGCGGCGCTGGGTGGAGTGGGGCTTCTGGGTGCTGCTGGTGGGCACCAACCTCCTCGGCAACAGCATCACCACGGTGATCGACCTGCGCCGGCTCAATGCCGGCTTCGAGACCTGGAAGCCGGTGGTGTGGGAGGCGAGCAGCGCGGTGGTGTGGCTGCTGCTGCTGATCCCCTTCCTGGCCTGGTACACGCGCCGGTATCCGCTGCTCTGGGACAACTGGCGGCGGCGCCTGCTGCAGTACCTTCCGGTGAGCATGGCGGTCTGCGTGGTCCACGTGGCTGCCATGGTGGCGCTGCGGATGCTGGCGTACCGGGCGGTCGGACAGGAATATGACTTCGGGCCTTGGCCACGCGAGCTGTTCTACGAGTACCTCAAGGACGTCCGCAGCGTCATCTCCATCGTGCTGGTGATGGAGGGCTACCGGTTCGTGATGCGGCGCTGGCAGGGCGAAGTCAGCCTGCTGAGTGCTCCCGACCAGGGCCCGCCGGTGGAGCCGGTGGAGCGGCCGGAGCGCTTCCTGGTGCGCAAGCTGGGCCGGGAGTTCCTGATTGCCGCCAGCGACATCGAATGGGTGCAGGCGGCCGGAAACTACGTGAACCTGCGCGTGCGTGGCCACGACTATCCGCTGCGCAGCACCCTGGCCGGGGTGGAAACCCGGCTGGATCCGCAACGCTTCGTACGCATCCACCGCAGCTATATGGTGGCCTTGCCGCATATCGCCTCGATCGAGCCGCTGGACACCGGCGACGCGAAGGTCCACCTGCGCGACGGCACGGCGCTGCCCTGCAGCCGGAAGTACCGTCAGGAGCTGCGGGAAATTGCGGGCTGAGCGGGGCTACAGCTTGCCGGCCGCTTTGTAGCGCGCGGCGCCCTGTTCGACCAGGCGCTTCAGTTCGACCAGCAGCGAGGGATCGACAGCCTCGAAGTTGAAGCACGACTTCCCCTGCATGCGCTTCCTGAGTTCTGGACTGATGTCGACCAGCAGCTCGGGGAAGTCGTAGATGGGCATGAAGTGAAAGACGTGTTTGCGCCCGGATACCTTCACCGCACCGAAGAACTGCGCTTTGCCTTTGGCATCAGACCTCTGGCAGTTGGCATAGAAGTGATGTTCCTCATCATGCACGATCTGAAGGCTTCCGCTGTACACCCGCAGGATGTCGCGTAGCGAAGAAAACAGGGCTGGCAAGGTGACCTCCTGAGGCGCATCCGCGGATTGGGCAAGCTAAAGAATAACCACCCTCGCGCCTTCCCTGCGGGCGGACGGCCGCGCCGGCGCCTTGGACCACACCTCGGCGATGCGTCGCACCGCTGCGCGCAGGTCTTCCTCCGGCCGCACGTAGGGAATGCGCAGCCATTGGTCGCCGCCGCCTTCGACGCTGAACATCGGACCGGGCGGAACATGGATGCCGGCCGCTTCCAGCTGGGCCGCGAACCGGGTGGCGCTGGTGCCGGCCGGCAGCTGCAGCCACAACGTCATGCCGCCCTGCGGCAGCCGGAAACGCCAGTCCGGCAGGTGTTCGGCGATCGCGTCGGCCAACGCATCGCGGCGCTGGCGCAGCTGGGTGCGGCGTGCCGCCAGCAGTGCCGGGTCCTGCAGCAGTTCGGTCACCACCAGCTGGTCAAAGAGGGCGGTGCCAAGGTCCAGCTGCAGGCGGGCCTTGATCAGCCTGTCCATCATTCCCTGCGGTGCGCGGATCCAGCCCACGCGCAGGCCACTCCAGTACAGCTTGGACACGCTGCCCAGGGTGACGGCGTCCGGCGCATGCGCGGCGAACGGCAGCGGCATGGCGACGTCGGTCAGCGACAGCGCCTGCAGCGATTCGTCGACCACCGGCACCGTGCGCGTGGCCTGCAGCGCGGCCGCATAGCGTGCGCGCTGCTCGTCGCGCATCAGGAAGCCGGTGGGGTTCTGGTAGTCGGGGATGAGGTAGGCCAGGTGCGGTCGGGTCTGGGTCAGCGTGGCGGCAATGCCGTCCAGATCCCAACCTTCCTCGCCCAGCGCATCGCCCATGGGCGATGCCACCAGTCGCGCGCCGCCGATGCGCAGCGCTTCGATGACATTCGGGTACACCGGCGATTCGATCATCACCCTGTCGCCGGGCCGCGAGAGCGCGCGCGCCACCACGGCAGTGGCGGCCAGTGCGCCCGAGGTCACCATGATCTGGTCGGGGTCGGTGGGCAGGCCACGTTGCGCGAACTGCTCCGCGATCAGGGCGCGCAGGACCGGCAGGCCGGTGGGGCGGTAGCCATCGCTGCCGAGGTAGCCCGGCAGCCGCTCCATGGCACGCGCATACGCGGCATCGAGCCCGGCGATGGCGGTGGTGGAAGCGCAGGTAAGGTCGATGCTGCCGTCAGGGTCGTGCGGGCTGGCGAACGAACGCAGTGCGTGGTCGTGCGCGCGGCGGCGGTCGGCCGGCACCGCCGCGAAGGTGCCGGCACCATGACGGGTGCTGGCGAAACCGGCAGCGACCAGGTCGGCATAGGCGCGCGTGACCGTGTTGCGCGACACTCCGAGCTGCAGGGAGACGGCGCGCTCGCTGGGCAGGCGTGCATCCAGCGGAATGCGACCGTCGCCGATGAGTTCCTGCAGGACCTGGCGCAGTCCGCGATAGGCGGGGCTGCGGGGAAACTGGCCAACCAGAGTGGCCAGGTGCTGGGGCGTAAGCGCGCGATTCATGGAGCCACTATGGCTGAAATGGCTCTACGTGGTAGTGCCAGTGGACCGGATACTGGCCCCATGAACCTGAATACCTCTCCGTCGGCACTGACCAATCTGGGACCACTTGCTCAACTGCGCGCGGGCCGTCTGCCCGAGCGGCTGCTGCGCCTGCTGGTCGGGCTGTGGCTGTACGGCTTCTCGAATGCGCTGTTGATGTACAGCACGCTGGGCGGCTCGCCGTGGGTCGTGTTCCATGAGGGCGCGGCGCGGCACCTGCCGCTGTCGCTGGGAACCATCATGGTCCTGGTGGCGCTGGTGGTCCTGGTGCTGTGGATTCCGCTGCGGCAGATGCCGGGGCTTGGCACGCTGGCCAATACCCTGTTGCTGGGTCCGTTCACCGACCTCAACCTGCAGCTGTTGGCTGTCCCTGAAACGCTCGCGCTGCGCTGGGTCTACCTGGTCGGTGGCGTGGTGGTCTGTGCCATTGCCACGGCGCTGTATGTCGGCGCCCAGTTGGGACCCGGCCCACGCGATGGCCTGATGACGGGCATTGCCCGCCGCGCGGGAGGGTCGATCCAGCGCGTGCGCACCTGCATCGAACTGGTGGTGCTGGCGCTGGGCATTGCATTGGGCGGCGTCGCCGGCGTCGGCACGGTGGTATTCGCGCTGGGCGTTGGACCCATCACCCAGTTCTTCATGCGCTACCTCGTGCTGCGACTTGATGTGGCGCCGGCCGTGCGCGGCGCCTGAGGTCTTTCACCTGGGTTGAACACGCCGCTGCCCAATGTGGTTGCGGAGGCGCTTTCAATGCGTCGTTGCCCTGCAGTTCCCAGGGAGCCGGTGATGACTGCGAACGGTTGGCGTGGAAGCCTGGCGCTGTGGTTCGAGCACCAGGAAGGCAGGACCCGGCTCATGCGACGTCGGCATGTTGGGCCGCCGGCGGCGCAGCGCACGTTCTATCCGGAAAACGACGGGTCGGCGCGTGTGCATCTGCTGCACCCTTCCCGTGGCTGCCAGCTGGAGATCGACTGCCACCTGGCAGCCCGTACGCAGGCCGTCCTCACTACGTCCGGCCCGATCAGGATACTCCGCAGTCGACAGCGACCCAGCGAGCAGCTGCTGCGGGTGCATGTGGCGGAAGGCGCGCTCTGCGAGTACGTTCCCGAGGAGACCATCATTCATCCCGGTGCCGAAGGCTCGATGCGAACCCGCGCGGAACTTGCCGCCGACGCCGTCTACATCGGCTGGGACGTGGTCACGTTTGCCCGGCCCGCTGCGAATGAACACGCAGGCGCGGGAACGTTCCGACAGAGCGTGGAGATCGTACGCGAGGGCGAGCAGATCTGGTTCGAACGCTGCTGCATCTCAGGGCCGGAGTGGGGGCAGGGCGCACCGTTCGCCGTGGCCGGCGAGCCGATCATGGGCACCCTGGTGTACGCCGGACCGACCCTCGCGGCGGCGGCAGCGCGCATTCGCGAAAGGGTTGGCGAGGAGATGCGGCACGCATTCTCCGTCAGCGAGCTGGAGCGCGTGGTGGTGTGCCGTTACCTCGGCGACCAGATGTCGCAGGCGAAATCATTGTTCGGCAGTGCGTGGAATGCCCTGCGCGAAAGTGGGCTGCATCACGGCGCGCTGATGCATTGCGGCACGCGTGCCATCGACTAGAACAACGAACCCTGCGGCGAATCCTCGCGCGGCGGCAGGGGCCGCACGAACTTCGTGCAGTCCAGTTTCGGCCAGTGGCTGTTCTGCGCGTCGAAACCCAGCCGCCTGCGCGCCAGTTTGAAACGATTGGACAGCAGGTCCGCGTACACGCCTTCGCCACGCATGCGGGTACCGAACTCGCTGTTGTAGTCCTTGCCGCCGCGCAGCTGGTTGATGGTGCTCATCACATGCGCGGCGCGATCGGGATGGTGGGTGTCGAGCCAGTCGCGGAACAGTGGCGCCACTTCCAGCGGCAGTCGCAGCAGCACGTAGCCGGCCGTGCTTGCGCCGGCATCGCGCGCGGCTTCAAGCACGGCTTCCAGCTCGGCGTCGTTGATCCAGGGAATGACCGGGGCCACCATCACGCCCACCGGAATGCCGGCGTCGTGCAGCCGGCGCATGGCACGCAGGCGCGCGTGCGGTGCGGAGGCGCGCGGTTCCAGGCGGGCAGACAGGTGCGGGTCCAGTGAGGTCACCGAGAAGTGCACGCTGACGAGGTTCTTTTCCGCGAGCGGGGCGAGCAGGTCGATGTCGCGCTCCACCAGCGCGTTCTTGGTGATCAGCGAGAACGGGTGCTGGGTTTCCAGCATCACCTCGATCAACTGCCGGGTGAGTTTCAGCTTGCGCTCGATCGGCTGGTAGGCATCGGTGTTGATGCCCAGTGCAATCGGCTGTGGGGTGTAGGACGGCCGCGACAGCTCCCTGCGCAGCAGCTGCGGCGCGTTGGTCTTGGCGAACAGTTTGGTTTCGAAGTCCAGTCCGGGAGAAAGATTCAGGAACGCGTGCGAGGGACGGGCGAAGCAGTACGAGCAGCCGTGTTCGCAGCCCCGGTATGGATTGACCGACTGGCTGAAGCCCACGTCGGGCGATTTGTTGCGGCTGATGATGCTGCGCGCCGTTTCTGCACGGACTTCGGTACGCAGGCGCGGTGCAGCGAATTCTTCGCTGTTCTCCGGCTCCCAGCCGTCGTCCATGGCTTCGCTGACGGTGACCTCGAAACGGCCTGCCAGGTGCGTGGTGGAGCCGCGGCCTTTGATTGCGATACCCATGTTGCTACAGGGTAGGCAGCGGGCGTCTCATTGACTGAGACGGCAGGAAAGAGGCGGCGAAGGGAAACCGGGTGCGCATGGGTTAGTAGTATTACTAACCACAGGCGTATTTGGAAGTGGAACCGTTGCGGTCGCTGGGTTTGCGATGAATCGGTCAGGTTTTCTCCCCATGGTTATCCACAGGCTGTGAAAAGTCGGTTCTTTCAGTCCTGCGAGCGACACGCATGGCGTGTCGCTACGGTTGTGCGCGCGATTGCCAGGGACGCATGGCGCGTCGCGACGGACAGGCGTGCGTAGTGACACGCCATGCGTGTCAACGCCATCTCAAAGCAACCCGAGATACCCCTTCACCGTTGCATCCAGCCCGGCATACAGCGCTTCGCTGATCAACGCGTGCCCGATCGACACCTCCAGCACGTCCGGCACCGCCTGCAGGAAATCGCGCAGATTCGCCTGCGACAGGTCATGGCCTGCATTGACCTCCAGGCCCGCGGCCTGCGCGCGCCGCGCCGCGTCGGCGAACAGGGCGAGCATGACCGTGGCATCGCCGGCCGCATGCGCTTCGGCATAGGGACCGGTATAGAGCTCGATCCGGTCGGCGCCAATGGCCGCTGCCGCCGCGATGTCCGGATTGCCGGCATCCACGAACAGGCTGACCCGGCAGCCGTAGGACTTCAGTTCGGCGATCAGCGGGCGCAGGCGCGCGCCGTCGCGGCCGAAGTCGAAGCCGTGGTCGGAGGTGAGCTGGCCATCGCTGTCGGGGACCAGCGTGGCCTGGGCCGGGCGCGTCTGCGCGCACAACGGCAACAGGCCGGGGTAGCCCGGGCGCGGCGGGGCGAAGGGGTTGCCTTCGATGTTGAACTCGACGCCGCGGGCTTGGGTGAGCGCCGACAAGGCCAGCACGTCTTCGGCGTGGATATGCCGGCGGTCCGGGCGCGGGTGCACGGTGATGCCGTGCGCGCCGGCCTCCAGGCACGCGGTGGCCGCCTGCACCACATCGGGATCATGGCCGCCGCGCGAATTGCGCAGGACGGCGATCTTGTTCACGTTGACGCTGAGCTGGGTCATGGGCGCGGGGGCAGGTCGCTCTCTTCGCGGTCGGCGTCGCGACGGGCCTGGGCCAGTTCGCGCAGCCGGCGCAGTTCGGTGGGGTCGATGGCGGTGTAGAGGTCGCGTTCGCTGCCGGTGCCGCGCCCGCCGTCGCCGAAGGTCGCCAGGTAACGGCCGCGCACCCAGGCCAGCAGGAACAGCAGGGCGCCGAGCAGCGAAAGCATCATCAGGCCCGTGGAGGGCGTTTTGATGGCGAAGGCGAAGCAGCCGATCGCCAGCAGCAGGTACACCCAATACATAGCCGTTCTCCCCGGTTGACCGCGCCAGTGTAGCGCCGCGACCGGTGCCGGTTCCACGTGGCGCCGTTACAGCAGCGGCGAGGCGAGGCGGGCGAAGGCCTCGGGCACGCGGTGCAGCCACAGCGAGCGGCCCCGGTCGTTGCGGACCGGGCTGGATGCGGCGAACTCGGCGATGAGGATCTTCTCCAGCTCGGCCACGCAGCCTTCGTCGCTGATCATCATCGACAGTTCGAAGTTGAGCCGGAAGCTGCGATGGTCGAAGTTGGCGCTGCCGGCGATGCAGACGTCGTGGTCGGCGATGAAGGCCTTTGTGTGCAGCATGCGCGGACCGTATTCGTAGATCTTCACCCCGGCCTGCAGCAGCTCGTCGAAGTAGGAGCGCGCGGCCTGGGTGACGAACCAGGAGTCGCTCATCTTGGGCACCAGCAGGCGCACGTCGAGCCCGCCGAGTGCGGCCGAGGTCAGTGCCATGCGTGCCGCTTCTCCGGGGACGAAGTAGGGCGTCACCAGCCACACGCGCTCGCGTGCTTCATGGATGGCGGCCACCTGCAGGCGGTGGATGGTTTCCCAGCCCGAGTCGGGGCCGGAGACCAGCACCTGCACGTTGATGCTGCCTTCCTGCCGGCTGGGCGTGTCGTTGGGCCACAGCTGGGCGATGTTGAAGCGGTCCTTCGGTTCACCGGTGGCGTAGATCCAGTCTTCGACGAACACCAGCTGCAGGCTGCGCACCACGTGGCCGGTCAGGCGCATGTGCAGGTCGCGGTACGCATCGGGCCGACGGCTTTCATCTTCCTCATCGGTGATGTTGATGCCACCGGTGAACGCCACGCGGCCGTCGATCACCACCAGCTTGCGGTGGGTGCGCATGTTCATCCAGGGCCGCTTGAACGGTTTGAGCAGCTGGCGGGGATGGAACCAGGCTACTTCCGCACCGGCGTCGCGCAGCGGCTTGAGGAAACGCCCGCGGATGCCCGAAGAGCCTACCGCATCGAGCAGCAGGCGAACGCGCACGCCGGCCTTCGCGCGTTCCAGCAGGGCATCGCGCAACGCAGTGCCGGCATGGTCCGGATTGAAGATGTAGTACTCCACGTGCACGTGGTCGCGCGCCTGCGCGATGGCCTCCAGCAGCGCGGCGTAGGTCTGCGCACCATCCACCAGCCACGTCACTTCGGTGGCCGAGCTCGGCGCCAGGCCGGTGGTGGCCTGGGCGATCTTGGCCAGTTCGGTGCAGTCCGCATCGGGCGGGCAGACGCTGCTGTAGTGCTCCATGCCGGAGCGGGCGCGGCCACGACGCAGGCGCTGCCGCTTCACTTTCTGCGGACCCAGCAGGTAATAGATGAAAAGCCCGAGGTAGGGCAGTGCGGCCAGCGACAGGATCCAGCTCAGCGTGGCGACCGGTTCGCGCTTCTGCAGCATGATCCAACCGATCAGCCACAGCAGGTACAGCACATAGGCAGCGATGAGCAGCGGGCGCAGGTGCGGAAACGCATCCAGCCAGTGGAGCCAGTCGGCGAGCGCGGGGTAGGTTGCAAGCATGCGCGGATCATAGCCGGACAAGCGCGTCCGGTGCGTGGATGAAAAAAAAAAGCGCCCCTGTTTCCAGGGGCGCTTTCCAGTCGCGTCATGACTTGGTGTTGCGTATTACTGCTGCTGCTGGAACCCGATCTTCTTCATCTGCGCGTTCTTCGCGGCGGCCAGGATCTTGGCCATCACGTCGTACTCGGAGTCCGGGCTGGCGTCGATGCGCAGCTCGGGCTGGTTGGTCGGGTCACGCTGCACTTCCTGCTCCATCCGCTGCTGGAGTTCGCCCACTGCAACCGGGCTGTTGTTCCAGAACACCTGGTTGCTGGCGTCCACCCGCAGCTCGACCGGCGGCGGCGGCTCGACCAGCTGCGGCGGTGGGTTGAGCACGCGCTGCGGCAGGTCCACGGCGATCGGGTAGGTCATGATCGGCGCGGTAACGATGAAGATGATCAACAGCACCAGCATCACGTCCACGAGGGGCGTAACGTTGATGTCGGCCATGGGGCCCTTGCCACCACCAGAACTGAATGCCATGGCTTACTGCCCCTTCTCTTTGGTGGCCACGAAGCCAACGTCGAGCATGCCCTGCTCCTGCGCGATCTTGGTCATCTCGTTGATGACACGCATCTTGGTGGTGCGGTCACCACGCAGGTTGAGCGGCGGCTGGGGGGTCTGCTGGGCGGCGGTCGCCAGGCGCGACTCGAGAGTCTGCTTGTCGATCTCTTCGTCGTTCCAGAAGATCGAGCCGTCTTCCTTCACCGCAAGGGTGATGGGACCCTTGCGATCGGCGGCTTCTTCCGGCTTCTGCACCAGGTTGGCCTCGGGCAGGTCGACCTTGACCTTGTGGGACATCAGGGGCGCCGTGATGATGAAGATGATCAGCAGCACCAGCATCACGTCCACGAGGGGCGTAACGTTGATGTCGGCCATGGGGCCGCCGCTGTTACCACTACTGAAAGCCATAACGGGCTCCGTCTAGATCGTGTTGACTACGTTCTCGCTGGGTGACGCGCGTCGCTATTAGCGAACGCGCGAACCGGTGGCGAAGAAGTCGTGCAGGTCGTGAGCGAACGTATCGAACTTGCTGATCGTGGCGCTGTTGATCTTGCTGAAGAAGTTGAAGGCGAACACGGCCGGGATAGCCACGAACAGACCGATGGCGGTCATGATCAGTGCTTCACCCACCGGGCCGGCAACGGCGTCGATCGAGGCGGAACCGGTGGCACCGATCTTGATCAGCGCGCCGTAGATGCCCCACACGGTACCCAGCAGACCCACGAACGGAGCGGTCGCGCCGACGGTGGCCAGCAGGGTCATGCCCGACTGCAGGTTGTTGCTTTCGCGGGTCACGGCCTGACGCAGGGCGCGATCGACGAACTCCGAACGGCTCAGGTTTTCACCCAGGCCACCCGAGGTGCCGCCTTCCGAACGCTGGTGGTGCGCAGCAGCCTGTGCAGCGTCCAGAGCGATCTTGGAGAAGGGCTCCGAAGCCGGCTGTTCTTCCATCGCACGGATGGCGTCCTGAGCGTTCGGGGTATCCCAGAACAGGCTCACGACCTTGTCGGCAGCAGCCTTCAGGCGGGTAGCGCGGAAGATGTTGATGACGGTCCAGTACCAGGACATGGCCGACATGATGATCAGGGTCAGCAGCACGACCCAGGAGACGGCGAAGTCACCCGGCTGGGTGGTCATCTCGTGGATCAGGTGCTCGAAGCCCATCTGCGACAGGGCGTTGGAGTTGCCCCCGGCAGCAGCGGCGATGAAAAGTTCCTGCAGCATGACGCTTACCTTTGTTGTGTGTGGTGATAAAGGGTATTGCTAGAAATAACCGCTAGGGGCGGTGGCCGGCGGGCCACCGGCCACTATCAGTTCAGCGCAAAGTTGACCGGGACGCGAACGCGACCTGCGACCTTCTTCCCGCCCGATTCCGCGGAACGGAAGCTCCACTTGCGAGCTGCGTCCATGGCGGCGCGATCGAGGTCACGGTTACGGCTGGACTTCTCGACCGACACATTGGTGACGTTGCCATTGGCATCGACGTCAATGATCAGGATGACTTCACCCTGGATACCAGCACGGAACGCGGCCGGCGGGTAACGCGGGGGGTTCATGTTCTTCGACGAGATGTCGACGCTTGCCTCAATGGTGCTCGGCGGCTGCGGCGGCGACGGCGGCGAAGGCGGCGTGACGATGTCGGTCGGACGCGGGTCCGGGATATCGACCACAGGAGCCTGCGGCGGCGGCGGAACCGGGGACGGCTTCGGCGGCGACAGGTTCTTGACCGGCGGCGGCGGGGTGTCATCCGGCGGCGGCGGCGGCGGCGGCGGTGGTGGCGGCGGCGGAGCGTCGACCAGGGTCACCATGATGTTGCGTTCTTTCTCCGCCACGGCCTTGGGAGCCACAGCCGGGATCAGAAGCATCATGAAGGCGGCGAGATGCAGTGCGATTACAAAAGCGATACCCACGATACGCGGCCAGGAGAGGCCGGTGTCATCGCGTTGTTCGTACCTGTGAACGACTAGTTGTTCCGTCATGCGCCAAGAGCTCATTAGTGGGGCCGGGATACCCGGGGACAGGTAGCCCATGATCAGCGGTGCATGACACCGCAGGAACCTCCAAGCTTATACCAATCCTGAGCGCCTGCGCATCACTTATGCAGGCGTTCAGGCGTTATTCCTACTTACTTCAGGTTGATGATTTTCTTGGCATCCGCCTGGTTCTTCACACCCTTCGCCAGCGCTTGCTGGGCGGCCTGCTTGGCCTCCGGAATGCGACCTTCCGAATGCAGCACGCGTGCCAGATTCAGGTAGGTCTCGCCGTCCTTGGAAAGCGGGGCAGCCTTCTGCCACGCCTCGATCGCCTTGTCCGCCTGCTGCGGGTCGGAGTAGTAGTACGCCTGGGCCAGTGCCAGGTATACCTGATAATCCGGCTTCAGGATGTTTTTCTGCAGGCCATCATTGATAACGGCAATGACGTCCTTTTCTTTGTTCTCGCTGTTGGCGTAGATCGAGTACAGCTGCTTGTACTCGCGCTCGTCGGTCAGCTGGCCGGCGGCGTACAGCTTGCCCATGACCGCGCCGGCCTTGTCCATCTGGTCGGCCTGCATGTACATGCTGGCCAGGTTCAGCTGGGCCTTCTTGTCGTTCGGGTTCTTGGCGGCCAGTGCTTCGGCCTGCTTGACCGCTTCACCGGTCTGGCCGGCTTCGGCCATGGCGGCCATCAGCAGCTGGTTCCAGTTGTCCTTGGGCTCGGGCGAGGCGGCGATGGCCTGCTGCAGCACCGGGATGGCCTCGGCGTAGCGCTCGGCCTGGTACAGGGCCTGGCCCTTGGCGATCAGCTCTTCGGGCTTGTTCGACTTGGTCTCGGCGAAGTACTTGTCCAGGGTCGCCAGGCCTTCGTTGATCTGGTCGTCCTGCAGCTGCAGCTGGCCGAGCATCAGCATCGACTGGTAGTGGCCGTTGTTGTCCAGGCCGCCGAGCTGCAGCACCTGCTCCAGGTACTTCTTGGCCGAGGCAACGTCGTCCAGCTGGTAGGCGGCCTGCGAGGCGAGCTGCGCGGCCAGCGACTTGTCGTAGGTGTTCGCGGCGGGATTGGCCAGGATTTCGTCGGCCTGCGCGCGCGTCTCCGGGAACTTCTGGTCGTTGTAGCTGTCAATCATTTTCTGCAGCTTCGGGCCGACCTTGGCCGAGGACTTCTGATCCGGCTCCTGGCGGGTCGCCTGCGGGTAGAGCACTTCGGCCTTGGCCTGCTTCTTCCCACCACGGGCGCCACGCTCCGACGAGCGGGCCTGGGCGAAGGCATCGGTGATCATGGCGCCACTTACAGCGGTCGCGATGAGGACGGAAAGGACGGCTTGCTTGTGGTTGCTGAAAATCATCTTTCACCTCGATCGAACCGCCGCAGCGGCATCAAAACGGACTGTCAGAAAAATCTGAGCCGCCAAACGTATCAGAAACTGATGGCGTGAGAAATCGTTTCCGATGCTGCAATACAGCATCTTTT
>Ga0213821_1000101_pt1 | contig 56946 bp, 52 predicted proteins | sample MC6MC0909MG_FD_179894 | JGI IMG/M metagenome (GOLD analysis project Ga0213821, IMG submission 179894) | Enriched soil aggregate microbial communities from Iowa State University, Ames, United States - MC6-MC0909-MG | ecosystem: Environmental > Terrestrial > Soil > Unclassified | place: USA: Iowa...
GGCAGCGACCGCGGGGCGGGGGGGGGGGGGGGTGGGGGGGGGGGGGGGGGGGGGCGGGGGGGGGGGGCGTTTGGCGGCTGCGCTGGGTCAGCCCATGCGCATTGCCTGGGTCTGGGATTCGCGTACGTTGCCAGCGCGGGCATAGCTGTCCAGGATTTCAACGTCGCGGTTGGTCAATCCACTCATTTACAGCTCCCTGGAAGTGCGTGGATCAACCGACCTTGTACTGGACCAGGATCGCCCGAACGGCATCCTCCATTCGCTTCCAGTCTTTCAGGAAAGCGCGCTTGTAGCTCAGCGTGATGGAAAGGCTGTTGTCCAAGTCCACGAAGTAATGCGTGCAAAGCGCGGAAACGGTGCCATCCACAGGGGTTACCTCGTTGCCTTCCAGCACAACGCCGTCCTTGCGGTGCTCCGCGTTGTCGCACTGGATGAAGGTGGCAATGGCATCGTCACTCGATCGAGCAACATACCAATCCGGCTCGAATGCAAGGTTGCGGGGAAAGGGACGCCCGGTCTTGGCTTCCTGGTCGCGGGCATAGGCGCGCCGGAGCTCTTCGTTGATGGCGTAAGGCGTCAGACCCATCCATTCGGCCTGCGGCTCCCTCAGCTCAAGTCGCGCGGTTGGGTCACGACGCTGAAGGGAGCCTTCGTCGGTATGACCATCGTTGGTCACCCGCCTGGCCATCGCGTCCTTGATCGGCAGGCGATCAATGAAGTCGATCGAAACCGAAATTTCCTTCAGGAAGTCGTTGGTGCGTGGCGCGGCACGCGCTCCGGGCAAAGTGGGCTCCATTTTCGGCCTCTCCAGCTTGAGCGCCAGGCCTTCACCCTCCGGACCGATCTGGTTGTCGAAGTAGTTCGCTGGAATACGGAAGGTATGGGGACCCAGCTTCACCTCCACCGGCGCATTGGTGTAAACGTGGCCATTGATGGTGCGGCCTTGCTCAACAGCTTCCGACATGCTCGAAGTCCCTTCTTGTTCAGGCGGCGTCGTCTGTGCGCACGCGCTGGCGCTCAGGGCGATGGCGAGTGCCAGTGGCAGGCATCGGCCGGGTGAAGTCAGGCGCATTGGCCATTCCGTTGCGTTGGTTGGGGTCAACTATAGGCAAATGGGCGTCAACGGGTCAGGAATGAGACGGGCGGGCTGGCGGCGCCGGGGATCACCGGCATTGGAACCAGCCGGTCTACCTGAGGGCCGAGGTTCTATTGCCAGCCCGGGATGGCTGTCGCATGCTGCCGTTCTCAAAAGGAGATTGAGTCATGGCGGGAACGAAGGCCGTTCTTATCGGGTTGGCGGCTGTCGCAGTGATCACGGGGTTTTCCGCCTGGAAGTATTGGCCTGCGCCTGCTGTCCGCAGTGAGGCTGCCTTTGAGCATGCAGCCACGCCACTGCCTGCCGGACCGCGCCTGGTGCTCCCGGTAATTGCATTGGAACCGGCGGCCCTGGAAGAAAAGGTGGCGGCCTTCCGTGACCTGAAGTCGCGTGCCGAACGCGGCGATCGGGTTGCGCAGCGGGAATTGGCCGACACCTACGCTACCTGCTTCAGTGCCAGGTTCACCGCGGATGAGGTGGCGCGCGGCGAGGTGCCGGCGTTGCTGTCCGTTTCTACCCCCGAAAGCGTTGCCGTGGCCCTGCAGATCGTGGCGAAGCGTATTGCCAATTGCCAGGCCGTTGGAAGTGGCAATCTTTTCCCCTCCATCGATAAGTTGTACGCCGAAGCCGCTCGGAACGGTGACCTGCTTGCGCAGATGGCGGTCATCACCAGAGGGGGGCAAACGCTTGGCCCGGCTGAATCCACCCGGCTTGTACAGCGGGTAATTGCCTCGAACGATCCGGTTGCTGCGTTCAACATGGGGCAGCTCATCTTGGGCGGGCGCCCACGAACCAGTCAGTTGAAGTACGACAAGGTGCTCGAAGGGCCGGTTTCATCACTTGCGTGGGAGATCGCCGCCTGCCGGATGGGGCTCGATTGCGGCCCTGACAGCACCGTGATGGACGACGCGTGCCTGTTCTCGGGCATCTGCACGCACCAGACCTACGAGAAGCACGCGCGCTCGTGCTCCTTGCCACCCGCGGCATCGGGGTCGCTTGACCAGCAGATTGAAGAGATCACCCGCCTGTTCAAGGAGCAGTGTCCTCCGCCGCAGACCGAGCGCGATGGCGTTTGTTCGCTGCGCGTAGAGTGACTGGGTAGGAACAGGGGAGTGGTATGGGGGCGAGGAGAGTTGGGCTCTGGTTGGGAGCGGGGATGGTTGCGGCGTTGCTGGGCTTTGCGCTGTGGCGCAGTGACTTGGCAGCGCCACAGCCGCCCGGTGCGCCCGCTGCAACGGCTCAAGCGGCGCAGTTGCCTGATCTGCCCGAGGTGCCTGCCAGGAAGGAAAGCGCTCAGGTCAGCTACGGCAGACCGGCACAAGCGGGCTGGGCGAAGGACTTTGAGGCGCTGAAGGCGCGCGCCAAAGCCGGAGATGCCGTGGCCCAGCGCCTGCTGGCAGAGACCTATGACGGCTGTTACATGGTCAATTTCGACCGCGAGGGATTTTTCAAAGAGCTGCAAGTCAGGCGGGAAATGCTTGGCGACCCGGCCCATGCGGCTGTGCTGGACCAGACGGCGCAGGAACGCGCTTTGCGATGCGATGCGGTAGATGGCGGCGCCATTATTCCGCTGGCGCTGATTCGCGGTTGGTACGCGCAAGCCGCCGAAAACGGTGACCTGGCCGCACGACTGATGGACAACGCGCTGAGCCAGGAAAAGCCCGATGCTGCGGAATCGGCCAAGCTGGTTGAGGAGGTTCTGGCCTCGAATGATGCTGCGGCCGTGTTTGCCATTGGCAACACAGTGGGCAGCACTTACCGGGGCGCCCCAGACGATCCGCTCGCGGCGTTGATGATCGGGGAGCGGTCCAGTCCCGCATGGCAGGTGGCAGCCTGCCGCATGGGGTACGACTGCGCACCGTCCAGCATATTGATGGGGTCTTTGTGCCTGGCGACCAACGCATGTGCTGGAGATGGCTACGAGGAATTCTTGATGAAGTCCCAGCGCACTGATGCGGACAGGCGGGATCTGGAGCGCAGGGTCACGGAGATACTGCGGTTGGTCGAGGGGCAATGAGAGTGGGTGCATTGCTGGCTGCGCACCGGTGGCCACATCGCATCGAGCAGATGCAGGTCGTAGTCCTCGCCGTACACCAGCGCCGCTTCGCGGGGCGCCAGGTCGCAATACCTCAACAGCGTTGGCTCATCCATTCCTGCGTCGATGTGGTCGATGGCATAGAAGGCGAGCATGGCCTGGTCGAACTGCTCAAGCCAGGTTGTATCGATCTGGTCCATGGGTGTTCCGCAAGCCCCCCTTGAAAATGACGTTCGTGATCTGGGTCACTTCGCCTGCTTGATCGCACGGATACCCTGCTTGGGCCTGCTTTTGGTAACCGCTGGCATCAACCATTTGGGACACGGAGACCCCTATGAAATGGAAGCTTCTCGGTTGTTCATTCTTCGCCTGCCTGGCCAGCGCCACTTGGGCGCAGGTGCCCGATCCAGACTCCGATCAGGGCAAGGAGATGCAGGTATTGGTGAAGAGCTACATCGCGGCGCACCCTGGCGTGTCCATCGACGATGCGATCACCCGGCTCGCGGTTCAGACCGAAATCCTGCAGCCAATGGAGGATCTTCGGCAGGAGTTCGCAGGCCGATTGACTGCTATCTCCATCCAACAAATGCCGGACCAACACATTCTCGTTGAACTGAAAGGGTCGTCGCCTGTGCCCAACAGGACCCTGACAACCGCCAGCGGGAGCACCCGGGTCATCATCGAGACTGGCCACCGCCATACTGAGGAAGAGTTCCACTCGATTGTTGAGAGACATCAGGACCTCCTCTATAGCTCCATACCCGACATCACTGGCTTCTCCGGGCGCCCAGGCGACGACCTTCTTGAGGTCTACATTGCGGGCAATGCAGCAAGCGCCGAGGAACTGAAAGCGACCCTTGGAAAGCTTGAACGGGATATGGGTCTTGCTATTTCCCTCAGACCAAACATGCCCAGAGCAGTCAATATGGAATACATCCAAGGCGGGGCGGTGCTCTAGAACAACACTTGTACTGCACTACCGGATTCCCGGCCATGCATACGGCTTGATCCGCATCAGCTGTTCCACACCAACCCGGCGGGCGGCCAGATCGCCTCGCTACGATCCAGGTCGTAGTCATTGCCAATGGCCACGGCAGCCTCCCGGGGTTCCAGGTCGTAGTAGCTGATCAGCAACCGCTGGTCCAATTCCGGGTCGTGTGCCTTGAGGGAAAACAGGCTGCGCATGGCGTCGTTGAGCTCTTCCAGCCAGTCGGCGTCGATCGTGTTCATGGGGGTTCCTCCGAAGCGGACGGCAGCATGGCCCACAGCCGTCTCACATCTTGGGACGGAGGTGAACGAAGTGCACACTCCCTGGAAATCGCCCGAAACCTATCGTTCCGAGGCTTTCCATAGCCTCAGGCCATGCGCGCTGGCTGCCCGTTGTTAAGATATCTGGGCCAGTCTGCCTTCCCAGGTCTACAGAGCGAAGGGATCTGGAGCGGAGGGTTATGGAGACGCCGCGGTTGATGGAAGGAACGTAACAGCGTGTTCCTCTGAAGGAAAAAAGCTCGAAACAAGGACGCTCAAGGTTGGCCAGACGAACGATACTCTTGGTTGCCACGCTCGCTGCTGTAGGCATTGCCGGCTACGTGGCGCGGACGCTCTCTCACGTGCCGCTTGTTCAAGCGGCGGCTGGCGAAGATGCTGCGGCCTCTCCCGCGCCCATCAGCAGGCCGCTGCATCGAGAGCGGCGCGCGGTTGCGCAGTTGGGCTCGGTCGACCTTGCCAGGAAAACCATGGAGTTCGAGGCGTTGAAGCAACGCGCGAAGCACGGAGATGCCGCTGCACAGCGCGAATTGGCCTTGACCTACGAAAAATGCGTGGAAGCAAACTACAGGCAGGACGAGTTCGTGACCCTATACGAATGGAAGTCGCAGCATACGCGCGACCCGTCCCAAGCCGCAGCGAGGATGCGGACTGCCCGGGAGCGGGCAACGGTCTGCAAGAGCGTTGATGGTGGCGCAGTGGTTCCAGGCGAGCTCATCGCGGGTTGGTTGGAGCAGGCAGCAAAGAACGGCGATCTGGCTGCACAAGCCAGGGTCGCTGCCTTCACTGGAAGGTCCTTCGACGAAGAGGAGGCGAACCAGTTCATCGAGCGCGTCGTGAAATCGAATGATCCGGCGGCGATGTTCATGATGGGTATCCTGGCAGGCGGAACGGCGTTGGAGGCGACCGGGCAAAAGTACAACCGCGTGGTCACCTCTTCGATTGATGCACACGCCTGGATGGCGGTGGGATGCCGGATGGGGTACGACTGCAGTGCTTCGAGCGATGTCATGGGCACCCTGTGCCTGGACACGGGTATCTGCGAACAGGACTTCGAAGACGTCCTGCGATCTGGATTCAAGTCGGATAAGGAAGTGCAGGAATTCGACCGGAAGGTCGCGGAAATATTGCGCCTGGTCCAGGACAAATAGCGGCCGCCGACGAGGTCAGCTGTTCAACCCCAACCCATGCGGCCGCCCAACGCCCCAAATTCGTGGATTCTTCCGAGAAGCCGATTGTTCCACGGCGTTCCATAGCCGCAGCCGATGCCTCCGGCCTCCGCCTGTTAAGATATCTGCGCCAGCCAGCCTTCCCACCTCTACAGAGCGTGTGGTTGGCCGCTCCTCCCAGCGGCCACGCGAGCCAGGATCCTTCCTCTGCCTCTCACAAGGACGCTCGCATGCACCCTCGTTCCCTGTTCCGTTCGGCCGCCCTGGCGCTGGCCGTCAGCCTCACCCTTGGCGCTCCGTCCGCCTTTGCCGCCGAAAAGGCCGGCAGCACCGCAGCCGCCACCTCCGTCCAGCGCACTGCCGTGGCGCAGGGCCTGTACGAGCTGGCCTTCAGCCCGACCCAGAACGCGGTGTTCGTGGCCTCGTCGGGCGGCTTCGGCGATGCCGCCGGCCCGGCCCAGGTGCTGCGCCTGAACCCGGATTCCCTCGCGGTTGAGGCCAAGATCCCGCTGGAGCGCAAGGCCTTCGGCGTGGTGCTGGACGACGCGCACAATCGCCTGTACGTGGGCAATACCGTGGATACCTCGGTGACCGTGGTCGACACCGCCAGCAACAAGGCCGTGGGCATCGTGCAGCTGATGGAAAAGAAGGTCGGCAAGGATGGCAAGGCCGGCTATACCCACGACCTGCGCGAGCTGGTGGTGGATTCCGCGAACAACCGCCTGTACGTCACCGGCCACTCCGGCGAAGGCAGCGTCCTGTTCGTGGTGGATACGCAGTCGCTGAAGCTCATCAACACCATCCCCGGCCTGGGCAATGCCAAGGCGCCGGGCCTCACCCTGGACGCGGCCAACAAGCGCGTGCTCACCTCCAACCTGCTGGGCGAAGTGGTGGCCGTGGGCACCGACACCGGCAAGGTGGAGCAGCGCTTCAAGGTCAGCGCCGAGCAGCCGATGAACCTGGCCCTGGACCCGGGCGGCAAGCGCCTGTTCGTGACCGACCAGGGCCTGGAGATGATCCGCAAGTACCAGGGCAGCAGCATCCCGGGCTTCGTCTCCAAGCACCCGGGCCAGCGCGTGCTGGTGCTGGACCCCACCACCGGCAAGGAACTGGCCAGCATCGCCACCGACGCCGGCCCGCTGGGCCTGCTGCTGGATGCGCCGCGCAAGCGCCTGTACGTGACCAACCGCGAAGCGGGCACGGTGACCGCGTATGACAGCGAGAGCTACAAGCAGGTGGGCAGCTATGACGTGCCGACCCACCCGAACAGCCTGGCGCTGGATGCGAAGAAGAACGTCCTGTACGTGACCATCAAGAATGGGGACAAGGACGAGAAGGGCAGTGAGGAGTCTGTGGCGCGGATTGCGCTGTAAGCGACGATCGGTGCAACCACCCGGCTGCCTTAGCGCAGCCGGGTAGCCCTATACTTCAGTAGGCTGGAGCAATCGCAAATCACGGCTTAATATCTATCGTCTATCAAAGGCGATGGAAGCTGTGACGATGATCAAGGAAAGTATCGACCTCGGTGGATTCACGATAGGTGATTCCTATTTGAGGAGTGACATTGCCGGTACTGGGAACGTCACCCCACCAGGTAGTGCCCGGGAAGGCGCTTGGGCAACGGGCATCCTTCAATTTGAAAACGCTGTGCTACTCCTTGTGACCCTAGATAAGGACGAGGAGGACGGTTACCGGGACTTCTTCGAGGGCGACGAGCTTCACTGGCAGAGCCAGACCCGGCACACGCAACAGTCACCACTTATTCAAAGCTTTGCTTCTGGGGCGCTCCAGCCGCATTTGTTCGCTCGTCTCCGCCGCAAGGTGAATGGCAAGAGCCAGAAGTTTGTCTACTGTGGCCGGCTTGCCTGGTTGTCGATGGAGAACGAACGGCCGGTGGACTGTCGCTTTCGTCTGCTGGATAAGCCATTAGTGCCTAACGCGGCGTTCCAAGCGCTGCTTTCCTGGGTACCGGATTTCCCAACGGACGAATTGGGACTGTCGGTTCTCCGAGCCTCCATCGATGCCGAAAGGCTGATAGCCGCCGTAGACACTGAGAAAGATGCGCGCGACATGGCGCAGAGAGCCATTGCGATTCGCCGTGGGCAGAGGTCGTTTCGTAAGAAGCTTCTTGTGGCATACGGCGGGCGATGCGCGGTCACTTCATGCGCAATTGTGGAAATCTTAGAGGCCGCTCATATCGCACCATACAAGGGGAGGCACACTCATCGAGTCGACAATGGCCTCCCCCTGCGGGCCGACATCCACACGCTGTTTGACCTGGGGCTGCTGTGGATCAATTCAGATCGCAGAGTTCAGCTAGCGCCGCACCTGATTTGTAGCGAGTACGGCCATCTCCACGACAAACCTCTACTTGTCCCTAAGAAGGTTGAGGATGTAGCTCGCTTGGAGCACTTGGAACATCACTCTAAGCTTGCCTACGAGCGGAGAAAGGCAAGCGCACTGAAGCAGGCCAAGCCTGCCTCATAACAAAGAATTTCACCGTAACATCTGGCAGGTTACGGTGAAATTTCATGTAACAGGGGGTAGGGGTGAAGCCGCGATCAGGCGTTCACATCCACCACCAACCGCCCACGCACCTTCCCCTCCAGGAACGCTGGGAACACCTCCAGCACCTTTTCCAGCCCGATCACCTCCACCGTGCTGGCCAGCTTGCCCAGGTCCAAGTCGGTCGCCAGCCGCTTCCACGCCTCGGCACGCACGGCGTGCGGCGCCTGTACAGAGTCGATACCGGCCAGGGTGACGTTGCGCAGGATGAAGGGCAGCACGGAGGTAGGCAGGTCGGTACCCTGCGCCAGCCCGGCGGCGGCTACCACGCCGCGGTATTTCGTCTGCGCCAGTGCGTTGGCCAGCGTGTGGCTGCCGGCCACGTCCACCACGCCGGCCCAGCGCTCGGCATCCAGCGGGCGGGTGCGCGGTTCGGCCACGGTGGCGCGGTCGATGATCTCGTCGGCGCCCAGGTCCTTCAGGTACTGCGCATGTTCGGGTCGGCCGGTGGAGGCCACCGTGCGATAGCCAAGCTTGGACAGGATGGCCAGGGCGATGGAGCCCACGCCGCCGTTGGCGCCGGTCACCAGGATGTCGCCGTGCTCGGGCTTCACCCCGCCGTGTTCCAACGCCAGCACGCACAGCATGGCGGTGTAACCGGCGGTGCCGATCGCCATCGCGTCCTTGCTGCTGATGCTGTCGGGCAGCTTCACCAGCCATTCGCCGGGGACGCGCGCGCGCTGGGCCAGCCCGCCGTGGTGGGTCTGGCTTAGGCCGTAACCGTTGAGCACCACGCGGTCGCCTTGCTTGAAGCCGGCGTTGCTTGATTCCAGCACGGTGCCTGCCAGGTCGATGCCGGGAATGAGCGGGAACGTGCGGATCACCGGCGAGGCGTTGGTCATCGCCAGCGAGTCTTTGTAGTTCAGGGTGGAGTAGTCCACCTGCACCAGCACATCGCCTTCGTGCAGGTCGGCTTCGTCAAAGGCCACCAGCTGGGTGGAGACCTGGCCGTCTTCTTTCGTGGCCAGCAGGGCATTGAATTTCATGGGCATCGATCACCTCGGGGGACATGACCTGCATGCTATGGTCGCACCGTGGTTGCCACAAGAACTATGCTTTCCCATAGGTACTATGGTTTTCAGGAGTATCCCGCAATGGCGCGGCGTGTATATGGCAAAACCGGCTGCAGCGTGGAAGCCACGCTTTCAGTCATCGGCGGCACGTGGAAGCCGGTGATCCTGTTCTACCTGGTGTCGCGCACGCGGCGCTTCATGGAGCTGACCCGGCTGATTCCCAACGCCACCCAATCGATGTTGACCAGCCAGCTGAGGGAGCTGGAGGCCGACGGCGTGGTGGTGCGGCATGTGTACCCCGAGGTGCCGCCTAAGGTGGAGTACCGGCTGTCGGAGCTGGGAAGGACGCTGGTGCCGGTGTTGCTGGCAATGCGGGATTGGGGAGATTCGTACAAGGCGCAGAACTCGGGGCAGGCAGGGGAGAGTTGACCCTGCGTTGAGCGGAACTGTGACGAAGTTCCTCTGACGCGTAGGCATTTCCCTATTTCCGGCCTCGATCGCACACCCCAGACTACGTGGGCGATAGCATCGACCGGATCCGGATCAGGCGTAAGCAATGAAGAAGCGTACGTGCGTGTCAAATCTGCTGAGAGCGCTGACCTTGCTCGCCGTGGCCGGCCTCGCAGCATGTGGGCAAGCTGAGCAGGGCCCCCAGCCTGTCCAGCCCGTCTCGAAGGAGGATGCACTGGTGCGTAATGAAGCTCCCCTTGTCCGCCCGATTTCCCTGGACAGGGCCGGAGAGATGGTGAACCTGGAGTTCGAGTTGCCGCCGCCGACGGAGAATGCCTCGTCTACGCTGTTGGTCGGTATTCGAGTGGTAGCGCCAGATGCTCCTACCGGAATCAAGCGTTCCGACGAGATCATCCGTGCGCAGCTGTCAGCCCGTGTCCGGCTGCTTCGAGTGGAGGAAACATCCATCACCCAAGTGGCGCTGTTCCGTAACACTCCGGATCTGCAGAACCGCATTGCGGTTGGCGATGATGGATTGGTGCCGGGAGTTACATCCTCGGACGTCGAGCGCACTCAGCTGGAGGGCGTTGGGCTGGCTGACGCTTCCAGGTTCTACGACGTTCTTTTGCTCGCAGGCGCGGAGGACGCCAAGCCTGGCTACTACCGGCTGAGTGTTGAGTTGCAGCAGGACCATCCGCAGTTGGGCTCGCAACCCGCTCAGCTGCTGCTCGCGTACATGGGTAAGGGAAAGTAAGGGATGGCCAAGAGCGCGGCCCTGCATCTGCCGAGCAGCTGGCCAACGGGTGGTGAAAGAAGTGTTCGTACTGATGGACGACTATCTGACCATCACCACCGGCGAGACAGCGAGAAGTTACCGGCGTTGCCGCTGAGGCGTACACAAGGAAGCCAGCATGTCCCAGGACGAACCGACCCGCCAGGCGTTGCCGCACTGCCGCGTTACCCAGTTGCACAGCCCGCAGAGAGGCAATCAGCCGGTCACTGACCTTGAAGGACTGGTCACGCATCACCCAGGATCCAACGCCCGTGCCCGGGTGGATGACGGGGTGCCACCGGTGAGCAGGGATGCTCCTTATCCCGCTACCCAAAAGCGTCCGTGCCTCACCCCTCAGAGACCAAGCAGGAGCACCAGTGAACGCAACCAAGGTAAAGAACGTGGCGGGACTGGCAGTCATGCTGCTGGCGTTCACATCGCTGCACGCTTCTCCACCCGCTACACCTAGGACGGCCTTATTCGGTGGCGTCTGGTCGGTCAAGTGGTGCGACAAGTCGCAAGCGGCATCCGAGTGTGGTCGCTTCACCGCCCTGCTGGTCCAGGACGGCGAACGTCTGTGCGGTCGCTTCAGTGGCGTACGGCCCGGAATGACCCAGATTGATGAGGGAGAGCCCCGCTCCATACGTGGGCTGGTGATCGACGACGCGGCTGTCGTTGCCGCGACCAGCAGCAGGAATGAGGGGACCTATCTGGTACGGCTGGAACGGAAAGGAAACGACATCCACTGGCGCCTTGGCGAGCAGGTGGGTGTGGGAGATAACGGTGACATCCAGCTGCTTGCGATTGACGAGGTGCTATCACGCCGGGACGGTGCGTCAGACCAGGAAGAACTGACCGTTGTGAAGGCCGAATGCCAAGTGACCACCCCTGAGTGAAATCTTGAAGGAAAGGAGTCCTCATGGAATTTCGCGAACTTGATCGCGCTGGATACCTCGCAGCCATTCAGCGCGTGGTGGTGGGCTCCGAGGGCCTCCATGCACGCGCTCAGAATGTTGGCGACGGTCGAGCGACAATTGGTTACGGCTATACATTCAACCGCAGTGACAATACCGCGATCTGGCGAGATGCAGGGATCCAGCTGAGTGACGCGCAGTGGCAGGCATTGCGCCAGATCGACCGCGCTCCGAATGCCGAGAAGACTGCACTTGGTCTGGCGTTCACACGGGAATTGGACGCCGCCGAATCGACGCAGCTGCTTGAGGCCTCAATCAGCAGATACGAAGGCCCCGCAGATCGATTGAACATGCCACTTTCGGAAGAGCGCGTCGCCATGGTGTCGGTCGCTTACAACCGAGGCGTTGGTGCCCTTGGTCAATCCCCCTTGATGGATGCAGTCGAACAGCGCGACCGGGCCGAGTCCTGGTATCAGCTAAGGTACAACTGCTGGGGCAGCCTCGAGGACGCGGAGGCCGGATTGCGCAAGCGGCGTATTGCGGAAGCACAGGTGTTTGGTCTCTACGATGATCCAAACAACGTGACGCCAGCAGAGGCTAAGTCCGTGTATCGCATGTTCCAGTTGCATCGGAATCACATCGATGAAGTTGAGCGACGATGGGGCGAGACCGTGGACGGTGAGGCGGGTCGCCGCAACCTTATCAATCTTGCCAACCGGGATTACCCGACGCTCAACGAGGCCTATGGCCAAGCGCCCACCATCGCCGAAGCGCTGGCACCTGCAAAGGCTGCCATGCTTGCCCAGCTGCGTCAGGAGCATCCGGCGCTGTCAGACACGTTGACGGAGGAGAATTTCGACGCGGGTCGTATCTACCTTGATCCGGGTCGTGATTTGCGCGTCGGCCAGAATCTTGGACGTGAGCAGCGCAACGCTGCGGCAGTCGCTGTAGAGCAGAATCACGAAGCCACGCTTGATGCGACCCACCTGCGCAGGGGGCGCGAGCTGGATAGCAACGACCTGCTTATCGGCGGCGCGGGCAATGACGTGTTACGCGGGGCGCGCGGTGATGACGTGCTGATAGGCGGCGATGGTGTAGACCGGCTGCAGGGTGGCGCCGGCAATGACACCTATGTCGCCGGAGCAGGTGATGTGATCACGGATGTCGATGGCCGAGGCAGGATTTTCTGGGGGCATAACCTGATTGCGGGCGGGCAGTACCGTCAGGATGACCCGGACGGCGTGTTCCGAAGCGAGGACGGTCGTTTCACCTTTCAAATGGAGGGTCCCAACCTCCGCGTATCCAACTCGGTCGGCGAGTCCTTCACCATCACCGACTTCCAGTCGGGATCAATGGGGATACAGCTTTCCGCTCAACCCCAGCGGAGTGGCGCGCTCTTTCCGCACACGAACAGTCCTGCTCCCTTCGATTCGGCGCATCCGCTCCTGGAGCAGTCTCGCGCGGCGGTAGCACGGCTTGATCAGCAGCTGGGGCGTAACTCTGACAGGGCCAGCGAATGCATGTCAGGCAGTCTTGCCTGCCTGGCCCAAGAGGCCGGTTTGCAGCGGATCGACCATGTACTACTAAGCCAAGCAACCAATGAGCGCGCTGCGGGAGAAAATGTGTTCGTGGTCCAAGGTGAGCCGGGTGACCCCGGGCATCTTCGTGCGCATATGCCCACCTCGCAGGCAGTCTCGACGACGGTCGAGAATTCCTTGCGGAAGCTGGAACAGACTACCCACAGCCATTCGAGTCAATCTCATGCCCACACCGAAGCGGTGGCGCAGCGACAGGTGCAGGACCAAGAGGTTCAGCGGACGCGTTCCATGGGGTGATTGTGATTCAGGTTACGTCCCCTTCCGCATATACCGCGCGCGCCCCTCCCCATGCACCACGCTCAGCGCGTTCACCTGCCCGCGCGCATCCCGGTGGAACTCCACCTGGAGCCCATCGATATCCGGTGACACGAACCGGTTCGGGCTGAGCGGCAGCATCTGGCCATCGCGCGGTGTGCCGGCCATGCCCACCCGCACCTTGCCGTTGGCGACCCTCACCTGCAGCGCCGGGATGTCGAAGAAGTCGGCCAAGGCGCGGCGCTGGTCCATGGCGATGCTGTCGTCGCGTTCGAACACACCGGCGTAGTCCGCATAGCGGGCGTCGCTCAGGTCCAAGGCAACGCTGCGCACCGGCGGGTTCACGCCGCGGCCGATGGCGTCGCTCAGCGCGTTGCGGATCTCCGCCGCCAGCGCGGCGCCGTTTTCGCCATTGGTGAGGATGACGAAGCCATCGCCGGTGTCCAGATAGCCCTCGATCCAGGCGCGGTAGCTGTCGTTGGAGCCGCCGTGGTGGAAGATGCGGGCCTGGCCGGCGCCGTCCAGGCGCGGACCCAGGCCATGCCAGCTGGGCGACACCTCGGTCATCATGTCAGTGGCGATGGCGCGTGGCAGGAAGTTGCCCTGGCCGCGATAGCTGGCGGTGAGCGCGGCGACGAAGGCGGCGAGGTCGTTGGCGCTGGTCCACAGGCCGGAGGCGCCCTGTTCGGGGAACGACTGCCAGCCACGCGGCAAGGCAGTGAGGGCGCCGTCGCCGTCATGCGCCTTGGCGATGTTGTCGGTGCCCGCCTGCGGGTCGCTGTAGCGGCTGCGCTGCATGCCGAGCGGGGCGAACACCTGCGCGCGGGCGATGGCGTCCAGCGGCTGGCCGGTCACGTCTTCCAGCACCTGCTGCTCCACCATCACGCCGCCGCCGGAGTAGTCGCCGCGCTCGCCGGGGGTGTGGAGCAGGCGCACCGGTTTGTTCTTTGCCGGGGCGATGCCGTCGAGCGTCTGCTGCAGGGTGGGCAGGGGTTCGCCGGGCAGGTAGTCGGCAAAGCCGTGCACGCCCAGCCCGCTGGTGTGCGACATCAGCATGCGCAGGGTGAGCTGCGGTGCGGGCACCTGCGGAGTGGCAGGCACCTTCCAGTTGCGCAGGTAGGTGGCGATGTCCTGGTCGAGCGCAAGCTTGCCGTCGGCCGCCAACCGCAGCGTGGTGGCGGCGGTGACCACCTTGCTCACCGAGCCGACCGAGAACAGCGTCTCCGCATCGACGGTACTGGCGGTGCCGGCCTCGCGGGTGCCGTAGCCGGCGCTGTGCACCAGCTTGCCGTCGCGCAGCACGGCGATGGCCACGCCGGGCACGTGGTGCTGGGCCATGCGCGCCTGCAGCGACCACCGGGGCAGTGCGGCGCCGGGTTGCAGCACGGTGGGGCGCAGACCGTTGCCGAGGGCGCTGTCGATGGCGGCGTCGTGGCGATCTGCGGCGAAGGCGGACGTGGCCAGCAGCAGCGCCAGGGCGGTGCACAGGACGCGGGGGAAGAAGGCGGGGGCGTGTTCCATACGGACCTCTCGGCGTGGGCAGCGTGAAGCGGGGGCGTGCGGATGCACGCCGCTTGGAAAGGAGGGCGATGGGGCGTGGTGCGGGCAGCAGCGGGCCGAGGGTGGTCGGCGTCGGCCACCCGGTGTTGTCGTTGTTGGAAGATGCCTAGCGGCGGCCGGCGCGGGCGCCGCGTTGCACGAGGTAATCGCGCACGCGCGGGTTGCGGGCCTGGTTGAGCGGGGAACGCCACTGGCCGGCGTCGGCCACTACGCCGAGGTTGACGTCGGCGCCGTGGTCGATGAGGAAGGCCACGGTGTCCACGTCGCCGGAGCGGGCGGCGTTGATCAGCGGGGTTTCGTCGTAGGGCACGATGCGGTTGACGTCGGCCCCAGCGGCGACCAGCCGCTCCACCACCGGCAGGTGGCCGCGTCGCGCGGCGGCGATGAGCGGGTTGCCATCGCCGGTGGCGTGCAGGTCGGGCTGTGCGCCGAGGGCGAGCAGGGCGTCCACGGCGGTGAGCTGGCCGTTGCGGGCCGCCATGATGAGGGCAGTGCCGTCGCCGCGCACGCTGGTATCCACCGCGGTTCCAGCGTTCACCAGGTGCTGGAGTTCAGCGACATCGCCATCGGCGGCGGCAGCGAGGAGACGCTCGGCGTTCGGCGATGCATCGCGTGTGGGCTCGTCGTCTACGACGCGCTGGGGGGCAGTGCCGAGGCGTGGGGTGGCTGCAACGGTGACGCTGAGGTGCCCGCCAAGGGCGAGCACGCACAGGCCGCTCCACAGCAGGCGCGTGGTCCAGGCGGTGCGGGCGGTGTCCAGGCGCAGCAGGTTGTCGATGCGCTGGGAGAGGCCGCTGCGGCTGCCCGACATCGTTACTGCAAGCGGGGTATTGCCGCGCGCAGGGGTGCCGAGGCCGCTGATGCCGGTGAGCAGGGAGTCGGCGTAGCCGCGTCCACTGCCGCCCTGCGCAGCGGCGCGGGTGTCGCAGGCGATCTCGCGGGCCAGGTCCAGGCGCTTGCCGAGCAGGCGCAGGAACGGGCTCCACCAATACATGGCGAGTACCACGCGCTGTGCGGCGGCGATCCAGAGGTCGTTGCGGCGGATGTGGGCGGCTTCGTGCAGCAGCAGGTCGCGCAGGGCGGCGGGGGCGAGTGTGTCGGCGAGGTGCGTTGGGACGAGGATGCGGGGGGCGAACAGGCCGACGACCATGGGCCCGGTGGCGGAGTCGGAGCGCGCGACGGTGGTGGCGTAGGGGAGGTCGCGGCCGAGCAGGGCGTTGAGGTCCTGGGCGCGGCGGGAGGTGCGGTGCAGGGTGGAGGCTTGGGCGATGCCGCGCAGGAGTTGCAGCAGGGCGTAGGTGGTGCCTAGTAGCCAGAGCAGAGCCATGCCCTGCAGGAGGGTGGGTGGGTTGGTTGGGGTCGGTTGGTGGTGGGGGTGCGTGGGCCGACCAACGGTCGGCGCTACCGGTGCTTCCACGCGTGGCGTGGGGGCTGACGTGTGTGGTGTGGTGGGCCGCAGGACCAGTAGCGGGGAGGTGGCTGCCAAGGCGAATGCGGCGCAGAGCAGCCAGGAGCGGGCTTCGGCGCCCAGGCGGCTGCGGCTTACTACCAGCGTGGCAAGGGCGAACAGCAGGGCGCTGTGCCAGAGGTGCTGCAGGGCGAAGCTGGCGAGGGCCTGGGTCCAGTGCACGGTCATTTCGCTTTCCCCGGTTTGGCGGCGTCGTCCACGCGCTTCTTCAGCGCCTGCAGTTCGTCCGCGTCGATGTCGTGTTCCTCGATCAGGTGCTGGGCGAGCGCGCCGGGCGAGTCGCTGAAGAACGATTTGATCAGGTTTTCCAGCGCCTGCTTGCGCGCTTCAGCACGGCTGATGGCGGCGCTGTAGATGAAGGCGCGACCCTCGGCGCGGTGGTGCACCAGGCCCTTCTTGTCGAGCACTTTGAACATGGTCAGCACGGTGGTGTAGGCCACCGGCTTCTTCTTCGACAACTCCTCGGCCACCTCACGCACGGAGGCTTCCTTCTTCTTCCACAGCACTTCCAGGATGCGGCGTTCGGAGTCGGTCAACGTGGGCGAAGGAGGGCGGGCCATGGGGCTTCTACTAGTTCTTTAGTTGATGGCTGCATCGTGCGCCCGCCGGGATCGGGGTGTCAACTATGTAATTAGTAATGGGACAGGCATGTCGGCTCTGGCGCGGATGTGGACAGGGGATGGCCATGGCGTGCAGGCGATGTCAGCGCAGCTGCGTTTTTGTTCACGGGAGGGGTGCGGGTGCTTCTTTAAGGTCGAACCCTCACTCGCACCACGAAGGTTCTCCATGACTGCATCGCGCGTTCGTCTGCACATCGAAGATACCGGCGGCACCGGCCGTCCCGTTGTACTCATCCACGGTTGGCCGCTCTCCGCCGAGTCCTGGCGTGCGCAGGTGCCGGTGCTGAAGGCGGCCGGCTACCGCGTGGTGGCGTACGACCGCCGTGGCTTCGGCCGCTCGGACAAGCCTGCCGATGGCTACGAGTACGACACCCTGGCCGACGACCTGGCCGGCGTGCTGGAGCAGCTGGACCTGCGCGACGTCACGCTGGTGGGCTTCTCGATGGGCGGTGGCGAGGTGGCGCGTTACATTGCCCGCCACGGCGAGCAGAGGCTGCGTAGCGTGGTGTTTGCCGCGGCGGTGCCGCCGTACATGCTCAAGACCGCGGATAACCCGGATGGTCCGCTCACCGAGGAAAAGGCCGAGCAGATGCGCATGGGTCTAGAGAATCATCGCGACGAGTTCTTTGAAGGATTCACCAAGGACTTCTTCAGCGCCAAGGGTGAGTTGAAGGTCAGTGAGCGGCAGCGGGAGGAGGCGGTGGCGCTGTGCAAGCAGTCCGATCAGACTGCTGCGCTGGGCTGCATGAAGGCGTTCGGCACGACCGACTTCCGCGAAGACCTGAAGAAGGTGACGGTGCCTACGCTGGTGCTGCATGGTGACAGCGATGGCACGGTGCCGTACGAAGGCTCGGGTCGGCGCACGCACGAGGCGATCCCGGGCAGTGAGGTGGTGTTGATCCAGGACGCGCCGCATGGGTGCAATGCCAGCCATCCCGAGCAGTTCAATGCGGCATTGGTTGCGTTCCTGGCGCGGTGAGGTAGGCCGGGTTGCAGAGATGGCGTGGGACACGCATGGCGTGTCGCTACGCGGAGGTGGGGCGCGTTCTGCGCGTTCCCGCCTTGTTCTTTTCAAGGGTAAGTTGAATGCGCAAGACCACTACGCCGCCTTGGAAAAAGCCCAACCCCAAGGGGAAGAAGGGGCAGCCGCTGTCGACATCGCAGAAGGACGCGGCGCGGCAGCGTGCAGAGGAGAATGGCCGCGCCTATCCCAATCTTGTCGACAACATGTGGGCGAAGACTTTGCCGCGCGGGGAGTGAGGGCGGGAAAGCGCCGGATCGCCGTGTAGGGACACGCCACGCGTGTCCTGCTTTAGGCCGGCTTCGTTCAGCCACGCAGGGCGTGGCTCTACGCGACACCATACGCCCTGCGTGGCCGCACGCGACACCACGTATCGCCCGCAATGTGTGGCTGAAATCGACACCCCGTAGAGCCACGCCCTGCGTGGCTGAGCGCGACCCCCGTAGAGCCACGCCCTGCGTGGCTGAGCGCGACACCCGTAGAGCCACGCCTTGCGTGGCTGAGCGCGACACCCCGTAGAGCCACGCCTTGCGTGGCTGACCGCGACCCCCGTAGAGCCACGCCTTGCGTGGCTGAGCGCGACACCCCGAAGAGCCACGCCTTGCGTGGCTAAGCGCGACACCCCGTAGCCTCGCCATGTGGGGCGGAATCACTGACGCGCTGCTGCATCCTTTGCCGCGCTCAACGCCTGGTCCGCGCGCAGGAACACGGTCGTGGCAGGTTCCGCGGTCTGCGTGGATGCCGTGCCTAGCAGCAATGCGGCGCCGATGCTCTGGCTGAGGTCACGTGCAACCTGCTCGAACTTCGCCACGGTCTCGCTGGCATCGCCACTGCCCAGCATGGCAACAAACTCACCACTGCCGGTAACGCGATTGATGCTGTCACCCCGATCGGGCTGCAGGCAGCGCTCAAGCACGTGGTCCAGCTGCTGCAGCTGGCGATCCAGCCCCCGCTCGCCGAGACGTTGTGCCAGCGCGGAGAGATCCTGCAGCTCAAGGATGACCACGGTGAAGGCACCTGCGCCGTCAGCCACCGTGCTTGTCTCGCCGGCGCCGGCGTGGTCGATGATCGCGGCCACCTGCTGATCACGTTCGCGGCTGCGGCTCTCCATCAGGGTCATGGTCAGGCGGGCCAGTGCCTGCAACGCTTCGCGCTGGGTCGGGTTGAGTTCGCGCGGATTGACGTCCACCACGCACACGCTGCCCACGGCCGCGCCGCTTTCAGTCACCAGCGGCATGCCCGCGTAGAAGCGCGCGCCGAGGTCTTTCAATACCGGGTTGTCGGCAAAGCGGGCGTCCTGGTTCAGGTCGCCTACTTCCATCAACTGGTCCGGTTGCCGGATCGCGTGGTCGCACACGGCGACGTTGCGTTCGGTCTGGATGCCGTCGAGGCCGGTGCGGGCCTTGAACCACTGGCGATCGCGGTCGATCAGGGTCACCAGTGCCATCGGAGTTCCGCAGACGGCGGCGGCAACCTTGACGATATCGTCGTAGGCGGGCTCGGGCAGGCTGCCCACGATGTGCAGGGCGTCGAGCGCGCGCTGGCGCTCGGCTTCGTCGATGCGGGTGGAGCCTTGAATCATGCGGATACCTTGGAAACGTAGGGCATGGCCCAGCCTAGGACAGAGGCAACGGGCACGGGTTAAGCCCGGGTAGAGGCGCGGCTACGCGTTCACCTCCGCGTGCGCCTCCGCTGCCGCTCAGCGCTTGACCGCCAGCACGCCGTCCAGCGCCAGTTCGGCCTTGAAACCGGACTTCTCCAGGCGCTTGGCGACCTCACGCGGCACGTCGCGCCCGCTGGTGAGCTTGTTCGGTGCGCCGGTGTAATGGAACATGCGCCCGCCCTGGCGGATCACCCGCGCCAGCTGGTCGTAGAACACCTGCGAGTACAGCTCACCGGCGATGCCGAAGCGCGGCGGGTCGTGCAGGATCGCGTCCACCGAGCTGCTTTCGAGTGTTTCAATCGCCTGGGAAACATCGCCGTGGGTCAGCGACAGCCGACCACCGCTGCTGGCCGCGTCCGGATCGGGCGACCACGGATTGAGGGTGCGCAGCCACAGCACGTCGGGGTTTTTTTCGAACGACTGGATGCGGCTGACCCCGGCTTCCAGGCAGCAGGCGGCGAAGTAGCCCAGACCGCCGCACGTATCCAGCACGGTCTTTCCAGCCGGCGCCACCAGCGCCACTTTGCGGCGCGCGTCCTCGTACGGCGACACCTGCGCGCTGGGCAGCATCTTGATGCCGTCGATCTCGAAGGTAGGTGCGTCCCACTCGGTGGGCACCAGTTTGATCAGCGCCGAACCGAAGCGCGATATCGCAAGGAACTCCTCGTCGTCCCAGTAGTACAGGGTGCGGTCCTTGGTCTTGCCAGGATAGGCGTAGGTTTCGCCCTTCCACTGCCAGCTGTCCGGGCCGAGCAGAGCGGTGCCGGTGGACCGTCCCAGATCGAGCGAGCCGCTCCATTCGGTGGCACCGGCATCGCGTGCGCGGACCAGGGCGTCAGCAAGGGGGCGGGTGAGCAGGGGACCGGTGTAATGGGGCACGGGAGCAGGACCGGCCACGCTGCAGGGCAGCCAGCCGCTTGAACGGGAAGGGGTGGGCATCGTAACCGAGATGGCGGCAAGGCGGGTTCAGCTGGGCGGCTCGGTGGCGTGGGGCAGTTTCGGGGGTGACGGCGCCTGTTCGGTGCTCCGGTGGCAGTGCCAGCCGCCGTAGGTGTCCGGACCGCTGAATATGGCGTCGTCTTCGGGCGGGTACATGTTCCGGTGCCAGCACAGCGTGGCGTGGTACATGCGGGTGAGCCGCGACTGGCGTGCGTACTGGTAGGTGAAGGAACCATCCGGGTTGGGTAGCAGCACCTGTTCCACCGCGGCAGTCCCGCCGCGGAAGTCGTCCCACAATGCGGTGCGGATGACAACCGGGGTGCCGTCCTCGCCGATGCCCGGGCGGTCATGGAAGCCGGGCGGGAAGCGGTTGGGCGCACTGGTGGCAAGCAGTAACAGCAACAGCAGGGTGGTCATGGCCAATCGCGTTTCAGCTCGGGCGGCCAGTCTGTCGGAGCCTATCCGGCCAACGCTGTGCGCTGGGTCGCATCTGGATGGCCCGGTTGAAAGGAGCATGCACAACTGTGCGGTGCGTCGCCCATGAGCGGGCCGATTGCGCCTGGTCTGGAATGCCCGCGTGCCTGCATGCGTGCAGCCGTCAGATGCATGCCATGCGGCTCGTCCTCAGTGAGCTTTTGCGCTGACCTGTTGTTGGGTGGGGCGCTGACGAGGAGGCAGGTGTTGCCCTGATCGTTGGCGGCTGCGCGGATTTGCACACTGCAGGGCATGGCTACTCACCACGACACCTGGCAAGCCGGCGGCGCATTCTTCTTCAGCGCGCATCTGCGTGATCGCTCCAGCCGGTTGCTGGTGGAGCATGCGCAGGTGCTGGGCCTCGCGTTCCGCGTGGCGCAGCAGGCCTATCCCTTCCGGATCAATGCGATCGTGGTGCTGCCGAACCATCTGCATGGGGTGTGGACGCTGCCCACCGGCGACGAGGATGGTCATCGGCGTTGGCTGCGCATCCAGGCGGTGTTCGACCGCCAGTTGCCCGGCCAACCTCCGCGCGCGATGGTGCGCCGCGATCGCAGCGTCCGGCCGTTGTGGCATGACCACTTCCGCGAACACCGGCTGCGGGATGCCGAGGACGTGCAGCGGCATGTTGCCTACGTGCACGAACTGCCGGTCGAGCAGGGGCTGGTGCGTGATGCGTGCGAGTGGCCGTACAGCTCGATCCATCGACGCGGCAACACGGGGAGCGGGCCATGCTGAACGTCCAGCCGTCATGCTCGCGCGGCGCGCGGTGCTGCAGTACCAGTGGGGTGGAAAGCGTCCATACGGGGGTATGGGCTGCTGGCTACCCGCTGGAGCGCGCCGGTGCCTGCACGGCTGGGCCGCACAGGGGAAGCGGAGTGCACCGGGCGGCGCACTGTGGGATGCGATGTACACGCCGGGGTTGGGGGCGGCGGGGAACCGCTCCGACGAGGCAACGCCGGCGTCAGCTGCATATCCGGGGCTCGCCGCTGCGGCGCGCCATGGGTGGAGCGCTCAGGGGCAGCTCACCTGGAACACGGGCCCGGCGCCGATGAGCACCAGCGCCATGTAGTCGCTGTCCTTGTCCTTTCCTTTGAGCGTGGCACCGGGATTGAAGTGGAATATGCCGAAGCCGCCGGTAGGGCGTACCAGCGCCTTGTCGATCTGGTCGACGTCGTCCTTGAAGAACCGCGCGATGTCGGTGCGCGAGGAGACCTGCAGCGGGGTGGTGTCGCGTTGCCACTGGTCGTCGCGGTTGAAGGAGACGAAATATTGGCCTTGCTGCTGTTCGATGCGGAACTCCGCCGGTTTGCGTGGATGGGTGGAGAAACAGCCCAGCATCGGGTCGGAGGAAAGCATGCCGGGACCGTTGTCGCCATCGCGGCAGGCAGACAGCAGGAACGGGACGGGCAGCAGAAGCATGACGTGGAACATGCGCATGACGGATCCCCCCAGGGACAGGTGTGGGAACAGCTTGCACCGGGTATTGCGCAGGGCGTGTGCACGCGCGGCGATGCTGTAGGGTTGGGGCCATCCACGGAGCCTTCCCATGCCACAGTCCAGCGTCACGCCGCACCCGACGTCTGACAGCGCAGCCAGCGCTGCTTCTCCCGCCGCTGCAACGCCTGTTGCACCTGCCGGCAACGTGCGGTGGCCGCTGTTGGGTGTGCTCAGCTGGCTGGTGGCGCCGGCGTTGGTGTCGGCCGCCTACGCGGCGGCACAGGCATCGCCTGACGCAGCCCGGTTCCTGGTGGGGAATGCCGGGGTGGCGGTGGGCGTGTTGGCGTGTCTGATACTGGGATTGTTGTGCGCCATCGGTTCGCGGGTGCGGCGTGAGCGCTGGCCTTGGGTGGGGAGTGTCGGTGCTGTGATCAGTGCGTTGCCGTTGAAGCTTTACCTGTTGGGGATGCTGTTTCGGTTGTAGTTGGTGGGTGGGGCAGCCAGGCAGGGCCTGGCTCTACGGCGGGGTTGGGTCACCCAGTGCCGCGGTGGGCGGTGCAGGCGTCCAGGCAGCCTCAGTGGCGGTGGCGGCGCCAGGCGTTCCAGACGTGGGTGCTGGCCAGCAGCAGGCTGCCGGCTACTGTCATGGGGGTCTCGGCGTCGTGGCTGGGCCAGCCGGCGGCGCCGGCCAGGAGCAGCAACAGGCCGGTCGCTGCGCTGAGCAGGGCCAACGCAGGCAACGGGTGCTGGCGATTCGCCCGCCACAGCGCGAAGCCGGTGGTGGGGGCGGCGATGGCGACGAACAGGATGTGCACCCATTCCGCCTGCGCCCATACGCCCATCAACGGCAGGGCTGCTGCGAGCAGCGGCAGGGCGAGGCAGTGGAGCAGGCAGAGGGTGGATAGGGCGATAGCCCCGGCGTCGAGCAGGGCGGAGGTAGGTTTCATGGGCGCAAGGGGCTGGAGCGTTGGTGTTATATAGTAACATTGTCGCCGGCGTTGAAGCTGGCGCCTTCATGACTGGCGTTGTGAACCAACGCCCTCGGACTAGAGCAGGCGCAGCTCCCATCCCTGCTCGGTAGCATCAAGGTGGTGCGTCAGCTGCACTGCATCCAGCAGCGCCTGGTCATGCGACACGATCACCACGCTGCCCCGGTACTGGTTGAGCATTTGTTCCAACGCGGCGAGTGAGGCCAGGTCCAGGTGGTTGCCCGGTTCGTCGAGCAGCAGCAACTGCGGCGGGACCTCGGCGTAGAGCACTGCGGCGAGCGCGGCCTTGACCCGTTCGCCGCCGCTGAGGGTGGCCAGCGGGCGCAGGCTGCGCTCTGCATCCAGCCCGAGCAGGGCAAGCCGGGTACGCAGCGTGGCGTCGCTGGCCTGCGGGTTCGCGCGCTGCAGCAGCTGCAGCGCGGAGCCCTCGGCGGGCAATGACGACAGGCTCTGGTCGAGCAGGGCCACGCTTGCTGCGCGCTTGACCTCGCCTGCCAACGGCGCGAGCGCGCCGGCCAGGACGCGCAGCAGGGTGGACTTGCCACTGCCGTTGCGACCGCGCACGCCGATGCGATCGCCGCGTTGCAGGGTCAGGTCGATGCGCTGCCACGGCGGCAGCACCCAGGGCAGTGTCACCCCGGCGAGGGCGGCAACCTGCTGCGGGCCGGGCGCGGCCAGGCTGGGGCCTGGCATCGCGATCTGTACCGCAACATCGACGCTGGCCGCCGCTTCCCGTACCCGGGTGTCGGCTGCCTCGCGGCGCTCCAGTTGCTGCGCCTGCAGCCGGCCGGCGCTGTTCTCGGCGCGGTTCTTCATGCCGCCGAGCAGGATCGGTGCCTGGTTTGCGCTGCGTGCGTCGCGCTGGGCGCGCGACTGGCGATGCTCCTGGCGTTCGCGCTGCTCGCGCAGTGCGGCCTGCTCCTGCCGCCGCTCGCGCCTGCGCAGGGCCAGCTGGGCTTCGGCGGCTGCCTGTTCGTCCTGCCGCTGCGCGGCATAGTGGTCGTAGTTGCCGCCGTAACTGCGCAGGCCGCTGGGGCTGAGTTCGACGATGCGCTGCATCTGCCGCAGCAGGGCGCGGTCGTGGCTGATCACGATGAGGCCGCCGCGCCACTGCGCCAAGGCGTCGATCAGGCGCTGGCGATGGGTGCTGTCGAGGTGGTTGCTGGGCTCGTCCAGCACCAGTGCGTCGGCGTCGGACAGCAGGGCGCCGGCCAACGCCACCTGCATGGCCTGGCCGCCGCTTAGCCGGGCCGCCGGTGCGGCCGGGTCGAGGGGGGGAAGCCCCAGTCGCTGCCATTGCGCCTGCAGCTGCTCGCGCAGGGTCCAGCGCTCGCCCACCAGGGCGAAATCGTCCGGCGCCACGCTGCCGGCTTCAATGCGGTCCAGCGCATCCAGCACGGGGGCGACGCCGGCCAGGTCGGCGATGCGGCCGGGAAGCGTGCCACTGTGCTGGGCCAGCAGGTGCACGCTGCCCTGCCGCTGGATGTGGCCGCGGGTGGGCGCGAGCTGGCCGGCCAGCAGCCGGCCGAGCAGGCTTTTGCCCACGCCATTGCGCCCGACCAGACCCGTGGGGGTACCGTCGAAGTGGGCGGAAAGATCGGAGAAAAGCACCCGGCCATCGGGCAGGGTGTGGGTCACGCGGTCGAGCGTGAGAGCGAATGCGGTCATGCGACCTCCAGCAATGCCAAGGACTCCCCCTGCGGACAGGGCGGGAAGGAGACTGGCCGTCAGACGACGGCGGCATTACTGGCGCATGCAGGCACACCTCATTACGGGGACGGCTGGATGCCGCGCGCTGATGATAGCGCAGTCCTACTCCGCGATGCCGCTGGGTTTCTGCATGTCTTCCGGGGCCTTGCCGTACTGCTTGCGGCGCTCCTCGTGGAAGGCGATGAACTCGGCAGCGGGCAACGGGCGCGAGAACAGCCAGCCCTGGCCGAATTCCACCTGGCGCGACTGCAGGTAGGCCAGCTGCGCGGAGGTTTCGATGCCCTCGGCGACAGTGAACAGACCGAGGGTGCGGGCCATGTCGATGATGTGCGAGGTGACCGGGCTGGTGGCGCTGTGGGTGCCGATGGAATCGATGAACGACTTGTCGATCTTGAGTGCATCCAGCGGCAGCTGCTGCAGGTACTGCAGGCTGGAGTAGCCCACGCCGAAGTCGTCGATGGCCACGCAGTGCCCCGCGCGACGCGCGGCGGCCAGCGAGGTGCGCGCGCCCTGGATGTCGAGGATGCCGCGCTCGGTCGCTTCCAGCCAGATCTGCTGGGGGTGAATGCCGGTGCCGACCAGCTTGCCGGACAGCACCTTCAACGCGCGCCCGCTGCTGACGTCGCCTGCCGACAGGTTGATGGCGATGTGCGCGCTGCGGTCGTGGATGAGCAGCTCGCGCATGTCGCTGAGCACCAGGTCCATGACGTGGTCGGTGAGCGCTTCGATCAGGCCGGTTTCTTCGGCGACCGGTATGAACAGGTCCGGCCGCACCTGGGTGCCGTCGGCGCGCGACCAGCGCACCAGGGCTTCGGCGCCCACGCAGATGCCGGTGTCCAGTTCGATGATGGGCTGGTAGTGCATGCGGAATTCGCGCCGGCGCACGGCCATGGCCAGCTCGTTGCGCAGCGACAGGCGCCGCCGCGACAGCCAGATGCCTGCGGCAATGGCCAGCACCGCGCCCACCGCACCGAGTGGCAACAGCTGCCAGAACTGCTGCTGGAAGGCGGTGGCCAGGCCAACGCGCGGCGCGGTGGCCACGGCCAGCCATTCCTGGTCATGGGCGGCGGCGTACAGGGTGCGCGGGGTATGCCCGCTTTCCGGTTCGCGCAGCAGGCGCTGCAGCAGCTCGGGGTCGGGCATTGGCTGCTGTGCGATCAGCCGGCCGTCCGGCGTGGCCACGGCCAGGCGCACGTTCGGGTCGGCGATGACGTCGACGAAGCGTTCCGGGTCGATCAGGATGTCGTGGCGGCCCAGCTGCACCGACACCAGCGTGCCGGTGAGGTCGCCCGCGCCGGGGCTCACGCCCAGGGTGATGGCGGCACCGTCGGCGGTGATGTGGTCCGGGGTGGGTTCGGGCACCAGCGCGTCGACCTGGCCCCAGGACGAACACTGCAGCCGACCTTCGGCGAAGTAGCCGACCTGTTCGGCCGAGGTGGTGGCCAGGGCCAGGCTGCGCATCAGCCGGAGGTGTTCGGGCGAGCAGGGCGGCAGGCCGGACTGGTTGAGCTTGCGCAGGGCCAGCAGGCCGCCTTCGTAGGCGCGGTGGGCGCGCTGCAGGGTCCGTTCGGCGGTGCCCTGCAGGCGATCCGCTTCAGCCACCTGGGCGCGGCTCCAGCTCACGTACAGCAGCGCGGCCATGGGCAGGATGGCCCCAAGCACGGCGGCGAGCGCGATGGCGGCGATGATGCTGACGCGCTTCAAGCGGACCTCTCTGCCGGTGGGGCGTGGGAATGAGCGCTATATGACCATCTGAGCCGACGCTTGGGAACAGGGCTTCCCGCACATTCCTGTCGGGTTTTCCCCAGTGTCGGCATCGGGCCGCCGAGGCAAGGTGAAGCCGACAGGCCCGGCGCCGGGTTCACCTGCGGTTCGCGCGCCCGGCAGGATGATCGCGCCACCATGAAGCCCCTGCTGCCCGCCGTGCTGGCCCTGCTGCCGCTGTTGTTGCCCGGTACGGCCGCGGCGCGCACGGTGTACCGCTGCGTGCAGGGCAATACGGTGAGCCTGGCCACGGCGCCCGAGCCGGGGTCGAAATGCAAAGCGCAGCAGATCGACGACAGCGCGGTGCAGACGCCCAACCTGTGGGGAAACATGGGGGTGTTCAGCGGCACCCTCTACGAGCGCGAGCAGGACGGGCAGCTGGTGTACTCCACGCGCAACCTGCCCGGGTCGCGGGTGTTCCTGAAGTTCACCGTATCCACTCCGCCCGGCGAACCGGCGCACGAAGGGCTGGGCAAGGTCGGCGCCCCCCAGCTCAACCGGCACGCGAAACAGTTCAAGGCCGCTGCGCGGGCAACCGGCGTGGACGATGCCTGGCTGCGCGCGATCGCGCATGCCGAAAGCAACTTCGATGCCGGTGCGGTGTCGCCCAAGGGGGCGCAGGGGGTGATGCAGCTGATGCCGGACACCGCCACCGAACTGGGCGTCGCCGATCCGTTGTCGGCCGAACAGTCGATCAACGGCGGCGCCCGCTACATGAAGGCGCTGCTGGTCCGCTACAAGGGCGACCGCACCCTGGCGGCGGCCGCCTACAACGCGGGCATCGGTGCGGTCACCCGGTATAAAGGCGTGCCGCCGTATGCCGAGACACTGACCTACGTGGAGAAGGTGAGCGCGCTGTACGTGCGCTACCGCGAAGCGATGGGGTTCAAGGCCGAGACGCCGGCGCGTTAGCGCGCCGGCAGGCTCAGTAGGAGAACAGCGGCCAGGTCGCGACGCGGCCCACCCGTTCCACCGCCGTCCGCACGTCGGCCCGCTGTTCCATCTGTTTCCAGCGCGCATGGAAGTCCCGCTCGCCTTCCAGCACCGGTCCGGTGCGCATGTCCTGCAGTTCCAGCAGCACCTGGCCGCGCTCCATCGGGTCGGCCAGCTGCGCGATGAGTGCCTGCGCCGCTTCGTCCATGCGGTTGTCCGCGATCAGGGCGTCGCGATAGTGGCCGGGCGTGCGGGTCCGGTTTTCATCCAGTACCTTCCACGCACGCTGCGCGGCATCGTCATCGCGCAGCTGCCGCGCGACCATCAGCGACACCAGTGCATGGGTGCTGGCGCCCTGCACGCTCATGTCGCCGTCCACGCCGCGCAGCACCTCGCGCGCCATCATCGGCTGGTGCAAGGCCATGTACAGCGCGGCCAGGTTGAGACGCTGGCTGACCGCAGGGCCGCCGGCCACGCGCACGGCGATCCGCTGGTTGGCCAGGGCGCGGTCGTTTTCCCCCTGGCGGCGAAGGGCGCGGCTGCGGGTGTCCAGCATCCAGGCCGCGGCGCCGGCTTCCGCGCTGGGCGATTCGGTGGCGGCATCGGCCACGGCGGCCAGCCGGTCGGTCATGCCGACCACGTCGCCGAGCTCGCCGGCAATCATCAGCGCGGTGGCGAGCTCCACGGCGGTGTCGTTGAGGCCAGGCCGGAGCATGGTCTCCACGCGCAGCCGGTCGATCTGCCGGCGCGCCGCCGCCACAGGGTCGAAGCGGGTGTCGTCCTGGCGCAGGTAGCGGTCGAAGCGCTTGTCGCTGCGCAGCCGCACCAGCGCGATGGGGGCATCGATGCGCTCCAGCGTGGCCGCGACCTTGTCACCGTGATCCTGCTCGACCTGCAGCGTGGCCAGGACGGCCCACAGTTCCACCGGTTCGACGCCGTCGTTCTTCCAGTCGCTGTCGAACAGCGCCTGCAGCAGGGCGAGGCGCTTTTCCGGCAGGTCTTTCAGTTCACCGTCCAGCTGCCAGACCATTTCATTGCTGATGTCCGGCGAGGCCTTGCTGTCGGCAGCACCGCGGATGACGCTGTCGGCGGCGGCGGCGGGCTGACCGTCGAACAGCTGGAACCAGGCCAGGCGCAGGTGCGCGTAGGCGTTGTGCGGATGGATCGACAGCGCCTGCTGCAGGCGCTGCGTGGTCAGCGCGAAGTCCTTCTGTTCTGCCGCCACCATCGCCGCGGCCGCCCAGACATCGCTGCGCGCATCGATGCCCAGCGTGGCCAGGCGCGGGTCGGCCAGCAGCCGCTCGAACATGATCGAGGCGCCGAGGCTGTCCCCGCGCTGGGCCTGCTGCACCGCTTCGCCGACTTCGGCCTGGAACGCACGTTCGGGCCCGGACACCGCGGCGGTGGCGTCCACGCTCGCTGCGGCGGTGGTCGCCAGGGGCGCGGCGCACAGTGACAACAACAGGGCGAGCGCGCTGGCGGTGCGGCAGGTCATGCGGTGCTTCCTTGCGTGGCTTGGATCCCGATTGAAACCGGAACGCGGCATCCAGACAAGCCACGCACGCGGGACGCAGGGTTTGCAGGCGCGCGACAAGCGGCTAAGGTCATGACCCGAACGGCGGCAGGCAGGATCGCAATGAGGCGTGCACGATGGACGATGGCGCTGCTGGTGGCCGTGGCGGTGGCTGCGGCGTTGGCCTGGACCTTCCTGCGCGCACCCGTGCCGCCGCCGCCACCGCCGGGCCCCGCGCCGACCGCGTTGGGCTGGACCCCGGACATCTCCCTGCTGGCCGGTGACGGCGTCGGCGGCCTGCGCGATGGCGCGGGCGCACAGGCGCGGTTCGCCGACCCATATGGGCTGGCGCGGGACGCGCAGGGCGTGCTGTACGTAGCCGATGGCGGCGACAACAACCGCATCCGCCGGGTGCATCCGGATGGCCGGGTCGACACCCTGGCCGGGCAGGGCGAGGGCTGGCGCGATGGACCGGCGCTGCAGGCGCAGTTCAATACGCCGTCGTCGATCGCGCTGGATGCGGCCGGCAACGTCTTCGTGGCCGACACCGGCAACCACGTGATCCGCCGGATCGGCACCGATGGCAACGTCAGCACCATCGCGGGCGATGGCACCGCCGGCTACGCCGATGGCCCGGCGGCGCAGGCGCGATTCGATGGGCCGATGGGCGTGGCGGTGGATGACGGCGGCCGCGTGTTCGTGGCCGACACCTGGAACGACCGGATCCGCGTGATCGAGCCGGATGGCCAGGTGCGGACGCTGGCCGGCGGCGACGCACCGGGCAACGTGGACGGCGCCGGCGTGGGTGCACGGCTGGACACGCCGGTGGCGATCGCACTGGATTCGCACGGCAACCTGCTGATCGCCGACATGCTCAATGGCGCGATCCGTCGCCTGGCGCCGAACGGTACGGTGGATACGCTGCTGGGCCGGGACAGCCTGCTCAACGGGCCGATGGCGCTGGCGGTTACCCATGATGACGTGGTGTACGCGAGTGATTTCGACGGCAAGGTGGTGCAGCTGTCCGCACTGGGCCATGCACTGGTGTTGGGCGGCGCGCCGTCGCAGCCGCGCTTCTCGCGACCGGCGGGGTTGGCGCTGGATGCCGAAGGTGGGTTGTATCTGTCCGACGCCGCGTCGTACCGCGTGCACCGGTTGCGCGCGCTGGCCACCGGTGCCACGCCGGTACCGGCGCTGATCGGTCCGGCCGCGGATGCGCCACTGCCCGACACCGGCGGGCGCTGGCCGCTGGCACCGCAATTGGGCTGGCATGAGGTGGTGGGCACGCTGGGCGAGGTGCGCGGCAACTTCAGCGGCGAGAGCCGGCACCACCTGCACGATGGCTTCGACATCCGCGGCGACGTGGGCCAGACCGTGCTGGCGATGGCCGACGCCAAGGTCAGCAGCCCGTACTCGAGCTGGGCGGTTGGCGGGCAGGGCGAAGGCCTGTCGCTGGACCGGCTGCGCTACATCCACATGAAGGTGGGCCGCGATGCGCGCGACCGCGCGTTCGACGCGCGCTGGCCGCAGCTGCGCGATCTGGACGGAAAACTGGAACGGGTGCGGGTGCGACGGGGGACGCGCTTCAAGGCCGGCGAGCCGCTGGGCAGCATCAACCGCATGGCCCACGTGCACCTGAGCGTGGGTGCCAGCGGCTTCCAGCGCAACGCGGTGGCACTGGGCTTCGTGGACTACGCCGATACGTTCGCACCGCGCATTGCTGAGGTGGCGTTGCTGGATGACCTGGACCAGCCGATCAAGGCCGGGCCGGATGGCCGCGTGCCGGTGCCGCACGAGGGTCCGGGCGTGCAGATCGTGGTGGAGGCTTGGGACCAGGTGGACCGCAACCTGCCGCGCCGCCGGCTGGGTGCCTACCAGGTGGGCTACCAGGTCCTGGATGCGGCCGGCACGCCGCTGGCCGGATACGAACAACCGCGCTTCAACATCGTGTTCAACCGCATGCCGCGCGAGAACAGCGCCACGGTGGTGGCGTATGCGCCGGACAGTGGCATCACCGTACATGGCAGCGCGGTCACGCGCTTCCGCTACCTGGTGACCAATACCGTGCGCGACGGCCTGGTGGAAACCGGACGCTGGCGGCCCGACGCGTTGCCCGCGGGCGATTACATCATTCGTGCCAGCGCCCGCGATTACAGTGGAAACGAAGCGGTAGGCGCACGCGACCTGAAGGTGTCGCTGCGGTAATGCCTCAAGCGCCCACGCGCACCCGCTCGGCATCCATGTCGGCCACCGGCCGCACTTCGATGCTGCCGAACCGCGACCACGGGAACTGCTCGGCGATGCGCATCGCGTCCTCATGGTCGCGCGCATTGATCAGGTTGAAGCCGGCCAGCAGTTCGCGGGTTTCGGCAAACGGACCATCGGTAACCCGCGCCTGCGAAGCACGGGTGCGCAGCGTGCGCGCCTGGTCGGTCGGCTCCAGCCGCTGCGCCAGTACCAGGGTGCCCTGGGCTTCCAGCGTGTCGGCGTGCTGGATGCAGCCGCGCATGATGCGGTCGTACTCCTCGGCCGGCACGTCCTGGAGCAGGGTGGGGTCGATGTAGATCAGCAGCAGGAATTGCATGGCCGGGGCCCACGGTGCGGGGGAGCGGACATGATGCCCCAGCCTGCGCGACAAGCCTGTTGCAGTGCAGCGCCACTCACCCGTTCAGGGCTGGGGGCGACGCCCGTTGGCGGGATCGAAATATTTTTTGGCGGGCGTGTCGATTTCCGGTCCACTGGGGCGTCGTAACCAGTGAAGGGCCCGCCAACCGGGCCGGCAACGAGGACAACGCGATGAAAGTCATGGTGATCGTGAAGGCGACCGAGGCCACCGAGGCCGGGGTACTGCCCAGCGAGGAACTGTTGAGAGCGATGGGCGCCTTCAACGAAGAACTGGTCAAGGCCGGGATCATGCTGGCCGGCGACGGCCTGCGCCCCAGCCGCCACGGCCGCCGCGTGGCGTACACCGGTGACGCGCCGCAGGTGATCGACGGGCCGTTCGCGGAAACCCGCGAGCTGGTGGCCGGGTTCTGGCTGTGGCAGGTGCGCTCGGTGGACGAAGCCACCGAATGGCTCAAGCGTGCCCCGTTCCTGCCCGGCGACGTGGTGGAGATCCGCCCGTTCTACACCGAAGCCGATTTCGGTGAAGCCTTCACTCCCGAATTACGCGAGCAGGAACAGCGTCTGCGCGAGCGTATCGGCCAGGCCGATTGACCCACCCAACGCCATTTGGAGATTCCCATGAAACTGATCCCGTTCCTCGGCTTCAACGGCCAGACCCACGACGCCATGGCGTTCTACGCCCAGGTACTCGGCGGCAAGGTCACCTCGGAAATGAAGTACAGCGACATGCCGCAGGACGACACGATGGAAGGCTGCGGCGATGCCCCCGGCCCGGTCGACCCGAACCTGGTCGCGCACAGCCAGCTTGAAGTGGGCAGCGCGATCCTGATGGCCGCCGATGGCCCGCCCTCGGAGGGCCAGGGCACCACCACCATCAACATCGAGGTGGAGTCGGTCGAAGAAGCCGAGCGCGTGTTCGCGGCGCTGTCCGAAGGCGGCACGATCACCGTCCCGATCGGCGAAACCTTCTGGGCCAAGCGCTGGGGCATGCTGCAGGACCGCTACGGCAAGCCGTGGATGGTCAACTGCATGAAGCCCTACTGATCACAGGAAACCCATCATGTCCGACATGCCCCAGATGATCTTCGTCAACCTGCCGGTTCGCGACCTCGAAAAGAGCAAGGCGTTCTTTACCGCGCTGGGCTTCGCGCCCAATGCCACCTACACCGATGACAAGGCCGCCTCCTTCAACATCAGCGATACCATCATGCTGATGCTGCTGCTGGAGGACTTCTTCGCCACCTTCATCAACCGTCCGATCGGGGATGCGCGCAAGCAGGCGCAGGTGATCCTGGCGCTTTCCTCGCCCAGTCGCGCCGCGGTGGATGAGACCCTGGAAAAGGTGCTGGCGGCGGGCGGCAAGGAACCGACCGAGGCGCGCGACTATGGCTTCATGTACCAGCGCAGCTTCGAGGACCCGGACGGCCACCTGTGGGAAGTGGCGCACATGGATGGCGAACCCGGCTGACGCCTGCTACCGCGCCGCAGCTTGTGCGGCGCGGAGGGGGATGCTCTGATTCGCGGCATGGACGCTGGCCTGACACAACGACTGGATACCCTCTGGCGCATGGAGTCGCCGGTCCTGATCGCACGCCTGGCGCGGATGCTGGGCGGCGATATCGGGCGTGCCGAAGAACTGGCCCAGGACACCTGGCTGGCCGCGCTGGAGCGATGGCCCGCGCAGGGCGTCCCGGACAATCCGGGAGCGTGGTTGATGACCACCGCACGCAATCGCGCCATCGACGTACTGCGCCAGCACCAACGCGTGGCCGGGCAGCACGCGCAGTGGGGCAGCGAACTGGAACCGCAGCCGCTGCCATTGCCCGACGACAGCGACGCGCTGCAGGACGATATCGGCGATGACCTGCTGCGGCTGATGTTCGTGGCCTGCCACCCGGTGCTGTCGGCCGATGCGCGGGTGGCGCTGACCCTGCGCCTGCTGGGCGGGCTGACCACCGAGGAGATTGCCCGCGCCTTCCTGCAGCCGGAACCCACCATCGCCCAGCGCATCGTGCGCGCCAAGCGCACCCTGGCGGCAAAGCAGGTGCCGTTCGAAGTGCCGCGCCAGGCGGCGCTGCCCGAGCGGCTGGGCTCGGTGCTGGCGGTGGTGTACCTCATCTTCAACGAAGGCTATGCGGCCAGCAGTGGCGATGACTGGATGCGCCCGGCCCTGTGCGAGGAAGCGCTGCGGCTGGGCCGCGTGCTGCAGCAGCGGCTGCCGGCCTGGCCGCAGGTGCACGGCCTGCTGGCGTTGATGGAACTGCAGGCCTCGCGCGCGGCGGCACGGGTGGATGCGCGTGGCAACCCGATCCTGCTGCCGGAACAGGACCGCACGCGCTGGGACCACCTGCAGGTGGCGCGCGGACAGGCCGCGCTGCAGCAGGCGCTGGCGCTGGGCGGGGCCGATGATGGCTATGTGCTGCAGGCGGCGATTGCCGACTGCCATGCGCGGGCACTCCGCAGCGAGGACACCGACTGGGCGCGCATGGCCGCGTTGTATGCGCGGCTTGCGCAGGTGCAGCCCTCGCCGGTGGTGGAACTCAACCGCGCGGTGGCGGTGTCGCGTGCGCAGGGGGCGGCGGCCGCATGGCCGCTGGTGCAGGCCCTGGCGGGCGATCCGCGCCTGCAGGACTATGCGCCGCTGGCCGCCGTGCAGGGCGACCTGTTGTCGCAGTTGGGCCGGATGGGCGAAGCGTCGGACGCGTTCGCACGCGCTGCACGGCTTACCCCCAACGCCCGGGAGCGCGCACTGTTGCAGGCGCGGGCGGACGCGGCGACACAGGACTGACACAATTCCGCGCTTGCTCGAAACCTGAACAGGGTCTATCGTGCGCACTCTCAAAAGTGACCGGGCACCTGCCAGGTCCAGCCGATAAGGGAAGCGGGACAATGTTTTCAGGGAAGATGCGTACGCGCGCGCGTAGCGCGTGGCTGCTGCTGTGCGGGTGGGTAGTGGTCGGCACCATGGCCGGCAGCGCACAGGCCGCCGACAAGTCGCAGCAGGCCTACTGGGCCGGATTCGCCTACACCGCCGAACAGAGCAAGGTCGACGCCAGCACCCCGCGTGCGGCCGCCGTGCTGCAGGCGCGCGGCCTGGCCCCGCTCAACCAGGCGCTGTGGGCGCGGCTGCAGGCGCAGCGTCCGGCACACCTGGAACTGATCGACCAGCCGCTGGCGATGCTCGACGGCACCACCAGTGCCACGGTGCTGGCGACCGCGCTGGACCGCGAGCTGGTCTCGATCGAACCGATCGGCGGGCAGTACAAGGTGCTGGTGGAAGTTGCGCTGCAGGCGCTGTTCTTCGACTTCCGCGAACGCCAGGTGGTGGCGTCCTATCCGATCACCCTGCAGCGCATCGACGTGATGGAGTTCCTGCCGGACGAGGACGACATCGATGCGATCGTGGCCGACCTGCTCTACGGCAGGGCCGCCACCGGCCTGCCGCAGGTACTGGCCGACACCCTGGCCAAGGCGCAGCTGCCGGCGGCGTCGACGCGCCGCCTGCAGGTGGGCGAGGTGACCCTGTCCGACGCGGTGCTGGCCAAGCTGCCCGACGCGGTGGATGCGGGCATGCTGCGCGCCACGCTGGCGCATGAGCTCTCCAAGACGCTGTCGTCCAACACCGGCATCGGCCTGCTGCCGCCGGCCAGCGGCCAGGCGATCGGCGGCGCGATGGCCGCACGCTTTGCCGACGGCAAGGTGTACCAGCTGAAGATTCCCGAGCCGGACTACGTGGTGAAGCTGCGCCTGGATGCGCTGAAGAACGGCGTGATCAACGAAACCCCGGCGATGAAGACGATGCTGTTCGGCGCGTTCTTCCAGGCCACGGTGGTGGAGCCGTTCTCGGGCAAGGTGTTCTTCGACCAGCCGCTGCGCAAGGGCGCCACCAAGGTGGTGCCGGCCACGCAGTGGCACGTGGACCAGTGGTCGGCCAGTTACGAAACCGTGCTGGCCGGCTTCGACGCCTTCGCCGGCGCCGCCGCCAGGCGCGCCGATTCGAAGGCGTGGCTGGACGAACAGAAGCCCGGCGGCAAGCCGCTGCAGCAACAGACCCAAGCCCTCCAGGAGTTGATCACCTCATGCCGTTGATTCGTGCCGTACTGCTGATTCTCATTGCCCTGATGGTGGCCGCGCCGGTGTCGGCGCAGACCGCCAGCTCCCGTGGTACCGGTTCGGCCAGCTATGGCCTGCGCCTGAGTGCCGACACCCGCGCCGAAGCGCTGAACAAGGCCAAGGTCAATGCACTGGAGGCGTACATCGCCGAATCCGGTGCGGCCAAGCTGCGCCTGTTCGAAGACCGTCGCGCCGAGTTCATCGGCGAGATCGATCGCTACGTGCTGTCGGCGGTGCCGCTGTCGGACACCGAAGACAAGAAGGCCAAGACCTATACGGTCAGCGTACGCGCCGAGATCAACACCACCCTGCTGCAGACCAAGCTGGATGCCGGTTCGGCCACCGCCGGTGCGCGCGGCAACGAGCGTTCGCTGCTGACCTTCCTGTTCATGGCGCGCTCGCAGGACACCGTGCAGTCGTTCCAGGACAAGGAATACCGCCGCGTCGACGCCAGCCAGAGCTATGACGAGAAGACCCGCGAAGGCGACAGCTTCCGTGGCAATTCGGTAAGCACCAGCGGCAGCATCAACCAGAACGCGTCGGTGTCGGTCACCTCCGGTGGCAGCACCACCCAGCGCAGCGACAACGTCAGCTGGAAGGTGGCCAACGCCAACGAGATCAACACCGCCATGACCGGTGCGTTCAGCGCGGCCGGCTATGAAGTGGTGGAAGCGGAGTACGTGGAAGGCGAAAGCCGCGGCCTGCTGAGCATCGAGCGCATCCGCAAGGACTTCAGCACCGGCAACGACCTGTCGCCGGCCACCCTGCGCGACACCGCCAACGGCATCAAGGCCGCCAACATTCCCTACCTGGCAGTGGGCACGCTGGACGTGGGCATGCGCGATCGCGACCCGGTCAGCGGCAACACCCGCGTGTTCGTCACCGTCACCGGCAAGGTGCTGGACGTGAGCGGCCGTTTCCCGAAGACGGTGTCGTCGGTGGGCCCGGTGCAGTTCTCCGGTACCGGCCCGAACGAGACCGTGGCCCGCACCAACGCGCTGCAGATCGCCTCTGAAAAGGGTGCGCAGCAGATGATCAACGAACTCAACGTCAAGGCAGTGCGCTAAGGCGTACCGACCAACGGTCGGTACCCACGGTTCGCACCAACATTTTCCAACAAGGATTTACACCATGATCCGCAAGACCCTGATCGCCCTGGCCATCGCCACCACCTTCGCCGCTCCGGCGCACGCGCAGTTCGGCAAGCTGAAGGACCTGGCCGGCGGTGGCAACAGCACCGCCGCCGCGTCGGCCGGCGCCCCGGACGAAGCCGCGCAGGAAGCGCTGGTGCGTCGTTTCGTGGCCTCGCAGTCGCATTCGCTGGACGCGCAGACTTCCTTCGCCAAGGCCTTCGGCCTGGCCGAGCAGGTGCAGCTGCTGGAAGCCGAGCGCCAGGCGCTGTCGTCCGGTTCGGTCAACGTGGACCAGATGAAGAAGTCGGTGTCGGTCAGCGAAGCCGCCCAGGCCGCGATCGATGAGCGCGTGGCGGCACAGCCGGAGCTGAGCGCCGAGTCCAAGCAGCACTACACCACCGGCCTGGTCGCCCTGGTCGCGTCGGCTGCCGAAGGCCAGAAGCTGAGCGGTGAAGCCAGCAACTTCGCCAACGGCATGAAGAGCCTGAGCGGCACCCAGCTGGTCACCGTGGGCCGCAAGCTGGCCGCCGGTGCGTGGGTGGCCAAGGAATCGCCGGGCTACCTGAAGGGCCTGTACTCCTCGTCGAAGGCCGCGCTGACCTTCGCCCGCGCCGCCAAGATCAAGGTGCCGGGCAACGCCGAGTCGATGCTCGACAGCCTGTAAGAGAAAGGAACGCCACGCATGCAGACCCCATACCGACTGTTGAGCCTGGCCCTCACCGTGACCCTGCTTGCCGCCTGCGGCAAGCAGGAGGCACCGGTGGAGGCACCTGCGGTGAAAGCCGGATCGAAGGTGGAAGCCCCGGCCGAAAAGCCGCTGCGCGGTACGCCGGATTTCGGCGGCACCACCAAGGTGGCGCGCGAGGCCGAAGGCATCGGCAGCACGCCGGAGCTGGCGGTGCTGGCCGCGCTGCAGTCGGCGGTGGCACAGGTCAATGGGGTGCGCGTGGCGAGCCAGATGCAGGGCCTGCGTGCCGGCCTGCATGTGGACGTGGATGGGGAACACGTCGGCGACATCCGCGCCGACGCGTTCGCCCAGCAGATGGTTGCCGCCTCGCAGGGGGCGGTGCTGGGGTACGAGATCCTCTCGCAGGAAGAAGTCAGCCAGCTGGATGAAGAAGTAATTGCCCGCGTGCGCGCCAGCGACGCCGGCTACCGTTATTCGGCGTCTGCCTCGGCCAGCGGCTCGGCGCAGGCGCAGGCCGAGGCTGCCGGGGGTGGTGGTTCCGCCTCGGCCAGCATCAAGGAAAGCTACAAGGAACAGGCCAGCGTCGAGGCCGAGCGCGGCGCGCAGTCGTTCGAATCCGATGTCAGCCGCCGCACCCTGCGCAGCTACTGGAAGGTGCGCGTGCGCGCCGATATCGCCCAGTACCGTGCACCGGACGAGCAGGGCCGGCCGAAGATCGTGGTCGCCCAGCCGCACGTGCGCAGCGGCAGCTACGCGGTGGGCGATGGCCGGGTGGCCAGCGAGGAAGTGGCCGCGGCAATCCGCGCGCGCCTGAACGACACGCTGACCCAGACCAAGCGCTTCATCGTGCTGGACCGCGAGTTCGGCGAAGAGATGCAGGCCGAGATCGACCACATCAACAGCGGCAACGTGCGCCTGCAGGACACCGCGCGGGTGGGCCAGCAGCTGGCCACCGACCTGATCCTGATTCCGACCATCGAGCGTTTCGAGTACCCGCGCAGCGTGCGCAACCTGCGCATGTCCGACCGCCAGGTGAGCTCGTATTCGGGCGGTGGGCGCATCACCCTGCGCCTGATCAACGCGACCACCGGCGAGGTGGTGATGTCCGACAGCTTCGACCACCAGCTGGCCTCGACCGGCCCGAGCACGCTGCCGCGCGTGGTCGATGGGAAGGGCATGGCCGCGGCGATGATGGAGTCGCTGTCGGGGCAGATCGGCACCGCGATCATCACCGAGATCTTCCCGGTGTCGGTGGTGGCGATGACCGGCGACCAGGTGGTGCTGAGCCAGGGTGGCGACACGCTCAAGGTCGGCCAGCGCTGGCAGGCGGTGATGCTGGGCGAGGAACTGAAGGACCCGCAGACCGGGCGTTCGCTGGGCCGCAATGAAACCCCGTGCTGCACGATCCGCGTGGACCGGGTGGCCTCGCAGACGTCCTACGGCACCATCGAAGGCGGCGCGGACGTGGGCGGCGCGAGTTTCAAGCCGGGCTCGATCGAGCTGCGCGCGCAGGCGGGTGCGGTGAAGCCGGCCGCGTCGGCGGCCAGCGCGTCGAACGCGGGCAGCGCGAAGCCGAAGCCGGCGCGTGCGGCCGCACCGAAGGCGGCAGCGCCGGCGGAAGATCCGAACTGGTGAAAGAGCGTACCGACCAACGGTCGGTACCTACCGGGGGTGTGGCGGTCGGTGGGAGGCGTACCGACCAACGGTCGGTCTGTACCGGGCGGCGTGGCGGTCGGTGGGAGGCGTACCGACCAACGGTCGGTCTGTACCGGGCGGCGTGGCTGTCGGTGGAGGGCGTACCGACCAACGGTCGGTACCTACCGGGGGTGTGGCGATCGGTGGGAGGTGTACCGACCAACGGTCGGTACCTACCAGGGTAGCGCACGACCGTTGGTCGTGCGGCGGCGCATGGCGCCGCGCGGTTGCAGGCGGAAGGCGGCAACGCCGGGAATGGGTATCATCGGAGGATGATGTTCCTGCCCTGGAGAGAGCAATGAAGCGAGTGGTACTGAGCGTGCTGGCCCTGTCGGTGTCCAGCGCGCTGATGGCGGCGACGCCCAAATTCGACGGCGCGCGGATCTCCGCTGACGTCAAGGAGCTGGCTTCCGACGCCTACGAGGGCCGCTCGCCGGCCACCGCCGGCGAAGAAAAGACCATCGCCTTCCTCAGCAAGCAGTTCGCGGCCGCCGGCCTGCAGCCGGGTGGCGACCTGAAGGACGGCAAGCGCCTGTGGACCCAGGCCGTGCCGCTGCTCAAGGGCGATATCGTCGGCACGCCGAGCCTGGCGCTGTCCAGCAAGGGCACCCCGCAGTCGCTCAGCCAGGGCAAGGAAATCGCCGTGCGCGCCGCCATGAACGGTGCCAGCGAGGTGGACATCCAGAATGCCCCGCTGGTGTTCCTGGGCTACGGCGTGAACGCGCCGGAGCGCAACTGGGACGACTTCAAGGGCGTGGACCTGAAGGGCAAGATCGCCGTGGTGCTGATCAACGACCCCGATTTCGAAACCGGCGAAGGCGACTTCGACGGCAAGGGCATGACCTACTACGGTCGCTGGACCTACAAGTACGAAGAAGGCGCCCGCCAGGGTGCGCTGGGCGTGCTGATCGTGCATGAAACCGCGCCGGCTTCCTACGGCTGGGCCACGGTGGCCGGGTCCAACACCAACACCATGTTCGACGTGGTCCGCGACAACCCGGCCGAGGCGCACCCGCTGCTGGAAGGCTGGATCCAGCGCGACCTGGCGGTGGACCTGTTCAAGCGCGCCGGCCAGGATTTCGAGGCGCTGAAAAAGCAGGCCCAGCGTCGCGATTTCAAGCCGGTCGAGCTGAAGGGCGAAACCCTGTCGGCCAAGTACGCGGTGAAGACCGAGGTGATCACCTCGCACAACGTGGCCGCGCGCCTGGAAGGCAGCAAGCACCCGGACGAAACCGTGGTGTACAGCGCGCACTGGGACCACATCGGCGTGGGCAAGCCGGATGCGGACGGCGACACCATCTTCAACGGTGCGCTGGACAACGCCAGCGGCACCGCGTCGCTGGTGGAACTGGCGCGTGGCTTCGCCAAGGGCAAGCGCCCCGAGCGTTCGGTGCTGTTCCTGGCGGTGACCGCGGAAGAGAAGGGCCTGCTGGGCTCGGAGTATTACGCCAGCCATCCGCTGTATCCGCTGGCCAAGACCGTGGCGGTGATCAACATGGACGGCATGGCGCCGTTCGGTCCGTCGCGCGATTTCGGCATCTATGGCTCGGCCAGGCTGGAACTGCTGGACCAGCTCAAGGACGTGGCCAAGGGCTGGGACATCCGCTACACCCCGGATCCGAAGCCGGAAGCCGGCCTGTTCTTCCGTTCCGACCACTTCCCGTTCGCCAAGCGTGGCGTGCCGGCGGTGTCGTACTCGGCGGGCCAGGACTGGGTGGAGGGCGGCGTGGCCGCCGGCAAGGCGGCGTCGGACGACTACACCGCCAAGCGCTACCACCAGCAGGGCGACGAGTGGCAGCCGGACTGGAAGTTCGCCGGTGCCGCACGCGACCTGGAGGTGCTGTACACCTTGGGCAACCAGCTGGCCAACAGCCGCGCCTGGCCGAACTGGAGCGATGACTCGCAGTTCCGCGCACCGCGGGATGCCAGCGCCGCAGAGCGCAGGTAAGCGTTGGCCCCCCGCCGGTTCCTGCCGGCGGGGGGATGGTCTTCGGCCCGGCTGTACGTGGGACACGCCATGCGTGTCCACGTGGCCCCCGGCACCCCGGCGCCACACCGGCGCCATTTCATCCCCGCGTTTCCCGCTTTCGTCGCATGCCGCTTGTGCGCTCCACGGGCAGGGCTATCCTCACACCATCCCATCGTGAAGACGCCGCCGTGTTCGCCAGTCTCTCCCTGATTCTTCGCATTCTGCTGGCCTGGGCCGCCGCGCTGGTGGTGGCCGGGTTCGTCTGGAGCGGTTTCTTCCACGGCATGGACGAGGGCCCCGGCTGGGTGTTCGGGCTGCTGGCGCTGTTCCTGATGGTGACCGCGCTGGGCAGCTGCATCACCCACCTGCGCCGGGTGTCGATCGTCGCCGGGCGGCTGGACGCGGCCTCGCTGTCCAGCCGCCAGCGCCGCCAGATCGAGCTGCCCATGGACGCCGGCGCCGCCTTCGCCCTGGTCGAACAGGCAATCAAGGAACTGCCCCGCGTGGAGGACATTGAAAGCGCCGCCGGCAGCCTGCAGGTGCGCGCTTACGTGCGCCGCGTGGATCCTTACAACGGCCGCCCGCCGTCACGCTGGAACCTGCCGGCGCGTTGGGCGATCAAGCGCAACAGCGTGCTGGCCACGGTCAGCCCGGGGCAGGGCACAAGCAGCGTCACCCTGGTATTCGAACCCGACGCGGGAGTGTGGGCCGACCTGCTGGCGGTGGATGAAGGCAGCAACTACGAGAATGCCGAAGCGGTCGGGCGCGCCATCACCCGCCGCGTGGCCGAACAGCGCCGCGACGAACAGGCGGCGGCCGAACAGACCGCTACCGAGAAGGAACTGTCGGTGGCCCGCCTCAACCTGCTGCATGCGCAGGTGGAACCGCACTTCCTGTACAACACGCTGGCCAACGCGCAGGTGCTGACCCGCACCGACCCGCCGCGGGCCGACCAGATGCTGGGCCACCTGATCCAGTACCTGCGCAGCTCGCTGCCGAGCGTGGACGAGTCGATGTCCACGCTGGGCGTGGAGCTGGAGCGCACCCAGGCCTATCTGGAAATCCTCAAGATCCGCATGGGCGCGCGGCTGGCGCTGCAGGTGGACGTGCCGCCGGCGCTGCACGGTCTGCCGCTGCCGTCGATGGCGCTGCAGACCCTGGTCGAAAACGCGATCAAGCACGGGCTGGAACCCAAGCCGGGTGGTGGCACGGTGTGGATCATCGCGCGCGCTTTCGACGACCACGTCACCCTGACCGTGGCCGACGATGGCCTCGGTTTCGGCCAGGGCAACAGCAGTGGCACCGGCATCGGCCTGAAGAACCTGCGCGAACGGCTGCGCCTGACCTGCGGCGAACGCGCCGGCGTGGCCATCGTGTCCAACTTCCCCAGCGGCGTGGCGGCAACGATCACCCTGCCGCGCGACGCACGCGAGGCGATCCATGCAGCTTGATGCGCTCATTGCCGAAGACGAAGACCTGCTGCGGCAGTCGCTGGTGGCGCAGCTACAGCGGTTGTGGCCGGAACTGCGGCTGGTGGCCGAATGCGAAGATGGCGCCAGCGCGCTGGAGCGGCTGGCCGAACTGAAGCCGGACCTGGCCCTGCTCGACATCCGCATGCCCGGGATCAGCGGCATCGACGTGGCGCGTGCGCTGCCGGAGATCAGCCCGCGCACCCAGGTGGTGTTCGTCACCGCCTACGACCAGTACGCGATCGATGCGTTCGAACACGGCGCCATCGACTACCTGCTCAAGCCGGTCAGCGACGAACGCCTGCTGGCCACGCGCGAACGCATCCTGGCGCGCATGCAGCTGGGGCGCCCGGACACTGCGATGCTGGAGCAGTTGCTGCAACGCCTGGGCCAGCAGCCCGGCGCTGCGTCGAGCGCGCCGCCGCTGGCCTGGATCACCGCCAGCAACGGCCGCGATACCCAGCTGATCATGCTCGAGGACGTGGTCTATTTCCGCGCCGACAGCAAGTACACCACGGTGGTGACCGAAGCCGGGGAAAGCCTGCTGCGCACGCCGCTGCGCGAGCTGCTGGAGGTGCTGGACCCGCAGCGCTTCCGCCAGGTGCACCGTTCCACCATCGTCAACATGAAAGCAGTGGCGGCGGTGACCCGCGACGACACCGGCCGCGGGCAGCTGCGGTTGAAGCAGCGCCCGGAGCTGCTCAACGTGAGCCAGCCATTCATGAGCCTGTTCCGCGGAATGTGACCCAGGCAGTAGAGCGGGGCTCTGCCCCGCTGCCGTTGCCGGGGTCCCGATGGGTCAGAACGCCGGCTGCAGATTCAGGTTGTGGCCGCTGTCCGGCTCGCCTACATGGTTGAGCTGGCCCACCAGTTCCGAATGCTGCTTCATGCGGCCGATCTCGCGCATGATGCGGATGTCTTCGTGGCGCAGTTCGCGCCGGGCGGTGACCGCCTGCTTGTAGTCGAGCACTTCCGGGTACAGCTGGGCCATGTCCAGTGCTTCGGCCACGCATTCGACGGTGTCGGCGTCGGAGGTGATCCGCGCGCGGCTGTTGAACGCTTTCATCCAGCGCTCGAACCCGGCGGTGTGGTCGAACATGTTGGCCATGAACCAGATCACGAACAGGATCGACACCCACGAGCCGAACACGATCACCACGCGGGTGAAGGTGATATGGAAGTCGTCCTTCCACAGGTAGTTGGCGATCAGGCCGAGGATCAAAAGCGAGGCGGCCTGCCAGCCGACGATCGAGGCCATCAGCCACTGGCCCTTGGCCCTGGCCAGCGTGGCCACTTCCTCGCGGATCTGTTGCTCACTCTTGTTGCGCCAATGCGCGACCTGCTTGTCGAACGGGCTGCTGTACAGCTCGTTGTCCTGGAGCAGTAAACCCAAACCTTTGAACAAAGCGATCATCACGGGCTCCTTGGGGAACGTGCAGCGGCGCATTGGACTTGCGGTGAGGCGGATTCAGTTCTAAGCACGTTCGCGGCGCTTGGCAATGGGCGGTGCGACAAAACGCCGCAGGGGTCTAAACTGAATGCGGGCGTTGAGCGGATTCTTGCGCGGTGCATCATTCAAAATCGCTGCGGAAAGCCCAAAAACCCCAGCCACTCCTGTTGCAACCGCACAATTCCACGGACGGCGTCATGCGCTACGCCCCGCGGGCGTCGTGGATCACGCAGAATTGACGCAACCGCGCAGGATCGCGGCCCTCTCCACCCTCTTGGAAGCCTCTGGATGTCGTCACTGCTGCACCGGCTCACCCGCCCCGCCACCGTCCCGATCCGGCGCTGGGTGATGGGCGCGTTCCCGCGCGGGGAGAGCGGCATCGATTACGACCATCCGGTGGGCGACCCGGGCTGGTTCGGGCCGGACAGCGCCACCTGGCGGGTGCACGCCGAGTTCCCCGGGATGCTGGCCGGTGGGCTGTGCGCGCTGATGCTGCAGACCCTGCACCCGCTGGCCCTGGCCGGGGTGTACGACCACTCCAACTTCCGCGACGACCTGGTGGGGCGGCTGCGCCGGACCACGGCGTTCGTGGCGTGCACCAGCTATGCGGCATCGGGCGAAGTGGAGGCGCTGGTCGCGAAGGTGAAGCGCATCCACGCCCACGTGCGCGGGCAGACGCCTGACGGGCAGGCGTATTCGGCGGACGATCCGGCGTTGTTGACCTGGGTGCATGTGACCGAGGCCTACGGCTTCCTGCAGGGGTACCGGCGTTACTGCCGCGAAGTGCCGGAGGCCATCGCCGACCGTTACTACGATGAGTACCGCCGCGTGGCCGAAGCGTTGGGGGCCACCGAGGTGCCTGCCTCGGAAGCGGCGGTGGAGGCGTACTTCGAACGGCAGCGTCCGTTGCTCCGTTTCGACGGACGCTCGCGCGAAGTGCTGGCGGTGCTCTCAAGCATCCGGCTGCCGGTACCGATAGCGGGGTTGTCGCGCGAGCTGTTCCTCGGCGCCGGTGCGGTGCTGCTTCCCCAATGGGCCACGGCGATGCTGGAACGCACGCCGATGCAGCGCACCCAGGCACGCGCTTCCGCCCGGGTGCTGCAGGGCATGTCGCCGCTGTTCCGCCGCGCGCTGCAGGACGGGGTGGCCGCGCGCGCGTGCGCACGCATGGGCGTGCCGCTCAGCACGCTCGCCCATTGGTGACCCGGAACGCATTGGCCAGCGGGTCAATGGCACATCGATGCACGCGGCACTGACACGTCGGTAGGGTCGGTTCCCAAACGACCGCCGATACCGTGTGTGATTTCATTTACGCATGACCTGAAACGCAGGCGTCTTTCCGATACCTGTCATGCGTCACCCTGCCGATCATTGCCATCGGCAGTCGTTTGGGAACCGACCCTACAGCATGCATTCCCTGAAAAAAACGGGCGCCGAAGCGCCCGTTCTTCTCACCAGGCCTTCACCCGTTCTTCCGGAACGCATTGGCCAACGGGTGATTGGCTCATCGACACGCCGCACTGACACGTCGGTAGGGTCGGTTCCCAAACGACCGCCGATAACGTGTGTGATTTCATTTGCGCATTACCCCAAACGCAGGCGTCTTTCCGATACCTGTCATGCGTCACCCTGCCGATCATTGCCATCGGCAGTCGTTTGGGAACCGACCCTACCGCGGGTGCTGCCCATCCATCCCCTGAGGAAAAACGGGCGCCGAAGCGCCCGTTTTTCTCACCACGCCTTGACGCGCTTTTCCGGAACGCATTGCCCAACGGGTCAATGGCGCATCGACATTCGGAACTGCCACGTCGGTAGGGTCGGTTCCCAAACGACCGCCGATAACGTGTGTGATTTCATTTACGCATGACCTGAAACGCAGGCGTCTTTCCGATGCCTGTCATGCGTCACCCTGCCGATCATTTCCGTCGGCAGTCGTTTGGGAACCGACCCTACCGCGGGCTACCCATCCATTCCATGAGAAAAAACGGGCGCCGAAGCGCCCGTTTTTCCCACCACGCCTTGACCCGCTTTTCCGGAACGCATTGGCGAACGGGTGATTGGCTCATCGACACGCCGCACTGACACGTCGGTAGGGTCGGTTCCCAAACGACCGCCGATAACGTGTGTGATTTCATTTGCGCATGAACCTGAAACGCAGGCGTCTCCCCGATACCTGTCATGCGTCACCCGGCCGATCATTGCTATCGGCGGTCGTTTGGGAACCGACCCTACCGCATGCATTCCTTGAAAAAAACGGGCGCCGAAGCGCCCGTTTTTCTCACCACACCTTGACCCGCTTTTCCGGGGCCAGGTACAGCTTCTGGCCTTCCTTCACTTCGAAGGCCGGATACCACGCGTCCAGGTTGCGCACGGTGAGCGCGCGGAACTGGCCCGGGGCGTGCACGTTGGTCAGCAGCGAATTGCGCAGCGCCTGCTCGCGCGCCTTGCTGCGCCACGCCTGCGCGAAGCCCAGGAAGAAGCGCTGGTCCGGGCTGAAGCCTTCCAGGGTCTGGCCCGGCTTGCCCTGCAGCGACAGCTGGTAAGCGTCGTACGCGGTGGCCAGGCCGGCCACGTCGGCGATGTTCTCGCCCAGGGTCAGGCGGCCGTTCACCGACACGCCCGGGAACGGCTGGTAGCTGCTGAACTGCGCGGCCAGCGCATCGCCGGCGGCGTTGAACTGCTTCAGGTCTTCGGCGGTCCACCAGTTGTGCAGGCGGCCGGTTTCATCGAACAGCGCACCGGCATTGTCGAAGCCGTGGCTGATCTCGTGCCCGATCACCGCACCGATGGCGCCGTAGTTAACCGCATCGTCGGCGGCGCCGTCAAAGAACGGCGGCTGCAGGATCGCGGCCGGGAACACCAGGCGGTTTTCCAGCGGCACGTTCATCGCGTTGATGGTCTGCGGCAGCATCGCCCATTCGCTGTGGTCCACCGGCTGGCCGAGCTTGGCCAGGTTGCGGCGGTACTCGAACAGGCTGGCGCGCTCGGCGTTGCCCAGCGCGTCGTCGCGCTTCACTTCCAGCCCGCTGTAGTCGCGCCACTTGTCCGGGTAGCCCATGCCCACGGTGAGGCCTTCGACCTTGCGCTTGGCGTGGGCCTTGGTTTCCGGCGACATCCATTCAAGCGCGTCGATGCGCTTGGCGAACGCGGCGATGATGTTCTTCGCCATTTCATCGGCACGCGCCTTGGTGGCCGGGTCGAAATGCTTCTCGACGTACAGCTTGCCGATCGCTTCGCCCACGGCGTTGTTGCTTTCGTCCACCGCGCGCTTCCAGCGCTCGCTCTGCTGCGGGGTGCCGTTGAGCACGGTGCCGTGGAAGGCGAAGCGCGCGTCGGCCATGGCCTTGGGCAGGTAAGGCGCGGCGCGGTCCAAAGCGTGGAAGGCCAGGTAGTCCTTCCACACGTCCAACGGCTCGGTGGCGACCAGGCGCGAGATGCCGGCCACGGCCTTGGGCTGCCACACAATGAAGTCGTCCTGCTTGTCCAGGCCGGCGGCGGCCAGGAACGCGGCCCAGTCCATGCCCGGCGCCTTGGCGCTCAGGTCGGCCTGCTTCCAGGCGTTGGCGCCCTTGGCCACGTCGTTGGTTTCTTCCTGGGTGGCATGCGCTTGGGCGATGCGGGTTTCCAGCGCCAGGATGCGCTGCGCCTTGGCCGCCGGATCGGCGACGCCGGCCAGCTGCAGCACCTGCGCGATGTAGGCCTGGTACTGCTTGCGCAGCTCGGCCATGCGCCCGCCTTCCAAGTAGAAGTCGCGGTCGGGCAGGCCCAGGCCGCCCTGCACCAGGTACGGCGCGTTGCGGTCCGGCTGCAGCAGGTCCACCGACACCCAGGTGCCGAACAGGCGATCGGTATAGAAATTGGTGGCGTTGAGCAGGTCCACGTCGGCGCGCAGGGTGCCGCCCAGCGCGGTGGCCAGCGCGGCCTTGTCGGCGATGCCGCCGATGGCGTCCAGCTCGGGCTTGACCGCTGCCATGCCGCGCGACTCGATCCCGGCCTCGTCCATGAACGCGGCGTAGTAGTCGCCGATCAGTTTGGTTTCACCGCTGGCCTGGGTGTTGGCGGCGGCGCCTTCAAGGATGGCGCGGGTGTCGGCGAGGGTTTTCTCGGAAATGACATTGAAGCTGCCGAAACTGGAGCGGTCGGCCGGGATCTCGGTGTTCTTCACCCAGCTGCCGTTGGCGAAGCCGAAGAAGTCGTCGCCGGCGGCGACGCTGCGGTCCATGCCGGCGGCATCGAAGCCGAAACTGCCCAGCTGCGGCTTGGGTGCGGCGGGCGGGGTGGCGGCGCTGTCGGCGGCCGGGGCAGCGCCCGGCGCGGTGGCATCGCGGTCGCAGGCGGCCAGGCCCAGCGACAGGCTGGCGGCAACGGCAAGCATCAGGGTGGAGCGGCGCAGCTTGGACATGAACTTCTCAGGCGACGGGAAAACCCCAAGTCTATCGCCCGCGACCCGGACACAGGCGGCCCGACGCCCCACCAGACAGCTCCAATTACCGAACCCCAAGGTGGGTTGACCCGCCTCATCTATGTGACGCCCGTCTCACCTCTTCCCGCGCGGCTCCGGCTGGTGCATGCTGGGAACAAGGCGCCGGGCAAAGGCTTGGCCCGTGGGGAACGGGCTTTGGAGACGTCAAGAAAGTGCGACGTCGGCCGCTCAGGTTTGGGGAAACCAGGAAGCGTTTACATGAAGTCAGGCCGTCACCGAGGTAGAGGTCCGCGATGCCCGCGCTGAGCCAACCGATGGCGCGGCCGCTGCGCACGATCGTCTGGCTGGGCGTCAGCATGGGCCTGCTGCTGGGTGCGGGTCTGGTGATGATGCTGGCCAATGACTACCAGCGACGGCACGAGGCGGCCCAGCGCCAGAGCTCGGCGTTGGCCACCAGCTCGCAACGGCTGCTGCGGCTGGAACTGCGCAACCTGGAGCGGGCCATGCGCGGCATCGCCGCCGACGGCGCGCAGCTGTTCGAACGGGTACCGGCGCAGGCGCCGGACCTGCTGGACGAGGCCATCGACGGCGTGCTGCAGCGCCATGCCGAGCTGGAAAGCATCGTGGTGGTGGACCAGTTCGGCCGCGCCCTGACCAGCGGCGGCGGCGATCTGACGCTTCCGCTTTGGATCGTGGAAAACCACCGCGGTGCGGCCAGCCAGCTGTATCTGGGGCCGCCGCAGGACCTGGGCATGCGGCGCTGGGTGGTGCCGCTGGCGCTGCGCATGGGCGACGACCGCTGGCTGCTGAGCCGGCTGCATGCCAGCGAGCTGCAGTCGGTGATCAGCGGCCTGGATATCGGCTACCACGGTGTGATCTCGATCAGCGATGGCGCCGGCCATGTGCTGGCGCGCAGCCCGGACAACGAAGGGCTCACCGGCAAGCGCTACAAACTGCAGCGCCGCGACCTGGTCGGGCGCGATTCGGTGACCCCGCTGGGCATCGAAAACAGCCCGATCGACCAGGTGGAGCGCATTTCCACCCTGACCACCCTGGCCGAGTACCCGCTGGCGGTATACGCCGGGCTGGCCCGGCAGGACGTGCTGGCGCCGTGGTGGCCGTACGTGCAAGCCTCGCTGGGCCTGTACCTGCTGTACTGGGGCGCGTTCGCGCTGGTCTACAGCAGCCTGCGCCGTGCCACCCGCCGCCAGGATGCGATGAGCGCGGAGCTGCGCACCGGCCATGCCGAGCTGCGCATGGCCCACCAGGTCGGCAAGATCTGCACCTGGACGGTGGACGAGGATGCCGCGGTGCTGCGCTGGTCGCCGCTGGCCCGCGAGATCTTCGGCATTCCGCTGGATTCGCTGCCGGTGGCCGAGTTCTTCGACCGCGTGCACCAGGACGACGCGCAGCGCCTGCGGGACGCCTTCCACCAGGCGTTCGCCGGCAACGGCGTGCTGGATGAAATGTTCCGCATCGTGCTGCCGGGCGGCACCACCCACTGGGTGTCGGCGCGCGGCCAGCAGGTCGGTGGCATCGACCAGGAACGGCGCATGATCGGTGCGCTCACCGACGTCAGCGAACGGGTCCAGGCGCTGGCGCGGGCGCAGCAGGCCGAGCGCCAGTTCCGTCTGTTGTTCGACCGCAACCCGGCGCCGTTCTGGGTATTCGACCCGGACACCCTGCGCTTCCTTGAAGTGAACGAGGCGGCGGTGCGCCAGTACGGGTACAGCCGCGACGAATTCCTGGCGATGAGCATCCTCGACATCCGCCCCCGCGAAGGCTGGGAGGAGATCCGCGGGGCGATCGCCAATGCCACCAGCGGCGACCTGCAGGACGCCAAAGTGCGCCTGCACCGGCGCAAGGACGGCACTGTGTTCGAGGTGCGTGCGCACCTGGCGCGGCTGGATTTCGACGGGCGCGAGGCCTGCCTGGTGCTGGCCGAGGACATCAGCGACCGCATGGCCTACGAGCGCGACCTGGCCTACCACGCGACCCACAACCCGGCCACCGGCCTGCTCAACACGCGCGCGCTGGCCGCGCAGCTGGACGAGGAGGGCGGCAGCTACACCATCGCCTACGTGCAGTTCCGCGGCCTGCAGCTGGTGGCCGATACACTGGGCCGCGAGGTCGGCGAGGTGGTGCTGCAGGCCATGGCCAAGCGCCTGGGCGGACTGGGCGTGCGCTACGGGCTGCTGGCCTTCCAGCCGGCCGAGGATTTCATCTTCGCGATCCGCGATGACCATGAGCGCCAGAGCGCGCTGGACACGCTGGTGCAGACCGTCTCCGAACCGGTGCGTGGGCAGGACTGGCTGCACCAGTTCGAGCCGCGCATCGGCGTGGCGGTGAAGTTCGACGGCGACGTGGTCAGCGCCGAACAGGTGATCGGCATGGCCGCGCAGGCGGCGCACGCCGCGCGCGACGAAGGCAGCGTGATCGCCTGGTTCGACAGCGCGGTGAGCGCACGGCTGGCCGACCGGCTGCGCCTGGCCGGACGCATCCACAGCGCGATCGACGCCGAATTCGCGCTCTACTTCCAGCCGATCTGCCACGCCAGCGATGGCACCCCGGCGGCGCTGGAAGCGCTGCTGCGCTGGCCGCAGGCCGACGGCAGTTTCATTCCGCCGGGAGAGTTCATCCAGCTATGCGAGGACACCGGCCTGATCCTGGCGCTGGGCCGCTGGGTGATCCGCGAAGCGGCGCGCGCGCAGCGGCAACTGGTGGACGCCGGCTGGGACCTGCCGATTGCGGTGAACGTGTCGGCGGTGCAGTTCTTCAACAGCGACCTGGTCGCCGAGTTCCAGCGCGCGAGCCAGGAATTCGGGCTGGCGCGCGGGGCGCTGCACGTGGAGCTGACCGAGAGCAGCCTGATGCGCAAGCCGGGCCAGGCCAAGCAGACCATGCAGCGGCTGCACGAGCAGGGCATCCACATTTCGCTGGACGACTTCGGCACCGGCTATTCGAACATGTCCTACCTGCAGCACCTGCCGCTGGACATCCTGAAGATCGACCGCAGCTTCGTCGCGGACGTGGAAATCAACCCGCGCAACGCCTCGATCTGCCGCGCGCTGCTGTCGCTGGGCCACAGCATGGGCCTGACCGTGATTGCGGAGGGCGTGGAGACGCCGGGTCAGCACGAATGGCTGGCCGCGCACGGCTGCGACCAGGTGCAGGGCTACCTGCTGGGCCGGCCGGCGCCGTTGGCCGAAGTGATAGAACGGCTGGAAACCGCCGCCGCGTAAAACGGCGGCCGGAATGCCGAAAGGTAGCGCCGACTGTTAGTCGGCGGCATCACCAGGCGCAGGGCTGCGGGCAGCCATGTGCTGCGGCGAAGAGCAGCCGACTAACAGTCGGCGCTACCAGTAGATGCCACCATGAGGTGCCACCAAGAGGTGCCACCAAGAGGTGTCACCAAGAGGTGCCGCCATCAGGCACCACGATCTGGCACCACGATCAGGGGCCGCCATCCGGCGCCAGCGTCATGCCCGCCATAAGTGGAACAATGCGCGCTGATTTTGGCATTTATCATCACCAGTGAAGGCAATAAGCTGCATCAGCACCTTTCTCGATGCATTCGCCTGCTGGAGCCCCCATGACCCGCCTGCCCTCGCTGTACATCTCCCACGGTTCGCCGATGACCGCGCTGCAGCCGGGTCTGGTCGGGGTGCGCCTGGCCGAGCTGGGCGCGCAACTGCCGCGCCCGCGCGCGATCGTGATGGCGTCGGCGCACTGGCTGACCCGGCAGCCCGCGGTGGGCGCCCACCCGCAGCCGCCCACCATCCACGATTTCGGCGGTTTCCCGCAGGCGCTGTTCGACCTGCAGTACCCGGCGCCGGGCGACCCGGCCCTGGCGGCCGAGGTCGCGCAGCGGCTGGCCGACGCCGGGTTGCCGGCGGCGCTGGATCCGGCGCGTGGGCTCGACCACGGCGCCTGGGTGCCGCTGCGCCTGCTCTACCCGCAGGCCGACATCCCGGTGGTGCCGCTGGCACTGCAGCCGCTGCAGGGCCCGGCACACCAGTTCGCGCTGGGCCGCGCACTGGCGCCGCTGCGCGAGCAGGGCGTGCTGCTGGTCGGCTCCGGCAGCATCACCCACAACCTGCACGACGTCGGCCAGTACCAGCGCGGTGGCGAAGCACCGTATGTGCGGCCCTTCATCGAATGGGTGGAACAGCGCCTGCAGGCCAACGACAGCGCCGCGCTGCTGGATTACCGCCGGCAGGCGCCGTTCGCCGAACGCGCGCACCCGACCGACGAGCACTTCCAGCCGCTGCATTTCGCGCTCGGCGCGGCCGGTGGCGAGCTGCTGGGCGCGCAGCGCATCGATGCCGGCATCGACGCGGGCATGCTGGCGATGGACATCTACCGCTTCGACGGCGACGCACGCGCTTGAGCACCCTCTCCGTCGTTCGCGGTTCGGGATCGGTGTGGTAGTTTTTTTCCAGGCTTTCTGGAAAACGCATGCATACGATTGAAGTCGTCCTGGCGATGCTGGTGGCGGTAGTCGCCAGCGGCTACCTGGTCCGCGTCCTGCCGCTGTCGCTGCCGCTGCCCCTGGTGCAGATCGGGCTGGGAGCGGTGATTGCGGGGGTGTTCAACCGCGGCCACGCGCTGGAACCGGAGATGTTCTTCCTGCTGTTCCTGCCGCCGCTGCTGTTCCTGGATGGCTGGCGCATTCCCAAGCAGGGCCTGTTCCGCGACAAGGGCGTGATCCTGGAACTGGCGTTCGGGCTGGTGGTGATCACGGTGATCGGCGCCGGCTTGCTGATCCACTGGATGATTCCGGTGATGCCGCTGGCGGTGGCCTTCGCGCTGGCCGCGATCATTTCACCGACCGACCCGGTGGCGGTGAGTTCCATCGCCTCGCGCGCGCCGATTCCCAAGCGCCTGCTGCACATCCTGGAAGGCGAATCGCTGTTGAACGATGCCTCCGGCCTGGTCTGCTTCCGCTTTGCGGTGGCGGCGGTGATGACCGGCACGTTCTCGCTGGCCGACGCGTCACTGACCTTCCTGTGGGTGGCCCTGGCCGGCCTTGTGATCGGCGTGGCGGTCACCCTGGGCGTGTCTACTTTCCAGCGCTGGCTGTGGCGGCGCTTCGGCGAAGAGCCGGGTGCGGCGCTGCTGGTCAACCTGCTGATTCCGTTCGCCGCCTACCTGCTGGCCGAAGAGGCCAACGCGTCGGGCATCCTGGCGGCGGTCGCTGCCGGCATCACGATGAGTTACGTGGAGCTCACCGGCCGGGTCTCCGGCAGCATGCGCGTGCAGCGCACGGCGGTGTGGAACATGCTGCAGTTCTCGTTCAACGGCATCATGTTCGTGCTGCTGGGCGAGCAGCTGCCCGGCATCGTCGAGCGCGCCATCGCCACCATGGGCGAAAGCGGCCACCACAACGCGTGGTGGCTGCTGGTGTACGTGCTGGTGATCAACCTGGCGCTGGTGCTGCTGCGCCTGGGCTGGGTGTGGCTGTCGCTGCGCTGGAGCCTGCTGCGTGCACGCCACCGTGGCGAGGAGCGCCAAGGCACGTCGTGGCGGATCGTGGTGGCGACCTCGCTGGCGGGCGTGCGCGGTGCGATCACCCTGGCCGGTGTGCTGACCCTGCCGCTGTTCCTGCCCGATGGCAGTGCGTTCCCGGCGCGCGACCTGGTGATCTTCCTGGCCGCAGCGGTGATCCTGGTGTCGCTGGTCGGCGCCAGCGTGGCGTTGCCGCGCCTGCTCAAGGGCCTGGAGCTGCCGGCCGATTCGGGCGAGCGCAAGGAAGAAGACCTGGCGCGGCGCATGGCGTCCAAGGCCGCACTGGCCGGGGTGGAGCGCAAGCGCCAGGAGCTGGTGGAGCACCAGAGCACGGAAAACGTGCAGCTGTACAACGACGCCGCGGCACGGGTCAGCCTGTTGTACCAGCGCAACCTGGAAAAAGAGCAGGGCCCGGATGCCGATCCCGGCAAGGTGGCGCGGATGGAGCAGGGCTATCGCCAGCTGCGCAGCGCTGGCTTGACCGCCGAGCGCGAAGAACTGTTCCGGCTGACCCGGCGCGGACGCATTTCCGATGAGATCTCGCGGAAGCTGATCCGCAACCTGGACCTGCTGGAAACCCGGCAACGCGATTGAGGTGGGGAATGTTCGCCGCTCGGACATCCAAACCCGATCATTGCCGGGCCCGGTAGGGTCGGTTCCCAAACGACCGCCGATAACGCCCATCGGCACGGTGACGCATGGACCTCAAGCGAAGAAGGCGTCTCCGCCAACGGTCATGCGTCACCGTGCAGATCACCTGCAACGGCGGTTGTTCGGGAACCAACCCTACCGCCACGCGGCGCGGGTGCCAGCGGCGTCAAGGCGCGGGGTCGCAGGCACACATGCCGGGCCGGCGCGGGGCAGCAACCGACCGTTGGTCGGCCGACCGCTTACGCCGCCGGCTTCTGGTCCAGGTAGTACGCCACCACGGTGCCCTTGACCTTGATGGTCATCGGGTTGCCGCGACGGTCGCGGGCCTTGCCGGCCTGCACGCGGATCCAGCCTTCGCTGACCGAATATTCCTCGACGTTGTCGCGTTCGACATCGTTGAAGCGGATGCCCACGCCGCGTTCCAGCGCAGCGGCATCGTGGAACGGGCTGGCCGGGTTGATCGCCAGGTGATCGGGAGGGGTATCGCTCATGGTCATCAGGTGCTGACGGCCACCACGGCCGTCTTCAGGCGCACAGGATAAACCGTGCGGCCGCCGTGGCCGAATTTCGCTTCCTGCCAACGCCCGGCCACGGCAGAATGCCTGCCTGTCTCCAGGAATACCGGCCATGCCCGACAACAGCGATTATTTCGACTTCGAAGAAGAAGAGCGCGACTTCGAGGAAGACGACTTCGAGGCCCGGATCTGGAACCTGTTCGTGCTGATCAACCCGAACGACGAGGAACTGGCCCTGCAGCAGTTCAACCGCTGGCGCGAGGCGCTGCTCGAGAGCGGCGAGGAGATCGACGAGGAGGCGGAGTGGCTGGCACCGTTGATGACCGCGATTGCCTGGCAGTCCGGGTTCGAGGTGGAGCGCGACGATGCCGATTCGCTGATGTCGGCGGTGAACGAGCTGGCGGCACGCTGGAACCTGCAGCTGGACTGGGGTGGCGACCTGGACGATGAGGATTTCGCCGCCCAGGTGGATGCGCCGCTGTTGATGGCCACCGCGTATGACCGCCTGCGCGAGCACAACTATTCGCTGTGGAGCGTGGACACCGGCAACGGCGGCCTCGCAGGGTGGATGGCGCTCAGCCGCGATGACGATGCGATGCTGGCGCTGTGTTCGCTGCTGGGCGTGGAAGTGCGGCCGGGCGCGGATCCGTTCTGATGAAGAGGCAAGTGCCATGCCCCGGTAGTGCCGACTGTCAGTCGGCAGCTCTTCGCGCGGACCATGGTGCAGGGGCTTCGGGCAGCCGACTAACAGTCGGCTCTACCGCGGGCCGTGGTGCAGGGTTTCGGGCAGCCGACTAACAGTCGGCTCTACCGTCGGCTCTACCGTCGGGCGGCTGGTATTGCGACCTTGCGTTCGCTATTACGGCTTTTACCAGCGTTCGATCGGTGTGTCTTGAAATGGGCTGCGCGCCCAACGTGATCGCCTTCAGGCGCATGGGTGCCGGCACGTCGTAATGCGCGCCGCTGCGGCGGTTCTGGAACGCGCGCCGCGGGATCCCGAGCTGCGCCGCCATGGCGTGCAGCTCGGGCAGGGTGTCGGCCATCAGATGCGCCCAGCGCTCACCGCGCCAGGGATGTACCGCATCGTCGATATAGACCGTCACCGGGTCGCCGTGGCTCAGGCCTGCGGCTTGTCGTCGCTGGCCGCCGGGGTGGCGTCGGCGTCGGCGGCCGGTTCGGCAGCCTGGTCCGCGGCCGGCGCGTCTTCGCCAGCGGCGTCGGCGTCATCGCCTTCTTCGCCTTCCACGCCTTCGAACTCGGAGACCAGCTGCGACAGGTACTCGTCGGCGGTCTTGCCTTCGTCGGCGGCCAGGTCGTCGATCAGCTGCTGCAGTTGGGTCGAGTATTCCAGGCTGACCTTGCGGCCTTCCTTTTCCTGGACGTTGGAGAGGTGCTTGAGCATGGCCAGCATCGGCACCGGGTTGTCGGCGTTGCCCATGGTCTGGCCGCCGATGGCCAGCAGCCATTCGGTGCCCTGCAG
>Ga0213821_1000103_pt1 | contig 56432 bp, 44 predicted proteins | sample MC6MC0909MG_FD_179894 | JGI IMG/M metagenome (GOLD analysis project Ga0213821, IMG submission 179894) | Enriched soil aggregate microbial communities from Iowa State University, Ames, United States - MC6-MC0909-MG | ecosystem: Environmental > Terrestrial > Soil > Unclassified | place: USA: Iowa...
TGGTAGGTGGCCATCTTGGTGCCGAGCATCTTGGCCGCAGCGGCCTTGACGTCATCGGTGGTCTTGCAGAACTTGACGCCGCCAGCCTTGCCGCGACCGCCCGCATGGATCTGAGCCTTCACCATCCAAGGGCCCTGGCCCAGGGCATTGGCCGCTTCGACCGCTTCTTCGGGAGTCGCTGCGACCTTGCCGGCCGGGACCGGGATGCCGTACTCGGCAAGCAGCTGTTTTGACTGGTATTCGTGGAAATTCATGCGTCACCGTGGGAATAGGAACGACCGCACGCACGGACCGCGGCGGGCCCACTATTGTGGACGACCCGGCGCGCAGGCGCAAAATGCGTGTGAAACCGGCAGCCCGCCGTGGAACTTTTCCACCGCCATTCAGTCAGTTGCGTCGGCCAGGGCAGGCGGGGCGCGGGTCGCAAGCGGGCAGAATGCGCGGCCTGGCGCGGGCCACCCATCTTCGGGTGGGTTTCCTATACTGTGAGGATACGAGCAGCCGGGCAGAGCCCGGCTCTACGGCGGGGGGCCGGTAGAGCCGGGCTCTGCCCGGCTTCACCACCCGACAGCCAGAAGGGGAGTTCCGGCGTGTCACCCAGCGCTTCACTGATCGACCGCATCGAGTCCTTGCCGAAGCGGGAGCTGTACTTCTTCGCCCTGTACCGGGTGCTGATCGCCGCGGTCATCGCCGCGCTGTTGTTCAGCCCGCTCAGCGGGCTGGTGGGGGAGTCCACCCACCCCGAACTGGCTGCGATCGTCAGCATCAGCTACCTGGTGGCGTCGCTGCTCATCCTCATGCTCGGCCGCAACGACCGCTGGCTGCGCCGCACCGTGGTCACCAGCCTGCTGGTGGACATCGCCGCCACCGTGCTGCTGGCCCATGCCCTGCCCGGCGCCAGCGCCGGCCTCTCCATGGCCCTGCTGTTCAACATCGCCGCCGCCGCCACCTTGCTGCCGCTGTCGTGGGGCATGGGCCTGGCCCTGGCGGCCGGGGCCGCCACCGCCGGCGGCTACGTGTGGAACCTGCTGGAAACCGGCGCCCCCACCCGCACCCTGGCCGAGCTGGCCATGTTCATCAGCAGCTTCCTGGCGCTGGCCTTCGTCAGCTACCAGGTCGGCAGCCGCGCCCGCCGCAACCAGCAGCTGGCCAACCAGCGCGGCGACGAAGTGGCCAACCTGTTCCAGATCAACGAACTGATCATCCGCCGCATGCGCACCGGCGTGCTGGTGGTGGACGCGGCCAACCGCATCACCCTGGCCAACGAAGCGGCCTCCACCCTGATCGGCGACAACGAAGGCAACAGCGGCACCGGCCTGCTCGACCTGGGCAGCGCCGCGCCCGACCTCAGCCGCCGCCTGCAGCGCTGGCGCAATGGCTGGGCCAATGAAGAAACCCCGCTGCAGCTCTCCCCCGACCAGCCCGAAGTGCAGCCGCGCTTCGCCCGCCTGCTGGCCGGCAGCGACCTCACCCTGGTGTTCCTGGACGACTCCAGCGTGGTCTCGCGGCGCGCCGAGTCGCTCACCCTGTCGGCCATGGGCCGGTTCTCGGCCAGCCTGGCCCACGAGATCCGCAACCCGCTGGCGGCAATCAACTACGCCGCCCAGCTGCTGGAAGAGTCCACCGCCATCGGCGACACCGACCGCCGCCTGCTGCAGATCATCCACCAGCAGTGCCAGCGCACCAACGGCATCGTCGAAAGCGTATTGGGGCTGGCCCGGCGCGAACGGGCCAACCCGGAAAACCTGGACCTGGCCGCGTTCGTGCGTCGCTTCGTGCTGGAGTACAAGCAGAGCCTGACCCTGGAAACGGACAGCATCGAACCGATCATCACCGCCTCCTCCGTGCATGGCCTGGTCGACCCGCGCCACCTGCACCAGATCCTCACCGTTCTGGTCCACAACGCGCTCAAGTACGGCCGCACCGGCCAGGACCCGGCCCGGGTGCGGCTGCGCGTGGCGCGCCAGGACCGCTCAGCGGTGATCGACGTGATGGATCGGGGCCCGGGCATCCCCGAATCGGTGGCCGCGCAGCTGTTCCGGCCGTTCTTCACCACCTCCGAGCACGGCACCGGGCTGGGCCTCTACATCGCCCGCGAACTGTGCCGCGCCAACCAGGCCAGCCTGGAGTACGTGTCGGTGCCGGCGGGCGGTGCGTGCTTCCGGCTGGTGCTGCCCGGCCCACACACCATGCTGCCGCAATGACCCGCTCCCCTGCGGGCGTCAACAATTTGTCGTTATCAACCGCACTCGGCTATCTTTCCCCCATATGAACGAAACCCGCAGCGCCCTCGTCGTCGACGACGAACGCGACATCCGCGAACTGCTCGTACTGACCCTGGGCCGCATGGGCCTGCGCATCAGCACCGCCGCCAACCTTGCCGAAGCGCGCGAGCTGCTGGCCAGCAACCCCTACGACCTGTGCATCACCGACATGCGGCTGCCCGACGGCAACGGCATCGAGCTGGTCACCGAAATCGCCCAGCACTACCCGCGCACCCCGGTGGCGATGATCACCGCCTTCGGCAGCATGGACCTGGCGGTGGAAGCGCTGAAGGCCGGCGCGTTCGACTTCGTCAGCAAGCCGGTGGACATTTCGGTGCTGCGCGGCCTGGTCAAGCACGCGCTGGAACTCAACAACACCGAACGCCCTGCCCCGCCGCCGCTGACCAGCGACACCACCGCCCGCCTGCTGGGCGAATCGGCCGCCATGGACGGCCTGCGCGCCACCATCACCAAGGTCGCGCGCAGCCAGGCGCCGGTGTACATCCTGGGCGAATCGGGCGTGGGCAAGGAACTGGTGGCACGCACCATCCACGGCCAGAGCGCGCGCGCACCGGGCGCGTTCGTGCCGGTCAACTGCGGCGCCATTCCGTCCGAACTGATGGAAAGCGAATTCTTCGGGCACAAGAAGGGCAGCTTCAGCGGCGCCCATGCCGATAAGCCGGGCCTGTTCCAGGCCGCGCATGGTGGCACCCTGTTCCTGGATGAAGTGGCCGAACTGCCGCTGCAGATGCAGGTGAAGCTGCTGCGCGCCATCCAGGAAAAGCAGATCCGCCCCGTGGGGTCGGCGACCGAAGTGCCGGTGGACGTGCGCATCCTGTCGGCCACGCACAAGGACCTGGGCGACCTGGTCGAAGACGGGCGCTTCCGCCACGACCTGTATTACCGCATCAACGTGATTGAACTGCGCGTGCCGCCGCTGCGCGAGCGCCGCAGTGACCTGCCGCAGCTGGCGGCCTCCATTCTTTCCCGCTTGGCGCGCACCCACGGCCGCCCCACCCCGCTGCTGGCGCCCTCGGCGCTGGACGCGCTGGGCGCGTACCACTTCCCGGGCAACGTGCGCGAACTGGAGAACATCCTGGAACGTGCGCTGGCCCTGGCCGAAGGCGACAGCATCGGCGCCAGCGACCTGCGCCTGCCGCAACCGGGGGCCGTGCGCCAGACCGGCGCAGCGGTGGCAGCGCATGAAGAAGCCGTGGTGGACCTGCCTGCGGGCAGCGGCGCGCTGCCTTCGTATATCGAGCAGATGGAACGCACCGCGATCCAGAAGGCGCTGGAAGAGAACCGCTGGAACAAGACCAAGACCGCAGCGCAGCTGGGGATCACCTTCCGGGCGTTGCGGTACAAGCTGAAAAAGCTGGGAATGGATTGAATCCGAAACCGGCTTGAATTCCACGTGGGGCAACAAACCCGTAGAGCCACGCCCTGCGTGGCTGGGCGCGATGATCGTCACGTTCTTATCCCGGGGCCGCGCGACCCCGGCTTCGCCAGTCACCGCGATGACACGCATGGCGTGTCACTACGCCGATGGGGCGCTCCGACGCTTCCCATGGCCTACGGCCCAACCCACGTAGCGACACGCCACGCGTGTCCCACGTAAACCATGACGCGACCACCCCACCCAAACCGCACCACCGTCGCACTTCCGCCCAAACCCGCGCCACCCGCGACACGGTTTAGGCAACGCCTACCGAAACCCGCAAACCCAACAGAAACAATCAACTAGCCGCCCAACACATCATCGCGCATGGTGTGCGACGGAGCTTCAAATCTCCATGTACGTGCAAAATTATGGACGTCCCATGTCGGGAGGGTGGCTAATACAAGACCCCTCATCCGGGGAAATACGCCACGCCGCTCGCACGTACGCGGATTTGAACCTCCCGGCTCCCTTGCCCACCCGGCAAGGGAGATTTCCCCTTGGAGGCTCCCCATGCGCTCAGCACGCAACACCCCTCTCTTCCCCGAAGTCCACCTCCCCACCGCAGCCCGCCCGCGCCACTACACCGTGCGCGCACACACCTACGCATGGATGGACACCTTCGACGGTGGCACAGTCCCATGCCTATCGATGCACGGCCGTTGGCTTGAGAGCGCCGGCTTCAAAGTCGGCGCAAGCGTGAGCGTCGAAGCAAGCCAGGGCCAATTGATCGTGACCCTGATCGAGTACCCCGAGGAAGCGCGCCGAAGCACCTCCACCGCCTTCGAGAAACACGTCGCTAAGCTGGGCCGCACCACCCCGGACAGCCGAATCATCGTCGAGCACCCCGGCTGGCTGGTGCGCGAACTCATCCTCGCCCCAATGGGCGCTTCCACCCTGGACTTCGCCCACGCCATCGGCGTATCGCAAGACCTTGCCGAATGCTTCCTCGCCGGCGACCAGGACGTTGATCTCGATCTAGCCCAACGCCTGGGCCCGTTCTGTCGAACCTCGCAGGGCTTGTGGCTTGAGCTGCAGTACAAGCACCAATCAATACGCTGACAGCATCAAAGCCGTACAACTACGCCCTGCCTGGCTCAAACGATGTTTCGCGCGTGTCTAATAAAGGCACTCGGCAGAGCCGACGACGGCGCAATCATGACTATAGGGATGCATCCAACGATGACGGGTCAAAGTCATCGGACTCTACCCTCAACCAAAGATCATAGGGGGACTCTGGGCTGAAGTGCGATCTTAAAGAAAGACTTGCGCCAACAATCGGCGAAGCATTGATCCACTCATCAATGCAAGTCGCGAGGTCCTGAAGATCAGTCAAGCGTCCTGCGATCCAATGGCCGTCTATGATGGCTGAATTCCAAGTACCAATTTCAAGGAAATCATACGGCCCTAGATTGCAGTGGCAGGATACCCAGTCATTATCAGATTCTGCTGCGTAGGTTCGGATTGCGGCCACAAAAGCACGCAAGCCCTCTTTGGACCCTGTGATGTTCCACCGCTTGGATTCATCATCGCGGTCATAGTGAAACCCGAGCTTCCTCCATTCGGCACGAAACCATTCGTCTGAAAAAATCTTCATAGAACCTCCACTTTGCATATCACTTCCACTTCTTGTCACCCGGCAATTTCCTCCCTGCCAATCCACCAAAAGGATCATGATCGTATCGCTCAACGAGGCGCCCCAGCGCCGTCCGTAAGCGCCCATGTGCTACTCAGGCAATCCGTCAAGAAGCATGTTCGATCTTCGCCATTGCTTCGCGCAAACGGCTGATCGATACCCAATGCCGTAAGTATTGAATTCTTGACTCCACCACTCAGCTCTTGGACGACATTGGATCCGTCGTGGAGATAGACAACGGTCTCTCCGGCTTCGCTTTTTCCAAAGCGGTGACAGCCAGCACCTTCAGGGTGACGACGTTCTTCGCCTAGGCCGCAAGCGTATAGGCAACGAAGATGAGAATGCTGCCAATCCACGCCAAGACCAGCCTCTTGAAATGGCCCATAAAACTCACCTGGATGGGCCTGCTCATTCAAGGATTTGAACCAGTTATTCCTACCGTTGTCCCGTGCCGCATCTAAAATCGTTGATGCAGGATCATGCAGGGGGCTCATCTCCGAGTGCGATGCATGTGCCTGATCAAGGGAGAATACCTTGGCGAGGATAGCTCACGATGTGGCAATGCAACCGCCAGTCTCGACCCGCCGACTTCTCGAACCCTCTAGAAGAGCGCTTGTACTCGATCGAAAACAAATGCCCGTCAACACACCACACCCTGGCGCGCAGTGAATCCTTACTAGTCTTCGCCGATACATCCACCACTGCGATCTTGAATACCTCCGATCGCTCGAAGCAAAGGTCCTCGGGAAAATCCGACCTCCCGCCACGGATTACCCAGAAGTTGGTCTCTTTCCCGTCAGGACTACGGTGCACGCGATTGATGGCAGTGACCTGAGCCCTCCAGAGGCTAGCTTCGCCTGCGCGCAACTCCTGGGCAACCGAACCAAGAATGGCCAGCTCCAAGGTCGTCAGCTTTATCGGCAGGCCGAGGAGGCGCCTGATAAAATCGATCACGGATATCCGCAGCCTCCCGTCTGACCAGCCAGTGTATGAGCGAAGAAGGTGATCGCGGCAAGTGGCTTCACCAGAATCCAAAAGATCCTGCTTCCCTTCATCCGCGCTCCTCGGCTGGAGGTCGAAACCAACTGTGGTGACCACCCCCAAGTACTGAGAGAATTCGGCAGCCGGACGAAATCCGACGGCCGAAATGGACTACCAGCGGGTGCTTTACGTCGTCAAAGATGGATCAGTCTTTAGTTACGCGGTTGATCTCAGCGAGGCTGGTCGTACCCGCAGCGGCCTTCACCAGCGCTGATTGCCGCAGGTCATTGATCCCCGCGCGCTGCGCCGCCTCCGCAATCTGGATGGCATTACCCCCCTCCAGCACGATGACCGATATTTCCTCGCTCATCGGCATGACCTGATAGATGCCGGTGCGGCCCTTATAGCCTTCCGTGCACTCTTCGCAACCCACCGGCTCGTACAGGGTAATACCCGCATCCAGCTGGGCCTGGGTAAAGCCTTCAGCCAGCAGTGCGTTATCGGGCAGGTCCGCAGGACGCTTGCAGTTGTTGCACAACCGACGCGCCAAACGCTGCGCGATCACCAAGGTCACCGAGCTGGTGATGTTGAACGGGGCAATGCCCATGTTCATCAGGCGGGCAATGGTCTGTGGGCCGTCGTTGGTGTGGAGCGTGGACAGCACCATGTGACCGGTCTGCGCGGCCTTGACCGCGATTTCAGCGGTTTCCAGGTCGCGGATTTCGCCGACCATGATGATATCCGGGTCCTGTCGCAGGAACGATCGCAGCGCGGCGGCGAAGGTCATGCCGCGCTTGACGTTCTGCTGCACCTGGTTGACGCCCGGCAGGCGGATTTCCACCGGGTCTTCGGCGGTAGAAATGTTGCGCGTTTCATCGTTCAGGATGCCCAGCGCGGTGTACAGCGACACGGTCTTACCCGAGCCGGTCGGGCCGGTGACCAGCACCATGCCGTAAGGCTTGTGAATTGCATCCAGGAAAAGCTTCTGCTGTTCGGGCTCGTAGCCGAGCTTGTCGATGCCGAGCTTGGCCGCGCTGCCGTCCAGGATACGCAGCACCACCTTCTCGCCGAACAACGTCGGCAGGGTGCTGACGCGGAAGTCGATCTGCTTGGTCTTGGACAGGTTGAGCTTGATGCGGCCGTCCTGCGGCACGCGCTTTTCGGCGATGTCCAGCTGCGACATCACCTTCAGGCGCGCAGCGATGCGCTGGTTCAGTTTGACCGGGGCCTTGGCTACATTCTTGAGCAGGCCGTCGATACGGAAGCGCACGCGGTAATCGTCTTCGTAAGGCTCGAAGTGAATGTCCGAGGCGCCCTTGCGGATTGCATCCACAAGCACCTTGTTGACGAACTTGACCACCGGGGTGTCGTCGCCCTTGGCGTCCACGCCAGACTCACTGGCGCCGCCTTCCTCATCACCGACGGAGACGTCCAGATCACCCATGCCCTCGTCATCACCGCCGAGCGAGCCGCCCAGGTTGTCATGCTTGGACTGCCACTGCTCCAGGGTGCGTTTGATCTGGTCCTCGTCGACCAGGATCGGTTCGACGACCAGATTGGTATGGAACTTGATTTCATCCAGCGAATGCGTCGGGTCGCTGGTGCCCACGAACAGCTTGCCGCCACGCTTGAACAGCGGCAGCACGTGATGCTTGCGCAGCAGCTCCTCGCTGACCAGGCTGATCGCGCTCTGAGCGCTGTCGAACACGTTCACGTCCAGCAGCGGCATGCCGAATTCCAACGCATTGGCCGCTGCCAGCTGCGCCGGCGTAACCAGCTTCTTCTCCGCAAAGTACTGTGGCAAGGGCTGTTTCGCAGCGCTGGCCTTGGCCATCGCATCGCGGGCAGCCGCCTCTTCAAGTGCTCCGTCCTGTACCAGACGGCGGGCGATGCCGGTGATCCCGACGAGGTTGGCAGATTGAGCGTTCACAGAGATCCCCTTGCAGTCTCCGGTAAAGGTATATCAGCGCCTGGCTTCTTGCACCACCGTTCGCTGAAGCCGTTGTCCGAGCGGTAGTAGTCGCAGACTTCCTGCTGCAATTCAGCCACTGCCGGCTCATCGGCCGGATAGTCGATGCACTGGGTCGTCTTCTGCAGGTAGTCGATCTTGCGCCAACAGTTTCCAGTGTTGTGAAAATGCTCGACCGCCGGATCGGTCATAACACCAACATCACCCAGCTGCACACCCCTCTGCTTTTCCCCGAGCTTTTCCGGCAGCAGGCTTGGCCTGATCTCAAAGCGCAGGTCTGGACGAATTTCATACAAGTAGGACATTTCACCCGCAACGTCCCGCTCGTCGATGTTGGCCTGTTCCACCCCGGTGGAGCGTAAACCGTTCTCGAAGAACCTCAATCGACCAGCCGGCAGGTTTGTGCCAGCGTCGAGCTGTCGCTTCCACGAGATGCCTTCGTATGTCCCTGCCCCGGCACCGCCTACGACATCTGCAATGGTAGGCGCGAGGTCGATGATGGACGCCGAACCTGCCATGGTGCGCGGCTGCCACACCCGGTGACCGTCAATATACCGTTGGATCCCTAGCACCACGTGGTTCTGTGCCTTGGAAAGCGCAAAGCTGCCATGTCCGAAGAACTGCAGCTCCCGCCTTGTTCCGTCTGGGCGCAACTCTTGGAGCCGGTCCCGCGCGAGCCCGAAATCCTCGCCATGATCGGACATGACCACGACCACGGCATTCGAGAGCCGACCTTGGCTCCGAAGTTCGTCCAGGATTTCCCCGAACTGCCCGTCCACATGTTCAAGGGCGCGGAGATACTGGGTCGGCGAGTCCGCGTATCCAGCCTTGCCGAGGACGGACGCATAGTGCCCCTCGGAGTTCACGCCTCCCGGGAGATAAGGCCAATGCGGAAGGCACAGGTGGCTGATCAGGAACAGCGGCTTGGATGGGTCGAGGTTCCGCAACGCTCGGATCACTTTGGCCGGATGATCCGCATCGCGATAGCTGCGGTAAGCAGCTCGGTTGCCCTGCACTAGACTCACCGCTTCGCTGGCCGGAATTGCCGCGAGCAGCAGGTTGGTGGCCATCAGGTCGAAACTGCCGCCGATCACGAAGTCCAGCGCGCCTACTTGGGGCGTCACCGTGGAATCGAATCCGAAGGTCGAATCGAAGTTCGCAAAACGCGACTCGTCCATGGCCAACAGGGTGGTGTATCCGTCCTGCTTGAGACTCCATGCCAGGTTGGAGCGGGCGTCAAATTCCGATCGCGGGTAGAGATTGAATCGCGCGCCGTGACCAAGGGGGTTCTCCCCCGACAGTACGCTCATGTAGGAAGCAAACGTCCGCGCGAGCGGCGTCCTGGCGTCGGCAAGGATCACCGAACTGGCCAACGCCTGGTCCATCTCCGGGGTCAGGCCTCCGGGGAAGTTCCCGTAGGAAGGCATGAAGTCCGGCCGCAGGGAGTCGACCCCCATCAGGATGATATCGGGCTGGGAGCGCGTTGTGACGGCGCCACCATCAAAGGCACTGGTTCCCATCAACAGACTGCCACCGACGACCATGGCAGCAGCCAGCGAGGGTTTCGGGTACTGGCGGAGCTGACGGACAAGGGCAAGACACGCGGTCGTCAACGTCGCTGCAGCAATGCTCCAGATCAGCACGGGCGACAACGGCTGCACCATCAACAGCTCGATATCCGCGAAAGCGGATGAAAGCGGGTACAACCACTTGTTGAGCATCATCGCGCCCAGCAGGACCACGGCAAGGAACACCATGCAGGCGGCTACTGAACTGTTCTCCTTGCGGCCCAGCAGCGCGGTGGCCTGGCGAAAGACCCATACCGCCAGCAATGCCAGCCCGACGTGAGCAAACAGGCCAAAACAGAGATAGGCCGCAATGCTCCACATTGCAGCCGGGATGTCCAGCAGTTGCTCCACGAGCTGCTGCTGCATCACGTTCGATTTTTGGACGCCTTGGGCGATGTCAAAGCGCTGCGCGAGCGCCCACACCTGCCAGGCGAACAAGCCAGACCCCGCCAGACCAGCCCACAGGTACTGTCGGCCTCTCGGCGACATACCAACCTCCAGACAAAAAAGGGGCCCTGCAACAACCGCAGGGCCCTCTTTAGAAACTCGTCATGCAGCGCCCGGGCGTATGGCCTCGGGCAGCCGAAGCCGAATTACGAGCGGCATTCAGCCGGCAGGTACTTGGCCGGGCTGCTGGAGGTGCAGGTCCAGGTGATGCCTGCGCTGGCCAGGGTCGGCTCGAACTCCAGGACAACGCCTTCAGCCTTCTCGGTACCGGTAACGGTGATCACGCCTGCATCACACTCCAGCGACGAGGTGTTGGTGGTCGGAGCATCGAAAACGGCAACGCCACGGCAGGCGTTTTCGTTGATGGCGTTCTCATTGGCGATGTTCTCGCCGATGGTTGCCTTAGCACCCGAAGCCAGCACAGCCATTTCCGAGACGCGCGAACGGATGGTGTAGTCCTGGTAAGCCGGCAGTGCGATGGCGGCCAGGATGGCGATGATCGCGACAACGATCATCAGTTCGATAAGGGTAAAGCCCTGCTGCTTCTTCATGTGTACATCCCCTAGAGGTAAGTAGTAAGCGAACACCGGTGCGAAGCCTGGCCGGCGGACCGGCTGAGCTAGGCTGTCGCCCGTGCGGGTGGTTGATAGCAGGTTGCGTGCCAAGTGGTCCAGCAATGCTCCCCAGCATTTCCCCGGCGCAATGATGGCAGCAATCTTCAGGATTGGAACCCCCCTCGCAACAATTTGAGACCTACCCAGCATTGTGACGTGCTGCGTCACCTTCTGACATAACCGGCCCATGCCGCAGGTCACGGTCTGCCGTGCAAGAGGGATGCCACTCCGGGCCGGAACCGGCTACCATTCGGCCAGAAGCCCGCCTGGGGATGGCGCGGCCGGGGAGCCTTACATGTCTGTCAGCCGTAGTGCGATCAAGAAAGAGCCCGTGGCGCGTAGCACCATGGAGATGCAGCCGTTTGTCTGGGAGGGGACCGACAAGCGGGGTGTGAAGATGAAGGGCGAGCAGGTGGCGAAGAACGCCAATATGCTGCGCGCCGAGCTGCGCCGCCAAGGCATCATGCCTGGGGTGGTCAAGCCCAAGCCGAAGTCCATCTTTGGGGCTGCCGGCAAGCCGGTGGGACCCAAGGACATCGCCTTCTTCAGTCGCCAGATGGCGACCATGATGAAGTCCGGCGTGCCGATCGTGAGCGCCCTGGAAATCATCGGCAGCGGTCACAAGAACCCGCGCATGAAGAAGCTTGTAGATGGCATCCGTACCGACATTGAGGGCGGCTCATCGCTTTATGAGGCGATCAGCAAGCACCCTGTGCAGTTCGACGAGCTCTACCGCAATCTGGTGCGTGCGGGCGAAGGCGCTGGTGTGCTGGAAACGGTGCTCGACACCGTAGCCACATACAAAGAAAACATCGAAGCGCTGAAGGGCAAGATCAAGAAGGCCCTGTTCTATCCTGCCATGGTGGTGGTGGTGGCGCTGCTCGTTAGCGCGATCATGCTTATCTTCGTGGTGCCGCAATTTGAACAGGTGTTTGCCGGGTTCGGAGCTGAACTGCCCGCCTTCACCCAGATGATCGTGAGCCTCTCAAGGTTCATGGTGTCCTATTGGTGGTTGATCGCGCTCGTACTGGGTGGATCGATATTCGGATTCATCTTCGCCTACAAGCGCTCACCGAAAATGCAGCACACGATGGATCGGGTGATCCTCAAGGTGCCGGTGATCGGTCAGATCATGAACAACAGTGCCATTGCCCGTTTCGCGCGCACCACCGCCGTGACCTTCAAGGCAGGCGTGCCGCTGGTGGAAGCCTTGGGCATCGTGGCCGGCGCCACCGGCAACAAGGTGTACGAAGAGGCTGTGCTGCGCATGCGCGACGACGTGTCGGTCGGCTACCCGGTCAATATGGCCATGAAGCAGGTCAACATCTTCCCGCACATGGTCATCCAGATGACCGCCATCGGCGAAGAGGCCGGCGCGCTCGATACCATGCTGTTCAAGGTGGCCGAGTACTTCGAGCAGGAAGTCAACAATGCCGTTGATGCCCTGAGCAGCCTGCTGGAGCCGATGATCATGGTGTTCATTGGTACTATTGTCGGCGGCATGGTGATCGGCATGTACCTGCCCATCTTCAAACTCGGCGCCGTCGTCGGCTAAGGACACCATGGCATTTCTAGACCAGCATCCCGGCCTCGGCTATCCCGCCGCGGCCGCACTGGGGCTGTTGATCGGCAGCTTCCTCAACGTGGTCATCCTGCGCCTCCCCAAGAGGCTGGAATGGCAGTGGAAGCGCGACGCCCGCGAAGTGCTGGAGCTGCCGGACATCTACGAGCCACCCCCGCCCGGGATCGTGGTCGAGCCGTCGCACTGCCCGCACTGCAAGCACAAGCTGTCCTGGTACGAGAACATCCCGCTGTTCAGCTGGCTGGTGCTGCGTGGCAAGTGTCGCCATTGCCACGCACCGATTTCGATCCAGTACCCGCTGGTGGAACTGATCACCGGGCTGCTGGTGGTGGCCAGCGTCTGGCAGTTCGGCTTCGGCTGGCAGGGCTTCGGTGCCATCGTGCTGAGCTGCTTCCTGGTCGCCCTGTCCGGGATCGACCTGCGCACCCAGCTGCTGCCCGACCAGCTGACCCTGCCACTGATGTGGCTGGGGCTGATAGGCAGTATCGACAACCTGTACATGCCGGCCAAACCGGCCCTGCTCGGCGCCATCGCCGGGTACCTGTCGCTCTGGTCGGTGTGGTGGCTGTTCAAGCAGATCACCGGCAAGGAAGGCATGGGCCACGGCGATTTCAAGCTGCTGGCCGCGCTGGGCGCCTGGTGCGGGTTGAAGGGCATCCTGCCGATCATCCTGCTGTCGTCGGTGATCGGCGCGATCCTGGGCTCGATCTGGCTGTATTCGCGCGGCCGCGACCATGCCACGCCGATCCCGTTCGGGCCCTACCTGGCCATTGCCGGCTGGATCGTGTTCATGTGGGGCGAGCCGCTGATCGACGCGTACATGAGAATGTCCGGCCTGCGCTGAGGGCACGGCGATGAGTCAGTTCGTGGTGGGGTTGACCGGCGGCGTGGCCGCCGGCAAAAGCGAGGTCAGCCGCCGCTTCGAGGCATTGGGCATCGTAGTGGCTGATGCCGACGTTGCCGCCCGCGCGGTGGTGGCGCCCGGCAGTGACGGCCTGGACCGGATCGTGGCGCACTTTGGTTCGGGGATACTGCTGGCCGATGGCCAGCTGGACCGTGCCAGGCTGCGCGAGCGCATTTTCGCCTCCGCCCAGGAGCGGCAGGCGCTGGAAGCCATTACCCACCCTGCCATCCGCGAGCTGCTGCGGCGCACCTGCGAGGAGGCCGCCAGCCCCTACGCCATTGCGGCCATTCCGTTGCTGACCGAGGCCGGTGGCCGCCAGCGCTACCCGTGGCTTGACCGGATCCTGGTGGTGGATGCGCCGGTGGCCGTGCAGCATGCGCGGCTGATGCAGCGTGACGGGACGACCGCTGATCTTGCCGATCGGATGATTGCCGCACAGGCCAGCCGCGAGGAACGCCTGGCGCTGGCCGATGATGTGGTGGTCAATGATGGGCACCCGGAGCAGCTGCAGGCCGAGGTGGAGCGGTTGGACGCCGTGTACAGGCGATTGGCCGCGTAGAGACACGCCATGCGTGTCCCACGTAGATCATGGTCGTTCCATGTTTCCGGCTTCGGGGGGTGTCCGTGGGACACGCAGGGCGTGGCTCTACGCTGGGGAGAACGTCAGGGTGGCTATTACGCCGCGTTGCTCGCCTGGGCGTACGTGTACCTGCCAGCCGTACAGGTCGCACAGGCGGCTGACGATGGACAGGCCGATGCCGCCGCCCTGCGAGTGGCCGGCATGGGTGCCGCGGTAACCGCGCTGGAACAGCTTGGCCGCGTCTTCGGCGCTCAGGCCGGGGCCGCTGTCGATCACTTCCACCCGGTTGCCGGTGACCACCACCCGCACCGAGCCTTCCTGCGAGTACTTCACGGCGTTGCCGATCAGGTTGCCCAAGGCCACCGACAGGGCAGATTCGGGCGCGTCGATGACCAGCTCGCGGTCGCCTTCCAGGATCAGCTCCAGCGGCTTGCCACCGAGCTGGGCGCGGTGCGAATCGAGCAGCTGCTCGGCCACCCGCGCCACGTTGCTGCTGCCCTGCCCGCGCTCGTTGCGCGAGAGCAGTAGCAGCGCGCCAATCAGGTCGGTGCACTGCTGTTCGGCGCGCTGGATGCGCTGCAGGCGCTGCAGCACCTTCGGGTCCAGGTCGGGACGCGTCAGCAGCAGCTCGGTGGCGCCACGGATCACGGCCAGCGGGGTGCGCAGCTCGTGGCTGACGTCGGCATTGAACTCACGATCGCGCTGCACCACTTCGGTCAGCCGGGCCGAATAGTCATCCAGCGCCTGCGCCAGCTGCCCGACTTCGTCGTCGGGGAAACGCGGTGCCAACGGCGTGGGGTCGCTGGTACCGCCCCGGTAGGCACGCAGGCGCGCGGCCAAGTCGGATACCGGCTTCATCACCTTCGAGGCCGACCACCAGCCCAGCACCAGCGACAACGCACTGAACACCAGCACCGAGAAGAACAGCGCGCGGTTCAACTGCTCTGCGCCGCGCAGGCTTTCGGTCATGTCGTAGGCGAGGAAGAACCACGCATCGGGGGACTTGCGGACGGCAAGCTTGTACGAGAACGGCTCGTTGTGCTCGTCCACGCCATTGAGCTGGTAGTTGCCCGTTGCAAACGCCGCCCACTCGGGCTTCTCTTCGCGCACGCGGTCGAACTTGTCGCTGGGATAGACGAATGCGCGGATCTGCTGCACCGGAACGGAGGGAGTGCGCCCTGGGCTCTCGTAGAACCGACGCGCGAATTCGTCGATGTTGCGGTTCATCACATCTTCGACCAGCTGGTTCTCCACGCGCGCGCGGGCCAGGTTGGTGGCGAAGGCAAACAGTGCTGTCAGGCAGAAGCCCAACAGCACGAACGAGACGATGATGCGGCTGCGCAACCGGCGCCGGTACGGCGCGCGGCGGCGGCTTCCCCTGTCGCTCACCGGATCAGACTTCCGGCGCGGCGATGCGGTATCCGATGCCATGGCGGGTCTGGATCAACGGCACCTCGAACGGCTTGTCGACCACGGCGCGCAGGCCGTGGATGTGCACGCGCAGCGAATCGGAATCGGGCAGTTCTTCGCCCCACACGCGGGTTTCCAGCTCCTGGCGGGTGACCACGGCTGGTGCGGCTTCCATGAGCGCCTGCAGGATCTTCAGCGCGGTCGGGTTGAGCTGCAGCAGCTTGCCCTGGCGGCGAACCTCCAGGGTGTCCAGGTTGTATTCCAGGTCGCCGGTTTCCAGCACCCGGGTCTGCACGCCCTTGCCGCGACGCGACAGGGCATTCAGGCGTACTTCCACTTCCTGCAGGGCGAACGGCTTGATCAGGTAGTCGTCGGCACCGGAATCGAAGCCGGCCAGCTTGTTGTCCAGCGAATCGCGTGCGGTCAGCATCAGCACCGGGGTCTGCTTGCGCGCTTCGTTGCGAAGCTTGCGGCAGACCTCGATGCCGTCCATGCCCGGCAGATTGAGATCCAGCACGATCGCGTCGAACTCATGCACGACCGCCAGGTGCAGGCCAGTCACACCGTCGGCGGCGAAGTCGACGGTGTGACCGCGGTCTTCGAGGTAGTCGCCAAGGTTGGCGGCGATGTCGCTGTTGTCTTCAATTACAAGAATTCGCACTGTGACCTCTATTGCATGAGAGATGGCCCGGCCGCTGCTCAGCGATACAGGCTCGATTCTTGATAGTAGACATCGACGTGCGCCTTGGCGGCGTCAACATCAACTACCCGGTTGGAAATTGTTGAAGTTCTGCTGGTTCCTCATCGCTGCGCGGCCGTCTTCCTGCGCCTTGCGGCGCTGGGCGACGGTCATGCAGACGCTCTGGGCCATGTTGCTGCCGGTGCTGCGCTCGCGGCGGCACACCATGCGGCTGTCTTCCCGCGCGCGGTTGAGCACGGTGTTGATCGTTTCCTGATCGTTGAACACGGCCGTGCGATCCTGCGGGCTGAGATCGCTGACCAGGGTGTGTCCGTCCATCTTCAGCTTGATCCGGCCCAGTGCCTGCTGCACGCGGCTCTTGTCTTCCAGGGAAATCTCACTGTAATCCTCGCTGACGAGGGCGGCTTCCACTTTCTGGATCTGGGCCGCTACCGGCGCATCGCCGGTCATGCTCACGGGCAGGTCCTTGGGCTTGGCATTGGCAGTGCCCATCGCGAGCAGGGCCAGCAGAATCGAGGTGTAACGAACCATGTGTAGCTCCATCCTCCATGAACGAACCTGAACTGTACGAGTCTGGCCGGGCGGGAACAAGGGACCTTCGGCGGCCGAAGAAAAAGGCCCAGACGGATCCCGCCTGGGCCTGAAGTCATTCCCGATTACCGTTATCTGCTGAGGAGGGCAGAGCTGCGGTTCGTTGAAGCCTACGCGGACGGCGATTAAACAGGTGTTAAAACCCGCTCGAACCGACCCGTTAATTTTCAACTCTTTGATTTTACAGGCTTCTTTACCGCAGCCACCTGGGCTGCGACATGCTCGATGATCTTCCCCGCCAGATCGTCCTGGCTGATGCCCTCGATGCCTTCCAGGCCGGGCGTGGAGTTCACTTCCAGCACCAGCGGCCCACGGCTGGAGCGGATCAGGTCGACCCCGGCTATACCCAGCCCCAGCGCGCGTGCCGAGCGCACGGCGACCTGCTGCTCAGCCCGGCTGGCCTTGGCCGCGCGGGCGCTGCCACCGGCGTGCAGGTTGGAACGGAAGTCGCCGTCCGGCGCCTGGCGCTGCATCGCCGCCACCACCTGGTCACCCACCACCAGGCAGCGCAGGTCCGCGCCCTGCGCTTCGCCGATGAATTCCTGCATCAGGAAATTGGCATACAGACCCCGCAGGGCTTCGACGATGCCGCGCGAGGCGCTGGCCTTCTCGGTCAGGATCACCCCCCTGCCCTGCGTGCCTTCATTGAGCTTCACCACGTGCGGCGGCGGGCCGAGCATGGACAGCAGGTCCACAGTGTCGTCGGGGTTGTCGCCAAACACGGTTACCGGCATGTCGATGCCCTTGGAGGCCAGGATCTGGTGCGCGCGCAGTTTGTCGCGGGCGCGCAGGATCGCGTCGGACGGATTTGGCGTAACTGCCCCCATCATCTCGAACTGGCGCAGCACGGCGGTGCCATAACGGGTGACCGAAGCACCGATGCGTGGAATCACCGCGTCCACCCCGGTGATGGGCCGGCCCTTGTAGTGCAGGGTGAAACCATTGGCGGCGATGCGCATGTAGCAGCGCAGCGGGTCCAGCACGCGCACGGTGTGCCCCCGCGAACGCGCCGCGTCCACCAACCGCCGCGTGGAGTACAGCTTGCTGTTGCGGGAGAGGATCGCGAGCTTCATCGGCTTGTTTGGATGGGGGAAGCGCGCAGCATAGCGCGGCGCAGTGAACGCCAGTAGACGGCCGGGGCAACCTGTCCTGACTTGCAACGCCACTACAAACGCAGCCAGGAAGCCGGCTTGGGCCCGGGCAGTTTGCTGGCACCGCAGTAGAGTGGGCTCCCTTCCCTCTGACTAGGCTGAGATTGTGCCAAACTCCTGCGGGGACCTTGGGGGAAGTCATGAAATACAACCCGGCGCTGGACGGACTTCGGGCCGTCGCGGTTTTCTTGGTGCTGGGCTTCCACGCCCGGATCGAAGGCTTCGGCGGGGGCTTTCTGGGCGTTGACATGTTCTTCGTCCTCTCCGGCTACCTGATCACCTGCCTGCTGGCCGAACAATACGCCGCGACTGGCGGGATCGACGTCCGTGCCTTCTATTTGCGCCGACTGCGGCGCCTGTACCCCGCTCTTCTTCTGTTGCTGGCCGTGCACCTGATCGTCAGCCCTCTCATGTTCCCCGAGCACAAGCACCATGCCAGGGATGCGCTGGTGGCTGCGTCCTACCTTTCCGATTATGGATTCGCATTCTGGAAAGTTCCGTGGGTGCTGCAACACACGTGGAGCCTATCGGTTGAAGAACACTTCTATCTGGCCTGGCCGCTGGTCATGTTGTTAATACTTAGACTGCCACGCCGCGCCTCTGTGATGACAGTGTTGGGGCTTGCGCTGGCGGCCACGCTATGGCGCTGGCACGTGGTGTTCAACGTGGATGCTTGGCATCAGCCGTATTTTCGCTTTGATACCCGGCTCTCCGGTCTTCTTCTTGGCTCGGCTGCAGCACTCTGGAAACCACGCTTGCCCAGGTTATCCGGACTTGTGGGGGCCGCGCTATTGCTGGCCGCCTTATCGCAAGCCGTAGTCAAAGAAGATCCCGCTCTTACAATCTGGATGGCGGCCGGCGAAGCGGGTTCCTTGCTGCTGGTACTGGGTGCGGCTCAAGTCCCGCTGCTTGCATCGTGGCCGCTGATCTGGATAGGCAAGCTTTCCTACGGTATCTACCTATGGCACTTCCCGATCATGCTCTGGCTTCGCGGGCAGGAAATCACCGGGTGGACCAGCATGCTGATCGGCACGTGCGGCTCGGTCGCCTGCGCCGCAGTGTCCTACAGCACGGTCGAGCGTCTTTCCCGGGCAAGAAAGGCGAATCATGTAGAAGCCGAGGCACAGGAGCAGCTTGGCGCAAGGCGCATCAATCCACGCATTAGTTGAAGAGTTGCACCTCGCACCCAAAACTATCCCTTCGGATAGAGCGCCTGCACATGGCGAACAAAACTGGCGACATCTCACCTCGGCATGATCGGTCAGGCCAAGAATGACGTGATCAGAAAGGGAGCGGCCACTGTCAGCAAGAAGCCACTGATCAGCGCAACTGGCACAGCCTCGCGTTGACATGCCTGCCGCACGATAGGAAGGGTCGAATCCATGGCGGTGGCGCCCGCTGCGGCGATTCCCACGTTCGGGTTGTTCCAACCTGACAAGTAGAGAAGGACGATGGCGATCAGTTCACGACCGAGATCCACCAGTAAAGCCGTGGCGCCGTGGAGCTCGCTCGACAGCGATCCCACCAGCGCACTGGAAAGGGTGAACCAGCCAAAACCGGACGAAAGAGCCAAAAGCACGCGAAGGTCTTCACCGGTAGCCAGGTGCACAACGATGCCACCGACGGAAGAGCCAACGACTACGGCTACCGGCACCCAGAGCATCCTCCAGGACAGCACTTCCCGTCGCAGCTTTACATTTGCAAGATCAACGCCGATCAATACCATGAGCCCAACCAGCACGGCGCCGCTGGACGGTAACCACGGGGTGTCCACATGCACTCCCAGCTGGGGTGGCCCGATACTGGCCGCGATACCGAGGCAAACCATTCCAAGCGCCTTGGCGCACTGCCAGAATGGAGCGCGCAGACCCCCAAAATTGAAGGAAACCTTATCGTCAGCTGTGCTGAACCGTGCGGGTCGCTCCCACACGGCAAGGGCGGTAAGCAACAGGCATGGAAATGCGGTGGTTGTCAGGACAAGTAAAGACGAAACACGCAGCACATACCCTATCGCCTCCAAGGATGCCAACGCTCCCGCGAACTCCATCCCCATCAAGAACAGAAGAAGCCCCACCATGGGGCCGATCAACCGGATTAGTGAATTGGCCAGCGTTGAAGGGAAGAGAGAACGAGCGAGCACCCAGCCAATAGTAACGGCCCCGAGTATCGGAAGCAGAGATAGCGCCGCATCCATGCTCATATCTGCTGCACAGTGGGGCAGAAATCGATCAGGATTATGCAGCGCTCGCACTCCGTGCCGGGAACGCCCTTCGACTTGAAGATTGGGCTGACATAGTGCGTCACCTTGGGATCATGGACCGCGAAACTATCAAACGGCTCAGCTAACGTGAACTGGGCCTTGATCGAGCTCGATGGCGCCTTCTCAATCGAAACATCGCGAAGGCAGGGGTGACCAATGAAATTGACTCCCCCGTCGGAATTCGGCGAGCGAAAAATCAGGTGCGCAAATGTAAAGGGTTCTCCGTCTTGGTGAAAACAGTCGGGAGAGCTCACTCCCGGCCTGTCCGGCCCAGGCGAGGTCAACTTGATGAAATGAACGCCCACGTAAATGGGAAACTGGTGGCCGCCGTTCGGCCAGAACGTGAGCGCGAAGTCCTCCCGGATCAATTCCAGCAGCGCAGGGGATGCCTTCACCTCATCGCTCAACGCATGAAAATTCCGCATCCCAGCGTGATCAGGATTGAACCTGCCTTGACCGTAGCCGGCTCGCCTCACGCCGGCGCTATCCACTACGGGTGGGAGCCAGTTGACGGTGCGTTGGTCAAGCCAAGGGAGGATGATGCCATTCGCGTACCTCCTGAAGCGATTTGTACTTTGGGGCGAATACTCGTCCCTTTCCAGAAGGCTGAACTCCCGTCGCAGTAGCGAAAACGCCTGCGCCGAGCAGACGTCCCTGGCCTTGGCAACATAGTGAAGGTAGCCCTGTTCTTCCAACGCGCGCTCCGGCATGCCTGCTCCTCTGTGGTGACGTTCAAGACAGGGTGAACGGCTTGGTCGAAGCCTGTCGATCAGGGTTTTCTGATCCTTACTGCTCCCAGTGCACAGTTAGGAACATTGACAGTTGCGGCATCTCCCAGCCGTCGAATAACGACAACTGCGCGGAGACGGTTGGCTGGACACGGCAAACAACCTGATAGCCCCTCTCTTGCCCTGCCGATCGGGAGCCACTACCTCCGCTCGATAGCAGAAGCGCGGATCTGAACACTTCAGCGCGCAGCGCACCTGTATAGGCAGCTTGTCTCTCTACCCTCACTTGATCCGCTGCCCACCCTCACGGGCCGCCGCGTAGCGTCGAATGCATCAGATCGCCGAACGACGCCCACTACCGGGCCGGCAGGTGTGGTCGAAAACCGACCCGCCCACCCACGCAGCGGCACACGCCCCTGCCATCCAGGAGTTACGCCCCATGTTCATGCATAACAAGCGCCTCATGTACACCGTGCACGTCGAACGCCCCGACCCCGCGCTTGCCGCGCTGCTGCTCGAGCAGTTTGGTGGCCCGCAGGGCGAACTCGCCGCCGCCATGCGCTACTTCACCCAGGCCCTGGCCGAAGAAGACGCCGGTCGCAAGGACCTGCTGCTGGATGTGGCCACGGAAGAATTGAGCCATCTGGAGATCATCGGCTCGGTGATTGCGATGCTCAACAAGGGCGTCAAGGGCGAGCTCTCTGAAGGCATGATCGAAGCGATCGAGATGCGCGGGCTGACCCAGAACAGCACCAGCCATACCCAGTCCATCCTGTATGGCGGCGGGCCGGCGCTGGTCAACTCCAGCGGAGTGCCGTGGAGCGCGGCCTACATCGATTCGATCGGCGACCCGACCGCGGACCTGCGCTCCAACATCGCGGCCGAATCGCGCGCCAAGATCGTCTACGAGCGGCTGATCAACGTGACCGATGACCCCGGCATCAAGGACGCGCTGCGCTTCCTGATGACCCGCGAGATCGCGCACCAGAAGTCGTTCGAGAAGGCGCTGTATGCCATTGAACCGAACTTCCCGCCGGGCAAGCTGCCGGGCGATCCGGAGTTCACCGATGCGTACATGGACATGTCGCAGGGCGATGGGGACGTGGAAGGGCCGTGGAACAGTGGCGAGCAGTGGACCGTGATTTCGTCGCGCGAAGAGCAGTACGCGCTGGACGGCGGCGACGGCGAAGCCACCGTTGATGGCCTGACCGAAGCCCAGGAAGATGCGCTGGACGCGCTCGCGGTCCGCACCGCCTCCGATCCTGATTCCGACCCGCTTACCGGTGCCGAGCTGGGCTCGGGACGCGTTCGCGGCGACGAGCCTGCCGACGCCCTGCTGGGTTGACGACGGTGCAGTGGATCGGCGGCTTCGAAGGCGCCGACCACGTCAACGGCAGCGGGAGACCGCTGTCGATGGCCCGCGACAGCGGTCACCTGGGTCGGCTGGATGCCGACTACCGGCGCCTGCGCCGGATGGGATTCACGGCAGTAAGGGAGAGCGTCGGCTGGCGCTTGTCCGACAACGCAGGGGTGTTCGACTTCCACGACCTGCATGCACGCATGCTGGCCGCGGCGCGCCAGCGCATCGAAATCCGCTGGACGCTGATGCATTACGGCACGCCGGCGGATATCGATCTGCTGGACGGCGACGAGGATGTTTTCGTCGAACGCTTCGCGCGGTTCTGCAGGGCAACGGCTGTCGCACTGAGCGGCTACCCGCACGCCATGCCGCGCATCGTGACGCCGATCAACGAACTGTCGTTCCTGTGCTGGGCAGCGACCCGCACGGGGTTGATCCATCCACATCGTGGGGACCGTCATGACGATGCGGGACGGCTGAAATCACGATTGATCCGCGCCGCGCTGGCAGGGTGCTGTGCGTTTCGCGAGATCGATGCCGGGGCGCGGATGATGTGGGTTGAACCGTTGATCCACGTCGCCACCCCGCCGGACCTGCCCGGTCTGCGCGGCGAGGCCCTGCAGCACTGCGAGAGCCAGTTCGAGGTGATGGACGCGCTGATCGGACGCACGCGGCCGGAACTGGGCGGTGATCCCGCCTGCGTGGACCTGATCGGCCTGAACTACTACCACGGCAACCAATGGGAGGTCGGCAGCCACCGCTCCCTGGACTGGCACCGCGATGATCCCCTGCGGCTGCCGCTGTCACGGCTGCTGCGAAAGGTCCATGAGCGTTACCGGCTGCCGATGACCCTGAGTGAGACCAGCCACGTGGGCAGCGGACGCGCGGCCTGGCTGCGCGAGGTCGTCACCCAGGTGGACCACGCCACTGCAGGCGGCGTCCCGATCGAGGGCATCTGCCTGTATCCGGTGATGGATCGTCCGGATTGGGAAGACCCCGGTCATTGGCATCAAAGCGGTCTGTGGGACATCCCTGCGCGATCGCCCACTGCGTCACCCGTACTCGTGCGCGACTACGCCCAGGCCTACCTGGCGGCGCGGTCCGCCGGCCTTTCCGCATCACCTTCCCCAGGACACCCGACCATGCACCAGCTCCTTGTCTTCTCGCATCTCCGCTGGGATTTCGTCTACCAGCGCCCGCAGCACCTGCTCTCGCGCTTTGCCCAGCGGTGGGATGTGGTGGTTTTCGAAGAGCCGGTCCATGACCCCGGCAGCCCGGCCTGGCTGGAGGTGCTGCGGCCCTGCATCGGCGTGACCGTACTGCGCCCGCACACCCCGATTGCCGACCCCGGCTTTGCCGACGCGCAGTTCCCTGCGCTGGCCGAACTGCTGCAGGGCTGGCTGGCCGAAAATGGCGAGCCTGGCATGGCCGTGTGGCTGTACACGCCGATGGCGCTGCCCCTGCTGCACGGGCTGGCCCCGGGCGCGATCATCTACGACTGCATGGATGAGCTGGGCGCGTTCAAGAATGCGCCCGAGCGCCTGATGGACCGCGAGCGCACACTGCTGGAGGTGGCCGATCTGGTGTTCACCGGCGGCCCCGCACTGCAGGATGCCAAGGCGCCACACAACCCGAAGGTGCTGTGCTTCCCGAGCAGCGTGGATGTGGCCCACTTCGCGCAGGGCCGGCGCGCGTTGCCACCCGCCGCGCAGGGCGCTTCGCCGCGCCTGGGCTTCTTCGGCGTGCTCGACGAGCGCCTGGACCTGGCGCTGCTGGCGGCGCTATCGGCCTCGCATCCGGACTGGCAGATCGACCTGGTCGGCCCGGTGGTCAAGATCGACCCAGCCACCCTGCCGCAGGCCGCCAACCTGCACTACCTCGGCCAGCGCGACTACGCCGAGCTGCCCGGCCTGGTCGCCGGCTGGGATGTCTGCCTGCTGCCGTTCGCGATGAATGCCTCCACCGCCTTCATCAGCCCGACCAAGACCCTGGAATACATGGCGGCCCGGAAGCCGGTGGTGACCACGCCGGTGCGCGACGTGGTGCGGCTGTATGCCACCGGCGTGCAGGTGGGCGAGACCCCCGAGGCCTTCATCCGTGCGTGCGAAAGCGCGCTGGCCGAACAGGAACCCGCGCGACAGCAGCGGATTGCCGTGCAGGACCGTCTTACCGCGGCCACCTCCTGGGACCAGACCGCGGACGACATGGCCACCTGCGTGGTGCAGGCCATGGCAGATGGGCTCAACGCCCGCGCCCAGGCGTACCTGGGTGGTGATCACGTGGTGGCGATCGAGGACGCACCGGTGCCGTGCCTGATCCTTGGCGCCGGGCCTACCGGCCTGTCGGCGGCGTACCACTATGGCGAAGGCAGCGTGCTGGTGGAACGCGAGCAGACGGTGGGCGGGTGGTGCCGCTCGATCGACGACCAGGGTTTCCGCTTCGACCATGCGGGCCACATCATGTTTTCCAACGACGCCTACGTGCTCAAGCTCTACGAGACACTGCTGGGTGACAACATGCACTGGCAGAACCGCGAAGCGTGGGTTTTCAGCAAAGGCGTGCATACCCGTTACCCGTTCCAGGGGGCGTTGCATGGCCTGCCACCGGCGGTGCTGAAGGAATGCCTGGTCGGGGCGATTGAAGCGCGGTTTGGCGCACTCGACGGCAGTGCTGCGGCACCGGCCAGGCCGGTGGCCACGGCGGTGCGCGAGTTGCCGGCCATGGCCGCCAATGACGCCATGGATTGCTGTGCCGACGGCGTGGTGCCGGATGCGGAGGGCGTGGGCGATCCGAAGGACCTGGCCGCCCCGGCCAAGGTCACCCCGTTCGCGCGGCGCGGCACGCCGGCCAACTTCGAGGAATTCATCTACCAGGTGTGGGGCGCGGGCGTGGCCAGGCACTTCGCGGTGCCCTACAACGTCAAGTTGTGGACGGTTCCACTGCGCGAGATGGAAACCTCGTGGCTGGGTGGGCGCGTGCCGATGCCGAACCTGGAGGAAATGATCGAAGGTGCGCTGGAACCGGTGGCTTCCCCGGTCGGTCCGAATGCACGGTTCGGCTACCCGCTGCGCGGCGGCTTCCAGGCCCTGATGGACGGCTTCCTGCCGCACCTGGAGGGCAAGCTGCTGCTGGGCAAGACCGCTACGGCAATATCGGTGCGACGCCGCCAGGTGACCCTCGCCGACGGCCAGCGCATGCGCTGGCAGCAGCTGGTGAGCACCCTGCCCCTGCCCGAGTTCGTGCGCCTGATCGGCGACGAAGCGCCGGAGCGCGTGCGCGCCGCCGCGGCCGGGCTGCGCCATGTTTCAGTGCGCTGCGTGAACCTGGGCATCGGGCGCGAAAACCTGACCGACAAGCATTGGATCTACTACCCGGAGGACACGATCTTCCACCGCATCTTCGTGCAGGGCAACGCCAGCCCGCACAACAATCCACCCGGCGGTTTCGGGCTGACCTGTGAGATCACCTACTCGCCGACCAAGCCGCTGCCGGTCGATGGCGACGCGTTGATCGAGCGCTGCATCCGCGAGTGCATCGAGGTAGGCATGATGACCGCCGACGACACGGTGCTCACTGCATCGATCGTGGACATGCCGTATGCCTACGTGCTCTACGACCACGCGCGCGCGGCGAACGTGGAGACCATCCGCAGCTGGCTGCTCACCCACGACATCGTGCTGGCCGGTCGCTACAGCGAATGGGAGTACTACAACTCCGACCATGCCTTCCTGGCCGGACGACGCGCCGCCGGACAGGTGCGCAGCGCGTTGACCGTACGCCGGGCGGGCACCACATGATCGCCGCGCGCGCTACCCAGGGCCCGGACTCCGGCCTGACCTTCCAGCCCACCGCCACGCCGCTGATCCTGGTCAGCGGCGGCACCGGCTACATCGGGTCGCACACCTGCGTCTGCCTGCAGGATGCCGGCTTCAGCGTGCTGGTCGTGGACAACCTGAGCAACAGCAGCGAGGACGTGCTGTCGGCCATCGCGGCGATCAGCGGCCGCCGCCCGTTGTTCGAGCACGCCGATGTGCGCGACGCCGCCGCCATGAATGCCATTGTGGACCGCTACCGGCCCCTGGCGGCGATCCACTTCGCCGGGGTGAAGTCGGTGGCCGAGTCGGTACGCGAACCGGTGATGTACTACGACAACAACGTCAGCGGCTCGCTGACGCTGCTCGCGGCCATGACGCGGCAGGGTCCGCCGTGCCTGGTGTTCAGCTCGTCGGCCACGGTGTACGGCGAGCCGGACGCACTTCCGCTGCAGGAAGGCCATCCGTTGCGGCCGGAGAGCGCATACGGCCGCAGCAAGATGATGGTCGAGCTGATCCTGGCCGATGTCTGCGCGGCCGACGCCGACGCTTCTGTGGTGACCCTGCGCTACTTCAACCCGGTCGGCGCGCATCCCGGGGGCGGGCTGGGGGAGTCGCCCTTGGGCGTGCCCGAGAACCTGATGCCGTACCTGGGCCGGGTCGCCTCCGGGGAAACGGCCCTGCTGAGGGTGTTCGGCGACGATTACCCCACCTGCGACGGCACCTGCGTGCGCGATTACGTGCACGTCATGGACCTGGCCGAAGCGCATGTTGCGGCCGTGCGGCTGGCCCTGCAGGCGCCCGGCCTGCGGGTGGCTAATCTTGGCACCGGTGTGGGCGTGTCGGTACTGGGCCTGGTACGCGCGTATGCCGCAGCGTGCGGCCATCCGCTGGCCTACCAGGTCGTGGCCCGGCGGGCCGGCGACGTGGCCTGTTATTACGCCGATCCCACGCGCGCCGCCGCCCTGCTCGGCTGGACCGCCCAACGGGGCATCCATGAGATGTGCGGCGATGCGTGGCGCTTCGCCAGCACCGTGTAGCCGGTCTTCACGATGCTACGCGTATGCATAACAAAGGCCCCTCTAGCGTGTGATCAACGCCGCGAGGTGATCGCCCAGCCAGCCAGGAGGTGCAGGTGGACCAGAAAAGTGCGATGGAGGGCGTTACCGCCCGATGGCCGGACCGCATATGGGTGGTCCGGCATGGCCAGAGTGCAGGCAACGTGGCGCGCGACCACGCCGAGGCCGAGGGCATCACGTTGATCGAACTGGAGCACCGCGATGCCGATGTTCCCCTGTCTGCCCTGGGGGAACGCCAGTCGGCGGCGCTCGCAGACTGGGTCGGGAAGATGCCCGAAGCGGATCGCCCGACCGTCGTGCTGGTGTCCCCCTATGTGCGGGCGCGCCAGACCGCCGAAGCCGTTGCGGCCGTGCTTGGCCATCCCAGCAACGCCTTGATCGTGGATGAGCGGCTTCGCGAAAAAGAATTCGGGGTACTGGACCGATACACCTCCAGCGGCATCCGGGCGACGTTTCCCGAGTTGGCCGAGCAGCGCAAGCTGGTGGGCAAGTTCTATTTCAGACCGCCTGGTGGCGAGAGCTGGTGCGACGTCATCCTGCGCCTGCGCGGCGTGATTGCCGACCTGCAGCGCAGCCATGTGGGTGCGAACGTGATGGTCGTGGGCCATCAGGTCATCGTCAACTGCATGCGCTACCTGCTGGAAGGACTGGATGAGCGCGCGATCCTCGATATCGACCGCGAAGGCGATGTGCCCAACTGCGGCGTGACCGAATACCGGGCATCCGACGCCGGTGATGCGCTGGAACTGGTGGCGACCAACTTCGTTCCTGCCGAGCTGGCGCAGCAGGGCCGCACCGGCGCGCCGGATACGCCGGCGGGAGCGCGGTGAAATGAACCGGCCTGTTGTCCGTGACCTGACCCCGGCCGCGCTGCAGGCGATGCCCCTGCCTGCGCCGGGGACCAGCAAAGAGGACCGGGGGCGTCTGTGCGTCGTAGGAGGTTCCCTCCAGGTTCCCGGCGCGGCGCTGCTGGCTGCGGAGGCGGCGCTGCGCGCCGGGGCAGGCAAGCTGCAGATCGCGACGGTGCGCTCCTGCGCCACGGCACTGGGGATCGCAGTTCCCGAAGCGCTGGTGATCGGCCTGCCCGAGGACGCAACCGGCGAGATCGCGCCCGGCAGCCCTGCCCTGCAAGCCGCCTTGGAGCAATGCGACGCCGTCCTCGTGGGGCCGGGCATGCGCGCCACGCCGTTCCTGACCCGATTCACTGCACGGCTGCATCAGATGAAGGCGACCGTAGTGCTGGACGCTGGTGCGCTCAATGGCGGCGTGTGCGCCGGAGCGGGCGCCCCGTTCATCCTCACCCCACACGCGGGCGAAATGGCGTTCATGTGTGGCGGGCGCAAGGAGGACGTTGAGCGCAACCCGCTGGAGCATGCCACCGAGATGGCGCGTGCCACGTCCAGCGTGGTGGTCCTCAAGGGGCCGCGAACGTTCATCGTCGGGCCCGATGGCGAGGCGTGGCTCCACGAGGGTGGCGGCCCCGGCCTCGGCACTTCCGGCTCCGGCGATGCACTTGCCGGGCTCATCACCGGCTTCGCCGCGCGTGGTGCAACGCCGATGGAGGCCGCGTTGTGGGGCGTGTGGACGCACGGGGAAGCGGGTCGGTTGCTTGCTGACTCGGTCGGCCCGCTGGGCTTCCTCGCACGGGAGATTTCCCTGCAGGTGCCCGGAATCCTGCAGCGATTCAACTACGGTGACAGTCAGGGTTGACGCGACTTCTCTGTTGGGACAACAAACGCGCGCAGTTCGGCCATCTTCCGGTCCCGGAACCGCCACACGTCGCTGTAGGTGAACTCTGTTGGCTGGCCATCATCGCCGCTGGCCACGATGGTGCCGAGCGCCACCACCGTGTCGTCTTCGGCAATAAGGTGATCAACCTTGAACTGCGGTGGCGTGGCGTAGGCGCCCTTCATCCATTGCCGCACCGCCTCTTTTCCCTCCAGCGTGCCCTCGCCCACCGTCGTCCAGCGGATGTCATCGGTGCAGTGGGAAAGGAATCCCTCATTGTCGCCTGCAACAATGGCCTCGTTGGCCTGCAGCAGGATGGACTTGTTGGTACCAGGCATGTGGATGCTCCACCGATGGCGCAGGACGCCGACGGGTGGATGGTCACCGCTACCAGGTTAATGCGGCGCAAGGAGATTGATAGGGGAGTGTCAGCGCGGGGATCTGGTGACATGCCGCCACGCTCCATCGGGTTGCGAAGCAACCGATGGAGCGGGTGAAGGGAATCGAACCCTCGTCAGTAGCTTGGGAAGCTACAGCTCTACCATTGAGCTACACCCGCTTGGTGCCGGGGAAGTTTAGTTGCCCGGGGGGTTAAAAGGCAACGGGCGGCATCAGCCGCCCGTTGCTTGCGGCACGACCAACGGTCGTGCCCTACCGGTGTGGGACCGGCGTTACCTCTGTGGGACCGGCGTTACCTCAGAAGCTGCCGCTGACGGTCGCGAACAGGCTCACGTCGCGCTGGCGCTTCTGCATGGCGGTGGTGCTCATGCCGATGTTGCTGGTCAAGCCGAACAGGTTCATGCGCGCACCCAGCACGGCGGTGGCGTAATCCTTGTCGAACTCCAGGCCCGGCACCTTGTACATGCCCACGTCCGGCATGGTCTGCAGCCAGGCGCTGGCCTGCTTGCCATCCTCGAACTCGTGGTCGTAGGTGACCTGCACGTACGGCTTGACGCTGCCGCCGTCGAAGCGGGCCTGCCAGCCGATGCGGCCAACGGTGGAGTCGGCGTCCTGGTCGGCGTAGCCCAGCGCGGTGGCGCTCGGGTTGGATTCGACGTACCCGTCCAGCTTGACCTGCTGCCAGATCACGGCGGCCACCGGACCATGGCGGAAGCCGCCTTCGGTGCCGAATTCGTAGCCGGCGTTCACGGCCACGGTGAGGTTGCTCCCTTCCGGCGAGCCGGTGTGGGTGCGTTCGGCCGGACCGAGCTGCACGCGGCGGGTCACGTCGTAATCCAGCCAGCTGTAGCTGACCTGGCCGTTGACCCACACGTTGTCGCCGTACCAGCCCGCGAACAGGCCCAGGGTCGCATCGGACTGGGTGAAGTCGCCCTTGCTGTTGCCGAAGTCGGCATCCATGCGGCCGTAGCCGCCGAAGCCGCCGACGACCATGCCGTCCTTGGCCCAGTCGATGCCGAACAGGCCGGCCGGGGCCATGCCGTCGTACAGATCGGCGTGGTCATAGCGCTGCATGTCGCCACGCAGGCCGCCCCACCAGCTCAGGCCATAGGCCGGGCGGCCGTCCAGGTGCGAACCGACCTGGTCGGCACGCGCGCGGCCCACGGTCTGTGCCGAGTGGGTCAGGATCTGCTGGTTGCGCGGGGCTTCCAGGATCGACAGCGTGTACTGGCCCAGCATCTGGTGGGTGGCGGTGGTCGGGTGCACGCCGTCGGCGAACACGTAGTTGTTGGCCGCGTTCGGGTTGACGTAGGCGGTCGGGTTGCAGGTCAGCGACGAGGCCGTGGTGCAGGCCGGGCTGGTGACGTTGACGAACCCGTAGGTACCCGGGCTGGCGACGATTTCCTGCAGGATGTGGAAAGTATCCACCGGAATCACCTGCAGGCCGGCGGCCTTCAGGCCACCGAACAGGGCGTCGTTGTAGGCCTTGGCCAGGGCGGTGCCCTGGGCCATGCCCACCGCGCCGCCGGCGCGCGCGGCCGGGGTCAGGCCGATGTCCGGCAGGGTCGGCACCACGACGTACTGTGCGCCGGCCGCCTTGAGGGTACCGACGATGCCGACCTGGTCGGTCACGGCCGCGCCCAGCGTGGCCTGCAGCGGGGCGCCGGCCTGGATGGCGAACAGGTCGTTGGCGCCGCCCCACACGGTGTACAGCGCGTTGGCGTCGGCCTTGCCGCCGTTCGCGGCCAGGTACTGCGCGGTCTGGGTCTTGAGCGAGTAGACCGGAATCGCCGGGGTACCCGGGGCCAGGGTCTGGGTGCTGTCGACGCCGACGCGGGCGCCGCCGATGGCGTAGTTGTCGCCGTTCTGGCCATTGCCGTGCGCGGTGGCGTTGGTGCCGTAGTAGTCGGCTACGTACTGCGCCCAGACCCAGCCCGGGTTGGTGGTGAACTGGCCGGTCACCGGCTGCACCGAGGCCGGCAGCAGCGGACGGAAGTAGCCCTGGTCGGTGAGGCTGTCGCCGATGAAGACGGTCTTCGAATAGGGCGACTGCGCCATCGCCGGCACGGCGGCCAGGGCGATGGCCACGGCCATCAGGGAACGCAGGGGACGCTTGCTGAGCAGCATGGAAAAAACTCCTTTTCGGGTGAGGACAGCCGACGTACGCCGGCGCACGGTGCCATGGTTCCACTGCACCCCGGGTACATCACGCTGCGCTGCGGCATGGCAGCGGCCAGGGGCGCTGGCAACACAGGCGGGACAGGCCGGGACGGGCATCGGTGGGGGCGCAAGGGTACGCAGAAGTAACGACTTTGGGGGACAATCACGCCATGAACTTCCTCAACATCACGCTCAACGGCGAACACCGCCAGCTTCCGCAAAGTGCCACTGTGCTGGACCTGCTCCAGGTCGATGGCCTCAAGGAGCGCCGGGTCGCGGTGGAGGTCAACGGGGAAATCGTGACCCGCAGCCTGCACGGCACGCATGTGCTGCAGGAAGGCGATGTGGTGGAGATCGTGCACGCGTTGGGGGGCGGGTGACGATTGACGGGTCGCGTGGGCCGGCCAACGGCCGGCGCTACCGGGTCTGTGCCGCAGTGGGCTGTGTGATAATTCGCTTATGACTGCTCATTCTTCCCCCGATTCGCTGGTGATCGCCGGCAAGACCTACGCCTCCCGGCTGCTGACCGGGACCGGCAAGTTCAAGGACCTGGATGAAACCCGTGCTGCCACCGACGCAGCCGGCGCCCAGATCGTGACCGTGGCGATCCGCCGCACCAACATCGGGCAGAACCCGGGCGAGCCCAACCTGCTGGATGTGCTGCCGCCAGACCGCTACACCATCCTGCCCAACACCGCCGGCTGCTACACCGCCGAAGACGCGTTGCGGACGTGCCGGCTGGCGCGGGAGCTGCTGGACGGCCACAACCTGACCAAGCTGGAAGTGCTGGGCGACCAGAAGACGCTGTATCCGGACGTGGTGCAGACCCTCAAGGCCGCGGAACAGCTGGTCAAGGACGGTTTCGAGGTCATGGTCTACACCTCCGACGATCCGATCCTGGCCAAGCGGCTGGAAGAGATCGGCTGCGTGGCGGTGATGCCGCTGGCGGCGCCGATCGGCTCGGGACTGGGCATCCAGAACCGGTACAACCTGCTGGAGATCATCGAAAGCGCGAAGGTGCCGATCATCGTCGATGCCGGCGTGGGGACGGCGTCCGACGCGGCGATCGCGATGGAGCTGGGCTGCGACGGCGTGCTGATGAACACCGCCATTGCCGGTGCGCGCAACCCGGTGCTGATGGCCAGCGCCATGCGCAAGGCGGTGGAAGCCGGGCGCGAGGCGTTCCTGGCCGGGCGCATCCCGCGCAAGCGCTATGCGAGTGCGTCGTCGCCGGTGGACGGGTTGATCGGCTGATGACCAATCCCTTCGACAGCGCAGGCGCCAAGGCGCCGCCCAAGCCCTTCACCGTCACCGAAGGCCGCCGCGAGGTGCGCAGCTTCGTATTGCGCCAGGGCCGCTTCACCCCGGCCCAGCAGCGCGCGTTCGACGACCGCTGGCCGCGTTTCGGGCTGGATTTCACCGGCGAGCCGCGTGACCTGGATGCCACCTTCGGGCGCGATGCGCTGAAGGTGCTGGAGATCGGCTTCGGCAACGGTGCCGCGCTGCGCTTCGCCGCGCAGCAGGATCCGAGCCGCGACTACATCGGGCTGGAAGTGCACGCCCCCGGCGTGGGCCGCCTGCTGAACGCACTGGCCGACGACAACGCCGACCACGTGCGTCTGTACCACCACGACGCGGTGGAGGTGCTGGAAAAGGAAATCGCCGACGGCGCGCTGGATGAGGTACGGATCTATTTCCCCGATCCGTGGCACAAGAAGCGCCACAACAAGCGTCGCCTGATCCAGCCGGCGTTCGCCGAGCTGCTGGTGCGCAAGCTGCGCGTGGGGGGGCGGCTGCACTGCGCCACCGACTGGGAAGACTATGCGGAGCAGATGTGGGAGGTGCTCGATGCCACCCCGGGGCTGGTCAACCGTGCCGGTCCGCGTGGCCAGGTGGAGCGGCCTGAATGGCGGCCGCAGACGCACTTCGAAACCCGCGGCCAGAAACTCGGCCACGGGGTGTGGGACCTGCTGTACGACCGTACCTGATCCCACACTAGGAACCGCACCACCCCATGGACACCACGCTGACGCTGACTACCGACATGAAGCTCGTCCTGGGGCTGGTCGGCTTCACGATGGCGATGTTCCTGTTCGAACGCATCCGCGCCGACGTTGTGGCGCTGGTGGTGCTGGTGGTGCTGGGCGTGACCGGGCTGATCGCACCGGAGGAAATCTTCGGCGGTTTTTCCGGTAACGCGGTGATGAGCATCATCGCCACCACCATCCTCGGCGCCGGGCTGGACCGCACCGGCGCGCTGAACCGGCTGGCGGCATGGTTGCTGCGGCGCGGGCATGGCGTCGAAACACGGTTGCTGATGATGACCACGGCCATTGCCGGGTTGAACTCATCGTTCATGCAGAACCCGTCGGTGATGGCGCTGTACCTGCCGGTGGCGTCGCGGCTGGTGGCGCGCACCGGGCTGACGCTGCAGCGCCTGCTGCTGCCGATCGCCGCGGCGATCGTGATGGGCGGTGCGCTGACCATGGTCGGCAATTCACCGTTGATCCTGCTCAACGATCTGCTCGCATCGGCCAACAACAACCTGCCCTCGGGCCTGGCCACCATCGAGCCGCTGCGCATGTTCGCGCCGCTGCCGATCGGGCTGGCCCTGCTGGTCGCGTCGCTGCTGTACTTCCGCTACTTCGGCGACCGCAAGCTGGTGGAAGAGGAAACCCTGGCCAACGACGGGGTCACCCCGGCCCGCACCGAAAGTTACTTCGCCAAGACCTACGGGATCGAGGGCGACGTGTTCGAACTGGTGGTCAGCGCCGAAAGCCCGCTGGTGGGCATGACCCTGGGCGAGGCCGAAACCGTGCACGATGCGCCGCTGATGCTGGCGCTGAAGACGGGCAACGACACCCGGCTGGCGCCGCCGGCGGAAATGCGCATCTGGGTCGGCAGCGTGCTCGGGGTGATGGGCAGCCGCCAGCAGGTGAGCGACTTCGCGCAGAACCAGTTCCTGCGCATGTCCTCGCGCCTGAAACATTTGGGCGACCTGTTCAACCCCAGCCGCGCCGGCATTTCCGAAGCGGTGGTGCCGCCCACCTCCGAGGTGATCGGCAAGAGCGCGTCGGACCTGCGGCTGCGCAAGCAGCGCGGGATCAGCCTGCTGGCGATCAACCGCGACAAGCAGGTGATCCGCGAAGACGTGCGCAACGTGCCGCTGCGCGCCGGCGACATGCTGGTGTTCCACAGCATCTGGACCGATCTGGCGCAGGCGGCCAAGACCCGTGACTTCGTGGTGGTCACCGACTACCCGAAGGGCGAGCAGCGGCCGCACAAGTTCAAGATCGCGATGTCGATCTTCGCCATCACCATCCTGATCGCGCTGACCTCCCGGCTGCCGGTGGCGCTGACCCTGATGACCGGCGTGGCCGGCATGCTGCTCACCGGGGTGCTGCGCATGGACGAGGCCTACGCCTCGATCAACTGGAAGACGGTGTTCATGATGGCCGGGCTGATCCCGCTGGGCTGGGCGATGGACAGCAGCGGCGCGGCGGCGTGGGTGGCCGGGCATACCATCGACCGCCTGCCAACCGGCATCCCGGTATGGGTGCTGGAAATTGCGTTGGCGCTGCTGACCACGGTGTTCTCGCTGGTGATCAGCCATGTGGGGGCGACCATCGTGATGGTGCCGATCGCGGTGAACCTGGCCCTGGCGGCCGGCGGCAGCCCCACCGCCTTCGCGCTGATCGTGGCGCTGTCGGCATCCAACAACCTGATGACCGCGTCAAACCCGGTGATTTCGATGATCACCGGTCCGGCCAACTACACCCCGCGCGAGTTGTGGCGGGTGGGTGCGCCGCTGTCGTTGATCTACACCATCGTGGTGGTGGCGATGATCAACCTGATGTTCTGAATGGTGTACCGACCAACGGTCGGTACCTACCGGTAGATGCCGACCGTTGGTCGGCATGGCCTCACGCCAGGAAAACCTGCCCGTCCCGCACGTCCAGCGCCACACTCCGCAGCCGGTCGCCCTTGCACGGACCCGCTACGCATTCGCCATCGGTCAGCGAGAACGACGCGCCATGCGCGGCGCAGACCAGGTCACCGGCTTTGCTCTTGAGGAACTGGCCGGGCGCCCAGTCCAATCGGCGGCCGGCGTGCGGGCAGATGTTGAGCCAGCCCCGCACGCGCTCACCCTCGCGGTACAGCACCAGCGGCTCGTGGTCGCCGTCGATGCAGGCCTCGGCTTCGGCAAATCCCCCATCCGCAATGCGTTCCAGGGCGATCAGGGCAGCGGCGGGAGCATCGGAAACGGACATGAAAACGTGATCCAGGACGGGATACAGCATTGTCGCACGCCCTCATCTGGCTGGCTCCGCGATGAACACAAGTGCTTGATTTCAAATGAACGAGCGTCGTGATTAACGTATTTTTCACTCAATGACAGAACGGTGCCGGGATACTGGCACTTCGCTGACGTCAGCCAAAGAACCGCCATGTACAACCGATTCCAGTTCAACCAGTTCCGCTCCCTGTTTGCGCCGCGCAAGCCGCGCCATCCGTTGGTGCGCGTTGCGGTGGGTCTGCTCGGTCTGGCAATCCTTGCCGCCCTGGTGTTCGTGGGCGTGTTCGTGGGCGCGGCGATGATCATTGCCGGCGTGGCCTGGAAGCTGCTGGCCAACCGCCGCCAGGCGGTGCGTGCGGCCGACCCGCAGGTCGTGGAAGGTGAGTACCGCGTGGTGCGCAAGCAAGCGCTGCCGCTGTCGCGCTGAGGCTTTCTTGCCGACCAACGGTCGGCACTACATGGGCGGCTCCGTCCGACATTGTTGCGGACCAACGGTCGGCACTACACTGCCAGCATCCCCTGCTTCTGGATGCGCGCATGACTGATGTAATCCCCACGCCCGAGCCGACCCGCATTCCCGTTGCGGGTGGCGGCACGTTCCCGGTGCGCCGCGTGTACTGCGTAGGCCGCAACTTCGCCGACCATGCCAAGGAAATGGGCGCTGCCGTTCCCGCCGCGGATGATCGCGGCCGCCCGATGTTCTTCAGCAAGCCGGCCGATGCGATCGTGATCGACGACGTGCATGTCATCCCCTACCCGCCCGCCACCCACGACCTGCACCACGAGGTGGAACTGGTGGTGGCGATCGGCCGTGATGCGCCGGCCGGCGAGTTGCCGGTCGAGCAGGCAGAGGCGCTGGTGTTCGGCTACGGCGTGGGCCTGGACCTTACCCGTCGCGACCTGCAGGCGGCGGCCAAGGCCAAGGGCCATCCGTGGGATCCGGCCAAGGGCTTCGACTATTCCGCGCCGGTCAGCGAACTGGTGCCGGCCGGTGAAGTGGGCGATCTTGCCGCGCTCAACCTGTCGCTGGAGGTCAATGGCGAAGTCCGCCAGCAATCGCTGCTGGACCAGATGATCTGGAACGTGCCGGAGATCCTGCACGAACTGTCGAAGCTGTGGGCACTGCGCGCCGGCGACCTGGTGTTCATGGGCACGCCGGCCGGCGTAGCGGCGCTGAAGCCGGGCGATCGTTTCAGCGCGCGCCTGGAAAACGTGGCCGAGCGCCACGGCGTCATCGCCGGATGACGACACGCAACGCGGTACGCTGCAGCGTCCTTTGATATCCCCCGTTACAGGAGAACCCGATGGGAATGCTGACTGAGTTCAAGGAATTCGCCATGCGTGGCAACGTCATCGACCTCGCGGTCGGTGTGGTCATCGGCGCGGCGTTCGGCAAGATCGTCACCGCGCTGGTGGACAAGATCATCATGCCGCCGCTGGGTTGGCTGATCGGCCGGGTGGATTTCTCGGAGCTGGCGTGGACCCTGGCGCCGGCACGCGTTGCCGCCGATGGCACCGAGATTCCCGCCGTGGTGATCGGTTACGGCGATTTCCTCAACACGCTGGTGCAGTTCATCATCGTAGCGTTCGCGATCTTCCTGCTGATCAAGGTCATCAACCGCGTCGCGCGGAAGAAGGAAGCCGAGCCGGCAGCGCCGAAGGAAGAGATCGTGCTGCTGCGCGAAATCCGCGACAACCTGAAAAAGTAAGAACGTTGTGACGGCGTACCGACCAACGGTCGGTACCTACCGTGGCGGGCGTGCCGCATGCATGCGGTGCCCCGTTGGCGGGCATGCCGCGTTCGTGCGGTGCCCCGTCGACGGGCGTGCCGGGTGAGTGCAGCACTCGTGGCGAGCGTGCCGCGTGCGTGGGGTACCCGGCGGCGCGCGTCGTCCGGGTTGGTACGGCCCTTGGCGGGCATGTCGCGTATATGCGGGTAGGCGACGACCGTTGGTCGTCGCCGAACCACCGATGGAAATCAGCATCCGCCCAACCATGACCTTGCGCCCATGTGCGCTGCGGACAGGCTGCTAAGCTCGGGGGCTTACGCCCTGCTGCCCCGGAGTCCGTCCCATGCGTCGCCGCGTCCTTGCCATCGCATCTTCCCTTGCCCTGCTGGCCGCCCCGGCGTTCGCCGCGACCGGCACTACCACCCTGCCGCCGAAATCGCTGGCCACCGCCGCTGAACTCCGCGAGCAGGCCCTGAAGGACGACACCGGCTGGAAGGTGGTCGAGTCGCTGACCACCGAAATCGGTCCGCGTATTGCCGGCAGCGAAGCCGACGCCCGCGCCGTGGCCTGGGCCGAGGCCAAATTCAAGGCACTCGGCTTCGACAGGGTCTGGAAAGAACCGGTGACCTTCCCGAAATGGGAGCGCCGCAGCGAACACGCGCAGGTGACGGGCAAGCACGCCCAGCCGCTGGCGATCACCGCACTGGGCGGCAGCCCGGGCGGCACGGTCGAGGCCGAGGTGGTGCGCTTCGCCGACCTGGCCGCACTGCAGGCCGCGCCGGAAGGTTCGCTGAAGGGCAAGATCGCCTTCGTCGATTACCAGATGACCGCCTACCGCGACGGCCGTGACTACGGCAAGGGCGGCGCGGTGCGCAGCAAGGGGCCGTCCGAGGCGATCCGCAAGGGCGCGGTAGGCTTCGTGATGCGCTCGGCCGGTACCGATTCGCACCGCGTCCCGCACACCGGCATCACCCGCTTCGACGACGGCCTGACCCCGGTGCCGTCGGCGGCACTGTCGGTGCCCGACGCCAACCAGCTGGCGCGCCTGGTCGCGCTGGGCCCGACCACGGTCAAGCTGAGCCTGGATTGCGGCTGGGACGGCACCGCCACGTCGTACAACGTGATCGGCGAGATCACCGGGCGCAGCCTGCCCAAGGAAGTGGTGGTGATCGGCGGTCACCTGGATTCCTGGGACCTGGGCACCGGCGCGATCGATGACGGTGCGGGCGTGGCACTGACCATGGCCGCCGGCCACCTGATCGGCCAGCTCAAGCAGGCCCCGAAGCGCAGCATCCGCGTGGTGGCGTTCGCCAACGAGGAACAGGGCCTGTACGGCGGCAAGGCCTATGCCGAAGCGCATGCCAAGGACATCGCCCTGCACCAGCTGGCCGCCGAGAGCGACTTCGGTGCCGGCCGCATCTATGCCTTCAACACCGGCTCGCCGAACCCGGAGGGCTCGCGCGAGGCCACCCGCCAGATCGCCGAAGTGCTCAAGCCGCTGGGCATCGAGTACGTGGCCGACAAGGGCGGCCCGGGCCCGGACATCGGTCCGCTGGCGGCCAAGGGCGGCGCGTGGGCGTGGCTGGCACAGGACGGAACCGACTACTTCAACCTGCACCACACCGCCGACGACACGCTCGACAAGATCGAACCAGCGGCACTGGCGCAGAACGTTGCCGCGTACACGGTGTTCGCCTACCTGGCGGCGGAAGCCGATGGCAGCTTTGGCAGCGAAGCAAAGGCCACCACCCCGCCGAACGAGTGACAGCGCAAAGCGCTGCCACCCGGTAGAGCGGACCGTTGGTCCGCTGCACGTTGACCCTGGTAGAGCGGACTGTTAGTCCGCTGCACATTGACCCAACGGCAGCCGTCTAACAGACGGCTCTACCCCCCGCGTTACCTCAGCCATACGGTGCTTGCCGGCAGGGTGACGTTGTCCGGCCGGTACACCGGGTCCTGGCCCGCGCCGCGGGAGGCTTCGTAGTCACGCAGGGCGGCCAACGCCGGCTTCTGCAACAGCAGCAGCGCGATGATGTTGAGCCAGGTCATCAGACCCACGCCGATGTCGCCGAGCGACCAGGCCACGGTGGCGGTGTTCAGCGCCGAATACAGCATGGCGCCGATGAAGCCGAGGCGGAACAGCGCCATCACCCAGGGCGAATGCCGGTTGCGCACCAGGTACACCACGTTGGTTTCCGCGGTGTAGTACAGCGCCAGGATCGTGGTGAAGGCGAACGGAATGATCGCCAGCGCGATGAACGAGCGCCCGAACCCGGGCAATGCCGATTCCACCGCCTGCTGTACGAACCGCGGCCCAGCTTCCAGCCCGGGTACGTTCGCCACGATCCACTGCGACGGCACCGCCGGGTCATACACGTTGTACGCGCCGGTCGACAGGATCAGGAACGCGGTGGCGCTGCACACCACCATGGTGTCGATGTACACCGAGCAGGCCTGCACCAGACCCTGCTTGACCGGATGCGAGACCTCGGCCGCTGCAGCCGGATGGGCACCGCTGCCCATGCCCGCTTCGTTGCTCATCACCCCGCGGCGCACGCCCCACTGGATGGCGGTGCCGATCATGGCGCCGAACGCGGCGTCCTGGCCGAACGCACTGCGCAGGATGATGGCGAACATCTCCGGTACCGCGTCCAGGTTCAGGGCCATCACCACGGCGGCAACCAGCAGGTAGCCCAGCGCCATGAACGGCACGATCACCTGCGCCACCTGGGCGATGCGGCGTACGCCACCGAAGATGACCATGGCCACCACGGTGCCGATGCCGGCGGCCGTGATCCAGCCCGGCAGGGCCCACGCTTCGTCGAGCGCGCTGACGATGGCGTTGGACTGGGTACCCGGCAACAGCAGGCCACAGCCCACCACCGTGCTCAGCGCGAACAGCACCGCATACCAGCGCTTGCCCAGGCCCTTCTCGATGTAATACGCCGGCCCACCGCGATACATGCCCTTGCTGTCGCGCTGCTTGTAGATCTGCGCCAGCGTGGATTCCACGAAGGCGCTGGAGGCGCCCAGGAACGCCACGATCCACATCCAGAAGATCGCACCGGGCCCCCCGTAGGCGATGGCCATGGCCACGCCGGCGATGTTGCCCACGCCGACCCGGCTCGACAACGACAGGCTCAAGGCCTGGAACGAGGACACCCCCGCCGCCGAGCTGCGGCCCTGGAACATGAGCTTGAGCATTTCAGGCAGGCCGCGCAGCTGCACGAAGCGGGTGCGCACGCTGAAATACAGGCCCACCAGCAGGCACAGTCCGACCAGCGCGGGACTCCAGACGATGCCCAGCAGGCGGGCGACGATATCCTCGACGCCCATCAGAAGAACATGCCCAGCGCGACCTGCGGATTGATGTAACTGCCGGTGTTGCGCCCGGCCACGGTGAATTCAACACCGGCGATCAGGCCGACGCTGGGGCTGAAGTGGTATTGCACGGCAGGTGCGAGGGTAACGTTGCGGCTGCCGGGGCGGCGCTCGTCGAAGCGCTGCATGCTGCCGTCGGCGGCGGGCGCATAGCCGCTGAGGTGGCGGTCGCTCTGGCGGCTGACGGCAACCTCCATCACCCCCACCCACTTCGGGTTGAAGCTGTATTCGCCGGCGGCGGAGAGACCGATCAGCGAGCCCGGCGCGATGTTGCCGCGGAATCCTTCAGGGGTGCCGTAGACGCTGTGGTCGTTGAGCGCCACGCGTGCCGGCGCGGGGCTGGCGCTGAGCTGGCTGCGCCAGCGCAGCCGGCGGCCGTTGGGCAGCCATACCACCTGCTGCACGCCCAGGCCGAAGGTGGTGCGCTGCACGCCGTCGCCCTGCGCGTTGAGCGGGTTGCCGTCGATGCGGTCGTAGCTGCCGGTGGCGTAGCGCTGGCTGAGCGACACCGACACCGCCGGGCGCGTACCGTCGGCGCTGGGCGCCTGCAGCAGGTACTGCACCATTGCGGTGGTATCGCCGGCGCGGAAGCCACGGCTGCGGTCGCTGCCGGTCTCGGCGCGCGAGGCGCTCAGGTTGACCTGCGCGGTGACGCGCTGGCCCAGGCCGTAGGCGATCGGCACCACGGTGAGCCACGCGCTGCTGCGGCCTTCGCTGTCATGCCGGCGACCTTCGCCGTCGAAGTAACTGTCGCTGTTGATCCGCACCAGGTAGGGCTCGATGAACAGCCCGCCTTTGGGCATACCGGCCGGGTTCGGGGTGATCAGCGGGCCCATGAAATTGACACCGTCGAGCGTGCGCTCGTCGGCGGACGCGGCGGCAGGCAGGCACAGGCCGGCGATCAGGGCGGCGATCAGGGCGGAACGGGATGAGCGCAGGGAGCGCAGCGCAATGGGCTTCATGGAATGCCTCCGTGGTGACGGGTGGATGCGGCGGGCCAATCCGCCGCACCGGCAATCTGCACAGGAAGCAAGCCGTTAAATATCGGTAAATCACGCGATTGTGGGGTTCTGTGCACGGGCGCACACGCGAACAGGCTCATCACGCCAAACACGGTTGCAAGCAGGACCAGAGCGCTGCACGCGCTACAGGAAATCCATCGCGGACGGCCCGAAACGACGCTTCGGTCGAAGCACGGAAATTCCCATTTCCAGGCGTGGTTTGTCGCATGTCACCCGCAGGCGTGCAGCGGGCGAAAAAAAAGCCCGGCCAAAGGGCCGGGCTACCGGGATTCATCACACCCCACGCGGTGAGCGCCACGGACAGACCGTGATCCGGACAACGGCGCCGCACTGGGTGGGTGTCTCTCCTCACCTACGCAGTGCAGTGCTGCTTTTCACTGTGGCGCAGCAGGATCGCTGCACACCATCCGAAAAATCCGAATCCCGTGTAAGCGTGACTTCATTGGAGAAGTCGATCACATCACGTGGGGCAGCGCGCGTTTGCGTTGCCCCGTTCAAAGCACGACGACCCACGGTCGTCGTCTACCGTTGTGCGTACCAGTGCGACAACAGCACCGCCGTTGCCGAGGCAACGTTCAGACTTTCCACCGCACCGCTGCCCGGAATGGAAACCTGCAGGTCGCAGGTCTGCGCCAACGCGCGATCCATGCCTTCGCCTTCGGCGCCCATGACGTACACCAGCCGTTCCGGCAAGGCGCACTTGAACAGGCTGTCGCCGCCCTCCACAAGCGTGGCGGCCAGGCCGAATCCGCCGGCGCGCAGGGCCTCCATCGCCTGCGGGAGCGCCGGCAGGCGCACCAGCGGCACCGCCTCGGCGCCACCTTCGGCAACGCGCGCGGCCGCGCCGGACAGGGCCAGGGTGGAATCGGAAGGCAGCAGCAGGCCGGCCACGCCGAAGTGCGCCGCCGAACGCAGGATGGCGCCGAAGTTGTGCGGGTTGCCAACGCCATCCAGCCACAGTGCCAGCACCGGCTTGCGTGCCGGCAGTCCATCCAGCCATTCCGGCAGGCTCAGCATCGGCGCCCGCACCACGTCGGCGACCACGCCTTCGTGGTGGGTGGTGGCGGCCAGCTTGTTGAGGTCGCCCTCCTCCACCACGCGGTAACCGACGCGGTTGGCCACGCACCACTTCAGCACCGGCTGCAGGCGTGGGATCAGCGCGTCGGCCAGGTACAGCTTGCGCAGCGCCTGCGGGCGGCGCGCGAACATGGCCTGCACGGCATTCCAGCCGTACAGGCGCAGTTCGTCGTTGCCGCGCCCCGGCGGTGGCGGGGTGCCACCTTCGCGCGGCGGCAGCGGGGTGGCCCGCGGCGGTCGCGACGACGGGCGGCGGGCGTTTTTCCAGGGATCATTCACTACGGGACGGCTCCAGCTTGCGTTGACGCCAGAAATCGGCGTTCTTGATGCCCAGGGCATCGGGGTCGAAGGTCGGATCCAGGCCCAGCTTCTTCTGGCGCTCGTAATCGCGCAGTGCGATCAGGGCCGGCTTCTGCACGATCAGGATGGCGACGATGTTCAACCACGCCATCAGGCCCACGCCGATGTCGCCCAGCGCCCAGGCCATCTTGGCGTTGTGGAAGGCGCCGAACACCACCATGCCGATGATGCCCAGGCGCAGCGCGAGCACGGTCAGCGGGCGCTTGCGGTTGTGGTTGAGGTAGCTGAGGTTGGTTTCGGCCATGTAGTAATAGGCCATGATGGTGGTGAAGGCGAAGAAGAAGATCGCGATCGCCACGAAGCCCGAACCCCAGCCCGGCAGTACGGTTTCCACGGCGGCCTGCGCGTAGCCTGCGCCTTCGGCGACACCGGCCAGGCCGGCGAACACCGGCTCGGCACCCGGGGTGGGCGAGTACACGTTGTAGGTGCCGGCCGCCAGAATCAGGAACGCGGTGGCGGTGCACACCATCATGGTGTCGAAATAGATCGCGAACGCCTGCACGTAGCCCTGCTTGGCCGGGTGCGAAACCTCCGAGGCCGCGGCCGCGTGCGGGCCGGTACCTTGGCCGGCTTCGTTGGCGTAGATGCCGCGCTTGACGCCCCACTCCACCGCCAGGCCCATCATCGCGCCGAACGCGGCGTGGGCGCCGAAGGCGCTGCTGAACACGGTACGGAACATGTCCGGCACGCGGTCATAGTTGAGGATCATGATGACGATGGCCATCAGGATGAAGCCGGCGGCCATGAACGGCACCACCACTTCGGCGAAGTTGGCGATGCGCTTGACGCCGCCGAAGATCACCACGCCCAGCAGCAGGGCGACCACGATGCCGATGCCCAGCTTGAAGGCCTGCACCGATTCCATGCCCATGAACTGGCCATCCAGCGGCCCGCACAGTGAACCGCCGCGGCAGGAATTGATGATGCTGTCGGCGATCGCATTGGCCTGCACGCCCGGCATCAGGAAGCCGGCCGCGACGATCGTGGCCATGGCGAAGGCCATCGCATACCACTTCAGGCCCATGGCCTTTTCGATGTAGTACGCCGGGCCACCGCGGTAGCGGCCTTCGGCATCCTTGGTCTTGTAGATCTGCGCCAGGGTGCACTCGATGTACGAGGTGGATGCGCCCAGGAAGCCCATCACCCACATCCAGAAGATCGCACCGGGGCCGCCGAAGGCGATGGCGGTGGCCACGCCGGCGATGTTGCCGATGCCCATGCGGCCGGCCATGGACATCGCCAGCGCCTGGAACGAGGACACGCCGGCGTCGGACTTTTCACCCTGCACGGTGAGCCGGCACATTTCAAAGAATCCGCGCAGCTGCATGAAGCGCGTGCGCACGCTGAAGAACAGGCCGGCGGCCAGGCACAGGAAGATCAGTGCCTTGCTCCAGATGATGCCATTGATGAACTCAACTACTGCTTCCACGCGCTCTCTCCAGTCGGCGGAAAATGAAGGACGTCCCGTCGGCTGGAAGGGACCCGGTCGATTCTCCACCATAGCGCGCCAGCCCGATAGGGCCGATTGATCAACCCGGCGGCTGCCGCCACGACCAACGGTCGTGGCCTACCATCGCTCGGCGCTGGCAGAATCACCGCGCCAGGTGTCGCTTAGCGCCGGCGGCCCCTCTACGGTAGGTCCCGACCGTTGGTCGGGACGAAACTCGAGGGCCCTCAGTCCACCCGTTCACGCACGCGGGCGAACCGGCGCAGGTCGTGCAGCTGGCCACGCTTGAACACCGCGCAGCGGGCCGTGCCCTCTTCCAGGAAGCCGTTGGCCAGCAGTACCCGGGCCGAGCCTTCGTTGAAATCCAGCACCTCGGCCTGCAGCCTGAACAGGCGCAGTTCGTCCATCACCCACGGCGCGAACAGGCCCACCACCCGGGTCATCCAGCCCCGCCCCCAGTGCGCCCGGCCCAACCAGTAGCCCAGTTCGGCGGTGTGCCCACGCTCGGCCACGCCCGGCTGGGCGCCGATGCTGCCGCAGGCGGCGCCTTCGATCTCGATGGCCAGGTTGAGCGTATCGGGGGCCAGGATCCGGCCACCGAGGAACGCCTCGCCGTCATCGCGGGTGTAAGGGAACGGGAAGCGGTCGCGCAGGCCGCGCGAGACCGCCTCGTCGTTGGCATGCCGCAGCAGGGACTCGAGGTCGTCGCTGCGCCAGGGGCGCAGCACGAATCCGTCGCCTTCCAGCCGCAGCGGGCGGTCAGGCATGGCCGCCCACCGACGGGGTGTCGGCTTCCTGCTTCTCCAGCTCGCGCGCCACGGCCTCGGGCGAGCGCGTGTACGGGGCCAGCAGCGAATAGAAGGCCGGGACCACGAACAGCGAGAGGAAGGTGGAGACGGTGACACCGAAGATCACCACGATGCCGATGGTGCCGCGGCTGGCCGAACCCGGGCCGCCGGCGACCACCAGCGGAATCGCACCGACCACGGTGGCGATGGAGGTCATCAGGATCGGGCGCAGGCGCACCATCGCCGATTCGACGATGGCCCGGTGCACGTCGCGGCCTTCGTCGCGCAGCTGGTTGGCGAATTCGACGATCAGGATGCCGTTCTTCGCCGCCAGCCCCACCAGCATGACGATGCCGATCTGGCTGAACAGGTTGATGGTGCCGCCGCTGACGTACAGGCCAAGCAGCGCCCCCAGCACGCCCAGCGGCACGGTGAGCATGATCACCAGCGGGTGGATGAAGCTTTCGAACTGCGCGGCCAGCACGAGGTACACCACCAGCAGTGCCATGGCGAAGGTCAGCAGCACGGCGCTGCCGGCGTTCTGGTACTCGCGCGATTCGCCCTTCCAGTCGATCTGCGCGTGCTGCGGCAGTTCTTCGCGCGCGGTCTGCTGCGCCCAGGCGATCGCTTCGCCGAGCGGATAGCCCGGGGCCAGGCCGGCGCTGATGGTGATCGAGCGCAGGCGGTTGAAGCGGTTGAGGTTGCCGGCTTCGGCCACTTCGCTGAGGGTGACGAGGTTGGAGAGTGGCACCAGTTCGCCGTTGCTGGCGCGCACGCGGATGGCGGCCAGGTCGTCCGGCGAGGCACGGCCTTCGCGTCCGGCCTGCACCAGCACGTCGTACTCCTCGCCGTTGTCGACGAAGGTGGTGACGCGGCGCGAGCCCATCATGGTTTCCAGCGCCGAACCGATCGCGGTGACCGAGACGCCGAGGTCGGCGGCGCGCTGGCGGTCGATGTTCACCCGCATCTGCGGGCGGGTTTCCTTGTAGTCCGAATCCGCGCCGACCAGCCCGGGGTTGTCGGCCATGCGCTCGAGCATGCGGTCGCGCCACTGGGCGATTTCGGCGTATTCGGGGCCGCCCAGCACGATCTGGAAGGGTTGCCCGCCACTGCGCACGAGGCCGCCACCGACCTGGGTGCGCACGCGCACGCCGCGCATGGTGTCCAGGTGCTTCTGCAGTTCGGCAGCGACGTCGGGGGTCGCGGTGGCGCGTTCACGCCAGGGCTGCAGGAACACGCTGATGCGGCCGGTGTGCATTTCCTCGCTGGCGCCAAAGCCGCCGGGAACACGCGGGTTGGCGCGCACGATGGGTTTGCCCTCGCCGACGAAGTCGCCGACGATCTTTTCCACTTCCTGCACCTGGCCGACGGTGTAGTCGTAGCCCGCGCCTTCGGGGCCGTCGATCATGATCTGGAACGAGCCACGGTCTTCGGCCGGGGCCAGCTCGGACGGCAGCACCTTCAGCAGCAGCGCGCTGGCAGCCAGCGACAGCACCATGACGGCCACGTAGATCCAGATCCTGCCGACGTGGGCGTCGAGCACGCGGCCGTAGGACGCCGAGACACGGTCCAGGTTGCGGTTGATGAAGCCGTGCAGGCCCTTGGGCGGCTGGCCGGTGTGCGGCTTGAGCAGCTTGGAGGCCATCATCGGGGTGAGGGTGAGCGAGACGAACGCGGACAGCGCGACCGCTGCAGCCAGGGCGACTGCGAGTTCGCGGAACAGGCGACCGGTGTTGCCTTCGAGGAAGCCGACCGGCAGGAACACGGCCACCAGCACGGCGGTGGTGGCGATGACCGCGAACGCGACCTGCGCCGTACCGCGTTTGGAGGCCACCAGCGGGGGTTCGCCGAGGTCGATGCGGCGCTGCACGTTTTCCACCACGACGATGGCGTCGTCCACCACCAGGCCGATGCACAGCACCAGCGCGAGCAGGGTCAGCAGGTTGATCGAGAAGCCGAAGGCGTACAGGGCGATGAAGGCGGCGACCAGGCAGACCGGGACGGTGACGGCGGGAATCAGTGCGGCGCGGAAACTGCCGAGGAACAGCCAGATCACCACCAGCACCAGCAGCATGGCCTCGACCAGGGTGGCGTAGACGCGGTCGACGGCGGCTTCGATGAAGGTGGTGTTGTCGAAGGCGACGAAGATGTGGGTGCCTTCGGGCAGGGTCTGGCCTACCCGTTCGGCTTCGGCGCGGGCGGTGCGGGCGACGTCCAGCGAGTTGGCGGTGGAGGTCTTGACGATGCCAAGGCCGATGCCGGGTTCGCCGTTGCTGCGGTAGTAGGCGCGGCGCTCGGACGAGGCCAGTTCGATCTTCGCGACATCGCCCATGCGCACGACGTAGCCGTCGGCACCCTTGCCCAGCGGGATGGTGGCGAAGTCTTCGGGCTTTACGTAGTTGCGTTCGACGCGCAGGGTGAAATCGCGGTCGGCCGATTCGATGCGGCCGGCCGGCAGTTCCACGTTTTCGTTGCGCAGTGCGGTTTCCACGTCGCCGACGGTGAAGCCGCGGGCGGCGAGCTGGTCGCGGTCGAGCCAGATGCGCATGGCATAGCGCTGGCGGCCGCCGATGCGGACCTGGGCGACGCCGTCGAGGCTGGAGAAACGGTCGACGACGTAGCGGTCGGCGTAGTCGCTCAGCTCCAGCGTGTTCATGCTGGAGGAGGTCATGTTGAACCAGATGATCGGGTCGGCGTCGCTTTCGACTTTGGCGATTTCCGGCGGCCGCGCTTCTTCGGGCATGCGGTCGGCAACGCGGCTGACGGCGTCGCGCACGTCGTTGGCGGCGGCTTCGATGTCGCGGTTGGAGGTGAATTCGATGCTGACCTGGGAGCGGCCGTTGGAGCTGCGGGCGTTGATGGTGTCGATGCCTTCGATGCCGGCGAGGGCGTCTTCGAGCACCTGGGTGATGCGGCTTTCGATGACGGCGGCGGAGGCACCGGTGTAGTCGACGGAGACCGAGACGATGGGCGGGTCGATGGCGGGCAGTTCGCGCAGGGTCAGGCGGGTGAAGGACATGATGCCCAGCACGACCAGCAGCAGACTCATCACCACGGCAAACACGGGCCGCTGGATGGAGATGTTGGAGAGTTTCATCCGGCGCGGCCCGCGGGTGCGACGGTGGTGGTGGCGCCGGCGGGTGCACGGGGGCTGCCGGCCGGTGCGGGGGTGGTCGCCTTTTCAGCCGGTTCGTCGGCCGGGCTGGTGGACGGTGCGGCCGGGGTGGCGGCCGGGGCGGCGCTGTCGTCCACTTTCAGGCCGGGGCGCAGTTTGCCGGTGCCGTCGATGACGATGCGTTCGCCGGCCTTGAGGCCTTCGCGGATTTCGACGACGCCGGAGCGGCGCGCGCCGCTGACGACGTCGACGCGTTCGACGGTATGGTCGGGCTTGACCCGGAACACGAAGGAGTCGCGACCGACCTGGACGACGGCGATTTCCGGGATGACCAGCGCCTGGCGCTCGGGGCGGAACATGCGTACATCCAGCAGCATGCCGGGGCGCAGGCTGTGGTCGGCGTTGATGAAGTCGGCGCGCACGGTGACAGCGCGGGTGCCGGGGTCGACGCGGGTGTCGATGGTGGCGACTTTGCCGTCGAAGGTACGGCCGGGATAGGCGACGCTGGTGGCGCTGACGGTGTCGCCTTCGGTCAGTGAGGCGAGTTCGGCTTCGGGGACCTGGAAGTCGACGTGCATGCGTTCGATGTCGTCGAGGGTGGCGATGACGGTGGTCGGTGTGACCAGGGAGCCTTCGCTGACCTGGCGGATGCCGAGGACGCCGGCGAAGGGGGCACGCACGCGGCGGTCGCCGATGTCGGACTGCATTTCGCGGACGCGCGCTTCGGCGGCGTCGCGGATGGCGCGCTGGGTGTCGAGGGTGGCGCTGGCGACGAGCTGCTGGGCGGCGAGTTCGCGCTGGCGTTTGTAGAGCTGGTCGGCTTCGGCGAAGGTGGCCTGGGCCTGCAGGAGGGCGGCTTCCTGGGCCTGGCCGCGCAGGGTGACCAGGGGGGTGCCGGCGGAGACCTGCTGGCCGCTGTCGAAGTGGACGGTTTCGATGATTTCGCTGACTTTGGCGGTGATGGTCACCGATTCGCGGGCCTTGGCGGTGCCGAGTGCCTGCAGGGTGTCGCTCCAGGCCGAGGTCTGTACGACCTGGGTGGTGACGGGCACGATTTCGGCCTGCCGGCGGGCGGCTTCGTCCTTGCTGCCACAGCCGGCCAGGAGGACCAGGCAGAGGCCAGCTACGATGCGCGCGGTGATGCGTCCCGACATGAAGTACAACCCTTGATGTTCCACGACCGCCGAGTGTAGCGGCGACACCTGTCAGGCATATGTGCCAAGCGTTTACCGGGGTCTTCACATCGCCTGGTAGCAGGCGCAACGCCTTTCGTGCTGGGGTATCGCGGGCTTGTAACGGCGTGTGTCAGCGCATGTCGGTTTGCGTCTCCGCTGGAACGCGGTAGCGGGCTGGGCGGTAGGGTCGGTTCCCAAACGACCGCCGACCCTGCTGATCGGTGCGGTAACGCATGACCCTGGCCGAAGCTGGCGTTTGCGGTGGCCGTGGAAGAGCCGGAGCCTGCGCCGATCATTGTCATGCGTTACCGGGTGCTGGAGCGTTCACGGCGGTCGTTCGGGAACCGACCCTACCCGTGTGGCGTGCCCGTGTGGCGTACCCGTGTGGCGTGCCGACCAACGGTCGGCACCTGCTTCAGTACCTGTAATTCACCTTCATCCACAGCGTGCGGCCCGGTTCATTGATGCGTACCGGGTCGGCCGGGAAGCCGAAGTCGGCGCTGCCGGCGAGGTTGAGGTGTTCGCTGTAGGCGCGGTCGAACAGGTTGTCGATGCCGGCGCTGAGCTGGAGTGCGTCGCTGAAGCGGTAGCCCGCGTTCAGTGCGAACGTGGCGAAGCCCGCGCTGGGGCCGAGGTCGCGGGCCACTACATTGCCCTGCCCGCTGGCGATGCGGTGCTGGTGGGTGACGGCGCGGGCCAGTGCGCCGGCGCTCCAGCGCGCGCCTTGCCAGCCGGCGCTCAGGCGGGCTTCTAGTGGCGGCATCTGCGGAAGGGCGCTGCCGTCGGTGCGGTTTTCGCCCCAGGCATAGGCCAGGGTGCCGCCCAGCTTCCAGCCGTGCGCGAGGGCGATGTCGGCGCCGGCTTCGGCGCCGGCGATGCGGGCGTCGACGTTGGTCGCCTGGGTACTGCTGCCCATCATGCCGCCGTCGCGGTAGGTGAACAGGATGTAGTCCTGCAGGCGGCCGGCGTAGGCCGAGACCCAGGCGTTGAGGCGGTCGGTGCGGTACTGCAGGCCGAGGTCGAGCTGGGTGGTTTTTTCCGGCTGCACGCTGCTGAAGGCGTTGATGCTGCCGACCGGGCCCATGTCGGGGGAGAACAGTTCCCAGTAGTCGGGCATGCGCTCGCTGTGGCCGATGCCGGCGTAGGTGGTGAGTGCGCTGCCCAGGTCACGCTCGATGCGCAGGAAGCCACTGCCCAGGCTTTCGCGGCGGGTCTGGCCGGCGGTGGGGTTGGGCATGGCCATCATGCCGGCGCTGGCGCGTTCGTCGGTGACCTCGGCGCGGTCGATGCGCAGCCCGCCCACCCAGCGCTGCGGGGTGCCTTCGCCGAGGGTGATTTCGGTGAATACACCGCGATTGCGTTGGCGCGCGTCGCTGGCCCATGGGGTCTGGCGGTAGGTGTTGCGGCCCATGCCGTTGCGGCTGCGGTGGCGGCTGTCGAGTGCGTCCAGGCCGGCGACGATGGCGATGTCCTGCCAGCGCCACTCGGAGGCGATGCGGCCGCCGGTGGTGCGGCGGTCGACGTTGGCGGCCATCGGCATGGGCATGCTGCTGTCCGGGTTGGGCGTGCGCAGGGTGTAGTTGTCCATCAGGTGGTCGGCGTCGTTGTAGTAGACGTTGGCCTGCAGTTTGTCCCAGGCGCCGGGCAGGTTGTCGCGTTCGAAGCGGGCGGCGTAGCTGGTGCGCTTGAAGGCGGCGCCGTCCATGCCGCGACCGGCGTAGCGGGCGATGGCATCGCCGGTACCGGCGGAAAGCTCGAGCACGGTATCGGCATCGGGGGTCCAGCCGAGGGCGACATCGCTGTTCCACTTGCGCCATCTGGAGGGCACGACGTCGCCGTTGCCATCCTCGTAGTCGTCGGCTTCGGAGCGGTTGCCATTGACCCGCACGTAGCCCTGCGAGGCGCCGGCGGTGAGGTCCAGCACCTGGTCGTTGCGGTTGCGCGAACCGACCAGTGCGCTGGCGTCCAGGTCGATCCCCGGAGCATCGAAACGCGGGGTGTCGCGCTCGAAACGGATGGTGCCGGCCGAGGCGCCTGCGCCCCAGCGCACGCTCTGCGGGCCCTTGATGATGGTCAGGCGGTCGAAGGTTTCCGGGGCGATGTAGGACAGCGGGTTGTCCATGCGCGAGGGACACGCGCCGATGAGATTGCCTTCGTTGCTGACGATGTTCAGGCGCGAACCGAACATGCCGCGCAGCACGGGGTCGCCATTGGTGCCGCCATTGCGGATGGCGGCAAAGCCCGGCACGGTCTTGAGGTAGTCGGCACCGTCGCTGGCCGGTACCGGCTGGCGCGGCAGGCGCGGGTCGGTGACCCACTGCAGCGGTGAGGACGGGGCACTGGCGGTGACCACCAGGGTGTCGAGGGTGCGGGCGGGGTCGCGTTCGGCGGCGTGCAGCGGCAGCGCGGCCAGGGCGAACGAAAGCGAAACAGACAGGCGCGTCAGTGCGCCCGCGCTGCGGGACGTCAAGGTCATGGTGGAACTCCGGAAAACGCACAGGTGCGCGGCGCCGGGTCGGCGTCGCGCAGCAGGAAAATGAGGTGGCGGTTTCAGGCGTGAAGCGGCGGCCCGCGTGCGGCGTGGGCGGGCCAGCGCAGGCTGCGCGGGGTGGCGACGCTGCGAAGCACGGGTGGCGCGATGACCCGCAGCGCCGGCAGCAGCAGGATCAGGACGGCCAGCCACGGCATCAGCCGCGAGGCCATCATGCAGTATTCGCAGGCCTCGCCATGGCCGGCGTGGGGATCGATGGGCGCGGCGGGGGCGGTAGCGGCCGGCGCTGCGGGATGGCGCGACATGTCGTGCATGGACATGTCGTGCATGGACGAACCGTGCATCGTCATGTGATGCGCCGGCATCGCGTGCGCGGCCATCTCATGCGGCGGCATCACGTGCGCCATGCCACCGGGCATCAGCATCACCGACGGGCCCTGGGCCTGCTGCCAGCGGCTCACCAATGGCGCCAGCGCCATCAGCAGCGTCGCCACGAAGGCGAGCTGCAGCAGGACGACGTACGGGCGACGACGGCGGTTCATCGCACCATGGTAGCGCCCTTGATGCGCGTGGGCCGCAGCGTTCGCGTGCGACCAACCGTCGCAGCGGGCCGGCCAACGGCCGGCGCTACCGAGGTTTCCGGAGCCCATGGTGGGTTGATCCCGATCCCAATGGGCCTGTACCAATTCGTAGCGCCGGCCGTTGGCCGGCCCTACACCGTAATCGTCTGCGTCAACGATTCCCACGTCGGCGGCACCGGCCAATCGGCCTCCTGGTTGCCGTCGATCACGCGGCGCAGGTCGCGGGTGTCGATCTGCGGGGCCAGTACGTGCACCAGTTCCAGCGCATAGTCGCGCAGTACCCGGTCGCGCGGCAGGACCGCCCAGGCGATGCATTCGTCGATCGGCGCCGGAGCCGGCCAGGAGCGCAGGTCTTCATCGCCGGCATTCACCGCCATTTCCGCCAGCAGGCCCACGCCCAGGCCGGTGCGTACGTAGGTCTTGATCAGGTCGGCATCGAGCGCGGTCAGCGCGATGTCCGGGGTCAGCCCCGAGGCGGCAAAGGCGCGCTGCAGCGAGGAGCTGCCGCGGGTGGAAGATTCGTAGCTGATCAGGGGCTGGGTGGACAGCGCCTGCAGGTCCGGCGCGGCGCCCGGGCGGTCCAGCGCGTGCCCGCGCGGCACCAGTACCAGCCGTCGCCAGCGGTACAGCGGGATGGCGATGCCCGCGGTGGGTTCGGCGCCGGCGGTGCTGATGATGGCGATATCCGCATCGCCCTGGCTGAGCAGGTCCAGCGCGTCGCTTTCGGCCGCCTGCTGCAGGTGCACGCTCACCTGCGGGTAGGCCTGCTTGATCCGCGCCACGGCTGGCGGCAGCACGAAGCGCGCCTGGGTGTGGGTGGTGGTGAGGATCAGCTGGCCCTGGCTTTCCCGGCGCTGGTTTGCGGCATAGGTGCGGATGTTGTTGGCTTCGGACAGCACCGCGCGGGCGCGGCCGATCACTTCAACGCCGGCCGGGGTCACCGCCTCCAGGCTGCGACCCTTGCGCACGAACAGCAGGAAGCCCAGTTCATCTTCCAGCTGCTTGAGCTGCTTGGACAGCCCCGGCTGGGTGGCATGCACCCGCGAGGCGGCCAGCGTGATGTTGAGCTCGGCGTCGGCGATGGCCACCAGATAACGAAGTTGGGTCAGCGTCATGGGCGTGCGCGCAGGCAGGGAGGGAGGGTCGACCGACTGTAAGCCAGTTGCCGTCACCAGCTTATAACCAAATGTTGTTTATGAAGGGTATCAGGTCATTTCGCGCGGTCATATGCCGGCGCTACGGTCTGGCGGACCCCGGTCGCGCCCGGCGCGTGAAAGCCACCTGCGCTGCCCTTCCCTCCCGCCGCGGCGCGTCCGTGGCCCGTCATCGAATCCGCGGAGCGTTTCCCATGGCCCTGTACAACTCGATCCTGGACACCATCGGCAACACCCCGGTGGTGCGCCTGAACCGTATCGCCCCCGACCACGTCACCCTGTATGCGAAGGTGGAATCGTTCAATCCCGGCGGCTCGGTGAAAGACCGGCTGGCCCTGGCGATCATCCTGGATGCCGAAGCACGCGGGGTGCTCAAGCCCGGCGACACCATCGTCGAGGCGACCTCGGGCAACACCGGCGTGGCGCTGGCCATGGTCGCGGCCGCGCGCGGCTACAAGTTCGTGGCCACCATGGTCGAAACCTTCTCGATCGAGCGCCGCAAGCTGATGCGCGCCTATGGCGCCAAGGTGATCCTGACCCCGGCCGCCGAGCGTGGTTCGGGCATGGTCAAGCGTGCGCGGGAACTGGCTGAAGAACATGGCTGGTTCCTGGCCAGCCAGTTCACCAACCCGGCCAACCCGGCCTACCACCGCAACACCACTGCGGCTGAAATCCTGCGCGACTTCGCCGGCAGGCGCCTGGACTACTTCGTCACCGGCTGGGGCACCGGCGGCACCCTCACCGGGGTGGGCGAAGTGCTCAAGGTGGCGCGCCCGGAAACCCGGATCATCGCCACCGAACCGGAAGGCGCGGCGCTGCTGGGTGGGGCCGAATGGAAGCCGCACAAGATCCAGGGCTGGACCCCGGACTTCGTGCCGGAGGTGCTGAACCGCGAAGTCTTCGACGAGCTGCTGAAGATCGACGACGCCCGCGCCATCGAGACGTCGCGCCGGCTGGCGGCCGAGGAAGGGATCTTCGTCGGCATCTCGGCCGGCGCCACGGTCGCCAGCGCGCTGGACGTGGCCGCCAAGGCCGCGCCGGGCAGCGTGCTGCTGGCGATGCTGCCGGATACCGGTGAGCGTTATTTCTCCACGCCGCTGTTTGCCGACATCAACGAAGGGTCGGATGACGACTGGCTGGCCGGCCTGCCCTGAACGCGGTGCATGCCCCCCTCCGACGCCCACCCTCAAGGTGGGCGTCCGCGTTTCCGGGTCGCACTGCCTGAGACGATGATGACGCAGCCTAGATGCCCTGGCCGCTAGCGTGTGAGGTGGCAGTCATCCCGTTGTATGGACCCGGTATCAGTAAGGAGCGGCACGCATGAAGATCGAAGTGTGGCAGGGCGACATCACGACCCTGGCGGTGGATGCGATCGTCAATGCGGCCAACGAGTCACTGCTGGGCGGCGGCGGCGTGGACGGCGCCATCCACCGCGCCGCCGGTCCGCAGCTGCTGGCCGAATGCGCGGCGCTGCCGGAGCTCCGCCCGGGCGTTCGCTGCCCGACCGGGGAGGTGCGCGCCACGGCGGGCTACAACCTGCCGGCACGTCACGTGCTGCATACCGTGGGGCCGGTGTGGAACGATGGCACCCGCGCCGAAGCCGAGCTGCTGGCCAACTGCTATTGGAAGTCGCTGCAGCTGGCCGAGAAGATGGGCCTGCGTTCGATCGCGTTTCCGGCGATAAGCTGCGGCGTGTTCGGCTATCCGCTGCACCAGGCCGCACAGATCGCCGCCACCGAAACCCTGGCCTGGCAGCGTTCGCACCGCGAGCCCCAGCGGATCATCCTGGTGGCCTACAACGCGGCGACCTTCAAGGTGTACCAGTCGGCACTGGCTACGTTGGGGCAACCGGGAGATGTGGCCCCAGGACTGCCCTGCCCCACGGTAGAGCCACGCCCTGCGTGGCTGCCGTAGGCCGGCAACCCGCCAGCCACGCAGGGCGTGGCGCTACGGGCGAAAAAAAACGCCGGCGAAACCGCCGGCGTTTTTTGTTACGCAGGTGCGGCGCGGATCAGCCGTTCCACTTGCCCAGTGCGGCCTGGCCATTTTCCTTCGCGCGGTCGTACACGGTCTGCTGTGCCTTGGCGACGTTGGCCTTGGTGTCCTTGGCCCACAGCTTCAGCGCGGCCTGCTGCATGGCGCGGCCGTAGGAGAAGCTCAGCGGCCACGGCAGGTTGCCCATCTGGTTCATGGCATTGAGGTGGGCGGTGGACTGCTCATCGCTCTGGCCACCGGACAGGAACACCACGCCCGGCAGGATCGCCGGCACGGTGCTCTTGAGGCACATGACGGTCGATTCGGCCACTTCCTCGACGTCGGCCTGCTCGTCGCAGCCCTTGCCCGAGATGACCATCGACGCCTTCAGGATGGTGCCTTCCAGCAGGACGTTCTGCTGGTACAGCGCGTCGAACAGCGAGCGCAGGGTGGCTTCGGTGACTTCGTAGCAGGTCTCC
>Ga0213821_1000104_pt1 | contig 56411 bp, 49 predicted proteins | sample MC6MC0909MG_FD_179894 | JGI IMG/M metagenome (GOLD analysis project Ga0213821, IMG submission 179894) | Enriched soil aggregate microbial communities from Iowa State University, Ames, United States - MC6-MC0909-MG | ecosystem: Environmental > Terrestrial > Soil > Unclassified | place: USA: Iowa...
GCCCTTTTTCTCTGATTACCGCGACTAATGCACCTGCAACTGAATTTGGATTAGAGCGTGATGATACTTTTAATGAATCCACAATTATTCCTCCCCGTTTCGCGAATAGTGTTTACGCTCAACAACTAAACGTCCCCCTTTTGGACCTCAAGTTATTGTCGATAGGTCATTTTATGCTCGGCGAGAAGAAAATAGACTATTTTCATTTCTGATATATTGCAAACAATCAAAAAAGAATGACTTTTTATTGTCAATAGAATAGAAAAAAACTATCGTGCATTTAGAACATACACAATAGTTTCTTCCCTCACACCTGAAATGGATAATCTTCATTTATATAGATACGTTCGCAATGCAATGCTTTTCCTGTTTGATTATCAATGTCTACAAAAAAGCCACTTAGCACATCGCGTCCTTTTTTGGGCACCTCAAAACGAGATGGCATATTTGTTTGAAATTTATAAATAACACTTTCTTTTGTCATTCCTAAAATTTCATCGTAAGGACCTGTCATACCAACGTCTGTAATATAGGCTGTTCCATTCGGATAAATACGTGCATCAGCTGTCTGTACATGAGTATGAGTGCCTACAACTGCCGATGCCTTGCCATCTAAATGCCAACCAAGCGCAATTTTTTCACTTGTCGCCTCTGCATGAAAATCTACAAATACCAGTGGTGATGTTTTATGTGCTTCTTCGATTAATGTCTCTGCCATTGCAAATGGATCCTCATGAGGAGGTAAAAACACACGGCCATGCAGATTAATCACAGATAAGGTCACCCCGTTTTTTGAAATCTGCACCATCCCTTTACCAGGAGCCTCGATTGAGAAATTTGCGGGACGAATCAAATAATCTGCATCATCAATAAAATCAAAAATATCTTTATTATCCCATGTATGATTTCCCATCGTAATGACATCCACACCCATTTGTAATAAGTCATTATAAATATTACGAGTAATGCCACGACCTGCCGCTGCATTTTCACCATTTGCAATTACAACGTCTGGATTCCATTTTTTCTTTAAGCGAGGTAAATATTTTTCTACTGCGTCTCTACCAATCGAACCGACAATATCCCCTATAAACAATACTTTCATTTTTATATACGCCTCTTTCTATCAATTGCGCCGCCATTTTATTGCTATAAGTTGGAGCTTTACGAAGCCCTTTTTAATGACTGGCTCTATAACATCATTAATTGTAACCTCAGTAAGAGTATTAAGCAAAAAAAATATGAAATAGAGTGATTGTAGCGCTTTTCTTTGAATAGATAAAGAAGCATATTTCAGGTGCTTCAATATCCTTTTGATTAAAGCAGTACAAACTCTTCTTTTAAAGTGACGCTACTTGTCTACAAAGCTGTCATAGATTACATATTCATTGACAGTAAAAAAGAGGTTCCCCTAGATTTTCATCTTGAGAAACCTCTAACATTCAATATTATTTCGCGTACTCCACAGCACGTGTTTCACGAATGACAGTAACTTTGATATGACCTGGATAATCGAGCTCTTCTTCAATTCGCTTACGGATATCTCGTGCTAAGCGATGTGAAGCTAGGTCATCAATTTTTTCAGGTTGGACAATAATTCGAATTTCACGACCAGCCTGAATTGCATAGGATTTTTCTACACCTTCATAGCTCTCTGAAATTTCTTCTAATTTTTCAAGTCTGCGGATATAGTTTTCGAGTGTCTCACTGCGAGCACCTGGACGAGCAGCCGATAATGCATCAGCTGCAGCCACTAATACTGCAATGACAGATGTTGCTTCTGTATCACCATGGTGAGAAGCAATACTATTAATGACTACTGGATGTTCTTTATATTTTGTTGCTAATTCCACACCGATTTCGACATGGCTACCTTCAACTTCATGGTCAATTGCTTTACCAATATCATGTAATAAGCCTGCGCGACGAGCTAATGCTACATCTTCACCAAGTTCAGCAGCTAATAAGCCTGCCAAATATGCGACTTCAATTGAATGTTTCAGGACGTTTTGCCCATAGCTTGTACGATATTTCATACGGCCTAAAATTTTCATTAAATCAGGATGTAAGTTATGAATGCCAATTTCAAATGTTGTTTGCTCACCTGTTTCACGGATTTGTTCATCCACTTCACGACGAGCTTTTTCCACCATTTCCTCAATTCGAGCTGGGTGAATACGGCCATCCTGTACAAGCTTTTCAAGTGCAAGTCGAGCCGTTTCACGACGAATTGGGTCAAAGCCAGATAAAATAACCGCTTCTGGAGTATCATCAATAATTAAATCTATACCTGTTAGCGTTTCCAATGTGCGGATATTTCGTCCTTCACGACCAATAATTCGACCCTTCATTTCATCATTTGGCAAGTTCACGACAGACACCGTTGTTTCTGCAACGTGGTCCGCAGCAAAACGTTGTAATGCTAATGATAAAATTTCACGTGCTTTTTTATCTGATTCTTCTTTCGCACGTGTTTCTGATTCCTTCGTCATCACAGCAATATCAGTTGCTAGCTCTTTTTCTACTTCCCCTAAGATAATAGTCTTTGCTTCATCTCTAGTTAAAGCAGAAATTCGCTCTAGCTCTGCTTTTTGCGAGGCAACGAGCTCGTCCACTTTGCTTTCCATCTGTTCAATATGCTGTTGTCTTTCGGCAAGAGCTTGTTCTTTACGCTCTAAGCCAGCTTCTCTCTTATTTAGAGCATCATCTTTGCGATCAAGATTCTCTTCTCTTTGCAATAAACGGTTCTCTTGTTTTTGAAGTTCTAAACGACGTTCACGAATGTCATTCTCAGCTTCAGTACGAAATTTGTGAGTTTCATCTTTGGCTTCAAGTAGTGCTTCCTTTTTTAATGCCTCCGCTTCTCGTTTTCCTTCTTCAACGATTGTTTCAGCAACATGTTTAGCACCAGTGATTTTTGAGTCATTCACTTTTTTCATGTAGATATAGCTAACAGCGGCACCAACGATGATTCCAAGCAAAGCGGAGATGATAGTAATTCCATCCATATGAACACCTCCTCTTGCTATTTGGGTAATACAGTTTCAGTCGGCGCATACATCAATTCCGCCTTAGGCTAATTGCGTCCAGATTTTGAATTTACTTAGGCCTTCAGGATGGAAGTTTTTAGGTAAACATCCTTTTATTCATTTCTTTCAAAATCTGTGACATCCGCCAAAGGCTTTGGGCCAACATGATGTTGGTCACTCAGTCGTTGCCACAGGACGTGGCGTTCTTAGACTGAGTTCCTCTATTTCAGTAGGTGTTTAAACACTCACTGAAAAGGAACCACATCCGCATTCATCTCACACTTTTAGAGGTGGGAGTTTTCTACTGAATGAAGATAAAATGTACTGCCTATTTAAAGTCATAATTCAGAAATTATACATATTTAATTGTATAGCTAGCCTCAAACTCTGTCAAGGATAGTCGGGCACCTGTTCGCCCCTCTCCAGAAAAAAGTAATTCATAGTGGTGGTAGTATTCCACTGAATAAAGATAAACTTCCTAATACTTTTACACTAGAATTACATTTATTCAATTTTACATAATTAGGAATAAATAGTACTATGGATATAATTTTTTATTTTACACTCTCATTAGAATCATGATGGTATCTACATGAGTATACCCACCTTTATATGGAATATAGACAAAAAAATGCATTGTTCCTGCTCAAATTAGAGTGGGAACAATGCATTTTTATTATTCATCTTCAAGAAGAAGCATTAATTCTTCATCCATTTCTTCTTCCTCATTATGAGCAGCGATTGTGTATGAAGATGCAGCGATACCATAAGAGGAACGAATCTTATTAGCAATTTCCTCCATAACGGCAGGGTTTTCTTTTAAATATTGTTTTGCGTTTTCGCGTCCTTGCCCCAAACGTTCATCGCCATAAGCATACCAAGAGCCGCTTTTTTGAACGATGTCTAGCTCCACACCTAAATCAACTGTTTCGCCCTCTTTTGAAATCCCTTCTCCATACATAATATCTACTTCAGCTGTACGGAAAGGCGGTGCAACTTTATTTTTCACAATCTTCACTTTTGTGCGATTCCCCATAATATCATTGCCTTGTTTAATAGCTTCTGCGCGGCGAACCTCTAAACGAACAGAGCTATAGAACTTTAGAGCACGTCCACCTGGTGTTGTTTCTGGATTCCCGAACATTACACCAATTTTTTCACGTATTTGGTTAATGAAAATAGCAATCGTTTTCGATTTATTAATAGCACCAGAAAGTTTACGTAATGCCTGAGACATTAAACGTGCCTGTAAACCGACATGGGAATCACCCATATCCCCCTCAATTTCAGCTTTAGGTACTAATGCAGCCACTGAGTCAATAACGATAATATCAATTGCACCACTACGAACTAATGCTTCGGCAATTTCAAGGGCTTGCTCACCTGTGTCCGGCTGCGATAAAAGTAGTTCATCAATATTAACACCCAATTTTTGTGCATAAATTGGATCTAATGCATGCTCAGCATCGATAAACGCTGCTTGTCCTCCATTTGCTTGCACCTCTGCAATTGCATGGAGAGCAACCGTTGTTTTACCTGATGATTCTGGACCATAAACTTCAATAATTCGCCCACGTGGATAACCACCAACACCTAGCGCAGCATCAAGTGCTAGCGAACCACTTGATGATGTAGCAATTTCTAAATCTGTTTTTTCGCCAAGTTTCATAATTGAACCTTTACCAAAGTTCTTTTCAATTTGTTTTAACGCCTGTTCTAAGGCTGCTTTACGATCACTCATTTATTTTCCTCCTTCGAAAACTGTTCACTGTTTTTCTCTATCTCTACTATACTTGTTTTTGAGAGAACACGCAAGAAAAAAGCGAACGTTTATTCGATTTTTCTTCAAAATAAAAATTTGGGTAATTTTCCTCTACCCAAATTCCTACTTTTTCTCTATTAATAGCGTTTAGTATATCCTCTTTCTTCCAAAAGCTGCATTAGATAATGACATGTAAACTTTACTGCACGAAGTCGATTTGTATTCCGCATGCCCGATAAATGAAGTAAATACGTGATTGGTTCTTCATCGTCAATGGCGATACCAATCCAAACTGTTCCAACTGGTTGGTGATCGTGTGCTGTTGGTCCTGCTGCCCCGGTTAATCCAATACCAATATTCGTACCAAATTTTTGCTTTACGGCACTAGCCATAGCCGCAGCGCATTCACTGCTGACAATGCCATATGAATCTAGTAATTGTTTAGGAATGCCAAGCTGACTTATTTTTGCCTCTTCTGTATACGTAACAACGCCTCCAGTAAGCGCATTCCCTACTCCTGGAATTTCCGCCAGCTCTGACTGAAATAACCCTGCAGTTAAACTTTCCGCAGCAGAAATAGTTAACTGATTATCAAGTAACATTTCTACTGTTTTAGAGGCAAGAGAATCGTCATCTACACCGTATTGATATTCGCCAACAAGTGCTTGAATCTCAGCTACTTTTGTCGCAATAAGCTGCTGTGCCTCCTGTACTGTTTCTGCTTTAGCAGTTACACGCAATGTCACTTCACCATCTGAGGCAAGTGGTGCAACAGTAGGATTTGTTTGTGTATCTAAAATAGCTTGAACACGAACCTCCAGCTCTGCCTCCCCGATACCATAAAAGCGCATAACGTGAGAGACAATAACGCCTCCAGCATTTAACAATGCACCAAGCTTTGGCTTTGCCTCAAACTGAAACATTGGCTCAAGCTCTTTCGGTGGCCCAGGTAGCAAGATATACGTACGTCCACCTTTTGTTAGGATCATGCCAGGTGCCATTCCATGATGATTTGCTAGTACTTCACAACCAGCTAATACTAATGCCTGTTTACGATTATTTTCAGTCATTGGACGACCTCGTTTAGCAAAAAACTGCTCAATATACGTTAGGGCGACATCATCAAATTCAAGCGAAATACCAAGATGACGAGCAATTGTTTCCTTCGTTAAATCATCCTTTGTAGGACCAAGCCCACCAGAAAATATGATTAAATCTGCACGTGACTCGGCAATTGTTATAGCTTCATCTAAACGTTTGGCATTATCCCCAACAACCGTATGATAATACACATTTATCCCTAACTCTGACAGCTGATTAGAAATAAATTTCGCATTTGTATTTGTAATTTGTCCTAGCAATAATTCTGAGCCAACTGCAAGAATTTCAGCATTCATGATTCACAAGACCTTTCTTATTTAGACTCAAGTAAAACACGTCGATTTAGATAGAAATAATCCCATCCAGACCACAATGTGAAGAACAATGCAATATATAGCATTATTGTATCGAACGGAATACCAATTAGCGTAAAGATTGTATTGTGTAAAAGTGCTGCAGCGATTGCAACAATTTGTGCCCATGTTTTAATCTTGCCAAGCTGATTTGCCGCTACGACTTCTCCACCACCAGCCAATATTAAACGTAAACCTGTTACAGCAAATTCACGGCTGATGATGACAATAATAATCCAAGCAGGCGCCATACCAAGCTCCACCATTAAAATAAAAGCTGCTGAAACAAGCAATTTATCAGCTAGCGGGTCTAAAAATTTCCCAAATGTTGTCACAAGATTATACTTACGTGCATAATAACCATCCACCCAATCAGTTGTTGATGCAAAGATAAAGATAAGAGCACCTACAAAGTGATGAACAGGCATCTTTGCACCAAATAGTGACATTGTTCCCCAGCCAAAATCAAACATCATTACAATGACAAAAAAAGGAATAAGTAAGATTCGAGAGATGGTAATTTTATTTGGAATGTTCATTTTTCTAACACCTTTCATGATGAAAGAAAGTAGTCATCATTAGATGACTACTGTTCTTTATTGAAATTGATGACGATGTTTTGCGTTACGATTTGTTGTGCATACGTTAACAGCTCGTCATTAATATATATCTTAGCCTGTTGTGAATTACCTAAGCGAATGCGAACATAATTTTCAGAAGTTGCATCGAATTCTACTACTTCTCCTGCATTATAGACGCGAGTATCTGCTAATAATTCTTGCTGCTGTTGATTACGAATACCGACGAATGTAGGACCTGACACTTCAATACGTATTTTAAGTGTGTCTGTACCTGTTAACGTATAAGAAGTTGTAGCTCTATCCGATTCTATAGTACCCGCTGAAATCGATTGCTTAACCTCTTCAGTTTGGTCTTCATCAGGTGTTTCTTCTTTTGTTGAATCCTTAGAATCTGCTGAATCTTTTTTGTCCTTTTCAGCTTTTTTCTCAGCGTCTGCTTTTTCTTTTTCACTATCAATTGGTTTTACTTTTGAATCATATTCTATTTCTGAAGGCGTATCGTTCTCACCGCCTGTTCCTGGGCTATTTTTAGATTGCACTAAAACCCAGATTACTACAATGATGACAATGATAAATAAACCAACAATTATTTTCGGCATTGCCTCCATCATTTTATTGGAAGGGCCCTTTGAAACTTTTCTTCTACTTGGGCTATTCGTAATAGATTGGCTGACCTGATCGTTCGGCGTACTTGGCAGCTCACTTTTATAGGTTTCTAAAAGTTCTTCTGCGTTTAAACCAACAGCATCTGCATATTGTTTAATGAAGGCTCGTACATAAAACGAACCAGGCATAATCGAATAATTACCCTCTTCAATTCCTACTAAATAACGCTTTTGAATTTTTGTTATTTCTTGTAAATCGTCTAAGCTGTAGCCTTTAGACAGCCTCGCCTCTTTTAGTCGAGTCCCTAATTCTGCCACTCATAACACCTACTTTAATATCAAATTAAAAATTAAATCCTCCAAAAGAATCGGATTCGGACATCATATGATTTTTTTCCATTATTTCATAAGTGATTTCTTCATCTGGGTGATGACGTAGTTCAATGATATAATCAAAATCCTCTATCTTATATTCTGAGTGCTGAACAAACATGTCTGGATGCTCTACCACCTTAATGGAAGGCATATTCATCATTTCACGCACTAGTTGTAAATGTCGTTCATCCGAAGATCGACGTGTCACAATGCCATCTAATATAAAAATATTATTGTCACTAAATTCATCACCAGCGAGTTTATTCCGGACAGTTTGCTTAATCATAGTTGACGACAAAAAAATCCACTTTTTATTAGCACATACGCTTGCCGCAACAATCGATTCAGTTTTTCCAACACGAGGCATACCACGTATTCCTATGAGCTTATGCCCCTCTTTTTTAAAAAGTTCAGCCATAAAGTCAACCAAGATACCGAGTTCATCTCGCACGAAACGGAAAGTATTTTTTTCATCTGCATCTCGAGGAATATAATGACCGTGCCTAATGGCTAAACGATCACGGAGTTTGGGTTGTCGAAATTTGGTTACGTTAATATGTTCCATTGTCGAAACAATTGTACGAAAACGCTCAATTGCCTCATCATTGTCTGTATGCACTAACATACCACGTCGATCCTCATCGACACCATTAATTGAAATAATATTGACACGAAGCATCCCTAAAAGTGAAGCAATATCTCCTAATAATCCAGGGCGATTCACCTGAATTTCATATTCAAAGTACCAATCGCTCAAACACACTCGTTCCCTTCCTATTAGTTAACGTAAAAAATCCTTTATAAGTTCCATCATAGCTGATTTTTTATGTAATGGAAAGTTAGAATACATGGAAATACCTCGTTATTTTTAAAAACTTCCTATTTTTTTTAAAAGCCATCCAAATAGGCTTACATACGTTCCCTTTTCGATAGAAAGAATGTTTTTGATATAGAAAAAAGAGGAGAAAGCTCTCCTCTTTTTTACTGTACATGCTTATTTTGCACAAGTTTAATGACACAATTCGCCAGCGCTTCTTTTTCATCTTCAGAGGCAACGCCCCATAAATCCGACAGCACTCGCTCTTGTTCGTTTTTAGGGTCGACATTTGTCGCCAAATATTCGCCAATTTGTACAGCTGCTTGCTGAATCATTTTCTTTGGCATACCAGTTGATTCTGCCTGCATAACATTTTGTCCTAAAAACGATGTCCATTTTTGCCAGTTTTCTAAAATGGTCATATGTTCCTCCTCCTTTACACATGTAGTATGTGCAAAAAAGAATATTATATGTACCAGCCACCATTTAAACGAATTATTTGTCCTGTGACATAATCTGCTTTTCCGGAAAGATAGAAACGCACCATCTCAGCCACATCTGTGGTTTCGCCAATAGTACCTAACGGAATGTCTTCTAAAATGTAATTGAGCTCCTCTTTACTTAAATGACTATTCATTGAAGTGTTAATAAATCCTGGAGCAATTGCATTCACTCGAATTCGTGACAATGCAGCTTCCTTGGCATAGGATTTCACAAAAGCGTGTTGAGCACCCTTTACCGTAGCATAAAGTGCTTCACCAGCTGAGCCTGCCTCACCCCAAATTGAGCCGATAAAAAGCACATAGCTGACATCATGAGCTCGAAGCTTGGATGAAAGTAATGCTGTCAAACGCATAGGATTTTGCACATGGACACGCCATAAAGCATCCATATCTTCAACTGTCGTATCTTCAAGGAGAGAATAATGTGCCTGACCACTTGAAAAAACAATTGCCTGCACATTAAAAACTTGTGAAGCAACTGACTCAGCACCCGTTTCTTTTGAAAAATCTCCTTGCACAAGCATAAATTCCTGTGCAGGAAAATTTTTTGATAGGGAAGCATATAAATCCTGTGCAGCCTTCTCGTTATTCGAATAATGGACATAGATAGACCAACCGTCTGCAGCTAGACTTTTACATATAGCACGGCCAATCTCCCCTGATGCTCCTAGTACAAGGGCAAATTTTTTCACTGTGTGCCCTTATCTGTCGGTAAGATTTTGAAAACAGTTTGTTGAGATTCACCTTGAATCGAAGTAAATGCTTTTTTCAAATCTTCTATCGTCAGTTCCTCTAATACAGGCACTACATCGAATAAATTCATGTCATTAAACGAATAGCGTGTAAATTGGTTAGCGATAAATTCAATGGAATTCAATGCACGTAAGAAGAATCCAATTTTCTTACGTTTTACTCGTTCTAAATCTGTAGGCTCAAATTGTCCCTCCCCATCATACTTGGCTAATTCTTCCTTAATTGCTTTCTCCAATGTAGCTGGTTCTGTTGTATCAGAGCCGATCATAGCAAAGCCAAAGCCTTTTTCTAATGTAAAATCAAAGGCATAGGTCTCATCAATTAAACCTTCATCATAAACACGTTCATAAAAGCTTGAGGTACGGCCAAAAATAAGCTCTAGCGCAATTTGGACAGATAGCTCATGCTTTAACATATCACGTCCAGAAAGATTTGTATCTTTTGCTTTTAAACCTATATACATTTTCGGCTTCTGTACATCCATATTCAATGTACGTTCTTTTATCGCCACTTCAACTGGCTCTTGATCAAAAAAGCGTTGAATAGGTGTTGGCTCAGGAAATTCTTTGTTAGTTTGATTTTCGCGAATAAATGCTATCATCTCATTCGGATCTACAGCCCCAATAACAAATAAAAGCATGTTAGCTGGGTGATAGAAAGTGTTGTAACACGTATATAAATGATCAGCTGTAATACCATCAATTGACTCTATCGTACCAGCAATATCAATTTTTACTGGGTGTGTATGATACATATTTTCAATCGTACCAAAGTACAGACGCCAATCTGGCTGATCATCATACATGGTAATTTCCTGTCCAATTATACCCTTTTCCTTATTGACTGTTGCTTCAGTAAAATAAGGCTCTTGCACAAAATTTAGTAACGTTTCTGTGCTTTTATAAATATTGTCTGTAGATGAAAATAAATAAGCAGTCCGTGTAAATGACGTAAAAGCATTGGCAGAGGCACCAAATTCGCTAAATTTTTGGAAGACATCTCCATCTTCTTTTTCAAACATTTTATGCTCTAAAAAGTGGGCAATGCCATCAGGTACTGTAATGCTTTCTGTTTCACCAATCGGCACAAATGTACGATCAACAGAGCCATACTTCGTGGTGAAAGTAACAAATGTTTTAGAAAATCCTTTTTTTGGTAAAATATAAACATCTAGACCGTTTTCAAGTTTTTCATAGTAAAGAGTTTCATCTAATTGCTTGAATTCAATTGTTTTCATTGTGCGGCTTGCTCCTTCCCACATAAGAAATAGACCGCTTCTAGCTGTACTTGCTTTGCCACTTCAACAACATCTTCCTTCGTCACAGCTTTCCACTTATTTGCCCAGGTTTTAACAGAGAACTCCTCGGGTAAATCTTTGTATTGGTCAAAAATTTCTATTTGTCCTCGGGCAGAATCCAATGATTCCTTTAATTGGTTCGTCAACATAGCTTTTGTTTGCTCTAATTCCAAATCTGTAATTTCGCCTGCTTGCATAACAGCAAGTTGTTCTTTAATGAGTGATAAGGCTTTTTCTTCATTCTTTGGTTCAATTCCAGATACAACAAACACTAAGCCATAATGGGATGCATAAGAACTAGATGCATAATAAGCGAGACTTTCCTTTTCACGGACATTCATGAATAATTTAGCATGTGGATAACCGCCAAAGATGCCGTTAAAGATTTGCATTTTTGCAAAATCTGCATCACCAAATCTTACAGGTGTACTAAAGCCAATATGCATTTTTCCTTGCTTCATTTCTTGTTGTTCACGAACATAATCATTTTGCGGATGTTGCTGTGGTAGTACAACAGGAATTTCTTCTGGCGTACGATCCGTAAATGGTAGCGCTTTTTTCAGCTTCGCCACAATTTCGTCTTCATTTATATCCCCTGCAACATAAATGTCAATTTTATCATTGGCAAGCATGGATTGGTATGCTTCCAGTAATGAAGTAGGTGAAATTTTTTGAATGTCCTCGACAGTGCCGTTAGCAGAAATAGAGGCCGGTTCATTTGGACGTAAAATTTGCTGAAGGCGAACCTGAGCAAAACGGGATTTATCGTCGAAGATGGATTCAATACGCTGAATGACCATTTTCTTTTCTCGTTCTACAATGGAATCTTTAAATACACCGTTTTCTAAATTAGGTTCAAATATTGCTGTGTGTATAATACCTAGCACTTCATTTAAAACACTTGTATTGGCTAAATATTGATCATTTACAGTCTCTATATTCATTAGTACTGTATGCTCATTACCACGTTTGGAAGTGTCAAAATACAACACAGTACCATATAAATCATCCAAAAAGCTTCGGAATGCAGCAGTCGTTGTATATTTGCCGTTACTATGTTGCAAAACATTTGTTAATACAGTACGTTCAGATGCATTTTGAGCCGTTAATGCTCTTCTCCATTTAATTGAAAAATTTACGGTTTTAAATTGGGTTGTTTGTCGGATATGCAAGTTGACACCTTTTGCAAAAGGTATTGTTTTAAACATATGGAACCCTCCTATCCTTCTTAATATAACAATGTACTACACATACTATACATGGCTATTGTCTATAATTGCAAAAAGAATCCAAAGTATGTATTTAAAAAGTGTAAAATTACATTCGCATGATGATGCAACATCTCTATTTTCCTAAACATCTAAGATATGTACAAGGAAAAAGACTGAGCATTTTCGCTCAGTCTTTAATGTTAAGACATTTGGCTACCTACTTATTTAACGTTTACCTTTAATATAAGGCTGTCCACTAGCTTTTGGTGCACTTGCTTTACCAATAAAGCCTGCTAATGCAAGGATTGTTAGGACATAAGGTAAAATTTGTAGGTATACTGCCGGAATCTCTTGGATATATGGCATTTGGTTCCCTGCAATACTTAACGTTTGCGCTAATCCAAAGAATAATGCTGCGCCAAGTGCGCCAATTGGATGCCACTTCCCGAAAATCATTGCTGCAATCGCCATGAAACCTTGCCCAGCTATTGTTGCATGTGAAAAATCGTGTGTAATTGTTTGCGCATAGACAGCTCCACCTAGACCACCAAGGGCTCCCGAGATCACAACTGCAATATAGCGCATTTTATTAACATTTATTCCCATTGTATCTGCTGCCATTGGGTGCTCACCGACTGCGCGAAGACGTAAACCAAATGGCGTTTTATAGATGATAAACCATGCGCCAATTGCTACAGCAAAAGCTAATATGGAAGTACTATAAACTTCTTTGAATAACAAAGGACCCACAAATGGAATATCCTCTAAATAAGGGATTCCGAAACGACGAATAGGTTGGTCAATCATATCTGTTTGACCTTTATCATAAATCATTTTTACTAAAAACACTGTTGCAGCCAAACCTAGTAAGTTGATGGCTACCCCTGATACCGTTTGATCCGCACGGAAGGAGATGGAGGCAACAGCATGGAAAAGTGAGAAGATACCTCCTACAACGATAGCTGCAAGCATTGCCACCCAAATAGTTGCTGCACCGAATGTTGAAGCAAATTCTAAATTGACAAAAATACCAACAAAGGCCCCGACTATCATTAAACCTTCTAGCCCGATGTTAACAACACCAGAGCGTTCAGAGAAAACACCACCGATGGCCGTAAAGATTAATGGTGTTGCATAAAGAATCGCAGAAGGGATGATAAAATATAACATTTCTAATAAGGTCATGTTATTGCCCCTCCTTTTTCTTACTCAACTTTTGTAATCCAACTCGAATAATGTAGCCTGAAGCTACAAAGAAAATAATTAACGCGATAATAATAGAGACAATTTCCTCAGGGATACCTGCAGCGTTTGGCATATTTAACGCACCATATTTAAGTGAACCGAATAATGAGGCTCCAAATACAACCCCTAGTGGCGTATTCGCCCCAAGCAAGGCAACAGCAATACCATCGAAACCTATACCAGTAAAGCCTGGTTTAATAGAAGCATTTTGGAAAGTACCCAGTGCCTCCATCGCACCACCAAGACCAGCAAACATACCTGAAATCGTCATTGCTAATATAATATTTTTATTGACACTCATACCCGCATATTCAGCAGCATTTTTATTGAATCCAACTGCTTTTAGCTCGTACCCACGTGTTGTTTTTTCTAAAATAAACCACATCACAACTACCATTAAAAGGGCAACAATGATCCCATAGTGTAGACTTGAATTGTCTGTAAGCTCTCTTAAAAACGGAGAACGTAATGAAGCTGATTCATGAATACGTTCTGTTTTAAAGCTCCCGTCCGACAATCTTTTAATCACCGCGTTCGCAATATAAAGTGCAGTGTAGTTTAACATAATTGTCGCAATTACTTCGTGAACTTTAAATTTCGCTTTTAAGAAACCTGCAATAAAGGCCCAAAATGCACCTGCAACTGCTGCAGCAAGCAATGCTAATGGTAAGTGAATGATTTTAGGTAATTCAAATGCATATCCTACCCATGCGGCAGCAAGCCAACCTAAAATTAACTGACCTTCAACACCAATATTGAATAAACCTGTGCGGAAGGCAAATGCTACAGCAAGACCTGCCAAAAGATACGGTGTTATTTGACGGATTGTGTTCCCGATTGAATATGAATCCCCAAAAATACCTGTCCAAAGAGCGATATAACCTTGTATTGGGTCATAGCCGCTGACTACCATTACGATAGCTCCAACAATTAAACCGATAATAATAGAGATGACAGGAACGAGTATATTAATGACACGATTTGACATTAGTCGTTCCCCTCCTTCGTATGATTCTTTTTACTTTGACCTGCCATTAATAAGCCAAGCTCTTGTTCTGTAGTTTCTTTTGGATTTAATTCATCTACAATCTGTCCTTCATAAATAACAGCAATACGGTCTGAAACATTCATAACTTCATCTAATTCAAATGAAATTAACAGAACCGCTTTTCCTTTATCACGTTGTTCTATTAGGCGAGAGTGAATAAATTCGATTGCCCCTACATCTAGCCCACGCGTTGGTAATGCCGCGATTAATAAATCTGGATCACGATCAATTTCACGACCAATAATCGCTTTTTGCTGATTACCACCAGAAAGTGCACGAGCTGGCGTCATTTCACCATTACCTGTACGCACATCATACTCTTTAATAACCTGTTGCGCTTTTTCAGATACCTTTTTGTAATCCATAACAAAGCCCTTTGCAATTGGAGGCTGGTAATAGGTTTGTAAGGCAATATTATGCCCAATTGGGAAATCTAACACTAAACCATGCTTATGACGGTCTTGAGGGATATGCCCAACACCCGCCTCTGTAATTTTTCGAGGCTTCATATTCGTTATATCTTTACCATTTAATTTCACAGAACCACTTTTGATTTTACGCAGACCTGTAATGGCTTCGATTAATTCGGACTGTCCATTGCCATCAATACCTGCAATACCAACGATTTCACCCTTACGAACCTTTAAGTTAAGCCCTTTTACTTTATCAATATTACGGTAGTCCGTAACGACAACATTTTCAATGGAAAGTACTTCTTTTGTAGGAGTAGCCTCTGTTTTCACTGTTTTAAATTCTACATGACGACCAACCATCATCTCTGCTAGTTGTTCTGGGTTTGTTTCTTTTGTAACAACAGTTCCGATGCCTTCACCCTTGCGGATAATCGTTACACGATCAGAAACTTCCATAATCTCTTTTAACTTATGGGTAATTAAAATAATAGATTTTCCCTCTGCAATTAAACGACGCATAATCTGTATTAATTCAGTAATTTCTTGAGGCGTTAGAGATGCAGTAGGTTCATCAAAGATTAAAATTTCTGCTCCTCGATATAAAGTTTTTAAGATTTCAACCCGCTGTTGCATCCCAACCGTTATATCCTCAATTTTCGCATAGGGATCAACATCTAGGCCATATTTTTCTGAAAGAGCCTGTACACTTTTAGCTGCATCCTTAATGTTAACAATCCCCATTTTAGTTGGTTCAGTACCTAAAATAATGTTCTCTGTTACTGTAAAGTTTTCTACTAACATAAAGTGCTGATGCACCATACCAATACCTAAATCATTGGCAACATTCGGGTTTGTAATTTTAACAGCCTTCCCACGAACTCGAATTTCGCCTCCCTCTGGTTGATACAAACCAAAAAGGACGTTCATTAAAGTCGACTTACCTGCACCGTTTTCGCCTAGCAATGCATGGATTTCGCCTTTTTTCAGTTGGAGGGTGATATTATTATTCGCCACGAAATCGCCGAATTCTTTACGGATCCCTAGCATCTCAATCACATGTTCCAATTTAGTCACTCCCTTAATAGGCACTTTTGTAAATAATTTCGCTATGGCGTATTCGTATCTGCCGCTTAGACTTTAGATACAGATAAGCAATACGTCCAGTTTTTGAAATGATATGAAGACTTGTATTAACTATAATACTAGCTATATATTACTGTCATTGTAATGTTAACCAATATTTCTATCTTCGCTCAGTGGGCAATAGGTTTGACAAATTAACAAAAAATTCGCTCATATTTTGTCCTGTCAATAGAGGTCAGTATTTTTCTGAATGAAGATCAAATTCGCCTTGGCGTAATTGTAGCTGCCGCTGCTGCTTTGCTTTCGCTACAGATAAACAATGCGTCCAGATTTTGAATTGTGCCAGCACAATTCATTCCTTGAAAATCCGTGACATCCGCTGAAGGCTTTATCTTCATTCAGTAGGTTGTTTGGACATCCACTGAAAAGGGACCAAAACCGCATTCATCTCACTACCTGTAGAGGTAGGAGTTTTCTGTATCTGCCGCTATGCTTTCGATACAAAAAACATTTGCTGAATGAAGATAAATTAATACAGGAAAGGTCATCGTTAGAAACCTTTCTTCTATTAATTTGTTTCCATCAATTCTCATAAACTCGCGATAATATTATTGAAATACTAGCTCTATCTTAAAATAATCAAATAGTATAAATAGTCGAAATATAACGATAGATTGAAAAATCATCATAAGGGTCTGCTAAAAGTCCCTTATGATGATCAAGAGATGAATTATTTTTCCACTTTTTCTGGAACGACGATTTCACCGCTAGCAATTTTTTCCTTATATTCGTCAATTACTGCTTGTACATCCTCTGGAATTGCGCCACGAGAATCCGCAAGTTTTACACCATCTTCAGCTAAACCGTAAGTAAGTGTTTGACCACCTGGGAATTTACCGTTTTTCGCTTTATTAGAAATATCTACTACTGCTGTATTAACACCTTTTAACATAGAAGTTAACGTTACATTTGTTTTATCGTCTACTTTACCTTCGTCGTATTGGTCAGCATCTACACCGATTACCCATACATTTGCATTAGGATCTTTCGCTTTACGCTCTTTTGCTTCAGAGAAAACACCGTTACCAGTTGCGCCTGCAGCATGGAAAATAATATCTACACCTGAAGAGTACATGCTGTTCGCTGTAATTTTACCAAGATCCGCTTTATCAAATGCAGCAGTATATTTATCTTGGATTTCAATATCAGGATTTATTGCCTTTGCCCCTGCTATGAATCCAGCTTCAAAACGGTTAATAACTGGAATGTCAACGCCGCCTACAAAGCCAATTTTACCTGTTTTAGTCATTTTCGCAGCAGCAACACCTGCTAGGAAAGCACCTTCTTGCTCTTTGAACATAACATTTACTACATTGTCCGCTTCTACTTCTGCATCAATTAATGCGAAATGATTATCTGGGTTATCTGCAGCAACTGCTTCCACAGCATCAGCCATCATAAAGCCAATACCGAAAACTAAGTCAAAATTACGACGAATTAAGTTGTTTAAGTTTGTTTCATAGTCAGCATCTGTTTTTGATTGTAGGTAATCAAAACCACCTTCACCTCTAGAAAGGCCGTGTTCTTTACCATATGCTTTAACGCCTTCCCATGCAGATTGGTTGAATGATTTATCATCCACACCACCTACGTCTGTAACCATTGCTACTGAGAATGCTTCTTCGCTGTTATTTTCGCCTGATGATGCATTTTCATTTTCTTTTGCTGGTTTTTCTTCCTTCGCGCCACATGCACCAAGAATAGCACTCGCCGCTAAAACTGAAGATAATACTAAGCCAAATTTACGTTTTTTCATTGTGTTAACCCCCCAAAGGTAATGTAATTAGCAGGAAAAAATATTTAGAAATGTTCTACACCCGTTTACGAACTACATGGAAGCTGAATTTATCAGCTCGGAAATAATTTTTTGAATAGAGCACTACTTGATCATGATCATCGTAATGCAATTGCTTTAATACTAAAAGAGCTGTTTCACGGCCACAATTTAAAATCGGTGACGCTTGCTCATGATACCCTACTGGATCTATATATGTTACAGCATAGGCCACATGAATTTTCCCAGATTGTTCAAGTGCAGTGAAGAGTGAAACCTCTTTTTTTTCTACAAAATCAGTTGGCAGAAAGCTAGCCGGTAATCTGTCTATACAATAAACTACAGGCTCCCCATCGGCTGTTCTGACACGTTCAATCGTGAGTATTTTATCTTCGTCATCGCATTGGAAGCGTTTTAAATCTTCCTCAGAAGGTATGTTTTCGGCCGCCTTTAAAAAGCGGGAACCGGGCTCCATACCAGCTGTCTCAATCATGGAAGAAATGCTCGATAAATGCTCGATGCCTGATGTAAACAACGGCTTAGGGTTGACAAACGTACCTACCCCATGTCGACGCACAATTACATTTTCCTCTTCCAACAGTCGAAGCGCCTCACGAAGTGTTGCTCGACTGACTCCTAGTGATTTAGATAATTCAAATTCTGAAGGCAATTTTTCATTTTCCTTGAAAACGCCTGTTTCAATGTCAGACTTTAAACGATCAATTACTTGAAGATAGAGATGACGATGATCTGCTTTAATAGTCACATATATCACCACCAATATCAGAGATCAGACATCTGATGTACAACATTCCTACTAATCGTTCATAAATATAACATTTTTGCAGACTGAAATCAATTACACCTTAGCGTAATTACTATCCGAATTTTGAATTGTATTTGTACATTCTAAACAACTTGCTAAATATTCAACAATAACCGCAATTATGTTGATTAATCGTATTGATGAACAAGTACTTGTCGGGGTTTACTTCCCTCTGAAGGGCCGACGATTCCTCGTTGTTCCATCTGATCGACAATGCGAGCGGCTCTCGAATAGCCAATTCTGAAGCGGCGCTGTAACATGGAAACTGATGCCGTCTGCATACTTACAACCAATTGCACAGCCTCATCAAATAATTCATCTGTTTCCTCAAGAATCGTATCCTCTTCTGTGGGAATCATTTCTTCCTGATACTGCGCTTTTTGCTGTTCTATAACAAAGTTTACAACTGACTCTACTTCCTGATCTGATAAAAAGGCACCTTGAACACGTTTTGGCTTTGAGGCACCAGCAGGTAAAAATAGCATATCCCCTCGACCTAATAATCGCTCAGCGCCACCCATATCTAATATCGTTCTGGAATCAATTGCGGAAGATACTGCAAAGGCAATACGGGAAGGAATATTTGCTTTTATGACACCTGTCAGTACATCTACACTTGGACGTTGAGTAGCAATAATTAAATGGATTCCAGCAGCACGTGCCATTTGCGCTAGACGAGTAATCGAATCCTCGACATCACTTGAGGCAACCATCATTAAATCCGCTAACTCATCCACAATCACAACAATATAAGGTAATTTTGGGTTTTTTTCATCAGTTTGTTCATTAACCTTTTGGACATGATTATTATAGCCTTCGATATTACGTGTACCCGTATGTGAAAACAAATCATAGCGACGTTCCATTTCTGCAACGACTTTTTTTAATGCTTGAGATGCTTTTCGTGCATCCGTAACAACCGGTGCTAAAAGGTGAGGAATCCCATTATAAACATTCAATTCCACCATCTTTGGATCAATCATCATCAATTTGACCTCATGTGGTTTTGTACGCATTAGTATGGATACAACAATGCCATTTATACACACACTCTTACCACTACCAGTTGAGCCGGCAACAAGTAGATGTGGCATTTTATTAAGCTCGGCAAGTACAGCTTGTCCTGTAATGTCACGACCAAATGCAACTTGCAATAAAGCTTCTGGCTTCGCTCCATCCTTTGACTCTAATACTTCTCGTAATGTGACAATGGCTACCTCACTGTTCGGTACTTCAATACCAATTGCGGATTTTCCAGGAATAGGTGCTTCCATCCGTATATCCTTTGCAGCAAGCGCTAATGCAAGATCATCCTGAAGGTTTACAATTTTACTTACTTTTACGCCAATGTCTGGCAATATCTCGTATTTAGTTACTGCTGGTCCTAAATGAACTTGGGTAACTTTTGCCTTTACACCAAAGCTTTGCAGCGTTTGTTCTAGTTTTTTTGCATTCGCCTGGATTACTGAATATTCACCACTTTGGTCATGTTGCGGTGGCAATTGTAATAAATTATAAGAGGGAAGTTGATAATCTGCATTTTCCACTGCATCAGCGCCTTGTATATGGACATCATCTACGATCTCTCCATGTTCAATACCCTCAATGTCATTACTCTCAAACACTTCTCGTTCATGAGAAACATTTTGAGTAAAGGCTGAGATAATAGGTTCATGGGTAATTTCCTCTTCTTCTTGTATTTCATTAGTATGATCAACAGCAGCGATTTCTTCCATTGTGTCTCTTGTTGATCGGCGATTTTTAGGTTTCTTTGGTTCATTCTTTTTCTTCTCTTTTTGTTTTTTTTGCCATTTACCAAAAAGAGCAGGCATTTTTTCTGCTAAATAAGGCACAAGTGCTTTTCCCGTAACTAAAATTAACCCTATAAAGAAAATCACCCATGCAACAACCTTAGCCCCTGAAGCCTCAAACAAAACATGTAGCATACTAAATAGAAGGGCACCAATCATTCCTCCGCCAAGTGCATTACTTCGCTGAACAACACCCTCTGTATTAATTAAAATACGCCAGGATTCTCGCAATACAGATTCTGATAATAAACCACCTGATTTTGATAATTGTTCAAAAAGAATTCCATGACTAAAAATTGTTAAACTCATAACAATTAGGAACATTCCTAAAATTAGACGGTCCTTCAAACTTACTTTTTTCCGACCAATCATTAGCAATAATGCAACAAATATAAGCATAAATGGCACAGCAAAATACAAATTTCCTAAAAGAAACATTGCTATCGTTGTTAGAAAACGTCCAATCATGCCATATTCAAAAATGATAATAACGGCAATTGCAATTAAGATGAGTCCTAAAATTTCAAACATCAGCGGATGCATCTCTTTTTTTTCGGTTGTTCCTTTTCCTTTAGTGACTTTTCTTCTTTTACTAGTCGCCATCTATTTCACCCTCTTTTACAATCCATTCTATATATGAAATGAATCCTAGCATGTAGAACTTAATTATTTCAAAAAAAAGGATTTTCCACCGTGTACACTCGGCTAGAAAATCCTTTTTCATTCATTTCTCACTCAAAGCTTGAACGATGAGTTTTTTAATATTCCATAATGATTGGGATAATCATTGGGCGGCGCTTTGTTTTCTGGAATAAATATGTGTTCAGTGTATCTCGAATTTCTTGTTTAATGTTTGTCCATTCAAATGTATCTTTACCAACATATTTTTCTATAACATTCTTTGCAATATCAGAAGCCTCCACCATTAGCTCCTCTGATTCCCGAACATAAACGAAACCGCGTGATAAAATTTCTGGTCCAGATGCAATTTTCTTTTGAGCACGGTTTAATGTGACAACTACAATGAAAATACCATCTTGTGATAATAATTTACGATCACGCAGAACAATGTTACCTACGTCGCCAACACCAATACCATCGATTAAAACATTACCAGCTTGTACACGCCCGCTCATACGCATTTTACCGTTCTTGTACTCAACGATATCCCCTTTATCAGCGATAAAAATTTGGGATTTTTGCATACCCAGCTGTTGAGCAAGTTTAGAATGCGCAATCAGCATACGGTACTCCCCTTGTACAGGAATAAAGTATTTCGGCTGCATCAAGTTAAGCATTAGCTTTAAATCTTCTTGGCTTCCGTGACCTGATACATGAACATTTTTACTAGATGTCAAAATTTCAGCACCTGCTTTTGAAATAGAGTTCATGGTATTAGCCATCTGTACTTCCATGCCAGGTGAGGGTGTAAAAGTAATTAAGACTGTATCATCCTGCTTAATTTTAATGTCTCGATGATGCTTACGTACAATTTTTTCAAGTGCATCGAGCGGCTCTCCTCGATTACCAGTGGCAATTATAATAATCTCATCATCTTGATATTTATGCATTTCTGAAATAGGAATAATTGTTTCTTCTTCAACTGTTAAATAACCTAGCTGTACACCTAAATCCACAGCCTTTTCTAATGGTTTCCCAACAATGACAACTTTACGGAATGATTTTTGAGCTTGCGTAAACACTTGCTGAATGCGAATAAAATTGGAAGCATACACAGCCACTAAAATACGACCTGGTGCTGAGTGGAATGTTTTTGATAATTGTTCCTCAATTACAATCTCAGATGTCGTATAACCTGGTCGCTCCGCTTCACATGACTCAGATAGCAAAATAAAAACGCCTTCTTCTCCTAAGTGTGCCATCTTAGCTAAATCAGGCTTAAATTTACCTGTTGCGGATTGATCGAATTTAAACTCACCTGTATGAACAATCGCTCCTTCAGATGTATGGAACACTACCCCTAACGAATCGGGAATACTATGTGTTGTATGGAAGAATGTTACATACGTTGAGTTAAAATTCATGCGACTGCGATTGGTAACCTCAAAGAATTTCACCTGATGTGGTGCAGGTAATTCCTTTAAATGTTCCTTGGCAAGTGCAATTGTTAGCTTCGATCCATACACAGGTGCTTTTACTTTTTGTAATACATAGGCAATCGAGCCAATCGCATCTTCATGGCCATGCGTTAAGAAAATGCCTTTCACACGTTCTTTATTTTCTTCTAAATACGTAATATCTGGAATTACAATATCAATGCCCAGCATTTCGTCTTCCGGGAACATTAAGCCGCTATCTACTACAAATAGCTCCTCATCAATTTCTACTACGTACATTGCTTTACCAATTTCGCCCACACCACCCAGTGGAATGATACGAATTAATTCATTTTTCTTTTTTGTCAATTTATTTCCTCCTAAAAGATATCCCGAACAGCAACCACTTAATTTTTATTATACGGTTTGCAAAGCTTTTGCACAAATTAAAAATACATGTTTCATGATGGAAACAAAAAATTTATTATAAATCCCTGTTGCTATTTGATGGGAGGAAAGGTAAAAGTCTAACATAGGTGAAGGTGTGAAATTTTGACTACAAGATGTAAAAACTATTTGATTTTAAAGTTGTCTGGGGACTATCTTCTAAAGCGGTTTTCTTTTCTACTTGCGGGATTTCTCCTACCTGAGCGGAATTGGATGCTACCTGAGCAGTTAGTGCTGTTGACTGAGCGATTTTCTCTCACCTGAGCGATATTGCTGTTGACTGAGCAGTTTTCTCCCTCACCTGAGCGGATAATACCTTTGTCTGAGCGATTAATGCCTTTGACTGAGCGACTTTCTTCCTCACCTGAGCGGATAGTGCTGTTGACTAACGACTCTCTCCCTCACCTGAGCGGAAGTGCTGTTGACTGAGCGACTTTCTCTCTTACCTGAGCGGTTAATGCCTTTACCTGAGCACTCCCAACTATGATGACAATTAAGAGGAGTAACACCTTTAAAAAGTAAAAAGACTTTAGACAAATTTAAATTTGTCTAAAGTCTTTGATGCTTAAGTAAAGCTATTTAATTCTCTAAAGCCTCTCGCTTTTTCTTGATACGTATCCCAAATTCGATCAAAATTAGCTTTTTCCTCATCTGTCATCTCCATCATTGGTAAACGAACATTAAGTGTATCAAAGCCTAATTTTGTCATTGCATATTTGACAGGTGAAGGATTTGGTTGAGCAAATAGTGCACGTACTAGTGGCAGTAATGCTCGATGAATTTTGGCTGCTAGCTTGTGATTTCCTTCTTCAAACGCCTTAATCATTAATTGCATATCATTACCAACAACATGAGCAGCAACTGAAATAATACCTGCGCCGCCGATTGCTAGTAGTGGCAGTGTTAAACCATCATCACCACTATATACTAAGAAATTGTCATCTGCGTCGACATTCTCAATAATATCGCCCATTTGATCTAAATTGCCGCTCGCCTCTTTTATCCAAGCGATATTTGGAATTTTACTTAATGCAACAGATGTTTCGTAAGCAACATTGACTCCAGTACGTCCAGGTACATTATAAAGCATAACAGGCAGACTTGTTTCTTTTGCAATGGTTTCAAAGTGTGCGAAAATACCTCGTTGGTTTGGCTTATTATAGTATGGTGCTACAAGCATAATACCGTCTGCACCATTTTCTTCAGCCTTATGTGTCATTGCAATGGAATAAGCTGTTTCGTTATCTCCTGTCCCTGCAATAACAGGTACACGCCCTGCCACTTTTTCAACGGTAAAACGGACAACTTCGATTTTTTCTTCTGTGGACATCGTTGGATTTTCAGAGGTTGTGCCACATGCAACAATACAATCTGTACCGTTGTTTATTAAGTGATTAATAATTCGTTCTAATTCTGGGTAATTTATCGTGCCATCCTCTTTGAACGGAGTAATCATAGCCGTTCCAATTCGACCTAAATTCATCCTTACACCCCTCTTATAGTAAGTTATCCTCAAGCATTGCTTCTGCAATTTGGATAGAGTTTAATGCAGCGCCTTTTAATAAATTATCGGAAACAATCCATAGGTGGAATCCTTTATTATTATCTAAATCTTGACGGATACGTCCTACAAAAGTAGCGTCTTCTCCTTCTGCATAAATTGGCATTGGGTAAGTTTGTGTTGTAATATCATCTTGTAAAACAATGCCAGGTGCATTGCGTAATACGTCAAAGATTTCTTGTACTGTTGTTTCTTTTTCTACTTCAATATAAACAGATTCAGAGTGTCCTGAAACGACTGGCACACGAACGCAAGTTGCAGCTACTTTTAGCTCTGGTGCATGCATAATCTTTTTCGTTTCATTAATCATTTTCATTTCTTCGTATGTAAATCCATTATCTGTGAATTTATCGATTTGTGGAATAACATTACGTGCAATTGGATAATGACGTTTATCACTACCAGAAGGTAAAATATTTGCTTCTACATTCTTACCTGCTTCCCAATTTGCGCTCTGTGTCTTTAATTCTTGAATAGCCGTAATACCTGCCCCTGAAACAGCTTGATACGTTGAAACAATCACTTTTGTTAGACCAAATGCATTGCGAATTGGCTCAAGTGCAGCAACCATTTGAATTGTAGAGCAGTTTGGATTAGCAATAATTCCTTTGTGCTTCGCTAAATCTTCTCTGTTTACTTCAGGTACAACTAATGGTACCTCTGGATCCATGCGGAAATGGCTCGTATTATCAATAACAACAGCACCACGTTTTGCAGCTTCCGGTGCTAATACAGCTGATACTGATCCACCAGCGGAGAATAAAGCGACATTGACGCCTTCAAAAGCTTCAGGTGTCGCTTCTTCTATTGTATATGTCTTCCCATTAAATTCGATTGGTTTTCCTGCTGAACGTGCAGAAGCTAAGAACTTTATAGCGCCAATCGGAAAATTTCGTTTAATTAGTTGCTCCATCATTTTTGTTCCTACTGCCCCTGTTGCCCCAACAACTGCAACTGTTAACTGCTTTGTCATCTATCATCTCTCCTTGAATACAAGTTCCATAATGTGTGCTATTGTATCACAAAAATACTGAAAATTGTGTGTAATTCCTGATTTATTTGAAATATTGTATCAACAGTGGTTGTAATTGCTTTTTTTGCGTAATTGCTTCATGGACAGTCGCAACCATTTGATCGAAATCAGCAATGAGTGAATTAGGTTTTGAATGTGGAGAATCCTGACCAAATGGAATAAAATAAATATTTTTAGCATTTAGCAGCTTCATAATATTGATACCATTTAAACCAAGTGCATCATTTGTTGAAATGCCTAAAATCACAGGTGAGCCGTTACGCAATGTTGCCTTCGCAGCCATTAGTACTGGACTATCTGTTGCAGCATTAGCAAATTTACTAATACTATTGCCAGTCATTGGTGCAATGACCATGGCATCTAAAGGATTAGATGGTCCAAAAGGTTCTGCCTCTTTAATAGAAGAAATAACTTTTTCGCCTGTCAATGCCTCAATTTTTGCAATCCATTCCTCACCAGTACCAAAACGTGTAGCTGCATGTAATACAGAATGAGTAATAATAGGGATAACAGTTGCTCCTACATCGATGAAATTCTGAATTTTAGGTATCACATCCTCATACGTACAGTGTGAGGCTGTAATACCTAAACCAATTCGTTTCCCCGTTAGCAATTTTCTTCCTCCTCTATTGCCTTGCACAATATTTCGGCAGCATCATGTGCAAAGTATTTCCCAGGTAATGATGGCAATAGTACATATGTTTGTAGTTGATCAGCATCTATATCTAAACAGCCTGGCTCCGAGGCTAAATCATATAAAACTGCTGGGACATGCTCTATAAATGACTCTGTAATCCACTTAGCTGGAATCGTATTGATAAAAATACTATCGTTAATGGACCATTTGCGATCATCTAAATTGGTTGCTTTGTAACCATATGCTTTTGCTTCACTCACTTGTACAACTGAACGCGCTACAATATGGACATTAGCACCCATTTTGACAAGTAAAGAAGCGAGCATTTTGGCGATGCGTCCAAATCCTGCGATTGTAAAGTTTTGTCCGTAAATACATTTCTGCTCGAGTCCATAAAACGTGGCAATAAATCCCTCTGCTGTCAATCTTGCATTTTGCCAAATAAAAGACTCTTGCTGTAAATAGCAATTTGTTTCATTTCTCTCTAGCAATTGCTTCCAATGCATAGTTAAACGCCCTGTATAAAACTTCACCTGAGAAATTCCATATAATTGTTCCACTTCAATCTTTAATGGAAGTATAGGAAGAATAATTTTATTTGGCTGGAATTCTAAAACTAGTTTATTTAATTCTTCATTCCATACAGATGTTCTTTTATAAAATACTGTTCTCGATGGGCTTCTTAACATTGTCGCTAATTCCTTTAATCGTGAGTCTTCACCGATAACAAGCCACTTTTCGTTTTCCAAAAGCTCACCTCACTGTAAAAATTCTGATTGTACCGTCGTTGTTTTGTTAAATAAAATTCGATCTTCTCCAATTAATATAATTTCATGCCAAGGTATCATTTCACTAACTTTTACTTTCTTTTTTTGGAATGGTAATTTATCTTTGACAATCTCAAAACCATGTATCTTTCCTGTTTGCACATCTAATAGACATTCCGTATGTGCTAATATGCCAAAGTGTACGCCACCCTCAACTTGAATTAACTCCTTATCCACCATCTCCGATAGTAGCATCCCTCATCTCCCTCCTTGAACCGTTACCCCAATATATGCCGAGTTTTTGCAAATCGTGCCCCTACCTTAAGTAGGAATATGTTGCATTTCACCAAGATGCTGTATATACTGTATATATACAGTTTGAGCGAGGTGAGAAATTTGTGCATATTCATTTAAGCAATGCCAGTGATAAACCCATCTATGAGCAAATTACCATACAGCTAAAGGAAGCAATTTTAGCAAATAAATTACAGGCTGGTGATGCACTCCCCTCTATCCGTGCACTTGCAAAGGATTTAAAGATAAGTGTGATGACAACCAAACGTGCTTATGCTGATTTAGAGCGAGATGGCTTTATCGAAACCGTCGCTGGAAAAGGTAGCTTTGTCACAGAACGAAATCAAGATTTTCTACGCGAAGAATTATTGCGTCAGGTTGAGGAGCATATGCAAAAAGCGGTCAAAACTGCTAAAACGGCTGGACTAACTAATGAGGAGCTACAGGAATTATTAACAATGATTTTAGAGGAGGGCAACTAAATGAATGCGATTGAAATTCATGATTTACATAAAAGCTTTGAAGGGTTTTCCCTTAAAGATGTAAGCTTTTCTGTACCCCAAGGCACAGTGATGGGATTTGTCGGAGAAAACGGTGCCGGAAAATCATCAACGATAAAATGCATGCTCAATTTATTAAAAAAGGAATATGGCGAAATTTTACTTTTTGGCAAAGATATTGTCGAACATGAATTATCGATAAAAAACGACATCGGTGTAGTTTTTGACGATTTACACATACCTGAAACGCTTAATGCGACGCAGCTCGACAAATTTATGAAAAAAGTATTTAAAACGTGGGATTCAAGCTATTATTTTGAGCGATTGAGACAATTTAAAGTTCCTGAGAAGAAGAGGATAAAAGAATTATCGCGAGGTATGAGGATGAAGCTGTCTATTGCATTGGCACTGGCACATCATCCAAAGCTGCTAATTTTAGATGAACCAACAAGTGGGCTAGATCCGATTATTCGTGATGAAATTCTCGATTTATTTTTAGCATTTATGCAGGATGAAACACACAGCATTTTATTTTCTTCCCATATAACAAGTGATTTAGAAAAGATTGCAGACTATATTACTTTTATCCATAATGGTGAGGTTTTATTTAGTGAGGGCAAGGATGTATTACTCTATGAGTATGGAATATTTAAAGGTAGTGAAGAGGAGATAAGTGCCATACCCGAGCATGCCATTTTAAGAAAACGGAATGGAGCTTTTGGTGTAGAAGCATTAGTACAAAAAAGTGAAATAAACGAAGTGTTTTCTCTTGAAAAGCCTTCTATTGAAGACATTATGCTATTTTATGTGAAAGGTAGTGTATGAGCATGGTAGGTCTTATATTAAAAGATTTAATGACGATTCAGCGTCAAATAAAAACACAAGCCTTTTTGTTGATTTTCTTCATATTTATGTCATTCATTGTACAACAAGGTTCAATGCTCTTTTCACTTGTTATAATTTTGGTGACTTTTCAGGCGATAACTGCTATTACCTATGATGAACAAAGTGGCTGGGATAAATATGCTAATACTTTACCTATTTCAAAAGGGGACATCGTACTTAGTAAATATATACTTAGTATCCTTCTTATGATTATGGGGCTTATTTTTGCACTACCGATTGTATGGATTATTCTTCGTTTTACGCCGAATAACTTGGCACCAGAAGAATTTTTTCTAACATTTAATCTAATAGTGACATTAGCCATTTGTATACTAGCGATATTGTTACCCATCTACATTAAATTTGGTTCCATTAAAGGAAAAATGGTTCTTATTGCGATCTGCTTCATCCCAGGTTTTTTATTTGGCCTCATTAACAAGCAATCATCCGATATGTTTTTTGTTTTAACAAACATTAAACAATTTATGTTTTTGGCACCTATTGCTGGACTTCTAATCCTATGGCTATCCTCTTTAATCTCAACAGCCATTTATAAACAAAAAGAATTTTAAAGGAGGGAGTTCATGCAGGCTCTACTTTTACAAAGAATAATGGTACAGAAGTGGTCAATTTTTTTTGTAGTTATCATATGTGCTATTATCAATTTCTTTAAAATACCTTATTTAGATAATCCCTCAATAGGCATTTTTGCGGTTGTTTTTTCCGCTTCCATTGTTGGGGGATTATATGATAGTGATTATAAAATTAACTGGGAATTGTTTGTTAATAGTCTCCCGTTAACTAAAAAAACACAGCTTCAGGCTGATTATCTATATTGCTATGGAATCGTAATATTGCTGTTTTTCCTAATGGCACCAGCTTATTTTTCACAATCCGCTGCGAACGAAAATTTCTCAGAGCATTTCGCCATGTATTTTGCTTATATTAGCAGTGCCTCTCTGCTCATCTGTACACAGTTTTATATCCATCATCTAGAAGAGACGAAGGGGATGCGTAATTTTAGGATGATCATTGCTATTCTTATTATTTTTATCATCAATTTTCCAATTCATTACTATCTATCACTAGTAGCGGCCAATTTATTGATCATTTTAATCCCCACAATTATCTGTCTTATCATTAGCATTTTTATTTTCCATAAAAGCTTGACATTGTATTTAGCAAAAGAGGTTTATTAAAAGAGATAGAAATAGGCAACCAAAAATGGGTGGGCACTGACAATTTCATTTTTTATAGTAGAAACCTGTCTTTTGTTAAAGTTAAAAAAACTAAAAAAAGTCGATTTGCATCACATTTTTTGTGGCAAACCGACTTTTTTAGTGCCTCAAAAACCTTAGTTATATGGGCTAAACTTTAATTTCGGAATATTTATGCCTTAGGGCCAATTATGGCGATGGCTGGCTCCGCTTTTAATATTTTCGCAATTAGGCGTTCCACTGACGCCATTGAAACTGCATCAATAGCTGTTAGTACCTCGTCCACAGAGCGATGCTTTCCATGTACCAGTTCACTTGTACCATTACGATTCATCCGAGCACCAGTCCCCTCTAATCCAAGCACAAAACTGCCCTTAAGCTGCTCCTTCGCATTATCAAGCTCCTCCTCTGTTACGCCGCCAGCCACAATATCTAGTAATGTTGCATCAACTGTGTGCTGGAGCTGTGATAATTGTTGACGACTTGTACTACTGTAAATCGTAAATGCTCCGACGTCAGCATAGCAGGATTGGTAGGAAAAAATCGTATAAGCCAAGCCTCGTTCCTCACGAACTTCCTGGAATAAGCGAGAGCTCATATTACCCCCAATAATATTATTAAGAGCTATAAAACTATACATATCTGGATCTTTTACACCAATTGCTGGATAAGAGATTGCTACATGTGCTTGCTCTGTATCACGTATTTTTGTTATCTCTCCTGGATGAAATTGTGGGTTTGTTAATTCTGGTGCAACCTCAAGAGGAGATGCTTGGTATTGTCCAAATAAATCAATTATTGTTTGTAGGAGTTTTTCGGAAATATTGCCTGCTAATGAAATAACTACTGATTTCGGGCCATAGTGTTTAGCCATATAAGCGCGAATCATATCTGCTGTAAATGTTTTTAATGTAGCAGCAGTGCCTAGTATTGGACGACCAAGCGCATCATTTGGATACATTACTTCCCATAACTTTTCATGTACATCGTCATCTGGTGCATCTTCACTCATTAAGATTTCCTCTAATACTACTTGTCGTTCCTTCTCTAACTCCTCTTCTGCAAATGTAGAGTTAAAGAACATATCAGCAAGTATTGTGACTGCAAGCTCTGCATGATGGTCTAAAACTTTAGCATAATAGCATGTATTTTCCTTAGAGGTAAAAGCATTTAATTCTCCACCAATACGATCAAATTCCTCGGCAATTTGACGAGCAGTGCGCGTTGCTGTTCCTTTAAACAGCATGTGCTCAATAAAATGAGTAATCCCATTCTCTTCAGGTAATTCATAGCGAGAACCTGCATTCACAAAAATGCCTAAAGCTACCGATCTTACATGATCAATTTGCTCAGACACAATACGCACACCATTGTCACATGTATGTACTTGTACCATAAAATTCCCTCCATCTTGATTTAAAAAAGGCTGCGCAACATACGCAGCCTTTGCTATTCCCTATTATTTACCTTGCTCAGCGCGCTCTTTTTCCTCTTGAATAACCACTTTACGAGATAAATTCACACGTCCTTGCTTGTCGATTTCAATCACTTTTACAAGTAATTGATCACCAAGTTTTAAAACATCTTCTACCTGCTTTGTACGTTCCTCTTGGATTTCAGAGATATGAAGTAAACCATCCTTACCTGGGAAGATTTCACAGAATGCACCGAATTTTTCAATACGCTTCACTGTCGCTAAGTAGTACTCCCCTACTTTTGCTTCACGTACGATATCTTCAATAATTTGTTTTGCACGTGCATTCATTTCTTCATCTGCAGAAGAGATGTAAATTGTACCGTCTTGCTCTGTATCAATTTTTACCCCAGTTTCTTCAATAATTTTGTTAATTTGTTTACCGCCTGGTCCAATGACATCACGGATTTTATCAGGGTTAATTTTCACAATGACAATTTTCGGTGCAAATTCAGATAATTTTTCACGTGGTTCTGCAAGTGTCGCAAGCATTGATTCTAAAATATGCATGCGCCCAATTTTAGCTTGTGTTAATGCTTCTTCTAAAATATTGCGGGATAATCCATCGATTTTAATGTCCATTTGTAGGGCTGTTACACCTTTAGCTGTACCTGCAACTTTAAAGTCCATATCTCCAAGGTGATCTTCCATTCCTTGAATATCTGTTAAGATGGAGTAATACTCACCTTTTTTAATAAGACCCATTGCAATACCTGCTACAGGTGCTTTTAATGGAACACCCGCATCCATCATTGCTAACGTGGAGGCACAGATGGAAGCCTGAGAAGTAGAACCATTCGATTCAAGCACTTCCGATACACAACGAATCGTATATGGGAATACAGATTCATCTGGAATAACTGCTTCAAGTGCACGTTCTCCTAGCGCTCCATGTCCAATTTCACGACGACCTGGTCCACGAATCGGTCCTGTTTCCCCAACTGAGAATTGAGGGAAGTTATAATGATGCATAAAGCGTTTAGATTCTTCCACACCTAATCCATCAATAATTTGCACATCTCCAAGTGCTCCTAGAGTACAAATTGACAATGCTTGTGTTTGTCCACGTGTAAATAGTGCTGAACCATGCGTACGCTGTAATAATCCCGTTTCTGATGAAAGTGGACGGATCTCATCAAGTTTACGACCATCTGGACGAATTTTATCTTCTGTAATTTGACGGCGTACTTCATCCTTTACCATCTTATCTAGAATTGTATAAACCTGCTTCATTGTTTCATCATCAGCTTCTTGCTCTTCGTAAGAAGCAATAACACGATCTTTTACTGCTTGAATCGCTTCATCACGAGCATGTTTTTCTGCTGTTTGAATGGCATCATGCATGTCAGACTCACAAGCTGCCTTTATATCTGCTTGAATCGCTTCATTAATTTCAAATAATGTTACTGGTAATTTTTCCTTTCCAACCTCAGCAGCAATTTGCTCTTGGAAAGCAATAATTTTTTTAATTTCTTCATGACCAAACATAATGGCCTCTAACATTACCTCTTCTGGAACTTCAAGTGCACCTGCTTCAACCATGTTGATAGCATCTTTGTTCCCAGCTACAGATAAATGAATAGTTGAATGATTAGATTGTTCCACTGTTGGGTTCACGATGAATTCACCATCAATATAGCCAACCTGTACACCTGCTATTGGTCCATCGAATGGGATATCGGAAATAGCTAGTGCCAATGAGGAACCAACCATAGCTGCCATTTCAGACGTACAATTCGGATCATTGGACATAACCATTGAAATGACTTGGACTTCATTACGGAACCCATCTGGGAACATCGGACGAATAGGACGGTCGATTAGACGGCTTGCAAGAATCGCTTTTTCAGATGGACGACCTTCACGTTTAATAAAGCCGCCAGGAATTTTACCTGCAGCATATAGGCGTTCTTCATAGTTTACTGTTAATGGGAAGAAATCAAGTGGTTTTGGTGATTTTGACATTGTTGCTGTTGAAAGTACTGAAGTATCGCCATAGCGTACTAATACAGCTCCATTTGCTTGTTTTGCTAACTGTCCAACTTCAATTACAAGTGGACGGCCAGCCCATTCGTAGGAATAGACTTTCTTCTCGTTCATTCAATGAACCCCTCTCTATTATAAAACACTTACTTCGTCTGTATGTACTAATAGTAAGTGTACCAAAAATGCTTGTTCTATGCTAAAAAATATTTCATGAAATAATCATACATTTAAAATCAATTATTGCCAATTTATTTAAGATTTATTTTTATATTTTATTGAAAAAGCACTTTTATACTTCTGTTATATGAATTTGACTTAAAATAATCCTTCCTGATAGGAAATAATGGATACATCATTATTTTCAAATGCAGGTTTACACAATAGGTTATCATACCACATCTTTCTAGTATAATGAAAGTTAGGCGCATAGTAAAGTTTAAGCATAGATAGCCAAAGAAGAATAAAAAAGATTGGCATGATGAAGCTGTCCAACCCAATAAGATCATGACATTGTAAAAATGCAACATATGAATTGACCCTGAGCCCTAGTAAAATTCTTTCCAGGGAATAAGGACTTTTATGACTAACTCATTATGTTGTGTTGATAACCTCTCAATTTAGTTGCGAAATATTTCCTTTTTCAAGTGTACTATTTTTGTATATCGTTAATCGTTGACAAGAATTTTAATTACTAACCTGACTAAAAAACAAAAAAGACCATAGACAAACAAAGTTGTCTATAGTCTAAAACAGGAGCAATCCTGCTTTTAAATTAGCGACGTAAGCCTAAACGGTTGATTAGTTCACGGTAACGTTGTACGTCAGTTTCACGAAGATATTTTAATAAGTGACGACGACGACCTACCATTTTTAGAAGACCACGCTCAGAGTGGAAATCTTTTTTGTGAGTACGTAAGTGTGTGTTTAGAGCATTAATTTCCTCTGTTAACACTGCAACTTGTACTTCTGGTGAACCAGTGTCACTTTCGTGAGTGCGGTACTCAGCGATAATTTCGTTTTTACGTTCTTTTGAAATAGCCATTTGTATGGACCTCCTAAAATATAATAAATCCCCATTAGCACAGTACACGTTGGAGTTTCGATATACCGAGCTAAGGTTAAGCATTTATGCACTTATGAATGTTACCATAAATCAAAAGGTCAAGCAAGTGATAACGTAATTCTATTCAAATACCGAAGCAGAAAAGCACAGCACATTGACCATGTTTAACCGTTATTGTTGGAAAGCATTAAAATAGTCGATCGCTTCCTGTTTATCCTTTTCAATTTGTGCCTTTAATGCTTCAATACCATCAAATTTACGTTCACTTCGAATACGTTTATACCAAGCAACATGTACTTCTTCGCCATAGATGCTCTTTTCGAAGTTTAGTATATGGACCTCAATAGATAATTGCTTATCATTTGGGTCTTTAAATGTTGGTTTGTAGCCTACATTACATACGCCATCATACCAATTATTTTGTACAAATAAACGGACAGCATAGACACCGCTTGCTGGAATATAAGTCCCCTCTAGTGCTTGAACATTTGCAGTAGGGAAGCCTATAGTACGTCCTCGTTTATCACCATGTATAACAATACCTGCGATTTCAAAGGGTCGACCTAGCAGCATTCTTGCAGCTTCCATGTCTCCCTCCTGTAAAAGTTTACGAATTCGTGTAGAGCTAATTTTTTCAATATCATCCGTTTTCTTTTCAACAATCGTCACACCATAATCGCCATTACTCAAAGCTTGCATCTCCTCCATTGTGCCCTTTCCAAATGCACCAAAGGAGAAATCAAAGCCAGCTGTAACATGTTGGATATTTAATCCACGGATAAACGTATCAATAAAGGCTGCTGGAGAAAGCTTGGCAAAATCCGAAGTAAAATGTACGACAAATACCGTATCCACACCTTGTTCTTGAAACAGTTGCAATTTTTGCTGTAGCAATGTAATATAAAAAACCTTTTCGTTACGTCCACCAAGGACTATAGAAGGATGTGGATCAAAAGTCATCACTGCAGTCGAAATTTGACGCTTGTCTCCCTCTTCCTTCGCTGCCTTTATAACTGCCTGATGCCCTCTATGTACACCATCAAAAAAGCCAATTGCTAATGAATAAGGCTGCATGCTTTCTCGTTGCTGTAGTTGATGCGGGTATTTTAAATGAATGACCTCCATACAAAAATCCTCCTACTCTATCGTCGGAAACATTTTATGTGGTTTCATCAACCCTTCCTTCGTTGGATGTGGTTGATAAACCGCCATTGCTTTCCCATTGATTCCAAAAACAATTTTATCATGTATCTTTAATAATGTATCTGCCGGAAGCACTTGTCCATTGAAAATTTCTTTTTCATTAGCAGCAGTAATTTCAATATATGGAAAGTCTGTTAATGCATACTCAACTGGTAAAATACATCTATCAATTTGTTCAGCTTCCATCAGCTCAGCAACCTGTCCCAATGTAAAGCAATTTTCTTGTGTAAATGTGCCTGAGGCTGTGCGTACAAGCTCTTGCATATGTGCAGGATAACCAAGTCCTTCCCCTATTTGTACGGCTAATGTGCGGATATATGTGCCCTTACTACAAGCTATGCGAACTGGAAACGTAATTTCTTGTCCTTCATATAGTTCGATCTCATCTAAAAGCTCTAAAGCATAAATTGTAACCTGACGTGTCGGTCTTTCAACGGTTTCCCCTTTACGTGCATATTCATAAAGGCGTTTACCATTGACTTTGACCGCAGAAAACATAGGTGGTGTTTGTTCAATCACTCCTGTTAAAGAAGCTAGCACCTCTAATAATTGGCCTCGAGTGAATTGCTTGATGTTGGTATCCTGTTCAACTGTTTCACCTTCTGCATCCTCAGTTGTCGTTGTTCGACCAATAGAAATGATAGCTTCATAGGTTTTTCCTGCATCTGTTAAATACTCTGCAATCCTTGTCGCCTGTCCAATACAAATTGGTAGAACACCCTCTACACCTGGATCAAGTGTACCTGTATGTCCTACTTTTTTTGTGCGTAAAATTTTTCGTAATTTAAAAACACAATCATGGCTTGTCATGCCACGTTCCTTCCAAAGTGGTAAAATACCGTTCATATAGCTCCTCCCAAAACTTCTTTGTTGTAAAATTGCCAAATCAACAATTTTTCCTACAATAAAAAGCCTGCCTGCATGAATATGCATGTGGCAGACTCTTTATCTTTTACTTATTCTTTGTGTAAACCTCGTAGCAATGTATCAATACGGTTTCCATATTCAATCGATGAATCAAATTCAAAGATTAATTCTGGTGTACGGCGTAATCGGATACGTGAACCGATTTCTGAACGAATAAAACCAGAGGCCTTTACTAAAGCTTTTAGTGTTTCTTCTCGTTCACGTTCATTGCCTAAAGTTGTAATATAAATAGTCGCTTGCTGTAAATCACCTGTTACCTCAACACCCGTAACAGTAACAAACCCAACACGCGGATCTTTTATTTTACGGCCAAGAATATCACCGAGTTCTTTTTTCATTTGCTCAGCAACACGGTTTGAGCGTAGAGACATAATTTGTCACCTCTATTTCGATTCCAGATAGTGTGCTTACTCTTTTAGATGTATTGGAATGATCTCAACATATAAATGACACAGCTATCTTTTGTTACTTATAAATAATCTCGCCACACATTGAGCTGTTCCCATGACGGATTTGACTGTAAGAAATGAAGCGCATGATTAATTTCTCGCTCGGCCGCTTCTTTTGAAGAAGAAACAGCAACAAGTGCTAATTTTGTGCGCTGCCATACATTTTGATGGTCAATTTCCGCAATGGATACATTAAACTTTTGCTTTGTGCGGGTAATCATACGCTGTAGGACAGCACGTTTTTCCTTTAACGAATGGGCAGTTTGAATGATGAATTCAACCTCTGCGTAGACAATCATTAGACGCGTTTAACTTCTTCCATAATATAGGCTTCAATAATGTCGCCTTCTTTAATATCGTTGAAGTTTGTAATTGTAATACCACATTCGTATCCCTTTGCAACTTCTTTCACTTCATCTTTGAAGCGTTTAAGTGTATCTAATTCACCTTCAAAAATTACTACATTGTCGCGGATTACACGTACGCCAGAATCACGCGTTACTTTACCTTCTGTTACATATGAACCAGCAATTGTACCAACTTTTGATACTTTAATTGTTTGTCGAACTTCTGCTTGACCAATAATTTTTTCTTCGAATTCTGGATCAAGCATACCTTTCATCGCTTGTTCAATTTCTTCGATTACTTTATAGATAATACGGTGTAAGCGAATATCTACGCCTTCTTGTTCAGCGGCACGTTTTGCATTAACGTCTGGACGAACATTAAAACCAATTACAATGGCATTTGATGCAGCAGCAAGAGAAATATCAGACTCTGTAATTGCCCCTGCGCCAGTGTGAATAATTTTTACGTTAACGCCTTCCACATCAATTTTCATTAAAGATGCAGCCATAGCTTCAACAGTACCTTGAACGTCAGCCTTCACGATAAGGTTAAGCTCTTTCATTTCACCTTGGCTCATTTGTTCAAATAGATTATCCAGTGTTACGCGCTGTTTTTCAGAGCGTTGTGCTTGTATGGCAGACATTGCACGTGTTTCACCTACTTGACGTGCTGTTTTTTCATCTTCAAAAACAACGAAGCGGTCTCCAGCTTGCGGCACATCATTTAAGCCCGTAATTTCTACTGGCGTTGATGGTCCAGCCTCTTTCACACGACGCCCCTTGTCATTTACCATCGCACGTACTCGCCCATAAGTATGACCAACAACAATTGGGTCTCCTACTTTTAGTGTGCCATCTTGTACTAATAGTGTTGCAACAGAACCACGACCTTTATCAAGCTGTGCTTCAATAACAGTACCTATAGCTAAGCGGTTAGGATTTGCTTTTAATTCTCCAACTTCTGCAACAAGTAAAATCATCTCAAGCAATGTATCGATGCCTTCACCTTTTAATGCGGAAATTGGTACAAAAATTGTATCTCCGCCCCATGCCTCTGGAACAAGACCATGCTCTGTTAATTCTTGCATTACACGATCAGGATTCGCTGAAGGTTTATCCATTTTGTTGACAGCAACAATAATTGGTACTTCTGCAGCTTTTGCGTGGTTAATAGCTTCTACTGTTTGTGGCATGACACCATCATCTGCAGCTACCACTAAAATTGTTAAGTCTGTTACTTTTGCCCCACGTGCACGCATTGTTGTAAAAGCAGCGTGACCTGGTGTATCCAGGAACGTAATTTTTTTGTCGCCTTCAGTTACTTGGTAGGCACCAATATGCTGTGTAATACCACCAGCTTCTCCTGCTGTAACTTTTGTATGGCGAATTGAGTCTAATAATGTCGTTTTACCATGGTCAACGTGACCCATAATTGTTACAACTGGAGGACGTTCCGATAATTCCTCCTCGTTTACTTCTTCTGTTTGTTCGAAGTGTGTTTCTAAATCCGTAATATCCACACGGATTTCTTCTTCAACTTCTACACCGTAGTCTGCGCAAATTAATTCAATTGCATCCTTATCTAATTCTTGGTTAATTGTTGCCATTACACCAAGCATAAATAACTTTTTAATGATTTCTGATGGTTCACGATGTAGTTTTTTGGCTAATTCCGCAACAGATAGTGATTCAACAAACGTAATTTTTTCTGGTAATTCCTTTTGTTTTACTGGTATTGATGGTTGATGTGTTTTTGGATGGCGACGTTTGCCTCCATGAATTCCTGGTTTTGGACGTTGGTTAAAACCACCGCCACCTCTACGATTATTATTATTATTGTTATTATTATTATTTTGTGTCATATTTCGATTTTGATTACCTTTTGTATTCTTAGATTTTTCGTTAGACGAATTTGAGTTTTGATGCGTTTGTTGCTGATTGTTTGCTCTAGGCTTAGAAGTAGCAGATTGCTGCTTTTGTCCTTCTTGCCTTTTCATCGATTGCTGTGGTTTTTGTTGTCCATTAGGTTGTGTTCTTTGTGATACGTTTTGAGTAGGTTGTTTCACTTCTTTTTTTCCTGATGTACTAAATGTTTGGTTTAACTTTGACACAATGTCTTTTTCTAACATAGACATATGATTTGTTACACTCACATTTAATTTACTTAGTGCTTCAATAACCTCTTTACTCGTTTTATTCACTTGTTTTGCATATTCATGAACTCTGATTTTGGTCATCTGCTCACCCCCGATTATTTTTCGTTGAGTAGACTAGACAATTTACTTGCAAAACCTTTATCGGTAATAGCTAAAGCCACTCGGGCCTCCTTACCTGTAGCATGTCCTAGATCATAACGATCACCAATTACATGATACTCAACGTTGTAGTACGTGCATTTATCTTGAATTTTCTTGCTAGAGTTTTTAGAAGCATCGTTTGCAAGCAGTACAAGCTTAGCATTACCATTGCGGACTTCCTTTACTACTAACTCTTCTCCTGAAATGACTTTACGGGCTCTTGCCGCGATTCCAAGCAAATTAAACACTGCTTGCTGGATCATATAATAGACTCCCTACGAATCAACAATAGTAGTTCATCGTATATTTCTTCAGGTATTTTTACATCAAGCTGGTGCCCTAAAACATTTTTCTTACGAGCGATTTCAACTGCCTCCTCTGATTTAGAGACATAAGCACCTCGTCCGGATTTCTTTCCAGAAATATCCACGCTTACCTCACCCTCTTTTGAACGAACAACACGAATCATTTCTTTTTTTGGTAGCATTTCTCCGGTAGCTACACATTTGCGAAGAGGTATTTTTTTATTAACAGCCATAAGAATCACCTTTCCTCTCTGAAGCTTGTCGTAAGAGGTGGACTAGCCACGCATTACCTCAGTCATGTCCTGATTAAGAAACCATAACTTTTTACAAGGTAGACAATGCCATTATTCAGTCGACGCCCTCAACGTCCACTGAATAATGGCAGCAGACTAGTCACACGGCCTTTCTTACTTATTCTTCGTCGTCTTGATATAAGTCAACTGCTACATCCTCAAAATCACTTTCTTCATCTTCAGCAGGAATGAAAGTGCTTGTAGCAGATGGATAAATACCTAGCTCACGGGCATCTGTTTCACTTTTAATATCAATTTTCCAACCAGTTAGCTTTGCAGCTAAACGTGCATTTTGACCGCGCTTACCAATTGCCAGAGATAATTGATAGTCAGGTACGACAACCGTTGTAGATTTTTCTTCTTCGTTTACTTGCACATCTAAAACCTTTGAAGGGCTAAGAGCATTTGCCACGAAAACAACTGGATCTTCTGACCATTCAACAATATCGATTTTCTCTCCGTTTAATTCATTGACAATCGTCTGAACACGAGCACCTTTTGCTCCTACACATGAGCCGACTGGATCTACTTCTTCATTATGTGCATATACAGAAATTTTTGAACGATCTCCCGCTTCTCGAGCAATTGATTTAATTTCTACAATACCTTCATAAATTTCAGGTACTTCCATCTCAAATAATCGACGTAGTAACCCTGGATGTGTGCGTGACACAATGACTTGCGGTCCACGAGTTGTTCGCTCAACCTTTGTAATATAGACTTTAATACGATCATGCGGATGATATTTTTCACCTTGTATTTGTTCATTGACTGGTAGAGCAGCTTCTACTTTACCTAAGCCTACATAAATATTACGAGCATCAAGTCGCTCAACAACACCAGTGACAATATCGTCTTCACGGTCTACGTATTGTTCGTAAATTAAGCCTCGTTCAGCCTCGCGTACACGTTGTGTCACGACTTGTTTTGCTGTTTGAGCAGCAATACGACCAAAGTTGCGAGGTGTCACTTCTTGTTCAACCACATCTTCTAATTGATAAGCAGGGTTGATAGCCTTGGCATCCTCTAAAGATATTTGTAAGCGGTCATCCTCAACCTCTTCTACAACATCTTTACGTGAAAAGACACGAATAGAGCCCTTATCTAAATTTAAGTCCACACGAACATTCTGTGCTTGATTAAAGTTGCGTTTGTAAGCTGTAACTAATGCCGCTTCAATTGCCTCAATTAACACATCTCTTGAAATTCCCTTTTGTTCTTCTAGCGCAGTTAGCGCATCTAACAAATCACTACTCATTTTGTTTTCACTCCTAAATATGCATTATGCTGAAAAATCGATGGCTAATCGTGCCAATGCGATTTTTTCTTGTTCAATGGTTACTGTTATTTTGCGCGTTTTAATACGTACTTCCATCACTAATGTATGTTCATTGTATGACGTTAAGTAGCCTTGGAATTCCTTCATGTCCTTAATGGGCTCATAGGTCTTTACGTAAATAAATTTACCAATCGCTTTTTCAAAATCAGCATCTTTTTTTAGTGGACGTTCTGCTCCAGGTGAAGAAACTTCTAAATAATAGTTTTGTGTAATTGGATCCTTTTCATCCAATAGTAGACTCAGTCTTTCACTTACTTGAGCACATTGGTCAATGTCAATTCCGCCTTCAGGTGTATCGACATAAACACGTAAAAACCAGTTACGCCCTTCTTTTACGAACTCGATATCCACTAACTCAAGGTTTAACTCTTCTACAATTGGATTAGCGAGCTCTTCAATTAAAGATGGTACTTTGCTCATTGTTGCCTCCTGTATCTATTAAATTCTAGCGTAATAACGATTCATTACAAAATCCTATAATGAACCATAATAAAACAGAAATTCCACCATTGATTTGGTGAAATTTTACGGTCTTACCTGCTGTTAGTCAAAAATTTGTTTTGCTACGGTATAACAACAGAAAAGAGCGGGAAGGCCCCACTCTTTTGCTGGAAAATTATCAACAAATTATTACCATAAGAATAGCACAGTTTACAGCACAATGCAAATTTCCTTATTCTAGACATCATTGACACATTATAAATGTGTCTGGAATTCGAAAATGTCCATTAGTTTGTCATAGTAATTATTAGAATAGTGATAGCTGATTAGCATCTGGCATGCCTTCTAAACAGCCCAGTTGATCCATGTATTCAATTAATGTTTTAGATACACGACCACGTTGCTGTAAGTCTTCTTTCGATAAAAACTCGCCTTCCTCACGTGCCGCCACAATTGTTTTCGCAACGTTCGTACCAAGCCCAGGAATCGCATCGAATGGGGGGATTAATGTGTTACCATCAATTACAAATTCACTAGCCTGTGAACGGTATAAGTCAACCTTTTGGAAGCTCATACCACGCTCACACATTTCAAGTGCAAGCTCCATAACCGTTAGTAAGTTTTTCTCTTTTGTGGAAGCATCTAAGCCTTTCATATTGATTTCATCAATTTTGGCACGAATCATTTGTGATCCCTGTACCATTGATATTAAATCAAAATCATCGGCACGAACTGTGAAATAAGCTGCATAATAAAGAATTGGGAAGTGTACCTTAAACCAAGCAATACGTACTGCCATTAACACATAAGCTGCCGCATGGGCTTTCGGGAACATGTATTTTATTTTTTTACACGATTCGATATACCAGCCTGGTACATTATTTGCAAGCATCTCTGCTTCAAACTCATCAGATAATCCCTTCCCTTTACGCACGGATTCCATAATTTTAAAGGCCAATGACGGTTCTAGACCTTGGTAAATTAAATACACCATGATATCGTCACGACAGCCAATTACCTCTTTCAGTACACATGTACCGTTTTGTATTAATTCCTGAGCATTACCTAGCCATACATCTGTTCCATGGGAAAGCCCCGAAATTTGCACAAGCTCTGAAAAAGTGGATGGCTTTGTATCTTCTAGCATTTGACGCACAAATCGAGTACCAAACTCTGGGATTCCTAATGTTCCTGTTTTGCAGCCGATTTGTTTTTCTGTTACACCTAAAGATTCAGGGGAACTAAAAATTTTCATAACGACTGGATCATCTGTTGGAATTGTTTTTGGATCTATACCTGATAAATCCTGTAACATCCGAATCACAGTCGGATCATCGTGTCCCAGAATATCCAGTTTTAAAATATTGTCGTGAATGGAATGGAAATCAAAATGAGTTGTTCGCCATTCGGCATCCTGTGCATCCGCAGGGTATTGCACTGGGGAGAAGTCGTAAATATCCATATAATCTGGTACTACGATGATTCCCCCGGGATGTTGTCCAGTTGTACGTTTTACACCTGTACAGCCTTGCACTAAGCGATCTACTTCTGCTCCACGAAAATGCAGGTTATTATCACTTGCATAGCCCTTTACATAGCCATACGCTGTTTTCTCAGCAACTGTACCAATTGTTCCAGCGCGAAATACATAATCTTCACCGAATAGAACTTTTGTATAGTTATGGGCATTTGGTTGATATTCACCAGAAAAATTCAAATCGATGTCAGGCACCTTATCTCCTTTAAAACCAAGGAATGTTTCGAATGGAATATCTTGTCCATCCTTTTTATAAGGTGTTCCACATTCTGTACAATCTTTATTTGGTAAGTCAAAACCTGAGCTAACAGATCCATCATCAAAAAACTCAGAATGCTTACAATTTGGGCAAATATAATGAGGTGGTAGTGGATTTACCTCTGTAATCTCCATAAAGGTTGCTACTAACGAAGATCCAACGGAACCACGGGAACCAACTAAATAACCATCAGCTAGTGATTTTTTCACTAGCTTCGCAGAGATTAAATAAATTACACCGAAGCCATGACCTAAAATCGATTTCAATTCCTTCTCGATACGTGCCTTCACGATTTCAGGTAAATCGTCTCCATAAATGCGATGAGCCATTTCATAAGTTAAATTGGTTACCTCATCATCCGAGCCTTCAATTTTAGGTGTATATAAATCGTCTTTAATAGGCTTCACATCACCAATCATATCTGCAATTTTTTGAGAGTTGGTAACAACAACTTCCTTCGCAAGATCTGGCCCTAAAAAGTCAAATTCTTTGAGCATTTCATCCGTCGTTCTAAAATGAACCTCAGGTAGCTTTGATTTATTTAAAATATTGGCACCACCTTGTGAACCAATTAATATTTGTCTGAACATCCCATCTGTCGGATCTAAATAATGAACATTACCTGTTGCCACAACTGGTTTATCAAGCTTCTTCCCAAGCTTTACAAGTTTTCGAATAATATCCTCAAGTGTCCATTCATCACGAACGACATTACGCTCAATTAATGGTGCGTACACTGCCTTAGGCTGAACCTCAATATAATCATAGAATCGTGCAACTTTCTCAGCTTCCTCTGGTGATTTATTCATCATCGTCTCAAATACTTCACCATTACTACAGCCAGATCCGATCAATAAACCTTCTCTATATTGCTCTAGGACCGCTCGTGTAACACGAGGCACACGATAGAACGTTTTTGTATGTGAGTGAGTGACGATTTTAAATAAATTTTTAAGCCCAGCATTATCTACTGCTATTATCGTGCAGTGCATAGGTCTTCCTTTTTTATAAGCGTCTCCACCACCGATATGCTTATTAAAATCATCGTGATATTTAATGTTTAATTCATCTGCATCCTTTAACAGCTGTAAAAGTAAGTAACCCGTTGCCTCAGTATCATAAATAGCTCGGTGATGCTGGGTTAATTCAATATTAAATTTTTTACATAGTGTATTTAAACGGTGATTTTTCATCGTCGGGTAGAGTAATCTGGCAAGCTCCAGCGTATCAATAACTGGATGAATGGTATCCTCTAGCTCATATTTTTTATAGCCTGTATATAAAAAGCCAATATCAAATGATGCATTATGAGCTACCACAATCCCATCTCCAATAAATGCATGGAACTCCTTGATGACTTGCTCCACTTCTGGTGCATTTCGTACCATATCGTCTGTAATACCTGTTAGTTCAATGGTGGTCGCTGATAATGGATGGTGTGGATTGGCAAAGCTTTCGTATTTATCAATCACATGTCCATCTTTAATTTTAACTGCAGCAAGCTCTATGATTGTATCGTAAGCGGTGGAAAGACCTGTTGTTTCCACGTCAAATACAACATAGGTAGCGTCAGCTAATAATCGATGCTCAGAGGCATAAGCAATTGGCACACCATCATCAACTAAATTTGCTTCCATACCATAGATTACTTTGATGCCATGTTTTTTCCCTGCTGCATACGCATCTGGGAAGGATTGCACTACTGCATGATCTGTAATAGCAACAGCTGGATGTCCCCATTTTGCCGCCTGACCCACTAGTCGATCAACTGGAGTAACAGCGTCCATCTGACTCATTGGTGTATGCAAGTGTAATTCAACACGTTTTTCTCCCTCTGGTGCCTTGTCCTGACGTGTTTCTTTTTTGATTTCATTGATATCATTGGCCATCACAATTAAGTCCCGAATAAATGTATCTGTTTGAACAGAGCCGCGAACTTTTATCCACATGCCCTTTTTCAAATGTTGCATCAATTCGGCATCATCATTATCGCGAGAGAACATTTTAACAATGATAGAATCCGTATAGTCAGTCATTTTAATTTGTAATAATGAGCGACCACTTTTCAATTCCTTAATTTCCGTATCAAAGACAAAGCCCTCAATAATAACCCGACGCTCTTCCTCCACAATGCGTTTAATCTCCATAATCTCATCATCTTTAATGTGCATTCCCAATTGGAATGGACGATCGCCAAGGTTCGCCATTGCTGGATTGTCTTTCTTCTCCTGCTCACGTTTTTGATAATCTTGTATCGCTTGTTGGGCTAATGCAGCTTCCTCCAAGCGCTTCTGCTCCATAAAAGCTTCCTGTGCTGCAATCATTTCTTCTGTTTCATCCTGTAACACAAAGTCTACAGCCATTGTTGGAAAACCGAATTGACTATAGCTCGTGGAAAGCTTTTCTGCATACTTTGTTTTTAGCATCATAAATTCCATTTCTTGCATGCAGGATAAAGTAATCTTTTGACCATTCCAGTTTGGCATTTGAGATACAAGACAATTTTTAAGAGTTGGCGCCATTTCATCTATTTGTTCAACTACAGTTAACCAATAAGCCTGAACAAGCTCTTCTGTTACGTCCTTCTCTACCGTTTCAAATGTTGTATGGATCTGAGCAATAGCAGAAAATTTCTCTGTTAAATGTGTACGAAAAAGCTGATAAAGTGGAAACGGAAGTATTCCTCGTAATTTTATGGTGAAATGCCATAGTCTGTTTTTTTTGTGAACGGTTAAACGGGATAATTCACCTTCTTCAAAAAAGGACATATAAACATCATCTGTTAACTCTAGTTGCTGCAAGAGCATCCGAAACCTCGTTCTTGCCTCTTGTTGCTGTTCCAACTTAGTAACACCTACTTTCTACAATCTAAATTGAAGAAAAAAATTCGCACCCTCTCTACGGGCGATCTACAAACAACAACAAATACTGATTGGTATCTGTTTTATTGCTTGATTGGTTCATTGTCCCGCAGAAGTGTCGCGAATTCTTTACTACTATCTTATCAAAAATCAATTATGCCTCGGCATAATTGCGTCCGGAATCGGCTTTGTGCTTACATAAAGAACTCCTTTTCGATTCCGTGACATCCTCCGGAGGCTTTAACTTCTTTCAGCTGGTGTTTGGACACCCTCTGAAAAATAGCTTAAAGTCGCATTCATCTCACCACCTATAGAGGTGGGAGACTTCTGTACCTGCCGCACGCTTTCGGTACAAAATACATTTGCTGAAAGAAGTTAAAGGGCAGCCTCTATTGGAAGGATTTACACCTTTGTTTAAATTAGTTTTTACGGAAAAATTCATTTAAGCGATCAATAACCTCTTCTTTTTTCCATTCAAATGTTTCACCTGTTTGACGGAACTTGACTTCAACGATACCTTCAGTTGCTTTTTTACCAACTGTTACACGCACAGGTAATCCAATTAAATCTGCATCAGCAAATTTAACCCCAGCGCGCTCAGCACGATCATCCAAAAGCACATCATAGCGGTAGGACTTTAATAAGCCATATAGCTCATCTGCTAGGTTTACCTGTGTTGCATCCTTTGTATTTACAGGTACAACATGAATATCATATGGCGCTAGTTGAGTTGGCCAAACGAAACCATTCTCATCTTGGAATTGCTCAGCCACAGCAGCTAAAATACGTGAAACACCAATACCATAGCAGCCCATAATAAATGGCTGTGCCTTCCCTTGCTCGTCTAAGAAAGTACCATTCATTTTTGCAGAATAAGTAGTCCCTAATTTGAAGATATGACCAACCTCTATGCCTTCTGCAAATTTGATGATACCTTGTCCATCTGGTGATGGATCACCCTCTTGAATAAAGCGAATATCTAAATAATTATTAACTGCAAAATCACGCTCTGGATTTACATTGATTAAGTGGAACCCATCCTCATTTGCACCCGCTACTCCATTACGGATAGACTTTATTGCATTATCTGCAACAACCTTGACATCTACTGGTAATTTAACTGGACCGATAGAACCCACTCCGCAGCTTAATAGGTCTTGGATTGCTGCTTCACTAGCAAGTTCAACTGAGCCAGCCTCTAGAGCATTTTTCAGTTTGATATCGTTTATTTCATGATCGCCTCGTGCAAGTACAACTACTAATTCACCATCTACATCAAATACTAATGATTTAATCACATTTGAAGCTTCAATATTTAAGAAAGCAGATACTTCCTCAATTGTTTTTTGATCCGGTGTTGCTACTTTTTCAAGGTCTTTTAATGCTTCGTCTGATGCTTGATAATCTACTACTACTTCTGCCATTTCAATGTTCGCAGCATAATCAGATGTGTCAGAGTAGGCAATTGTATCCTCACCAATTTCTGATAATACCATGAATTCATGTGTACCCTTCCCACCAATGGAACCAGCATCCGCAATAACCGCACGATAATTTAAACCTAGACGAGAGAAAATATTAGAGTATGCTCGATACATATCATCATATGTTTCATCTAAGCTTTCACGTGATGCATGGAATGAATAAGCATCTTTCATAATAAACTCTCTACCTCGTAATAATCCAAAGCGAGGACGTTTTTCATCACGGAATTTTGTTTGAATTTGATATAGGGTTAACGGTAATTTTTTATAAGATTTAATTTCATCACGTACAAGAGTCGTAATGACCTCTTCATGAGTAGGCCCTAATGCAAAGTCACGATCATGACGATCTTTCAAGCGCATTAATTCTGGACCGTATTTTTCCCAACGACCAGACTCCTGCCACAGCTCCGCAGATTGTAATGCAGGCATTAACAGTTCGATAGAGTTAATGGCTTCCATTTCTTCGCGAATAATATTTTCAATTTTTGATAATACACGTTTTGCAAGCGGTAAATACGAGTATACCCCACTTGTATTTTGACGAATAAACCCTGCACGTAGTAATTGCTTATGTGATTTTACATCTGCATCAGCAGGTACTTCACGTAGCGTTGGGATAAATGTTTTACTTTGCTTCATTCAGTGTTCCACCTTTTTTCATCAATTTCGCCTTGGCGTAATTATGTCCGGATTTTGAATTGTGCTCAGTCCTGCTCGAGGGCCGACACGAGGTCGGTCATTTCGGTAATGACACAGGACGTGGCGTTTTTAACGATGCAGGTCAGTTAGCCATTTTTGCAGGATGCGATGATTTTAGGCTCCTTATATATTTCTTTGAAAATCCGTGACATCCGCCAGAGGCTTTATCTTCATTCAGCAGATGTTTGGACACCTACTGAAAAGAACCAAAACCGCATTCATCTCACCACTTGTAGAGGTGGAAGTCTTCTGCTGAATGAAGATAAATATGTTTATACTCTAATTAGCATAAACAAATTTAGCTTTGAACGCAATGTTTCAAAAAAATTGCGCTCAAAGCTATGTTTTTCATCCATATTTGCCTTGACGTAACAATTACGTATAGGCACAATGTCAAAACGTCAACCTTTCTTCACTAAAAGAAGAATCGTTGGATATCATTCCATGTGACGACAACCATTAAGATCATTAATAGAACGATCCCAACAAAATGGACCATACCTTCTTTTTGACGATCAATTGGCTTACCTCTTACTGCCTCAAAGCCAAAGAATAATAGGCGACCACCATCAAGAGCAGGAAGTGGTAATAAATTCATGATGCCTAGATTAATACTCAACATGGCTGCAAAATTCATTAAAGCAAAGATTCCCCATGTGGCAACAGTCTCTGTCGTTTTGTAAATTCCAACAGGTCCTGATAGTGCATCAATTGTAAATTGACCGGTAATAAGCATTCCCAGTAATTCAAATATACGCATTGTCATCTTATATGTTTCTTGAGCACCATAGACGACAGCTTTTAACGGGTTGTGGACTTTTGGGCTTGTCACTCCAATTTGACCATATGTCTCACCGTTTTCTTCTTTCACTTCTTTTACTGTCATCGTAAGATTTTCCATTGCTCCTTCTCGCTCAACTGTAACATTAATTGTCTTACCAGGTCGACTTTGTACAATGGAAACTAAATCCTGCCACGTCTCAACAGCATGTCCATCTATTGATTTCACCCTGTCACCTGCGAGCATGCCCGCCTGTGCCGCTGGGTGATTTTCTACTACTTCAGTAATAATCGGCTCATTTGTAGGTACACCATTTAATAAACCAATCATTAAATAAATAAAAAATGCTAATATAAAGTTAAACAATGGTCCCGCAAAGATTGTCATGGCACGCTGTCCCACTGTTTTAGCGTTAAATTGACGGTCATATGGTGCGATTAATGTTTCTTTTCCATTTTCGACCAGAATACAATCCCTTGTCACACTATAACGTACTAAATTCTCTTCTTCATCATAGCCTTCAATAAATAAATCCTTTTCTAAATCAGCTCGTTCAACTTCTAAAAATAATAAGTCTGGTAACTGCTTATTATTTTGATTGAAAATAATTTTTTTAACACGATTATCTTCATCAACAACAAGCCCTACACGGTATCCAGGTGACAATTCAGTACCATCCATGTCATCACCAGCCATACGAACGTAACCACCAATTGGTAAAAGTCGTACCGTATAGATTGTTTCACCATGTGTTTTTCCATAAATTTTTGGACCCATACCGATAGCAAATTCACGAACCATAATTCCTGCGCGTTTCGCAAACAGGAAGTGACCAAGTTCATGGAAGAATACGAGCAGACCAAATATTAATATAAATGCAATGGCTGTTTGCATAATACCCCACCTTTAAAAGTGAATAGTTAACGTAATCTTACTTTTGTTATTTTACCATGTCTAACACTGTTTTTCTTGTTTCACCGTCTACCTGTAAAATTGTCTGTAAATCTGGCACTAAAATGTTGTTATGTGCCTGCATCACACGCTCGATTGTTTCATCGATTTCTAGGAATGTTATTTTCCCTTGTAAAAAGGCTGCAACTGCCGCCTCATTTGCCGCGTTCATTGCTGTCAATATCGTACCACCAGTACGCCCGGCCTCATAGGCAAGACGCAACGCTGGATAGCGCTCAAAATCCATTTCTTGAAAATGCAACTGACCAATCTGTGCTAAATTGAGTCGTTGTCCGTTATGCAACGGCATACGATCAGGATAGCTTAAGGCATACTGGATAGGCACACGCATATCTGGAGTACCAAGCTGTGCAATAACACTAGTATCATGATACTCAACTAGAGAGTGAATAATACTTTCTCTATGTAAAAGTACATCAATTTTATCATAAGGCATATCAAATAGGACATGTGCTTCTATGACTTCTAGCCCTTTATTCATCATTGTAGCCGAATCTATTGTAATCTTCGCACCCATTGACCAGTTTGGATGATTGAGTGCATCGGCAACGGTTACATGCTTTAATTCCGCACGTGATTTATCACGGAAGCTACCACCAGAGGCTGTAATGATTAAACGTTCAACATTTTTTGGATTTTCGCCATTCATTGACTGAAAGATTGCGGAATGCTCACTATCAACTGGCAAAATTTTAGCATTGTATTTCTTTGCCTCTGCCATCACTAAATGGCCAGCCGTTACAAGTGTTTCCTTATTAGCAATGGCAACTGTTTTTCCCATTCGAATTGCGGCTAATGTCGACTCTAGACCAACACTACCAAGAACAGCATTAACAAGAACAGTAGAATCAGGATGTGTAGCCACCTCAACAAGCCCCTTTTCTCCAAATGAGAATTGGATTTGAGGATACTCTTTCGCTAATGTCTGTGCATCCTCTTCTAGCTGAACAGATACCAACTCTGGCTTCAACGTTTCAATCATTTCACGCGTTTTTTCGACATTCTTCCCTGAAGAAAATGCAACTAGCTGAAAATCATTACGCTGTTCCTTTAAGATATCATAGGTTTGCCAGCCAATGGACCCCGTTGCACCAAGTAAACTAATTTTTTTCACGACAAATTGTCCCCTTTTTCTCTCTAACAAATGAAAAACTACATTACCATTCAACTAGATGGCTTTAATTCCTTAAAAATGCAAAAAGTGTAATAGCGGCACTACAAATAATAGACTATCAAAGCGATCTAAAATTCCACCATGCCCAGGTAATATAGTTCCTGAATCCTTCACATCAAAATGACGCTTTATGGCAGATTCCACTAAATCACCCATTTGCCCAATGATGGATGCAAAAATTGTGATGAAAATAAGTGAGATGTAGCCATTGGCAAATGGGTAGATTGCCTGCATCCCTACAGCAAAGATTACTGCAATTACAATTCCGCCTATAAACCCTTCTATCGTTTTTTTCGGTGAAATTTCTGGCCATAGCTTATTTTTACCTAGCTTTCTTCCAACAAAATATGCTCCTGAGTCAGTCGTCCAAACAATTAGTAAACAATAGACAACATATACAAGCCCTTCATTTCTTGTCTCAACTAAATAATGGAAGCCAAGGCCCACGTAAAACGCACCTAATAAAATAAAACCCACTTCATCAAATGTGATTTTATTTTTTACAAGAACGACATATATCAGCAATAGCATAACGATGCCATACACAACCATTAAATTAGAGGAGTAGCCAATTGCATCTACTACCTTATCTGACCAGCCGTTAGGTATAACAAGTAACAGTAAAATAAGTAGCCCTAAAATACCAGGCACTGAAAAAAGTGAAATACCTTTCATTTTCAGTATTTCATAAAAGCCGACAACAGCCATTGCAAGCACTAGTAGAGTAAATGGTGCATTTCCATAAATAACAAATGGAATAAAAAGCGCAGCTGCAATTATTGCTGTGATGATTCTTTGTTTCAAGTTGTTTCTTCTCCCTTCAACCCACCGTAACGGCGATTACGTTTCTGATAATTTTCCACCGCTTCCAATAAGGTTTCCTCGCTAAAATCTGGCCACAATGTATCTGTAAACCAAAATTCTGTATAGGCGAGCTGCCATAGCATAAAGTTACTTAATCGTACCTCACCGCTTGTACGAATTAATAAATCCGGCTCTGGTAAATGAGCTGTCATCAAATGAGATGTTAAACATTCTTCTGTTATATCTTGTAATGTTAATTGTCCATCTTGCACTTTTTGAAGCATCGTTTTCATTGCATTGACCATTTCAGAACGACTTCCATAATTCAAGGCAAAATTTAAAATTAACCCTGTATTATGCTTCGTTTCCTCCATCGCCTCAAACAATGCTTTCTGTGTATGTGCGGGCAATAAAGCAGGATCTCCAATCATTTCCACACGTACATTACGTTCCATCATTTCGGGTAAAAAGGACCCTAAAAATTCAACAGGTAGACGCATAAGAAAATCGACTTCTGTTTTTGGACGCTTCCAGTTTTCTGTAGAGAACGCATACACTGTTAGAACCTTTATTCCAAGATCTGACGCAAATCTAGTGACTTTTCGTACCGTCTTCATACCTTCATGGTGCCCGGCAACACGTGGCATCGCGCGTTTTTTTGCCCACCGTCCATTTCCGTCCATAATAATCGCAACATGGGCAGGAATTGGCTCGCTTTTAGCAAGGGCAACACGTTCCCCCAATGATAGTGTATCCATATTTATTTGTTTACCTAATAGCTTTTTAAACATGCTAACTCCCCCACTACAACTAATCGGACGTATACTAACCTATCATAACAAACAAAAGCATGTTTTGTCTTTTTTTTCCCTCTAAATTGACTATGTAGGAACAAGCTTCATTTAGAACTACTTACAAAGTAAGGCTTTTTAATGCAATCCTCACCTATGTGTCCGTTTCAAGTAAAGATCAGTTCTTCTTAATCTAAAAAGAAAGCAAAAATAGATGAAAGGTATTCACTTTAAAACAATTAAAGCTTGAATGTATAAAATTCCATTACTCTGATACATATAGATTTAATTGTAAAGAGAAAAGACGTCCTGATATATATAGGACGCCTTCATCTCCTCAAAAAGTTCCATCTTAGATATGTAAAGCGTCTGCTTACACCTCTAGAATTTCTTTTTCTTTTTCTTTCGCTACTTGATCAACTTTTACAATGAATTCATCTGTTAATTTTTGAATATCTTCACCGTAGCCACGAAGATCATCCTCTGTGATTTCGCCAGCTTTTTCAAGTTTTTTTAGATCGTCATTGGCATCGCGACGAACGTTACGTACAGCGATTTTTGCATCCTCTGCCTCTTTTTTCACTTGCTTCACAAGATCCTTACGACGCTCTTCTGTTAAAGCAGGAATCATTAAACGGATGACAGAGCCATCATTTGATGGTGTAATACCAATATCTGATTTCATAATTGCTTTTTCGATCTCACCTAGAATTGTTTTATCATATGGTGTAATCACTAATAAACGGGCTTCTGGTACAGATACACCTGCAAGCTGATTAATCGGGGTTGGTGCACCATAATAATCAACCGTAATGCGGTCTAATAAAGATGCGTTTGCACGTCCTGCACGGATTGATGATAATTCACGACTGAAAGCTGCGATTGTTTTGTTCATTTTTTCTTTAGCTTGTTCTAATACTTGTTTAGCCATTATGCATTCCTCCTAACAACTGTTCCAATTTTCTCGCCTAGTACGGCACGTTTAATATTACCTTGTTCTGTAATTGAGAAGACAATTAACGGAATATCGTTATCCATACATAAAGTAGAAGCTGTTGAATCCATTACCTGTAAGCCTTGTTGAATAACGTCTAAGTATGTGAGTGTATCGTATTTAATGGCAGTTGTATCTACTTTCGGATCTGCAGAATAAACACCATCTACATTATTTTTAGCCATTAAAATCGCATCTGCATCGATTTCTGCTGCACGTAATGCTGCAGTTGTATCAGTTGAGAAGAACGGGTTACCTGTACCTGCTGCAAAAATAACCACACGTTTTTTCTCTAAATGACGAACTGCCTTACGACGAATATATGGTTCTGCTACTTGTGTCATCACGATAGAAGATTGGACACGTGTTTCAATGCCTAATTTTTCAAGTGCATCTTGTAATGCTAAAGAATTCATAACCGTTGCCAGCATTCCCATATAATCGGCTGCCGCACGATCCATTCCCATTTCACTACCGATTTTTCCACGCCATATATTACCGCCACCTACAACAACAGCAACTTCTACATCAAGATCTACTACTTCTTTTACTTCCTCTGCAACAGCCTTGATTATTTTTGGTGATAAACCGAAGCCCGCTTCTCCTGCTAACGCTTCACCACTTAATTTTATAACTACTCGTTTATATTGTGGCACACTCATTGTAAACCTCCGTCAGACTTTATTTAAAACATCTCTATTCCCTTTTCCATTATAGTATATATTACAATAATTACTAGTTGTGAATAAGGCAGAATAGAAAATTATATCCTTCTTTTCGCTCTCTTCGGAAAAATAGGGAACACGTTAAATTGTGTTCCCCATTTTTTGTCTAGAAAATCTAGATATTATTTGATTAGGATCAAATGCAGCTAATTAGTTACCTTTAACTTGGCTCATAACTTCTTCAGCGAAGTTATCTTCACGTTTTTCGATACCTTCACCTACAGCATAGCGTACGAAACCATTTACTGAACCACCAGTTGATGCAACGAAATCACGCACTTTTTGGTCAGAGTTTTTAACGAATGTTTGGTCAAGTAAACAAACATCCTCGAAATATTTACCAAGACGACCTTCCACCATTTTAGCAACGATGTTTTCTGGTTTACCTTCGTTAAGTGCCTGTTCAGTTAATATTTTACGCTCACGTTCAACCTCTTCAGCAGAAACTTCATCGCGAGAAACATAAGTTGGGTTGATTGCTGCGATATGCATAGCAACATCTTTTGCAGCAGAAGCATCTGTAGAACCTTCTAAAGTTACTAATACACCAATACGACCACCCATGTGTAAGTAAGAACCGAATGCATCAGCATCAGATTTTGTTTTCACTTCGAAACGACGAAGTGTGATTTTTTCACCAATTGTTGCAACTGCTGTTGAAATTTGATCAACAATTTTTACACCTTCAGCATTTGTAAGCTCTAATGCAGCTTCAACAGATGCTGGTTTAGCAGCAAGTAATTGTTCTGCTAAAGAAGCAACTAATACTTGGAATTTATCGTTTTTTGCAACGAAGTCAGTTTCAGCGTTTACTTCTAGGATAATTGCTTCGTTACCTTGTTCTAAAATATAAGTTGTACCTTCTGCAGCGATACGGTCAGCTTTTTTAGCAGCTGAAGATAGACCTTTTTCACGTAGGAAATCGATTGCAGCTTCTAGATCACCATCAGTTTGTACTAGCGCTTTTTTACAATCCATCATACCAGCGCCAGTTTTTTCGCGTAATTCTTTTACTAATTGTGCAGTAATGTTTGCCATTTAGTGTTTCCTCCTCAAATTGGTTGAACATAGTTTTAATGATAGGTTCTAAAAAAGGTGATAAGGGTTTTGAGCCACTTATCACCTTTTTGTAAACGTGAATTACTCAGCAGCAGCTTC
>Ga0213821_1000105_pt1 | contig 56369 bp, 48 predicted proteins | sample MC6MC0909MG_FD_179894 | JGI IMG/M metagenome (GOLD analysis project Ga0213821, IMG submission 179894) | Enriched soil aggregate microbial communities from Iowa State University, Ames, United States - MC6-MC0909-MG | ecosystem: Environmental > Terrestrial > Soil > Unclassified | place: USA: Iowa...
AGGCCGAGCGCGCCCACCTGCAGAGCTTCATCGACCGCTTCAAGGCGCTGGCCAGCAAGGCTACCCAGGCGCAGAGCCGCATGAAGCGCCTGGCCAAGCTGACCGGTACTGAAGCGGTGCGCGCCGAGCGCGAGTTCCGCATCGAGTTCGCGCCGCCGAGCAAGCTGCCGTTCTCGCTTATCCGGCTCAACGACGTCGAAGCCGGCTACAGCCCGGACGCGGTGATCCTGCACAACGTCGGCTTCGGCCTGGAGGCGGGCCAGCGCATCGGCCTGCTCGGGCCGAACGGCGCGGGCAAGACCACGCTGGTGCGTACGCTGGTGGGCGAGCTGGACCCGGTGGCCGGCGAGCGTTCCGCGCACCCGGACCTGCGCATCGGCTACTTCGCCCAGCACACGGTGGAGTCGCTGCACGAAGGCCAGTCGCCGATGGATCATTTCCGCGACATCTCGCCGGATGGCAGCAACCAGGCGTTCCGCGATTTCCTCGGCAAGTGGAATTTCGCCGGCGACCGTGCGTTCGAGCCGGTGGACGGGTTCTCCGGCGGCGAGCGTGCGCGCCTGGCGCTGGCGATGATCGCCTGGCAGCAGCCCAACGTGCTGCTGCTCGACGAACCCACCAACCACCTCGACCTGGAAATGCGCGAAGCGCTGGCCGAAGCGCTGGCCACCTTTGAAGGCGCGATCGTGATGGTCTCGCATGATCGCCACCTGATCGGCCTGGTCTGCGACACCTTCTGGCGCGTGGCGGACGGCGTGGTCGAGCCGTTCGACGGCGACCTGGACGAGTACGCAGCGTGGCTGCGTTCGCGCCCCGCAGCGCAGGGCACCAAGCAGAAGATGGCGGCCGCCGCACCGGAACCGCCGCCGCCGATCCCGCCGATGCCGGCGAAGAAGGTGGTCAACCCAGTGAAGCTGGCCAGTGCAGAAGCCAAGGTCAACGAGCTGGAAGCCCGCCTGGCCGAGTTGGACCGCCAGCTGGCGGACCCGGTCAACTACGCCGACGCCACCCGCATGGCCGTGCTTGGCCGCGACCGCGAAACCACCGCGCAGCAGCTGGAAAAAGCCGAAGCCGCGTGGATGGAATTGATGGCCTGATGCGTAGGCACCACGGCACTGCCGTGGTGCCGGTGCGCCGCGCGGCACCTCATGTAACGGAGTCCGCCGGTGCGTCTCCTGCACCGGGCGTCATGTCGCGCCCTGCGTCTCCAGCCAAACCCTGAAACGCTTCCCCGCCTCGCTCTCCGCCCGCGAGCGCAACCGGGTCAGCCAATAGCTTCCCAGCTCCAGCGTCTGCGCGAACGGCTGTACCAGCCGCCCCTGCGCCAGGTCCTGCTCGAACATCCGCAGCGGCAGCAGCGCCACGCCGGCACCGGCCGCCGCCGCGCTGGCCAGGGTCAGCGAGGAATCGAACACCGGTCCGCGCGCTTCCAGTTCCGCCGCGCCGGCGGCCTGCAGCCACCGCGGCCACTCATCGCTGCGATACGAACGCAGCAGCGCTACGTTGGCCAGGTCCCGCGGATGACGCAGCGCCCGGGCCAGTGCCGGTGCGCACACCGGCGCGAACGGCGCCGCCAGCACCGGCGTGCTCACCTGGCCCTGCCAGTCACCGTCGCCGAAGCGGATGGCCAGGTCCAGGCCTTCGCCGGCCAGGTCGATGCGGTTGTTGTGGGTCTGCACGCGCAGTTCGATGTCCGGATGGCGCGCATTGAAGTCGGCCAGCCGCGGCAGCAGCCAGCCGGTGGCGAAGGTGCCGACCACGCCGAGTCCCAGCACCTCGCGGAAGTGCCCGCCGACGAACCGGTCCAGGCTGACCGCGATGCGGTCGAAGGCGTCGTTGAGTACCGGGTACAGCCGCGCGCCTTCGTCGGTGAGCGCCACCCCTCGCGGCAGCCGATGGAACAGCACCGCGCCCAGCCGCTCTTCCAGCCCGCGGATCTGGTGGCTCAGCGCGGCCTGGCTCACGCACAGCTCCAGCGCGGCCCGGGTGAAGTTCTGGTGGCGGGCCGCCGCCTCGAAGGCGCGCAACGCATTGAGGGGAAGCTGGGGCCGGAGCATGGGCGAGCCGTGAGGAATCCTGATGGGTAATGGTAACGCCGGCCGGGCCACCAACGGTCGGCGCTACCAAGGCCGGCCCGCCGTGCGAGGGTAGCGTCGACCGTTGGTCGACCCAGGCGGTGCCCGAAGCATCGCGGCGCGTGACCTTCCGTAATCGATGCAGCACCGCTTGGGCCGACCAACGGTCGGCGCTACCAACGGCGGCTCGCCATGCGCGGAAATGCCATTAATTCTTCTCATGCCTCCTGCTGAGAATGCTCGCTGGTGGCACTTGGCCCGGGATGCTTTCATGGCCCCTTCCCACTCCGGAGATGCCCATGCTTGCCCGTCGCCACTTCCTGCAGATGACCGGTGCCGCCGCCGCGTCCGCCCTGGCCGCAGCGGTCCTGGCCAAGGCGCCCCCGACCGCGCTGGCCGGAGCAAAGGCCCAGGCCGATGACTTCGCGGCACTGGAAAAGGCAAGTGGCGGCCGACTCGGGGTGACCCTGCTCAACACCGCCACTGGTGCCCGCGTCGGCCATCGCCAGGACGAACGTTTCCCGATGTGCAGCACCTTCAAGTTCGTGCTGGCGGCGACCGTGCTGCACCTGGCCGACCAGGGCACGCTCGCGCTGGACCGGCGCCTGCCGGTGCGGCAGCAGGACATGCTGTCGCACGCGCCGGTCACCAGGCGCCACGTCGGCAAGGACCTGACCGTGCGCGATCTGTGCCGCGCCACCATGGTGACCAGCGACAACCCGGCCGCGAACCTGCTGCTCGGCGTGGTCGGCGGCCCGGCCGGGGTGACCGCCTTCCTGCGCGCGCACGGCGATGCGGTGACCCGCAACGACCGGCTCGAGCCGGACATGAACCGGTTTGCGCCCGGCGATCCGCGCGACACCACCAGCCCGGCGGCGATGGCGGCCAGCCTGCAGCGGCTGGTGCTGGGCGAGGTGTTGAAGCCGGCGTCGCGGCTGCAGCTGGCCGACTGGCTGATCGACAACGAAACCGGAGACACGCGGCTGCGTGCGGGGCTGTCGCCGGCGTGGCGGGTAGGCGACAAGACCGGCAGTAATGGCGAGGACACCACCAATGACATCGCCATCCTGTGGCCGCTGGCCGGCGGCGCGCCCTGGGTGCTGACCAGCTACCTGCAGGGCGCCACCGTGGACGACGCCGGCCGCAACGACGTGCTGCGGCAGGTGGCGGTGATCGCGGAGAAGTTGACGAAGGCATGACGTAGAGCCACGCCCTGCGTGGCTGCTCTTCGTCGGGACCGCGAAGCCACGCAGGGCGTGGCTCTACGGGCGGGGCCGGTACCCCTGCCGAACATCGGGTTTACGCGGGGTTGCCGCTTTCCCGCACCGCCTCCAGGAACTCGCGCCCCCAGCGGTCCACGTCGTAATACTCCACGCTGCCGAACAACTGGCGCATGCGCCCACCCGCTTCTTCCTCGGGCATCGACAGCGCCTGCAGCAGTCCGGCGGTCAGATCGGCAGGGTCGTGCGGGTTGGTCAGCACCGCGCCCTTCAGCTCGGCTGCCGCACCGGCGAACTCGCTCAGCACCAGCACGCCATTGCTGCCTTCGATGCCATGCGTGGCCACGAACTCCTTCGCCACCAGGTTCAGTCCATCGCGCAGCGGGGTGATCCACATCACCTGCGCCGCCGCGTAATGCGCCACCACTTCCTCGAACGGCAATGCCTGCGCGAAGAAGCGCACCGGGGTCCAGTCCAGCCGCGAGAAGCGGCCGTTGATGCGGCCCACCGCCTGCTCGATCTGGTTCTGCAGCGTGCGGTACACCGTCATCTCACGCGCCGCCGGCACGCACACCATCAGCAGCGTCACCTTGCCCTGGCGGTCCGGGTGCTGCTCGAGCAGGCGCTCGAAGGCCTCCAGCTTGGCCAGCGTGCCCTTGGTGTAGTCCAGCCGCTCCACCGAGAGCACCAGCTTGCGCGCCCCGATCTCGCGGCGCAGCTTGAAGATGTCATTGCGCACGTCCGCGCGCGCCAGCACCGCGTGGATGCGGCGCAGGTCGGTGCCGACCGGATGCGCGCCCAGGGCCACGTCGCGGTCGCCCACGCGCAGCCGGGTGGTCATGGTGTCCAGCCCCACTGCGCAGCCGTAGGTGAGGAAGCGCGGCGCGCAGCTTTCCCAGGCCAGCCGTTCGGCCGGCATCGCGCCGCGGACCACGTCGACGAAGTTCTCCACCTGGCGCGGGATATGGAAGCCGATGTAGTCGCAGCTGAGCAGGCTGCCGATGATCTCGCGGCGCCACGGCACCACGTTGAACACATCCGCCGACGGGAAATAGGTGTGGTGGAAGAAGGCGATCTTCAGGTCCGGGCGCAGTTCGCGCAGCGTGCCCGGCACCATCCACAGGTTGTAGTCGTGGATCCATACCGTGGCGCCGTGCGCGGCCTCGGCGGCGGTGGCTTCGGCGAACTTGCGGTTGACCTTCAGGAACACCTGCCAGTCATCCTCGCGGAACCGCGCGCGTTCCCAGAACACGTGCAACATCGGCCAGAACGCTTCCTTGGAGAAGCGCTTGTAGAAGATGTCCACTTCCTGCCGGCTCAACGGCACCCGCGCGGCGGTCAGGGTAGGGTAGCGCCCGGCGTCCACCGGCAGGTGGGTCTGGAACGGGCCGCGCTTGGGCTCATCGATCCCCCACGCCACCCACGAGCCCTTCTGGCCGCCTTCGAAGAAACTCAGCAGCGAGGGAATGATGCCATTCGGCGAGCGCGGCGGGCGCTGCACCAGCACGCCGTCTTCCATCACCTCGTCGAAGGGCAGGCGGTGGTAGACCATGACCAGCTCGGCGCCGTCCGCGCGCGCCTGCGCCGGCGGCTGCAGCCAGGCGTCATCGGCGGCGAGCAGGCCGAAATGTTCGATCGCTTCGAGGATGCCTCCGCAGCCCGGCGCCTGCGCATGGAAGGTGCGCTCCAGGCCGGCGGTGGCCTCGGTCAACGCCGGTTCGGAGTCGCCCACGCACACGCCGCGGAAGCCGGAGGTGTACATCGACAGGTCGTTGAGCGTGTCGCCGGCGACCAGGATGCGGTCGCGCGGCAGCGCCAGCAGGCGGGCCAGCGCCGCCAGGGTGCGGCCCTTGTCGGTATCCGGCGGCAGGATGTCCAGGTAGCGGTCGGCCGAATACAGCACGTCGCAGCCCAGCGCCTGCGCGGCGGCCTGGATCTGGCCGCGCAACGGCGCCAGCGTTTCCGGATCGCAGAAATAGGAGCAGCGGCGCTCCTGCGGCACGTCCTGGCGCTGCAGCGCAGTGAACGGCCGCATCGCAGCGGCCACGACGTGTTCGCCGGGCCAGTGCGCGTCGATCATCGATTGCAGGGGCTGCAGCGGCTGCAGCGTGTGGCCATCGACCACGGTGGCGCCGACGTCGCAGACCACGTAATCCGGGCGCGGAATGGCCGGATCGGACAGCAGTGGCATCACTGCTTCGAGTCCACGGCCGGTGATGAAGATCAGGCGGATACCGGGGTGCTGGTCGACCAGCCGGTACAGGCGGTGGCGCGCGGCGGCATCGCCGGCGAGGAACGTGCCATCCAGATCGGTGGCGAGAATCAGTTGCTGGGCCGGAGAAGCCGCCGGCGTGCGGGATGAGGTGGACGGGGTGGGTGTCGAAACAGTCAATGCACTTCCTTATCGGAGTCGATGGGTGGGGGATGGGGGGTGTCGGGTGGCGGCACGGCGTCGGTTTCCGGCATCAACTCCAGCGCCGCCGGCGTGGTGCGCAGCATCAGCCGGAACAGCACCGGGTGGGTGCGCAGCCGCGAGAAGCTCAGCAGGCGCGCGGTGGTGAACAGCGCCAGCACGCCAAGCACGGTGGCGAAGTACAGCGGCAGCGCAGGCGCGCCGAACTGCTGCATGGCAGCGCCGGCCAAGGCCGGACCGATCGCCGCACCCACCCCGTGCACCAGCAGCAGGCTGGAGCAACCGGAAAGCAGGTGTTCGCGCGGCAGGTAATCGAGCATGTGCGCGACCGCGAACGGATATAGCGAAAAGGCCAGGCCGCCGTACACGAAGAACAGTCCGAACAGCAGCCAGGTCTGCACCTGCACCATCGGCATGGCGGCGATCACCGCGATGCCGCCGGCAGCCAGGCACAGCGCTACCAGTCCGACGCGGCGGTCGTGGCCGTCGCTGATATGTCCCAACGGCCACTGCAGCAGCGCGCCACCGGCGATGGCGGTCAGCATGAAGCGGGCCACGCCGTCGCTGTCCAGGCCGATCTCGCCGGCGTACACCGGCAGCAGGCCCCAGAACGCGCCCATCGCAAGTCCCGACAGGCCAGCGGCCACCGTCGCAACCGGGGCCATGGCATATAGCCGGCTCAGTTTCAGGCGAGGAACCGAAGGCACTTCCGGCGGAGTCAGCCGGGTCGCGGTGATCGGCAGCACGGCCGCGCACACCAGCATCGCGATCAGCATGAACATCGACATGGCCGGCGCATTGCTCACCATCAGCAGGATCTGGCCCAGGGCCAGCGCGGACAGGTTCACCACCATGTACAGCGAGAACGCGCGGCTGCGCTGGCGCGGGTCCGGCTCGGCGTTGAGCCAGCTTTCGATCACCGTGTACAGCCCCACCAGCGCGATGCCGGTGATGATGCGCAGCACGCCCCACACCCACGCGTTGAGCCACAGCGGATGCAGCAGCACCGCGATGGCGGCGAGGGCGGAAAAGAAGGCGAACGCACGGATATGCCCGATGCGGCGGATCAGCGACGGTGCGAAGAAGGTGCCCATGAAGAAGCCGGCGAAATAACCGGACATCACCAGGCCCAACGTACCGGCACCGAAGCCGGCCTCACCACCGCTCACCGCCAGCAAGGTGCCCAGAAGCCCGCTGCCGGTCAACAGCAGCGCTACGCCTGTGAGCAGGGCGGTCAGCCGCAACACGCGTGCGACCTTCGTGGGGAAGGCGAACCGGTCACGCTTGTTACCCTAACACAGTCGCAATAAACCCTTTGTTGCCGGAAATACTCGGTGAATTTGCGCTGTGCGCGCATGCGGGCTAGGGTGGCTGCATGAGTCTGCACCGATATCTTCCGCTGGCGGCCGCCGTGCTGCTGGCCGCCTGCAGTGGCCAGCGCGACCAGGCCGCCCACGACGTTGCGATGGCCCCGGCCGACGCGTTCCTGGCCGCAGTGGCCGCCCATTGTGGCAAGGCCTACGAGGGCCGCGTGGTGGTCAACCAGCCGCGCAGTACCACGCCCGATCCGTTCGACGGCAAGCGGCTGGTGATGCATGTGCGCGGGTGCGACGACGCCGCGCACGAGCTGCGCATTCCGTTCCATGTCGGCGACGATCATTCGCGGACCTGGGTGCTGAGCCGCACCGACACCGGCCTGCGCCTGAAGCACGACCACCGCCATGCCGACGGCAGCCCCGACGCGGTCACGATGTACGGCGGCGACAGCGCGCCGCCGGGCACCGCCCAGCGCCAGGCGTTCCCGGTCGACGCCGAGTCGGTGGCGATGTTCCGCAAGGCGGGAATGGCGGCATCGGTCACCAACACCTGGGCGATGGAGGTCGAGCCGGACGAGCAGTTCGTCTACGAACTCACCCGCCCGGGGGGGCGCACGTTCCGGGTGGTATTCGACCTGGCCCACCCGGTGCCATTGCCGCCCGCACCGTGGGGCGCCGAGGCACCCCCGGCGCCGTAGAGCCTTCAGCGCGTACCGAACCGCGCCCGGCAGCCGTTGCTGACCCACAGCGCGTTGCCACGGTAGCCCCAGGTACGGCCTTCCACGCAGGCACTGCCGGACAGCTGCTGGACCAGCGCAGGCCGCCCTTGGCGGGAGTCCCAGGCGCAGCTCTGCTGGCGGTTGTCGTTGCTGCTGCAGGTCACGGTGTAATTGTTGCCCGGGCCGCCCGGATTCCAGCCGCCCCCACGGCCTTCGACGAATTCGGCGCGGCAACCGCCGCTGACCCAGACCTGCCGGTTGCGCGAGCCCCAGTTGCGGCCCTCCTCGCAGCGGGTATCGGAGAGCTGCCGGGACAGGCGCGCGCTGCGCCAGCCGGTGTCGCAGACCCGTTGACGGCTGTCGCGGCTTTCGCAGCGGACCACCCCGTTGCCACTGCCAGGGGTCCAGCCGCCGCCACCGCCGGGGTTCCAGCCCCCACCGGAACCGCTGAGCGACGTGGCGATGTCCTGCTTGATCCGGGAAAAGCCCCAGGACGACCGGTTCACCTGGTCCAAATAGAAGCGCATCTGGTCGTCGGGGATGCGGCGTCCCCCGGACTGTTCAGCATATTCCTGGGAAATCACCCGCTGCTGGTCGGAAATGGACAGCGTGCGGAGGTTCTCGGGGGCGTAGGCGCGGGCACTGATCTGGGCGTGCAGGGTCGGAGCACTGCAGGCCAGGACGGCCGTGAGGCAGGCAACAGCGAGGCGGTTCATGGCAAATCCCCTTGCGCATGGTGGTCCGGGCACTATCTGCCCGGCCGGATCAAGCCCATGTGACCATCCGGGATTTGCCCCAACGGGTCGCCGGCCGCAGAATAACGGGCTGACCGGTGCCGCCTGGCGCCGGCAATCTCCTGCGGAGCTTTACCCCCATGCGTACCCACTTCTGCGGCCTGGTCGACGAGACCCTGATTGGCCAGACTGTCACCCTCGCCGGCTGGACCGACGTTGCCCGCAACCTGGGCGGCGTGTGCTTCATCGATCTTCGCGATCATGAAGGCATCGTGCAGGTGACGGTGGAGCCGACCGCAGGCGACGAGAATTCCGCGGAAGTGTTCAAGGTCGCCGCCAGCCTGGGCTACGAGGACGTGCTGCAGGTGGAAGGCGTGGTGCGTCGGCGCCATGCGGTGAACGACAAGATCCGCACCGGCCAGGTCGAGATCGTCGCCACCCGCATCACCGTGCTCAACAAGGCCGAGCCGCTGCCGTTCCACGCCCACGAGAACCCGGGCGAGGAAACCCGCCTGAAGTATCGCTACCTGGACCTGCGCCGGCCGGACATGCAGCGCATGCAGCGCACCCGCATCAAGCTGGTGCAGGCACTGCGCCGCCACCTCGATGCCGACGGCTTCCAGGACATCGAAACCCCGATCCTGACCAAGGCCACCCCGGAAGGCGCACGCGACTTCCTGGTGCCGGCGCGCATGCACCCGGGTGAGTTCTACGCGCTGCCGCAGTCGCCGCAGCTGTTCAAGCAGATCCTGATGGTGGCCGGCTTCGACCGCTACTACCAGATCGCGCGCTGCTTCCGCGACGAGGCCCTGCGTGCCGACCGCCAGCTGGAATTCACCCAGCTGGACATGGAGTTCGCCTTCGTGCGCGAGCGCGACGTGCAGGATTACGTGGAAGGCATGATCCGCGCCATCTTCAAGGAAGTGGTCGACGTGGAGCTGGCCGCCAGCTTCCCGCGCATGACCTGGGCCGAAGCCATGCGCCGTTACGGCTCGGACAAGCCGGACCTGCGCATCGCGCTGGAGCTGGTGGACGTGGCCGAACTGGTCAAGGCCAGCGAGTTCCCGGTGTTCACCGCCGCCGCCAACGATGCCGACGGCCGCGTCGCCGCGCTGCGCATTCCGGGCGGCGCCAGCCTGTCGCGCAAGCAGATCGACGAATACGCCGCGCATGCTGCCAAGTACGGCGCCAAGGGCCTGGCCTACATCAAGATCGGTGACAACGGCGAAGTCAGCTCGCCGATCGCCAAGTTCTTCAGCGAAGAAGCCTTTGCCGCGCTGGTGGCGCACGTGGGCGCCGGCAACGGCGACATCGTGTTCTTCGGCGCCGGCGGCTACAACAAGGTGTCCGACTTCATGGGCGCGCTGCGCCTGAAGGCCGGCAAGGACTTCAACCTGGTCGCCGACGGCTGGGCCCCGCTGTGGGTCACCGACTTCCCGATGTTCGAGTACGACGACGAAGCCCAGCGCTACGTCGCCCTGCATCACCCCTTCACCGCCCCGGCGGTGGACGACATCGCCGACCTGCGCGCCAATGCGAAGACCGCCGTCTCGCGCGGCTACGACATGGTGCTCAACGGCAACGAGATCGGTGGCGGTTCGATCCGTATCCATCGTTCGGACATGCAGAGCACGGTGTTCGAGCTGCTGGGCATCGGCGCCGAGGAGGCCGAAGCCAAGTTCGGCTTCCTGCTTGACGCGCTGCGTTTCGGCGCGCCGCCGCACGGCGGCATCGCGTTCGGCATCGACCGCATCGCCGCGCTGATGGCCGGCACCGAATCGATCCGCGACGTGATTCCGTTCCCGAAGACCACCGGCGCGCAGTGCCTGATGACCGGCGCCCCGTCGCCGATCCCGGACGAGCAGCTGGCCGAAGTGCACATCCAGGTCCGCCCCAGGAAATAACGCCATGTTCCGCCCTGCGGAACATGCTCCCACCGTAGAGCCGGGCTCTGCCCGGCTGGCATCCACCAGGAGATCCAGGTAATGACCGAGTTCGCGTTCGTATTGGAATGGGAAAAGCTGGGCAATGAAGGCACCGACGCCAACCTGGTGACCGAGCGCGCGCGCGTGTTCGGCGGCTGGCTGGTGCGCGTGGGCACCAGCCCCGCTGCGATGGCGCTGACCTTCGTCGCCGATGGCGAAGGCCGCTGGGACGGTGAGGACTTCGGCGTCGAGGATTACGAGGACGGCGAAGAAGACGAGGAAGAAGAAGACGAGGAAGAAGAAGAGTACGAAGAAGGCGAGGAAGACGAGGAAGACGAGGAGTACGAGGAAGAGGACGAGGAAGACGGCGAAGAGGAAGACGCCGGCAAGGGAACGCAGGCCTGACGCCTGCCCCGGACCCGTCCATGTACACCATCCGCCGCGCCGGCCCCGAAGACGCACCGACCCTGTCGGTGCTGGCCACCCGTACCTTCGTGGAAACCTTCGGCCATCTCTACCCGCCGCAGGATCTGCAGGACTTCCTCGACGAGGCCTACGCGGTCGAGCGCCAGAAGGTGATCCTGTCCCACCCGGACTATGCGGTCTGGCTGCTGGAGCGCGACGGCGTGGCCGTCGGCCATGCCGCGGCCGGGCCCTGCGGCCTGCCGCATGAGCAGGTGCAGCCCGGCGATGGCGAGCTCAAGCGCCTGTACCTGATCCGGGACGAGCAGAGCAGCGGCTGGGGCAGCCGGCTGCTGGAAACCGCGCTGGCCTGGCTGGAGCGCGACGGCCCGCGCACCCTGTGGCTCGGGGTGTGGTCGGAAAACTTCGGCGCCCAGCGCTTCTATGCCCGCTACGGATTCGAAAAGGTCGGCACCTACGAATTCCCGGTGGGGCAGGTGCGCGACCTGGAATACATCCTGCGGCGTCCGCCGCAGGCAAGCTGAACGGCCCGCGCGGCCGGTCATCCGGCGGGGCCCGGCTTCACCCGCCGTTCCCCGGTCCATTTGTCTAATAGAACCGTGTTTCCCCGTTGGAACGGTTCCGCACCGGCTACGCTGCGCCCATGAATCCCCCCGTTTTACTGCTGCACGGCATCTGGAATGCCCGCGCCTGGGTTGGCCCTTTGGCCTGGCGCCTGCGCGCGCGCGGCTTCAGCGTCGACACCTTCGGCTACGCCAGCGTGTTCGGTGGGCCGGACGTGGCCGTGCCGCAACTGATGCAACGGCTCAAGGACACCGGCCCGGTGGCCCTGGTCGGGCACAGCCTGGGCGGGCTGGTCGCGCTGGAGGCGTTGCGCCGCCAGCCGGACCTGCCGGTGTCGCGGGTGGTCTGCCTGGGCTCGCCGCTGCGCGGCAGCGGCACCGCCCGCACCCTGGCCGAGCACGGCTGGTCGGCAGCGCTGGGGCGCAGCAGCGAGCTGCTGCTGGGCGGCCTGCCGAACTGGGAGGGCAGGGCGCAGGTCGGGCTGATCGCCGGCTCGGTGCCGCATGGCCTGGGCAGCCTGCTGGGGGCGATCGGCAACGCCTCCGATGGCACCGTCGCGCTGGACGAAACCCGCCTGCCGGGCCTGGCCGACCATTGCGTGGTGGCCGCCAGCCACAGCGGGCTGGTGTTCTCCCCCGACGCCGCCCGCCAGACCGCAGCCTTCCTGCGCGATGGCTGCTTTCGCCCGGACCGGGCCGCGCACGCCGCCTGAGCGGCCGATCAGGTAGAATCCGCGCCCTGTTCCTGACGCACGCACGGAAACACCCATGGGTAGAGGCCCTTCCATCGAAAACCGCAAAAACGCGTCTGACGCGAAGCGCGGCAAGATTTTCACCAAGATCATCCGTGAGATCGGCGTTGCCGCGCGCGGCGGTGGAGGCGACCCCAACAACAACCCGCGCCTGCGCGTGGCCATGGACAAGGGCCTGGCCTCGAACATGTCCAAGGACGTGATCGAACGGGCCATCAAGAAGGCCACCGGTGAGCTGGAAGGCGTGGAGTACGAAGAGGTGCGCTACGAGGGCTATGCCCCCGGCGGCGTTGCCGTGATCGTGGACTGCCTGACCGACAACCGCGTGCGCACCGTGGCCGATGTCCGCCATGCGTTCAGCAAGTGCGGCGGCAACATGGGCACCGAAGGCTCGGTGTCGTTCATGTTCAAGCGCGTGGGTGTGCTGCACTTCGCCGGCGGCGCCAACGAAGACGCGGTGACCGAGGCGGCCATCGAGGCGGGCGCTGACGATGTGGTGGTCTACCCGGAGGACGGCGCCATCGACGTGCTGACCGCCGCAGACATGTACCACGCGGTCAAGGAGGCGATGGACGCCGCCGGACTGAGGCCGGACCACGCCGAGCTCACCTTCCGCGCCGACAACGACATCAAGGTCGAAGGCGACACCGCACTCCAGGTCAAGAAGATGCTGGACATGCTGGAAGACCTGGACGACGTGCAGGACGTGTTCTCCAACGCCGACCTCGGCGCGGATGCTTACGCCTGACGGCGTAACCCGACATGATCCGCATCCTCGGCATCGACCCCGGTTCGCAACGGACCGGGGTCGGCATCATTGACGTCGACCCGTCCGGCAAGGTGCTGCACGTGCACCACCTGCCGCTGGTGCTGCTGGGGGCGGACGACTTCCCACAGCGGATGAAGCTGCTGGTGCTGGGGCTGAACGCGCTGATGGAAGAATACCGCCCGCAGGAAGTGGCCATCGAGAAGGTGTTCATGGCGCGCAACCCGGATTCGGCGCTGAAGCTGGGCCAGGCGCGCGGCGCGGCGATCTCGGCGGTGGTCATGCGTGACCTGCCGGTGCACGAGTACGCGGCCAGCGAGATCAAGCTGGCCGTGGTCGGGCGGGGCGGGGCGGAAAAGCAACAGGTCCAACACATGGTCGGGCTTATGCTCAACCTGAAAGCCAAGCTGCAGGCGGACGCCGCCGACGCGTTGGCGGTGGCCATCACCCATGCCCACGTACGGGCGACGGCGCAGCGCCTGGGCGTCAATGCACGCCAGGCGTGGAGCCGGAAATGAGGACATCTGCATGATTGGTCGTCTGCGTGGGATCGTGGCGTACAAGGCGCCGCCGTGGCTGCTGATCGACGTCAACGGGGTCGGCTATGAGCTGGAGGCGCCGATGAGCACCTTCTACGACCTGCCCGACCTGGGCCGCGAGGTGATCCTGTTCACCCACTATGCGCAGAAGGAAGACAGCGTGTCGCTGTACGGCTTCCTGCGCGAGGGCGAGCGCCGGCTGTTCCGCGACGTGCAGAAGGTCAGCGGGATCGGCGCGAAGATCGCGCTGGCGGTGCTGTCCGGGGTAAGCGTGGACGAGTTCGCGCGCATGGTGCAGGCCGGCGACATCACCGCGCTCACCCGCATCCCGGGCATCGGCAAGAAGACCGCCGAACGCATGGTGCTGGAGCTGCGCGACCGCGCGGCCAACTTTGGCGGCGGCGGTGCACCGATCGCAGGTGCCGCGCCGGCCACCGACCCGGTGTCCGAAGCCACCGTGGCGCTGCAGCAGCTGGGCTACAAACCGGCCGAAGCGGCGCGCATGGCGCGCGATGCCAACAGCGAGGGCGACGATGTCGCCACCGTGATCCGCAAGGCCCTGCAGGCCGCGCTGCGCTGAGCGCGCTGGTCTGATCTTCCACCGACCGACATCCCCTCCGGAGTCCCATGTCCAGCTCTTCCACCCAGCACGAGAACGGCCACGCCGGGCACGGCCATGCGGCGCCGGGCGCCAGCGGCCTGGCCCTGATGGTCGGTGCGATCGGCGTGGTGTTCGGCGACATCGGCACCAGCCCGCTGTACACCCTGAAGGAAGCCTTCTCCGAACACTACGGGCTGGTGGGTAACCATGACACCGTGCTCGGCGTGCTGTCGCTGGCGTTCTGGGCGCTGATGCTGGTGGTGACGCTGAAGTACGTCACCATCATCATGCGCGCCGACAACGATGGCGAAGGCGGCATCATGGCGCTGATGGCGCTGACCCAGCGCACCATGCGCAACGGCTCGCGCTCGGCCTACGTGGTCGGCATCCTGGGCATCTTCGGCGCCTCGCTGTTCTTCGGCGACGGCGTGATCACGCCGGCCATCTCCGTGCTCGGCGCGGTGGAGGGCCTGGAAGTGGCCGCGCCCGGGCTGCACGCGTTCATCGTACCGATCACCGTGGTGGTGCTGCTGCTGGTGTTCGCCGCGCAGCGCTTCGGCACCGAGAAGATCGGCAAGGCGTTCGGGCCGATCACCTCGGTGTGGTTCGTGTCGCTGGCCGCGATCGGCATCTGGAACATCGTCGACGCGCCGGAAGTGCTGAAGGCATTCAACCCGATCTGGGGCGTGCGCTTCTTCATGGACCATGGCTGGCACGGCATCTTCATCCTGGGCGCTGTGGTCCTGGCGGTCACCGGTGGCGAAGCGCTGTACGCGGACATGGGCCACTTCGGGGCCAAGCCGATCCGCCATGCCTGGTACTTCTTCGTGCTGCCGTGCCTGGTGCTGAACTACCTGGGGCAGGGCGCGTTGGTGCTCAACGACCCCGGCGCGGTGAAGAACCCGTTCTTCGAGGCGGTGCCGGACTGGGCGCTGTACCCGATGATCGTCCTGGCCACCATGGCTGCGGTGATCGCCTCGCAATCGGTGATCACCGGTGCGTTCTCGGTCTCGCGCCAGGCCATGCAGCTGGGTTACATCCCGCGCATGCGCATCACCCACACCTCGCACGACACCATCGGCCAGATCTACATCCCCGGCATCAACTGGGGCATCGCGGTGATGGTGATCGGGCTGGTGCTGGCGTTCCGCAGCTCGTCCAACCTGGCGGTGGCCTACGGCATCTCGGTATCGGCGACCATGCTGATCGATACCCTGCTGCTGGCCCTGGTGGCGCGCGCGCTGTGGCCGACCTCGCGTTACTGGATCATCCCGCTGTGCGTGGTGTTCTTCATCATCGACCTGGGCTTCGTGATCGCCAACGGCGCCAAGCTGCTGCAGGGCGCCTGGTTCCCGGTGGTGCTGGGCATCGTGCTGTTCACCATGATGCGTACCTGGCGACGGGGCCGCGAGCTGCTGCGCGATGAGATCCGCAAGGACGGCATCCGCCTGGACACCTTCCTGCCCGGCCTGATGCTGGCCCCGCCGGTGCGCGTGCCGGGCACTGCAGTGTTCCTCACCGCCGACCCCTGGGTGGCTCCGCACGCGCTGATGCACAACCTCAAGCACAACAAGGTGCTGCACGAGCGCAACGTGTTCCTGCACGTGGAGACCCTGCCCATTCCGTACGCGATGGAAGGGCAGCGGCTGAAGATCGAGTCGGTGGGCGACGAGTTCTACCGGGTGTTCGTGCGCTTCGGCTTCATGGAGACCCCGGACGTGCCGCTGGCGCTGATGCGCTCGTGCGACCACGGCGGGATCTACTTCGACCCGATGGACACCACCTTCTTCGCCAGCCGCGAAACCATTGTCGCCACCGCCAACCGCGGCATGCCGATCTGGCGCGACAAGCTGTTCGCGCTGATGCACCGGAACGCAGCGCCGGCCACCGGGTTCTTCCGGATCCCCGGCAACCGCCTGGTGGAGCTGGGCGCCCAGGTCGAGATCTGACCGGACGGCCGACCAACGGTCGGCCGCTACCCTCCATTTTCTCGATCCCGGGTAGGTGACGACCGTTGGTCGTCACGCTTTTTGCCGCATAATCGCGGGATGACCGACGACCGCATCATTGGTGCCGGTGCCACCCGCGAGGATGACACCACCGACGCCAGCATCCGCCCCAAGCGCATGGCCGATTACCTCGGCCAGGCGCCCGTGCGCGAGCAGCTGTCGATCTACATCGAAGCGGCCAAGGCCCGTGGCGATGCGCTGGACCATGTGCTGATCTTCGGGCCGCCGGGCCTGGGCAAGACCACCCTGAGCCACGTGATCGCCAACGAACTGGGCGTGGCGCTGCGGGTGACCTCCGGGCCGGTGATCGAAAAGGCCGGCGACCTGGCCGCGCTGCTGACCAACCTGCAGCCGCACGACGTGCTGTTCGTGGACGAGATCCACCGCCTGTCGCCGGTGGTGGAGGAAGTGCTGTACCCGGCGATGGAAGACTTCCAGATCGACATCATGATCGGCGAAGGCCCCGCGGCCCGTTCGATCAAGATCGACCTGCCGCCGTTCACCCTGATTGGCGCCACCACCCGGGCCGGCCTGTTGACCGCGCCGCTGCGCGACCGCTTCGGCATCGTGCACCGGCTGGAGTTCTACACCCCGGAAGAGTTGACGAAGATCGTCCGGCGTTCGGCCGCCATTCTCGGCATCGACTGCACCGCCGAAGGCGCGGCGGAGATCGCGCGGCGCTCGCGCGGCACCCCGCGCATCGCCAACCGGCTGCTGCGCCGCGTACGCGACTACGCCCAGGTCAAGGCCGCCGGCCATATCGACCAGGACGTGGCCCAGGCCGCCATGCAGATGCTGAAAGTGGACCCGGAAGGCTTCGACGACCTCGACCGGCGCATGCTGCGCACCCTGATCGACTACTTCGACGGCGGACCGGTGGGCGTGGAATCGATGGCCGCGGCGCTGTCCGAAGAGCGCGGCACGCTGGAAGACGTGGTCGAACCGTACCTGATCCAGCAGGGCTTCCTGGTGCGCACCGCGCGCGGCCGCATGGCCACGCACAAGGCTTACCGCCACCTCGGCCTGAAACCCAAGAACCCGCCCGCCGACCTGTTCGCGGAGGTGCCGGATGTCGGTTGACGCCCGGTTCAGTTGGCCGACACGCATATATTGGGAAGATACCGACGCTGGCGGGGTGGTCTACCACGCCCGCTACGTGGCTTTCATGGAACGGGCGCGCACCGAATGGATGCGGGCTCTGGGTTACGGCCAGGAACGCACCCGCACCGAGCATGGCCTGGTGTTCGCGGTCCGGTCGATGACCCTGGACTTCCTCAAGCCGGCGCGGCTGGATGACGCGCTGGACGTGACGGCCACGCTGGTGCAGTGCAAGCGCGCCAGCATGGTGTTCGACCAGGCAGTGCGTCGCGGCGATGAAACGCTGCTGACCGCGCAGGTCAGGATCGCGGCATTGGACGCCGCCACATTCAAACCGCGCGGCATGGACGATGTCCTCCATGCCGCGTTGAAACCCTACGTAATTCAAACAGCCGCATATTGAGGAACAACGGATGATCGGAATGCTCCTGGCCCTGCAGGCCACGGTGGTCGAAGCGCTGCCGCAGGAAGTCACCAGCGCCGCGTCGCAGACCGTCGCGCAAGCCGCGCACGGCGGTGGCATCAACTACCTGGACCTGATGATCAAGGCCAGCCTGCCGGTGAAGATCATCGTGCTGCTGCTGCTGGCCGGGTCGTTCATCAGCTGGGTGATCATCTTCCGCAAGGCGCGCGTGTTCAACGCCGCCAACCGCGAGGCCGACGAGTTCGAAAGCCGCTTCTGGTCCGGTGCCGACCTGGGCAAGCTGTACAGCGCAGCCACCGACCGCAACCGCAAGGTGGGTGGGCTGGAAGCGATCTTCGAAGCCGGCTTCCGCGAGTTCACCCGCCTGCGCGACAAGCGCCGCCTGGACGGTCGTGCCCAGCTGGAAGGCGCCCAGCGCGCCATGCGTACCACCTTCACCCGTGAAGTGGACCAGATGGAGCGCAGCCTGGAGCTGCTGGCGAACATCGGTTCGACCGCACCGTACGTGGGCCTGGTCGGTACCGTGTTCGGCATCATGGTGACCATGCACGACATGATCAACAGCGGCGAGCAGGCCGGCATCGCGTCGGTCGCGCCGGGTATCTCCGAAGCGCTGTTCGCCACCGCCATCGGCCTGTTCGTGGCGATCCCGGCGGTGTGGGCCTACAACCGCTTCACCACCCGCGTCGAGCGCCTGTCGGTCCGCTATGAAACCTTCGCCGAAGAGTTCAGCTCGATCCTGCAGCGCCAGTCCGCGGGCGACGAGTAAGCGCCCAGCACAAGGATCACGCCATGACCGCTGCCATCGGCCGCCGCAAGCGCCGCAAGCTCAAATCCGAAATCAACGTCGTGCCGTACATCGACGTCATGCTGGTGCTGTTGATCATCTTCATGGTCACCGCGCCGCTGCTCACCCTGAGCTTTGAAGTGGACCTGCCCAGTTCGCAGGCCAAGGCGCTGGAAAGCAAGCAGGACCCGGTGATCGTCTCGGTACGCCTGGACGGCCAGCTCAGCCTGAAACTGCCCGAAGCCAAGGAGCCGGCGCCGATGGATCCGGCCCAGCTGCAGGCCCAGCTCGGCGCGCTTGCCGCGCAGGACAAGAACCTGCGCGTGATCGTGGCCGCCGACAAGGCCGTGGCCTACGAAAAAGTGGTCGCGGCCATGGACGTGATCAAGCGCGCCAACGTGGAAAAGGTGGGTCTGGCGACCGATGCACGCTGAAGCCCTGCCACCGCAGCGCCAGCCGGACGGCGAGTGGGGCCTGCCGATCGCCCTGGCGATCCTGGTCCACGTGCTGCTCGCGCTGGTATTCATCGCCGCCTGGCTGTGGTCGCCCCAGCGCAGCACCGAGGCCGCCGCAGGCGACCCGGCCATTGAAGCCAGCCTGCAGCTGAGCGCCTCCGAGGCCGCCGCCGCGCGCCAGGCGCTGCGCGCCTCGGAAAAACTGCCCGACCTGCCGGAGCCGGTGGCCGAGCCGGTTCCGATCGAGGAAGACACCGTCCCGCCGCCGCAGCCGCTGCCCGAGCCGCGCCCGCAGGACGCGCCGACCCCGCAGCAGCAGAACGCCCAGGAGCGCATCGCGCAGCCGGACACGGTCGACCAGGAGGCGGTCAACGCGCTCTCGATCTCGGCCGAGAAGGCAAAACAGGAACAGGAAGCCAAGCGCCGCCAGGAACAGATCGACCTGACCGAACGCAAGCGCGTGGAAGAGGCCGAGCAGAAGCTGCGCCTGGCCAAGCAGCAGGAAGCGGCCGAGCAGAAGAAGAAGCTGGCCGAGCAGGAACAGAAGGCCAACGACGTAAAAGCCGAGGCCGAGCGCCAGAAGAAGATCGCCGAGATCCGCAGCCGCCGCGAGGCAGCGGAGAAGGAAGCCAAGCTGGCCGAGCAGAAGCTGCGCCAGGTCACGGCCGCGCGGGCCGCGGCGGGGCAGGCCAGCGCCGGTTCCAGCGGTGCCTCGCAGCCGGCCGCCGGTGGCGGCGGGACCAGCGACGACCTGTCCGCCAAGTACGCCGCCGCCATCCAGCAGAAGGTGCTGGCGCAGTGGCAGCGCCCGGACTCGGTGCCGCTCGGGCAGAAATGCCAGATCGTGATCACCCAGATCCCGGGCGGCCAGGTGCTGCAGGCCAAGGTCAGCCCGAGCTGTCCGTTCGACGAGGCCGGCAAGCGCTCGATCGAAGCGGCCGTGCTGAACGCCCAGCCGCTGCCCTACCGCGGCTTCGAGAGCGTGTTCGCGCGCACGGTCAACTTCAACTTCACCGCCCAGGATCGTTGATCCGGGCGGTCGGTTTCGTTAATGGCCCGTGATTTCCCGCCGGGCACCACTCGGATTTCACACCCGGTTGGTTCATGATTGCGAAACTGTTCACCGCACTGCTGTTATCCCTCGTTCTGGTTTTCCCCCTATAGAGCGCCCATGAAGAAGATGCCTCGCTGGTTTGCCGTGTTCGCGGCTTTGTTGTTCCTGCCTTTCGCCGCCGCTGCGCAGCAGAGGGGCCTGGATATCGACATCATCGGCGGCAACGCCTCCGCGCTGCCCATCACCGTGGTGCCGATGCCCTACCAGGGTTCGGGCGCAGCCCCGCAGACCGACGTGGCGCAGGTGGTTCGCGCCGACCTGGAGCGTTCGGGCCAGTTCCGCACCCTTCCCGAAGCCCAGATCGTCGAAAAGCCGACCCGTGGCAGCGAGATCCAGTTCGCCACCTGGCGCGCGCTGAAGCAGAACTACATCGTCGTCGGCCGGGTCATGGACGCCGGTGCCGGCGCCTACCGCGTCGAGTACGAGCTGTATGACGTGCCCAAGGGCGAGCGCCTGCTGGGCCTGGCGATGACCGCCCGTGGCAATGCCATGCGCGACGTCGCCCACCAGATGGCCGATGCCATCTACGAAAAGATCACCGGTGTGCGCGGCGCCTTCTGGACCCGCATCGCCTATGTCACCGCCAGCGGCAAGGGCGATGCCATGCGCTACGCGCTGATGGTGGCCGACTCGGACGGTTACAACCCGCAAACCATCGTGCGCTCGGCCGAACCGCTGCTGTCGCCGTCGTGGAGCCCGGATGGCAACCGCCTGGCCTACGTGAGCTTCGAGCGTGGCAACTCGGCGATCTACATCCAGAACATCGCCACCGGCGCCCGTGAGCTGGTGACCAGCTTCCGCGGCATCAACAGCGCCCCGTCGTTCTCGCCGGATGGCCGCCGCCTGGCCCTGTCGCTGTCGCGCAGCGGCAATCCGGAAATCTATGTCATGGACCTGGGCAGCAAGCAGCTCACCCAGCTCACCAACCATTTCGCCATCGACACCGAGCCGACCTGGAGTGCTGACGGTTCCAGCGTCTACTTCACCTCCGACCGTGGCGGCCGCCCGCAGATCTACCAGGTCTCCGCCGGCGGTGGCAGCGCCTCCCGCGTGACCTTCCAGGGCAACTACAACGCCACCCCGAGCATTTCCTACGACGGCAAGAAGCTGATCGTGGCGCAGGGCAGCGGCAACACCTACAAGATCGCGATGATGGACAGCAGCCTGGGCTCGCCGCGCTGGAGCACGCTGTCGCCGGGCTCGCTGGATGAGTCGCCGACCTTCGCCCCCAACGCAAGCATGGTGCTGTACGCCGCCCGCGAAGGTGGTCGTGGGGTTCTGTATGCGGTATCGGCCGACGCGCGCGTCCGCCAGCGCCTGGTGCTGGCCGACGGTGATGTTCGCGAACCTTCGTGGTCGCCATACCGTACAAAGCGCTAACAGAGTGTTAAGATCCCCACCGTATTCATCCCACATCCGGCTTTAGGAGCCTCAAAGGTATTTCATGAACAAGACCTCCCGCGTTTTGCTTGTCTCCCTGTTGTCCGTGGCCGTCCTGGCCGGTTGCTCCAAGAAGGTCAAGGAAGTTCCGGAAGCTCCGGTTGACACCGGCAGCACCACCCAGCCGACCGGCCCGTCGACCTCCGGCCTGTACGGCCCGGGCGACCTGGACACCGATGCCTGCCTGCGTCAGCGCGTTGTGTACTTCGACCTGGACCAGGAAGACATCAAGTCCGAGTTCCAGGCGATCATGGCGTGCCACGCCAAGTACCTGCGTGACCGTCCGTCGGCCCGCATCACCCTGCAGGGTCACACCGACGAGCGCGGTTCGCGTGCGTACAACCAGGCCCTGGGCGAGCGTCGTGGCAATGCCGTGAGCTCGGCCCTGCAGGCCAACGGTGGTTCGGCTTCGCAGCTGACCGTCGTGTCCTACGGCGAAGAGCGTCCGGTCTGCACCGAGTCGGGCGAAGCCTGCTGGTCGCAGAACCGTCGCGCCGAAATCGTCTACACCGCGCAGTAATCCATGCGCATCGGCATCAAAACCCTGATGCTGGTCGTTGCGGCAGCCCTCGTGGCTGCCGCACCGGCGCAGGCCCAGCGGCAGAGCCTGGCCGACCGTGTTGGCGCACTCGAGCAGCAGGCCTACAACAACAGCTCCAACCAGGACCTGTTGAACCAGGTCAACCAGCTGCGTCAGCAGATGCAGCAGCTGCAGAGCACGCTTGAGCAGCTCCAGCACGAAAACGCCCAGTTGAAGCAGACCTCGCAGGACCAGTACCTGGACCTGGACGGACGTCTGAACCGCATTGAAGGGGGCAGCGCCCCGATCCTTCCGGCCGCTCCGGCCGCGAATGCTCCCGCCGCCGCACCCAAGCCCGCCCTACCGGCAGCGGCCGCCACCGAGCGGCCGCCTTCCGTGCATGGCGACCCGGGCAGCCTGGCCGCCAGTGGCGACGAGCGCACCGCCTACAACGTCGCCTTCGATTCGCTCAAGGCCGGCAAGTACGACGACTCGGCGCAGCTGTTCCTGAGCTTCCTCGAGCTGTACCCGAACGGCGTCTACACCCCCAATGCCCTGTACTGGCTGGGTGAGAGCTACTACGCCACCCGCAATTACCCGCTCGCCGAGGCGCAGTTCCGCGACCTCCTGGCGCGCTATCCGACCCACGACAAGGCCTCCGGTGGCCTGCTCAAGGTCGGCCTTTCGCAGTATGGCGAAGGGAAAATCGACGAAGCCCAGGCCACCCTGGAACAGGTCGTCAGCACCTATCCCGGCTCGGACGCCGCGCGCACCGCGCAGGACCGTCTGCAGGCCATCCGCCTCGGCCAGCAGATCCGCTGAGGCCGCCACCGGCCAAGGCCGGTATACTCCCCGGTTGGCGCCGACGCGATCGGCCCACCGTGCCGGCCGCACCGACACCTTATCCGCGTAGAGCCAGGCCGCGCCCCTGTTGATCCAAGGCGCCCTCACTTTGCAGCGCGTCGCCACGCGCCGAGGGCAAACCGCACGATCGGGAGAGGGTTTTGACGCCTGGCTGCTCTCGTTTCCGAATTCCGCACCACCACAGCGCCCATGACCACCCCCCTGTCCGCCGCCGTCACCACCCCCAGCGAGATCGTGCAGTCGCCCCTGCCACGGCTGAAGATCACCGAGATCTTCACCTCCCTGCAGGGCGAAGCCGATACCGCCGGCTGGCCGACCGTGTTCGTGCGCCTGACCGGCTGCCCGCTGCGCTGCACCTACTGCGACACCGCGTACGCCTTCCACGGTGGCACCTGGTGGGACATCGACGCCATCGTGGCCGAAGTGCTGGCCCAGGGCGTGCACCACGTCTGCGTGACCGGCGGTGAGCCGCTGGCGCAGAAGCGCTGCCTGGTGCTGCTGGAGAAGCTGTGCGAGGCCGGCCTGGACGTTTCGCTGGAGACCTCCGGCGCGCTGGACGTGAGCGCGGTGGACCCGCGGGTGTCGCGCGTGGTCGATCTCAAGACCCCCGGCTCCGGCGAAATGGCGCGCAACCGCCTGGACAACCTGCCGCTGCTGACCCGCCGCGACCAGATCAAGTTCGTGCTGTGCAGCCGTGAGGATTACGAGTGGGCCCGCGCCATGGTCCGCGAGCATCGCCTCAACGAGCGCTCCATGGTGCTGTTCTCGCCCAGCAAGGGCCAGGTCAGCCCGCGCGAGTTGGCCGACTGGATCGTCGAAGACCGCCTGCCGGTGCGCTTCCAGATGCAGCTCCACAAGATCCTATGGGACGACGAGCCCGGGCGATGAGCCTGTTCGACCTCCCTTGATGTACCGGCGCGGGACAGCGTGCTGGCTTTCCCGCAACCCACCGGAAACACCCTCATGAAGAATGCAGTTGTCCTCCTGTCCGGCGGCATGGATTCCGCCGCTGTCGTCGCCATCGCCCGCGAGCAGGGCTTCGCCGTGCACGCCCTGAGCGTACGCTATGGCCAGCGCCATACCTCGGAACTGGACGCCGCCGCCGCCGTGGCCCAGGCCCTGGGCGTGGTCGCGCACAAGACCGTCAACGTCGACCTGCGCAGCATCGGCGGCTCGGCCCTGACCGACGACATCGACGTGCCCGAAGCGGGCGGCGAGGGCATTCCGGTCACCTACGTGCCCGCGCGCAACACCATCATGCTGTCGGTGGCGTTGGGCTGGGCCGAAGTGCTGGGCGCCAATGACATCTTCTGCGGCGTCAACGCGGTGGACTATTCCGGCTACCCCGACTGCCGCCCCGAGTTCATCAGCGCCTTCCAGACCCTGGCCAACCTCGCCACCAAGGCGGGCGTGGAAGGGGCGGGCATCCAGGTGCACGCGCCGCTGCAGTTCCTGAGCAAGGCCGACATCGTGCGTGAAGGCGTGCGCCTGGGCGTGGACTTCGGCCTGACCGTGTCCTGCTACAACGCCGACGCCACCGGCGCGGCCTGCGGCCACTGCGACGCCTGCCGGCTGCGCGCCCAGGGCTTCGCCGACGCCGGCGTGGCCGACCCGACCCGCTACGCCTGATCGCGACGGGGTACGCCTGCGCCGCAAGATGGGTTAGAATGCGCACCCCCGGCGTGAAGTCGGGGCATGCAATGGGCCGTTAGCTCAGTCGGTAGAGCAGAAGACTTTTAATCTTTTGGTCGATGGTTCGAATCCATCACGGCCCACCAATTGCATGAGAAATCCGGGCGCCCTTGGGGCGCCTTTTTTGTGGCCGTGTGTATCAACCGACGACGTGCTCCGGCAACCCTTCAACGTTTCGGAGCACGCGGCGCAACGCGTTCGCTCCGGTGGGCCGATTCCGGCACCGGTCAAGCCACGCAGGGCGTGGCTCTACTACACTTCGGGCATCCCGGTAGCTCCCGGGCGCTGACGTGTGCTCTCCAGTGAAGATTCTCCTGACAGGAAGTTCAGGCCGAGTGGGTCGCGCTATCTTTGGCGCGTTGGCCTCCCGCCACGATGTGGTGGGCATCGACCGCAGTCCGTTTGCGACCACGCGTCACGTGGCTGATTTCACCGATACCCGCATTCTGTCCAAAGCGCTGCAGGGCGTGGATGCGGTCATCCACGCCGCCGCGCTGCATGCGCCGCACGTCGGGCTGTTCAGCGACAGCGAGTTCCAGCGCATCAATGTGGAAGGCACCCGCACGTTGGCGATGCTGGCCCGCGATTCGGGGGTGGGGCGGCTGGTCTTTACCAGCACCACCGCGCTGTACGGGCACGCGATCGTGCCCGGGCGGTGTACCTGGGTGGACGAGGACACGCCGCCGCTGCCGAAGACCGTTTACCACCGCTCCAAGCTCGCCGCCGAGCAGTGGCTGGAAGAGGCTGCGGGACCGGACCTGCAGGTGCGGGTGATCCGGATGTCGCGCTGCTTCCCGGAAACACCCGACCGCATGCTGCTGTACCGTCTGCACCGGGGTATCGACGTGCGCGATGTCGCCGACGCGCACGTTGCGGCGCTGGGCAACGGCGGCCCCGCGTTCCAGCGCTACCTTGCCAGTGGCTGGACGCCGTTCCAGCGCGAAGACTGCGACGCCCTGGTCAGCCGGCCGCGTGACGTGCTGGCCCTGCGCTGCCCCCAGTGGCTGGCCGAATACGACCGGCGCGGCTGGTCGCTGCCGGTGGTGGATCGGATCCATGATCCACGCGCGGCCAGCGTCGGGCTGCAGTGGCGCAGCTGGCGTGGGCCCGAATCGATCCTGGCGCAGCTGGAGGCCGGCAGCATCGAAGTCCTGCCGGAGTCCGCACGCACGGACGACTGCACGATTGAATAGGGACGTGCGTACACGCGGCCTGGGCGTCGCATGGCGCAGACTGGTCGCGTTTGCTTTCACTGCAGTGGAGTTGCCATGAACCGTTTTGTGCTGATCGGCCTGGGCGCACTTGCGCTGGCCGCCTGCAAGCCCGCCCCGAGCGATCCGGCGACGCGTGCCGCTCCGGCTACGCCGACCAATGAATCGCCGGCCCCGGTTACGTCGCCCGCGGCGCCTGCCACCGGTGCGAAGGAGGGGCCGTCGTTCGACTGTGCCAAGGCCGCCAACGACGCCGAGAAGACGGTCTGCGGCGACGGCCGCCTGTCCGCGCTGGATCGCGAGCTTGCCGCCCTGTACCGCGCGGCGCAGACCGGGCCGGGCGAGCTGGATGTCGCAGCCGAACAGCGCGGTTGGATCAAGGGCCGCGACGCCTGCTGGCAGGCGGTGGATGCCAACCGCTGCCTGCTGGAGTCCTACCAGACCCGCATCGTCGAGCTGCGCCTGGCGTCGCCGTCAGCCCCCGCCGCGAAGGCGGTGCAGTACGCCTGCGATGACGCCAGCAAGCCGCTTTCCGTGGTGTTCTACAACGCGTTGGACCCGCAGGTGGCGGTCATCCGCTTGGGGCGCGACCAGGCCATCGCCTTTGCCGCACCCTCGGCCAGCGGCGCCCGGTATACGCGCGAAGGGGTGGAGTTCTGGGAACACCAGGGCGAAGCGACGCTGGACTTCTATGGCACGCGCCTGAGCTGCAGGATCGGCGGATGAACAACGGCGCCGGCCCGGGGGCCGGCGTCGGTGGTGGTCAGCGTACGCGGCGGTAGCGGACCTCGTTCTGGCGGTCGCCCACTTCGGTGGTGACGAAGCCATCGCGACTCTGGTTGATGTCGAACACGCTGTTGCCCACGTTGAGCTGGCCGCCGTTGACCCAGCCGGACAGATTCTGCCCGCGCGCCTGCGCCGACATGCGGCCGTCGGCGTCGATGCGCATGCGGATGTCGGTGTTGTACATCGGGTTGTAACCTTCGAACTCGCCGATCATCCAGTTGGGCACGTACGAGGTATGGCGCGCGCCCTGGTAGTTGTCATCGTCGTAGCGCTCATCCTGCTTGTTGGCGTTATGCACCAGCGCGCCCAGGATGGCAGCCCCGACCAGCACGCCGGCCGCCACCTTGGCGTCGTGGTTGTCGTCATCGCGGTCATGGTGGCGGTCGTCGCCGCGCACGCGGAACGAGGCGCGGCAGCCGTCATCGACCCACACGTTGCGGCGGTCGTAGTCCCAGCTGCGGCCCTGGCGGCAATCGGCGCCGGACAGCTTGCGGTCAAGGGTGACGTAGCCGGCGTAGGGGAGGGCACAGGACTGGTAACGGTTGTCCCGGCTTTCGCAGGTGACGAAATCATCGGCGCGTACGTCGGTCAGCGAGGCCAGCAGCAACAGGGGAGTGCCAAGCAGCAATCGGGTCTGCATGATCAGGATTCCAGCAGGGTGGACGGGTGATGAGCGGCAGGCTTCAGGGCCGGGCAGCCGACCCTGTTCCGCGCACGATGCGCAGCGTCCGATGAAATCCTGATGAAAGCAACGCGCAACCGGCGCGCCGTAGCGTGGTTGCCCCGCTCAGGCCGCGCGGTCGACGTCGTGGTCGCCGAAGCAGGCGCGGATGGCGTCCAGCAGTTCGCTCATCGAATACGGCTTGGGCAGGAAGTGGATGCCCGGGGCCAGCTGCGGGGTGACCCGGTCCGGCTGCAGGCCGGAGGTGACCAGCACGGGCAGGCTGGGGAACTGCTGGCGGATGCGCTGGGCGGCGTCGATGCCGCTCAGCCCGCCCAGGCAGACGTCGGTGAAGACCAGGTCGAAGCGCTCGCCGGCCTGCAGGAGGCCAAGCGCGGCTTCGGCCGAGCTGACGGCGGCAACTTCGCAGGCCTGGCTTTCCAGGGTGAGGCGGCTCAGCTCACGGGTGTCTTCGGTATCTTCGATCAACAGCACGCGCGGTTCGACGTGGCGCTTGGACAACAGCATGACGCGGGTTTCCCTGGAAATTGGAGCGGGGCGGCGCGGAGTATGGGCAGCGCCGGGTGAGGAGATCGTGCAAGCAGCGCCCTGAACGCCGGGTTTGTTGCCAAACGGTCAGGAAGGTCACGGTACAGTCGGGGTTTGTCCACAGGGAGACAGTTCCATGCAATGCCCCGTATGCACGACCCAGGCCCTGGTGATGTCCGAACGCCAGGGGATCGAGATCGATTACTGCCCGCAATGCCGGGGCGTGTGGCTGGACCGTGGCGAGCTGGACAAGATCATCGAGCGCTCGGCCGGTGCTGCCGCGCCCGCGCCGGTCCAGGCCGCCGCGCCGCAGCCGCAGCCGCAGCAGCAGGTGTACCAGCAGGTACAGCATCGCGATACGCGCCACCTGGGCCAACAGCACTACGGCGACCAGCAGGGTTACCGGAAGAAGAAGAAGGAAAGCTTCCTGTCCGACCTGTTCGATTTCTGACCGTCGCGGGAATCCCCGGGCGCATGGCGCCCGGGAGTGTCGGTCAGAACCAGACGCGGACCCCGGCCACCCAGCGCGTATCCCGGGTGTGTTCGCCTGCCGCCTGGTGGTAATCAGCGGTGTCGCCGAACAGACGCTCGTGGCTGATGCCGATGTACGGCGCGAAGCGGCGGCTGAACTCGTAGCGCAGGCGCAGCCCTGCCTCGACCTTGTTCAGGCCGGCAGCCATGCCGTGTTCGGGTTCGTCCCTGGCCGCCAGCGTGGCTTCCACCAGCGGCTGCAGGATCAGGCGGTTGGTGAGCAGCAGTTCGTACTCGACCTCCAGCGTGGCCGCCAGTTGTCCACCGTCGCCGACATACGCCGTCGCCGAGGTTTCGAACTTGTATGGGGCCAGCCCCTGGATGCCGATCGCGGCCCAGGTGCGTGAGTCCGCCGGACGGAAGTCCTGCTTCACGCCCACCAGCACGTCCCACCACGGCGACACGCTGCGTCCGTACAGAACTTCCAGGTCGGACGCTTCGGTACGCCCGCCACTGCGTTCGCCTTCGCTGCGCAGCCACAGGCGGTTGATGTTGCCGCCAATCCACCCACTGGCTTCCCAGGTTTGGCCGGTGCCGTGCTGGCCATCCCAATGTTCCAGCCGGTTGATCAGCAGCAGGCTGTGCACGTTGGGCGCGTGCTCCATTGCATCATGGCTGATGGGCGGGAAGGCGGCCGCGCGGTCGGCATCGGTGACTTCGGGAATGGGTTCGCGCGGCGCGCTCGGCGTGGTGCCATGGTCCATGGCGGCGTGGTCCATCGTCGAGTGATCCATCGTCGAGTGATCCATCGTCGAGTGATCCATCGTCGAGTGATCCATCTGCGCGTGGTCGGTGCCGCCGTGGTCCATCGTCGAATGGTCCACCGCAGCCGGTGCAGCAGCGGGTGCTGCATCGGTATGCGCGTGCGCATGCGACTGCGCCCACGCCGGGCCCGCGATGGCGGTGAGCAGCGCAACAGTGAGCAGCTTCATTCTTCAATCCTCACTTCGCGCATCATCCCCGCTTCCATGTGGTACAGCAGGTGGCAGTGGTAGGCCCAGCGACCCAGCGCATCGGCGCGCACGCGGTAGCTGCGGCGGGTGCCGGGGGGCATGTCGATGGTGTGCTTGCGCAGCTGGAACTCGCCGCCGGCATTTTCCAGGTCGCTCCACACGCCGTGCAGGTGGATGGGGTGCTGCATCATGGTGTCGTTGACCAGCACGATGCGCATGCGCTCGCCGTAGTTCAGGCGCAGCGGTTCGGCGCTGGCGAACGGAACGCCATCGAACGACCAGCTGAACTTTTCCATGTGTCCGGTGAGGTGCAGTTCGACCTCCCGCGACGGCTCGCGGCCATCCGGATCCTCGAACAGGCTGCGCATCGCGCCGTAAGTGAGCACCTGGCGGCCGTTGTCGCGCAGTCCGATGCCGGGGTCGTCGAGCTTGGGCTCGGTGGCCGCGCTCTGCATGTCGACCAGCGGGTTGCCGTTCTCGCTCGCGGCGTGGCGTGGCGCCTTGCCGGCGCTGCCATGGCCAGCGTGGCCCATGTTGGCGCCGCAACCGCCTTCCATGCCCTTCATGTCGTGGCCCATGCCACCCATGTCATGCCCCATGTCGCTCATGGTCAGCAGCGGGCGCGGGTCGCGCGCGGGGATCGGCGCCTGCAGCCCGTGGCGCACGGCGAGGGTGCCGGCGGCGTAACCGCTGCGGCCCATGTCCTGGCAGAAGATCGTGTACGCGTCCTGGCCACTGGGTTCGACGATCACATCAAACGTTTCGGCCGGGGCAACGCGGAATTCGTCGATGCTCACCGGGTGGATGTACTGCCCGTCGGCGGCCACCACGGTCATCTTCAGGCCGGGGATGCGCACGTCGAAGTAGGTCATGGAACCGCCGTTGATGAAGCGCAGCAGCACACGTTCGCCACTGCGGAACAGGCCGGTCCAGTTGCCCGCCGGTGCGGTGCCGTTGAGCAGGTAGGTGTAGGTGTGGGCGTTGATGTCGGAGATGTCGGTCGGGGTCATCCGCATCCGCCCCCACATGCCACGGTCGGCGGTGGCCGCGCTCCAGCCTTCGCGGCGCACGTCGCGCAGGAAGTCGGGCAGGGTGCGCTTGTAGTAGTTGTCGTGCTCGGCGAGCTTCTTCATGCGCCGGAACAGCGCGCCCGGGTCCATGTCGGTCCAGTCCGAGAGCAGGATCACGTGCTCGCGGTCGAACCGGTACGGGGCCGGCTGCAGCGGATCGACGATCAGTGCCCCGTACAGGCCGGCCTGTTCCTGGAACATCGAATGGCTGTGGTACCAGTAGGTGCCCGATTGCCTGAGGGTGAAGCGGTAGTCGTACGCCTCGCCCGGGGCGATGCCGTTGAAGCTCAGGCCGGGCACGCCGTCCATGTTGGCCGGCAGCAGGATGCCGTGCCAGTGGATCGAGGTGGGATGGCCCTGCAGGGCGTTGGCCACGCGCACGCTGACGGTGTCGCCTTCGCGCCAGCGCAGGATCGGCGCCGGCAGGCTGCCGTTGACGGTGATGGCCGGCCGGGTGCGACCGGTGAAGTTGGCCAGCGACTCGCCGATGCTCAGATGGAACTGCTGGCCGCTGAGGACCTGCGGGGCGGTGGCCACGCGGGGGCCGGCATCGGCCAGGGCGCGCGCGGGCACGGCGCCGGCCAGGCCGGCAACCACGCCGCCGGCGGCCAGGCCCTGCACGAACAGGCGCCGCGATGGCACGGGCGGAGCGCCCGCGCCGGGGGAAGAGGGGTGTGACATTGCAACTCCGAATCGAATCCGAGGGCACGCGCAGGTGCCGGCAGGACGCGCGTGCGGCAGCACGGCGTCGCGTCGAGCGGGCGTTCGTGGCGAGCGCCGGCCCGGTCAGCTCCGGTCAGGCGATGGGAGGGCGGGTGATGCGGTCCAGCGGCAGGCTGCGCAGGACGTCCTGGGTAGCCGGCAGCGGCGCCGGCGACAGCGGCGGCGGGGTGGGGATCCAGGCGATCTGGGCGGTCAGGCCCGGCTGCTGGGCGCAGTTGCGCAGGCAGTCCTTGATCCTGCAATGCTCGCTGTCGTCGGGTGCCTGGGCAGGCGGCGGCGTGTCAGCCCGCCCGCCGTGCAGGGCGGCGTGTCCTTCGCCATGGCAGGGCGGCGCTAGGGCGTCCTCGGTCGGGGCGGCCGGCATTGCCATGGCCAGCACCATCGGACCGGCCATGGCCGCGTTCAGCCCGTTGAGCAACAGGCTGAGCATCAACACCATGCGCAGGAGCAGGCCACCGGCAGACATGGGCGCCACCTTAGCGCCAAAGCGCGGCAGGCGCACCCGTCGCTGAACAGCGGGTTCAACTCTGGACGTGGGTCCGGTCGAGCGCATGCGGCTCAGCCTTCCTCGCGCACGATCTCGACCAGGCGCTCGCCGTAGCGGGTCAGCTTGGTGCCGCCGATGCCGCCGACCCGGCCCAGCGCGTCGATGCTGGTGGGGCGCTGTTCGGCGATGTTGCGCAGGGTGCTGTCGTGGAAGATCACGAAGGCCGGCACGTTCTGCTCGCGCGCCAGCTCGGCGCGCAGCCCGCGCAGCGCGTTGAACAGGGCCAGGTCCTGCGGCAGCACCGACAGGCCGGTGCGCTGCCCGCTGCGGTCGCGTTCTCGGGTCTTGGCGCTTTCGCGGCGCATCATCACCTTGCGCTGGCCCTTGAGCACCTGCCGGCTGCCGTCGGTGAGGCGCAGGCCGCCGTAGGTGTCGCTGTCCACTTCCAGCAGGCCGGCCGCGACCAGCTGGCGGAACACGCTGCGCCAGGTGCGGGCATCCAGGTCCTTGCCGATCCCATAGGTGCTCAGTTCGGTGTGGCCGAACTGGCGGATCTTGTCGTTTTCGCCGCCACGCAGGATGTCGATCAGGTGGCCCACGCCGAAGCGCTGGCCGCTGCGGTACACGCAGCTCAGTGCCTTCTGCGCGGCCACGCTGGCATCCCAGGCATCCGGCGGCTGCAGGCAGTTGTCGCAGTTGCCGCAGGGCTGCGGATAGGTTTCGCCGAACCCGGCCAGCAGCACCTGGCGCCGGCACTGCATGGATTCGCAGTAGCCCAGCAGGTGGTCCAGCTTGGAGCGCTCCAGCGCCTTGCGTTCCTCGCCGGCTTCGGACTGCTCGATCATCTGCTTGAGCAGCACCACGTCGCCCAGGCCGTAGCACAGCCAGGCCTCGGCCGGCTCGCCGTCGCGGCCGGCACGCCCGGTTTCCTGGTAATAGCCTTCCATCGACTTGGGCAGGTCGGTGTGCGCCACGAAGCGTACGTCGGGCTTGTCGATGCCCATGCCGAAGGCGATGGTGGCGCACATCACGATGCCGTCCTCGCGCAGGAAGCGGCGCTGGTTGGCCGCGCGCACCTCGGCCGGCAGGCCGGCGTGGTAGGGCAGGGCGTTCATGCCCTCCTTGCACAGGAACTCGGCGGTTTCCTCGACCTTGCGCCGCGACATGCAGTAGACGATGCCCGCCTCGTCGCGGTGCCCGCGCAGGAAATCCAGCAGCTGGCGCTTGGCGTTGTCCTTCTGGACCACGGTGTAGCGGATGTTGGGGCGGTCGAAGGAGCTGACGAAGTGCTGGGCGTTGGTCAGGTCCAGGCGCTCGGCGATCTCGCGCTGGGTGGGCGGGTCGGCGGTGGCGGTCAGCGCGATGCGCGGCACGTCGGGCCAGCGCTCGTGCAGCACGGTAAGCTGGCGGTACTCGGGCCGGAAGTCGTGGCCCCACTGCGAGACGCAATGGGCCTCGTCGATGGCGAACAGGGCAATCCGGCTGCGTGCCAGCAGCGACAGGAAGCGCCCGGTCAGCAGCCGCTCGGGCGCGACGTACAGCAGTTCCAGTTCGCCGGCGAGCAGTTCGCGCTCCACCCGGGCGGCGGTTTCGCCGTCCAGGGTCGAATTCAGGAATTCGGCGCGCACGCCGAGCTGGCGCAGCGCTTCCACCTGGTCCTGCATCAGCGCGATCAGCGGCGAAATGACGATGCCGGTGCCTTCGCGCAGCAGGGAGGGCACCTGGTAGCACAGCGACTTGCCGCCGCCGGTGGGCATCAGGACAAGCGCGTCGTTACCGGCCGCGACATGCTCGACGATCGCCTGCTGCGGACCGCGGAAATCGTCGTAGCCAAAAATGCGGTGCAGCAGTTCGTGCGCGGGGCGGGAAGACATCGCCCTAGTTTACCGGTTCCGGGGGGCGTTCCCCGTCCGGAATTCCCCCGATGAAACATCGGGGGAACGGGCCCGGGCGTTACTGGAGGAGCGAGCGGAGCATCCAGGCGTACTTCTCGTGGGTCTGCAGGCGCTGGGTCATCAGGTCCTCGGTGGGGGCGTCGTCGGCGTCGTCGGCCACGTCCAGCACCTTGCGGGCGGTGCGGCAGACCGCTTCGTTGGCGACCACCAACTGGCGTACCATTTCACGCCAGTCCGCGCTGTCGGTCAGGCCCGGTTCCTCGGCGATCGATGTCAGGGCGGCGAACTCGCGGTAGGAGCCCGGGGCATTGAAGCCCAGTGCGCGGATGCGTTCTGCAACCTCGTCCAGGGCTGCCCACTGCTCGGTGTACTGGGTTTCGAACATCAGGTGCAGCGAGTTGAACATCGAGCCGGTGACGTTCCAATGGAAATTGTGGGTCTTCAGGTACAGCGTGAACGCGTCAGCCTGGTAGGCCGCCAGTCCATCGGCAATCTTCTTGCGATCGCCCACCTTGATCCCGATATCGATGTTGGGGGCCGACGGTGCCGCCGGTGCCGCCGGGATGCCGGCCGCCAGCTTCTGCCGGGTGGCCTTCGGTTTTGCGGGTGATTTGGTCTTCGCCATGGGGGAGTTCCTCTTCGTGGAGTGGATGGCCTTCACAATAGATCAGACTAACCTTCAGTTGTACTCATACGTACCAAACGATTCGATTGATGACCGCTATCAAACAACCTGCCGCTTCGTCCCTGTCTTCGCAGCAGGCCGCCATCGATGGGGCCATGAGCCGGGACCGCGGGCGTCTGCTCGGGCTGTTGTCGCGCTGCCGGGCCAAACCGGCCGACGCGGGCGTCGCCGCCGCCTTCGAGCAGGCGCTGCAGGCATCGGTGCAGCGGCGCCAGGCGCGGGCACGCAACCTGCCGTCGGTCACTCTGGACGACAGCCTGCCGATTGCGCGTGAAGCCGAGCGCATCACCGCGCTGATCCGCGACCACCAGGTGGTGGTGATTGCCGGCGAAACCGGGTCGGGCAAGACCACGCAGCTGCCCAAGCTGTGCCTGGCCGCCGGGCGCGGCGTGGCCGGCATGATCGGCTGCACCCAGCCGCGACGGATTGCCGCACGCGCGGTGGCCACCCGCGTCGCGCAGGAACTGCATTCGGAGCTGGGCACCACGGTGGGCTACCAGGTGCGCTTCACCGACCGCGTCGGCGATGACACGCGCATCAAGTTCATGACCGACGGCATCCTGCTGGCCGAGATCAGCAGCGACCGATGGCTGTCGCAGTACGACACGATCATCGTCGACGAGGCGCACGAGCGCAGCCTCAACATCGATTTCCTGCTCGGCTACCTCAAGCAGTTGCTGCGCAGGCGCCCGGACCTGAAGCTGATCGTCACCTCGGCGACCATCGACACCTCGCGTTTCGCCCAGCACTTCGACGATGCGCCGGTGATCAGCGTGGAAGGCCGCACCTTCCCGGTGGAAGTGCGCTACCGGCCGCTGGAAGGCGAGGGTGGCGGCGACGCGGACGGTGGCCGCGATGGTGAACGCACGGTCAACGACGCGGTGGTGGCGGCGGTGGATGAGATCACCCGCGCCGACCCGCGCGGCGACATCCTGTTGTTCTTCCCCGGCGAGCGTGAGATCCGCGATGCGCACCAGGCGCTGGAACGGCGCAAGTACCGCGAAACCGACGTGCTGCCGCTGTACGCGCGGCTGTCGGTGAAAGACCAGGACATGGTGTTCAGTCCCGGCAGCAGGCGGCGCATCGTGCTGGCCACCAACGTGGCCGAAACCTCGCTCACGGTTCCGCGCATCCGCTACGTGATCGACCCCGGCCTGGCCCGGGTCAAGCGCTACAGTCCGCGCCAGAAGCTGGACCGCCTGCATATCGAGGCGATTTCGCAGGCCAGCGCCAACCAGCGCAAGGGCCGCTGCGGCCGCGTCTCGGAAGGCATCTGCTACCGCCTGTACTCGGAAGCGGACTTCCAGTCGCGCGCCGAGTTCACCGACCCGGAAATCCGCCGCTCCAGCCTGTCCGGCGTGATCCTGCGCATGCTGCAGCTGGGATTGGGCCGGATCGAGGATTTTCCGTTCCTGGAGGCGCCGGACGAGCGCGCCATCGCCGATGGCTGGCAGCAGCTGGGCGAACTGGGCGCGGTGGACGACGAGCGCCGGCTGACCGCGATCGGGCGGCAGATGGCGCGCCTGCCGGTGGACGTCAAGCTTGCGCGCATGCTGGTGGCAGCGCAGGCACAGGGCTGCCTGCGGCCGATGCTGGTGATCGCCTCGTTCCTGGGGATCCAGGATCCGCGCGAGCGGCCACCGGAGGCGCGCGCGGCGGCCGACAACGCGCACGCGCTGTTCGCCGATGGCCGCTCGGAGTTCGTGGGCGTGCTGCGCCTGTGGGACGGCTACCGCCAGGCCCACGAAGACCTGACCCAGTCCAAGCTGCGCGGCTGGTGCGAACGCCATTTCCTCGGTTTCCTGCGCATGCGCGAGTGGCGCGAGCTGCACCGCCAGCTGCGCGTGCTGTGCGAGGAGCTGGGCTGGAACGAGGAGCCCGTGGACAGCGCGATGGCGCCGCTGCTGGCGGGATCGTCGGCGCCCGCACCGGTACGCGATGACGCCGCCAAGGCCAAGGTCACCCGTGGCCAGCAGCACCGCGCCGCGCGTCTGGCCCGCGAGGGCAAGGTCGAAACACCCGCTGCGGCCGCGACGACGGCTGCCCCTGCACCGGCTGCCCCTGCCGCCGACGCGCGTGCCGGCTTCAGCGACCGCGTCCGCGCCCATGCCTACCAGACCCTGCACCGCGCGCTGATCGCCGGCCTGCCCACCCAGATCGGACATCGCAGCGACAAGGGCGATTTCCTCGCCCCGCGCCAGCGCCGCTTCCTGCCGTTCCCCGGTTCGGTGATGGCCAAGCGCCCGCCGCCGTGGCTGCTGGCCGCCACGTTGCTGGATACGCAGAAGGTGTGGGGCCTGACCAACGCGGCGATCGAGCCGGACTGGGTGATCGCCGAACTGCCACACCTGCTGCTGCGCAGGCACTTCGACCCGCACTGGTCGCGCGCGCAGGGCCAGGTGCTGGCCTCCGAGCAGATCAGCCTGTTCGGGCTGGTGCTGGCGCCGAAGAAGCCGGTGCACTACGGTCGCATCGCGCCGGGCGAGGCGCACGACATCTTCGTGCGCCAGGCGCTGGTGAGCGGTGAGATCAACACCCGTGCCAGCGTCATCGCCGACAACCTGAAGGTCCTGGAACAGGCCCGCGAAGAGGAAGCCAAGCTGCGCCGCGCCGGCATCGTGGCCGACGAGGACTGGCAGGCGCGCTGGTACCTGGACCGCATACCGGCGGAGATCCATTCGGCCGCGGGCCTGGACAGCTGGTGGAAGGGCCTGGCTCCCGAAAAACGCCGCGCCGTGGCCTGGTCGCTGGCCGACCTGCTGCCCGGCGAGGGCAGCGATGCCGAACGCTATCCCAAGTACCTGCCGCTGGGCGATGCGCGGCTGGCGCTGCATTACCGCTTCGAGCCCGGCAGCGAGGACGACGGGGTGAGCCTGGACGTGCCGCTGCACCTGCTCAATGCATTGGACCCGGCGCGCTTGTCGTGGCTGGCGCCCGGCTTCGTCGCCGACAAGGCCTCGGCGCTGATCCGCAGCCTGCCCAAGGCCATGCGCCGCAACTACGTGCCGGCGCCGGACTTCGGACGCGCCTTTGCCGAAGCCTTCCCGGCTCCCAGCGCCGATGACCTGCGCGGCGAACTGGCGCGTTTCCTGTCCAAGGCCACCGGCGCCCAGGTGAGCGCGCTGGATTTCGACGAAACCGCGCTGGACGCGCACCTGCGCATGAACCTGCGCCTGCACGATGCACAGGGCAAGCTGCTGGCCGCCTCGCGCGACCTGGACGCGCTGCGTGCCCGTTTCGGCGAACAGGCGGGCGATGCCTTCGCCGAACGCGCCGGGCGCGCGCTTGCTGCCGAAGGCCTGCGCGAGTTCCCCTCCAGCGCCATTCCGCTGCAGGTTCCCGGCGAAGCCGGTGTGCCGGCGTATCCGGCGCTGGTCGATGCGGGCGACACGGCGTCGCTGCGGATCTTCGCCGACCGCAACGAAGCGCTGGAGCAGCACCCGCGCGGCGTGCGCCGACTGCTGGAGATCGCGCTGGCCGACAAGGCCAAGCAGGCGCGCAAACAGCTGCCGGTGCCGCCCAAGACGGGGTTGCTGTACGCGGCGATCGAATCGCAGGAACGCCTGCGTGGCGACCTGGTCGATGCGGCGATGAATGCCGTGCTGGCCGACGGCCTGGGCGAGATCCGCGACCCTGCAGCGTTCGCCAAGCGGCGCGATGCCGCCGGGCGCGACCTGTTCGGGGAAGCGATGGCACGGCTGAAGCTGGCCGAGAACATCCTGGCCCATGTGGCCGAGCTGAAACCGGCGCTGGAGGCGCCGTTGATGGGCTGGGCACGCGGCAACCTGGATGACCTGGAGCAGCAGCTCGCGGCCCTGGTCCACCCCGGTTTCCTGCGCGAAACGCCCGCCGATGCGCTGGCGCAGTACCCGCGCTACCTGCGCGCGATGATCCTGCGCAGCGAGCGCGCCAAGCGCGATCCACCGCGCGACCAGGCCCGCATGCTGGAGCTGCGTCCGTTCCTGGAGGCGTTGGAAGAGGCGCAGGCGCGGGGCCTGCGCGGACGCCCGCAGTGGCAGGCGCTGCGCTGGGACCTGGAAGAGCTGCGGGTGTCGCTGTTCGCGCAGGAACTGGGCGCTAAGACCGGCATTTCGGCCAAGAAGCTGGCCCAGCGCGTGGCGGCACTGCGCCAGGCTTGAAACGGACGCGGCCCTGCCGGGTCGGCACGGGGCGCCGCGGCTTACTTGATGCGCTGGACCTTGGTGCGGGTATTGCTGCCCTTGACCTGCAGGTACCACGAGCCCATCAGCCCGGGCGTGACCGTCACCTCCGGATTGGTGCGGCGCACCCCCGACAGCGTGGCGTCGTCGGTCTGCTCCCACTCCTGCTGGTTGGCCAGGAGGTAGCGGCGCCCCTTGCTGAAGCCGCGGAATTCGCCCTGCAGCGTGCTGACGATCGGTTCCTTGCTGCCGAAATCGAAGAACCCGCGGGTCTTCTTGATCACTTCCTGGCGGCCTTCCTCGCGCGCTTCCTCGCGTGCCTGTTCACGCACGTCGGCGGTGACGGCGGCGACCTTGCCCTGCAGCCAGCCGTTGAGTGCGGCCAGTTCGGCCGGGTTGAGCTTGTCCAGGCCGGCAGCCTTGAATTCGGCGGGGGACATCTGCTGCTGCAGGTCGCCTCCGACAACGCGCTGGGCCAGGGCCGGCCCGGCAAGACCCAACAGCACGGCCGCGCAGGCCAACAACCTCAGACGGGAAAAACGCATGGCAGCTCTCCAGGAATGCAATTGACGGGTACGGACGACGGTTGTGATTGTCGGGCAACGATAGCAGCGCTAGTGTAGGGCTCTCTGTCTTGTCTGCATGATGCTGTGAACCGCGCTTCCGTCCCCGGCCTGGATGGCCTGTTGAACCGCCCCTCGGCCGCCGCCCTGCCGCCCGCGTTGCGCGAGGCGTTGCTGCAGCGCTGGCAGGACGCGCCGGGCGCGCACGCCCCGACCGCCGCGTGGCCGGTGCTGGCCGACACCCTCGATGCACTGGCCCTGCTGTCGGCCGACGACAGCGCCCTGCTGGCCGCGTTGCTGTTCGACCTGCCCGGGCTGCGCAGCGACCTGGACGCGCTGCCGCTGGGCAGCCACAAGGCAGCGGTGGTCGGCCTGCTGGACGGGCTGGACGCAGCCGACCAGGTCTGGGCGCTGCATGCCGGCCGCGATGCCGGGCGCAACAGCGAAGGCCTGCGCCGGCTGCTGCTGTCGATCATCCACGACCTGCGCGTGGTGCCGATCCTGCTGGCGCGGCAGCTGGCGCGCATGCGCGCGGCCGACCGCCTGCCCGAGGAGGAACGTCGGGCACTGGCCCAGCTGACCCGCGACATCCACGCGCCGCTGGCCAACCGGTTGGGCATCTGGCAGCTGAAGTGGGAACTGGAAGACCTGGCCTTCCGCCACCTGGAGCCGGACACCTATCGCCGCATCGCCCGCGAAGTCGATGAAACCCGGCTGGCGCGCGAGCGCTATGTCGAGCAGGTCAAGAAGGCGCTGTCGCGCGAACTGCTGGCCCAGGGGATCGAGGCCGAGGTCAGCGGGCGGCCCAAGCACATCTACAGCATCTGGCGGAAGATGCAGAAGAAGCGGCTGGCCTACGAGCAGCTGTACGACATCCGCGCGGTGCGGGTGATGGTCAAGGACGTGGCCGCCTGCTATGCGGCGCTGGGCGTGGTGCATTCGCTGTGGGCACCGGTACCCAGCGAGTTCGACGATTACATCGCCCGCCCCAAGGCCAATGACTACCGCTCGCTGCACACCGCCGTGGTCGGCCCGGAAGGGCGCACCATCGAAGTGCAGATCCGCACCCATGACATGCATGCCCAGGCCGAACTCGGCGTGGCCGCGCACTGGCGCTACAAGGAAGGCAGCAAGGGCGCGGAAAAGGCCTTCGACCGCAAGATCACCTGGATGCGGCAGCTGCTGGAGCAGTCGCAGGACGGAACGGCGGGCGAACTGGCCGGCGCGCTGGATGCGGAGCTGACCGAAGACCGGGTCTATGCGCTCAGTCCGAAGGACGAGGTGATGGACCTGCCGCAGGGCGCCACCCCGCTGGACTTCGCCTACCACGTGCACACCATGGTCGGGCACCGCTGCCGGGGCGCCAAGGTCAACGGCCGCATCGTGCCGTTGACCTACCGCCTGCGCAGCGGCGACCGCGTGGAGATCCTCACCGGCAAGGAGGCCGACCCGCGCCGCGACTGGCTGCTGGCCTCCAGTGGTTACCTGGCCAGCAACCGGTCGCGCGAAAAGGTGCGGGGCTGGTTCCACAAGCTGGACCGCGCGCGCAACGTGCAGGCCGGTCGCGACCTGCTCGATCGGGAACTGAAGCGCCTGGGCCTGCAGCAGGCGGACCTGGCCGCGGCCGCGCGCCGGTTCCACGCCGACAGCGTCGACGATCTGTACATCCAGGTCGCGCTGGGCGACACCGGGCCGCACCAGGTCAGCCGCGCGTTGCTGGAAGCCGAACGCGCCGCCAGCCAGCCTGCGGTGCCGGCGATGCCGCGGCCGACCGCGCGCCGCGACAGCCTGGGCAAGTCCAAGTTCACCGTGCAGGGCGTGGGCAACCTGCTGGTCCAGCTGGCGCGCTGCTGCCAGCCGGTGGCCGGCGAACCCATCGTCGGGTACCTGACCCGCACGCGCGGGGTCACCGTGCACCGTACCGACTGCGCCGCGCTGGCCCGCCTGTCGGCGGCCAGCCCGCAGCGCATCCTGCCGGTCGAGTGGGGCCAGGCGGGCGGTGGCTACGAAGTGGACGTGGTGGTCGATGCGGTCGACCGGCGCTGGCTGCTCAAGGACATCACCAACCTGATCGCGCAGGAAGATGCGTATGTGCTCGACATCCACAGCGACAACGTGCGCAACAGCGGCCGCGCGCACCTGCGGCTGCGCCTGAAGGTCAGCGATTACGGGCAGCTGTCGACCCTGCTCGGCAAGCTCGATGCCCTGCCTGGAGTCAGCGACGCGCGGCGTCTGGGCTGAGCTCACGTGACCCGCGCTACGCTCAGGGAATGAGCCGCCACCCGGACCATGAGGACGCCGCCCATGCCGCCCTGCGCCGCGTGCGGCGCGAGGGTCGCTGGTGGTGGCTGCAGGCCCGGCATGCGCGACGCATCTGGGCGTGGGCGCTGCTGGTGGCGGTGCTGGTGTTCGCGCTGCTGGTGGCCTTCGGCCGCCCCCTGGCCACCTGGTTCTGGAACGAGCCGCAGGTCGAGCAGCTGATCGACCGCGGCGACCGGGCATTGGCCGCAGGACGATTGAGTGCTGCCGACGGCAGTGGCGCGCGCGAGCTGTACGACGCCGCGCTGGCGCTGGACAGCGATCGCCCGCAGGCCCGCGCGGGCCTGGCACGCACCGGGCGGGCCGCCCTGGTGCAGGCGCGCGCTGCGCTGGATGCTGGTGACACCGCAGGCGCGCAACGTGCGCTTGCGCTTGCGCGCGAGCTGCAGGTGCCACAGGCGGAGGCCGACGCGGTGGCCCGGCGGCTGCGCGCGCAGCAGAACAGCGGTGCCGGCATCGGCGCGCTGCTCGGTCGCGCGGAATCGGCCCTGCAGGCGCGGCGCCTGGACGGCAGCGATGACAGCGCGTTGCCGTTGTTCCAGCAGGTGCTGGCGCGCGCACCCAACCACCTGCGCGCGCTGGAAGGACGCGAGGACGCGTTGTCGGACCTGTTGCAGCAGGCGCGTGAGGCGGCCGCACGCGGCGATGTCGCGATCGCGGCGGCGCAGGTCGTGCGCGCGCGCGATTTCGATCCGGGGCACGTGGACCTTCCCGCCACCGAGGCCGCGCTGAATGCAGCGCTGGAGGCGCGCCTGCGCGAGGGCCAGCGCCTGCAGCGCCGCCAGCAATGGCGACCCGCCGGCACGGCGTTCCAGGCGGTGTTGGCGGCACGGCCGGACGACGCTGCCGCACGCCAGGGGCTTTCCCAGGTGATCGACGCGCTGCTGGCGTCCTCGGCGCGGCTGGCGGACGACTTCCGCTTCGACCTGGCCGCGCGCGCGCTCGCCGATGCCGAGGCACTGGGGGCGTCGGCCAACCAGCTGCAGGCGGCGCGGCAGGCGATCACCCGGGCGCGCGAGGCCGATCGCGCCCTGACCGCGCCGGCCGTGCCGGCCGCGCAGCGCCAACAGAGCATACGAACCCTGCTCGCGCGCTTCGAAGAGGCAGCAGCGCGGGGCGACATCCTGTCGCCGCCGGGTCGCAGCGCCTACGATGCGTTGCGCGAAGCGCAGGCGATCGCGCCACGCGACCCGCAGGTGCGCGCGGCGGCACAGCGGCTGCTGCCGGCGACCCGGCAGTGCGTGGAGGACCGCCTGCGCGAGAACCGCGTGCAGGCCGCCGGTGACTGCCTGGAAGCCTGGCAGGCGCTGTCGCCCGGCAGCGGGCAGGCCGATGCCCGGCAGCGGCTGGGACAGCGCTGGCTGGCCATCGGCAGCGAACGCCTCGGCCGCGGCGACGTGCAGTTCGCGCAGGAAGCGCTGCGGCAGGCGGCGCGCTGGGGCGTGGCTGACACGTCGGCCGACTACCTGGCCCTGCAGCAGCGCCTGCGCGATGTCGACGCGCTGCGATGAGCGGCACGGCGCGCCGGGTGGGTCCGTTATAGTGCGCGCTTGTTTCCTTGAGGAGGTGCCATGACGGTCCTCGTTTCCGGCGCCACCAGCCAGATCGGTCGATTCCTGCTGCCACGGCTGGTCGACGCCGGCGTACCGGTGCGTGCGCTGAGCCGGCATCCGCAACCGACGCAGCCCGGGGTCGAATGGCAGGCAGCGGACATGCGCGCGTTGCCGGTGCCCGCGCAGGCGCTGCAGGCCATCGTCAGCTTCGCGCCGCTGGATGCGTGGGGCGACTGGCTGGCGCGCCAGCAGGTGGCGCCGGCGCGCAGGATCATCGTCACCAGCTCGATGAGCGTGCTCACCAAGCAGGGATCGGCGCAGCCGGACGAACAGGCGCTGGTGGCCCTGCTGCAACGGGGTGAGCGCAACCTGGCCGAGCAGGCCGAACGCCTGGGGATGCAGTGGACCGTGCTGCGGCCGACCCTGGTGTATGGCGCGGGGCTTGATCGCAGCCTCACCCCGATCGTGGCGCGCGCGCGCCGCACCCGCGTGTTCCCGATCCCGATGGCGCATGGCCTGCGCCAGCCGGTGCACGCCGACGACATCGCGCTGGCGGTGATGGCCGCGCTGCAGGGCGATGCCGCGGCCGGGCAGACGCTGCAGATCGGCGGTGGCGAGCGGCTGGACTACCAGCAGATGTTCCAGCGCGTGCATGCCAGCATCGGCACGACCACGCTGCCGCTGTATGTACCGGGCGTCGCACTGCGCCTGCTGGCCGCGGCCGCGCCGCGCGCGCGCGGGCCGGTGTCGCGCCTGGAACAGGACCTGGTGGCCGATAACACCGCACTGGCTGCCACGCTGGGCGTGCACCCGCGGCCTTTCACCCCGACCCCGGATACCTGGCGACCCCGCTAGCGCCGGGGTTCCATCCGGCCGGCTCCCGTCACTCCAGGAACACCCGGCGTACCGTGGCCTGCGCGGCGTCCAGCGAAAAATGCTGCTGCACGTTGCGCAGCCCGGCCACCGACAGGCGCTGCCACAGCGCCTCGTCGCGATACAGCCGCACCACTGCCGCGGCGAAGGCGTCGGCGTCATCGGCGATGAGCACATCGTCGCCATCGCGCAGGTGCATGCCTTCGACCGCGCACGTGGTCGCCACCACCGGCTGCCCATGCGCCATGCTCAGGTTGACCTTGCCCTTCACGCCCGCGCCGAACCGCAGCGGCGCCACGGCAATGCGGACCTCGTCCATGTACGGGGTCACCACCGGCACGAATCCGTGGATCTCCACGCCGGGCTGGCGCGCCGCCAGCGCCTGCACGACCGGCGGCACGTCCGCGCCGATGCAGTGGAAGCGCACCTCCGGCAGCTGCGCGCGGATGCGCGCGAAGACATCGCCGATGAACCACTGCATCGCGTCCACGTTCGGCGGATGGCGGAAACCGCCCACGAATACCAGGTCGCGGCGCGCGCTCCAGGGCGCGCCCGCACCGGCAACCTCGTGCAGGTTGGAGATCAGCTCCACCCGCACCGCGGGCGCGTCAACCTGCAGCTGCGCGCGCTCGGCATCGCTGACCAGCACGGTGATGTCGCTGCCGGCCATCACGGCCAGCTCCCGCGTGCGCGTGCGTTCGGCGTTGCGCAGCAGCCCGGCATCGCCGGCCAGTTCGGCGCCGCGGCGTTCGCGCAGGTAGTGCAGGTCGACGGTGTCGAACACCCGGCGCGCCTGCGGGGCGTACCGGCGCAGCAGCGGCAGGCACTCGCTGGCCACGTGGTGGCGCACCATCATCGCCACGGCGAAGCGCGGGCCGTGTTCGCGCAGCCAGGTGCCGACGCCCTCCAGGTACGGCGCGTACCAGACTTCCACGCCCAGCTTCTGCAGGGCCTCGGTGGCGGCGCCGCCATGTTCGCGCCGGGTCGGCACGAACACCACGTGCGCGCCTTCGGCCAGCAGCATGCGGATCAGGTTGTACTGGCGCAGCGAACCCGAATCGCGGTCAGGCTGCGGGACCAGTTCGTCAAGGATCAGGACCTGGCGCTGCCGGCGGTGCAGCAGCGCAGGCGTGGGCACGCTGCCGGGCGCCGGGTGGTCGGCCAGCACCTGCGCCCACTTTGCGGCGAACACGCCGCGATTGCGCACCTGGTAGGCCTTGATGCCGCTGCCGGTATCGGTGCCGTTGCTGGTGCCTTCGTCGTGCACGACCCGGCTGGCCGGCTGCACCAGCACGCGGTAACCGGCGGCGCGCACCGCGAACGCCAGGTCGGTGTCTTCGTAATAGGCGGGGCGGTAACGGGTGTCCAGGCCGCCCAGCTGGTCCCACAGCGCACGGGGCAGCATCAACGCCGCGCCCGAGCAGTAGTCGGCATCGCGCAGCGCACTGTAGCGCGGGTCGTCGGGCGACTCGAAGCGACCGTAACTCCACGCACTGCCATCGCTGAACACCACGCCGCCCGATTCCTGCAGGCGGCCATCCGGATACAGCAGCTGCGAGCCGACCAGGCCCGCCGCCGGGGTGGTCCCGAAGGTCTCCAGCAGGGCGTCCAGCCAGCCCGGTTGCGGCACCGTATCGTTGTTGAGCAGGACCACGTAGTCGCCGCGCGAGCGTGCGACGCCGTCGTTGCAGGCCTCGATGAAACCGCCATTGGCGGCGCGCACTTCGTAGCGCAGGCCCTGGACCAGCGGCATCCACTGCACGGTCTCATCGCTGCTGCCGTCGTCCACCACCAGGATCTCGCAGGCAACCTGCGGCGGGTGGGCGGCCAGCGCCCGCAGGCAGGCCAGGGTGTGCGCGGCGTGGTTGTACACCGGGATCACAATGCTGACCCGCGGTTCAACGCTGAAAGGCACTTCGAACGGCGCGAAGGCCTCGGCCGGCGGCAGGTACAACGGTGCCCGCTGGGGCGGCGGCAGCGACCGGGTGTGGACCCGGATGCGCTGCCAGGTGGCCTGCCAGCCCCGGGTCCGCAGGCTGGCCACGCTGCGCCGGAACAGGCCGATCATGCGGTTCAGGAAGTAGCGTAGATCGGCCAAGGATGTCGACATCCCGTTACAACTCCAGCTAAGCGGGGAAAACCGGGGGACACGCGCGCCACCATGGCTGCGATAGACTCGCCGGACTTTTACATTCTTGCATGCCCGTGCCCCGACGCTACGATTCCGACGACATCGACGAGTTCGAAGACGACACCGAAAGCCGGTCGCCGCTGTGGCGCCGCCGCCTGGTCACCGCAGCGATGGCGGCGGTGGCGCTCGCGCTGGGCTTCCTGATTCCTTACACCGTGTACCTGAACACCCAGGTCACCCAACGCTTTGGCGAACTGCGCTGGCAGATTCCCACCCGCGTCTATGCGCGGCCGCTGGCGCTGGCGCCGGGCGTGGCGATGGATGCGCAGACCCTGAAGACCGAGCTCGCCGCCTCGGCGTACCGCGATGACGGAACCGGCAAGTCGCCGGCCACGTTCAGCCAGGAGGGCGGTCGCTTCATCGTCTCCAGCCGCGGCTACAACGATGTCGATGGCAAGGTGGCGCCCCGCCGCATCGAGCTGAGCCTGTCCGGTGGGCAGGTCGCCTCGCTGCGCGATGCCGACAGCCGCAAGGCGCTCAAGGCCGCGCGGCTGGATCCGGCGCGCATCGCCACCCTGTACGGACAGAAGCAGGAAGAACGCCGGCTGGTGCGGCTGGAGGACACCCCGGAACTGCTGGTCACCGGCCTGCAGGCGGTAGAGGACAAGGACTTCAACCGCCACCACGGCATCGACCTCAGCGGCATCGCGCGCGCGGTGTGGGTCACCGTGCGTTCCGGTGGCCAGAGCCGGCAGGGCGCGTCGACGCTGACCCAGCAGCTGGCCCGCAGCGGCCTGCTCGGGATCGGCAAGGAACAGACCGTCACCCGCAAGTTCAATGAAGTGCTGTACGCACTGATCATGGAAGCGCGGTACGACAAGCGCACCATCCTCGAGGCCTACCTCAACCAGGTCTACCTGGGCCAGCGCGGCAGCCAGGCGATCCACGGCATGTCCTCCGGCGCCGAATTCTGGTTTGGCCGCGACCTGTCCTCGCTCAACACCGAACACATCGCATTGCTGATCGGGCTGGTCAAGGGCCCGTCGTACTACGATCCGCGGCGCAATCCCGAGCGCGCGCTGGACCGCCGCAACTTCGTGCTCGGCAAGCTGCATGAGAACGGCCTGATCGATGACGCCGAGCTGCAGCGGGCGCTGAAGGCCCCGCTGGGCGTGCCCAAGACCCCCGGCCTGATCGCCGCAAACCGGTTCCCCGCGTACGTCGACCTGGTGCGTCGCCAGCTCGGCCACGACTACCCGGAAGCGGTGCTGCAGGGCGCCGGCCTGAGCGTGATGACCGGCATGGCCCCGTCCGCGCAGGCCTACGCCGAAGGTGCGGTGACCAAGACCCTGAAGTCGCTGGAAAACAAGCGTCGCCCCGAGCTGCAGGCCGGCCTGGTGCTGACCGACGTGCACAACGGCGACGTGCTGGCCGTGGTCGGCAGCCGCGACGTGTCCGAACCGGGCTTCAACCGCGCCATCGAGGCGCAGCGCCAGGTCGGTTCGCTGCTCAAGCCGTTCGTCTACCTGCTCGCGCTGGCGCAGCCGGACAAGTACTCGCTGGCCAGCTTCGTCGATGATTCGCCGGTGACGGTGCAGCTCAGCCGCGGCAAGCGCTGGACCCCGGGCAACGCGGACAACCGCAGCCACGGTACCGTGCGCCTGATCGACGCGCTGGCCAACTCCTACAACCAGGCCACGGTCCGGGTCGGCATGCAGGTAGGCCCGGAGCGGGTCACCCAGCTGATCAACGTGCTGGCCGGCCTGAAGGCGGAAAGCAATCCGTCGGTGATCCTGGGCGCGACCGACCAGAGCCCGTATGCGATGGCCCAGCTGTACCAGTTCCTGGCCTCTGGCGGCGAAATCCAGCCGCTGCATGCGGTGCGTGGCGTGCTCGACCCGCAGGGCAAGCTGCTGAAGCGCTACGACAAGACCCCGGCGCCGGCGCAGGAAGGCGACTCGATCGCCGCCAACCTGATCAGCATCGCGCTGCAGCAGGTGGTCTCCAGCGGCACCGCGCAGCGGCTCAACGCCGACGGCCTGGCGCGCCTGCAGGCGGCCGGCAAGACCGGTACCTCCAATGACGGTCGCGACAGCTGGTATGCCGGCTACACCGGCGACCACTTGGCCGTGGTGTGGATGGGCAACGACCAGAACGCGCAGACCGGACTGTTCGGCGCCACCGGCGCGATGCGGGTCTGGTCGGGCATCTTCAGTCGCCTGCCGAGCGCGCCGTTGAAGGTCAGCAACAAGGGCCTGGACTGGCAGCCGGTGGAAGCCGGTGGCAGTGCCGCCACCGACGACGCCTGCCCCGGCGCGCGCCGGTTCCCGTTCGTGGTTGGCTACGCGCCGGCCTATTCCGCCTGCGTGGCCCCGACCGCATTGCCGGAAGGCGAGGGCGGCGAGGGCAGCGAAGGCGGTGGCTGGCGCAGCTGGTTCGGGCTGGACAGGAAGCCCGACGCGCCGGCCGAACCGGCCCAGGCCGCACCTGCGGCAACGCCCCCCGCTCGATGACCCGCAACCCAAGGCAGGCCTCCATGACCACGTCCCGCACCGTTCTCCGTACTGCTTCCGTGCTAGCGCTCGGCATCGCGTTGTCCGCCTGCATGTCGACGCCGCCGCCGGTGAAGCCGCCGGTGGATACCACCACGCCGGCCCAGCGCATGGCCGCCGTGGACGCCAGCGCCGGCAAGGACGACAAGGAGCTGGACGTGCAGCCGCTGCGCGATGCCGCCGTCGAAGACCTGCGCGTGGCGGCCCGGGCCAAGCGCCAGGCCAATGACCTGGCGGGCGCCGCGGAGGCGCTGGACCAGGCGCTGCAGATTTCCGAAGGCGACCCCTCGATCCTGCAGGATCGCGCGGAAATCGCCCTGCTGCAGGGCGACTGGGCTGCAGCCGAAACGCTGGCGCGCAAGTCGGTGGAGCTGGGTTCGAAGACCGGTCCGCTGTGCCGCCGCCATTGGGCCACCATCGAACAGGCGCGCCTGGCGCGCGGCGAGAAGGAAAACGCGGTGTCGGCGCATGCGCAGCTGGAAGGCTGCACCGTGCCGGGCATCAAGCGGTACTGACGGCGCCGCGGCGGGGCAGAGCCCCGCTCGACGGGCGGGTATCATTACGCCATGTCCCGCCTTGCCCATGCCAGCAGTGAAGCCCTCAGCGAGGGTGGAACGCTCGCCAGCCAACTCGATGCGTTCGTCGCGCGACCGGCGCAGCTGCGCCTGACCACCGCGATCGCCGAGGCCTTCGACCAGCGCGAGGTGCTGCTGGCCGAGGCCGGCACCGGCACCGGCAAGACCTTCGCCTATCTGGTACCCGCGCTGCTGTCCGGGCTGAAGACGATCATTTCCACGGGCACCCGCGCGCTGCAGGACCAGCTGTACCACCGCGACCTGCCGCGGGTCCGCGCGGCACTCGGGACCGGTCACAGCAGCGCGCTGCTCAAGGGCCGCTCCAATTACCTGTGCCGCTACCGCCTGCAGCAGGCGCGTGGCGAGCCGCGGTTCACCTCGCCGCAGGACGTAGCGCTGTTCCAGCGCATCCTGGCGTGGTCGGGGCGCACCCGGTACGGCGACATGGCCGAACTGGAAGCACTGCCCGATGATTCGCCGCTGTACCCGATGGTGACCTCCACGGTCGACAACTGCCTGGGCACCGAGTGCCCGTTCTGGCACGACTGCTTCGTGGTCCAGGCCCGGCAGCGGGCGCAGGCGGCCGACGTGGTGGTGGTCAACCACCACCTGCTGCTGGCCGACCTGGCGCTCAAGCAGGAGGGATTCGGCGAGATCCTGCCGGGTGCGCAGGCGTTCGTCATCGACGAAGCGCACCAGTTGCCGGAGCTGGCCGCCGCGTTCTTCGGCGAAGGATTCGGCATGCGCCCGTGGCAGGAACTGGCACGTGACTGCCTGGCCGAAAGCCGCAGCGTGGCCGGTGCCCAGGCCGCGCTGCAGGCGCAGGCCGGCGCGCTCGAACAGACCCTGCGCGAACTGCGCACGGCGATGGACGGGCTGCCGGCGCGCGGCACCCAGTGGCGCGCGCTGGCCGTACCGCAGGTACGCGACGGCTTCGATGCGGCGATGAGTGCGCTGACTGGATTGCGCGACGTGCTGGACGGCGTGCGCACGACATCGCCGGGGCTGGATGCATGCCATGCGCGGGCGCTGGAGGCGGTGTCGCGGCTCGCGCGCTGGCTCGGCGACGATGCCCCGCTGCTGGACTTCGACGCCGACCCCGAACAGGCACCGGCTGCAGCCGAGGTGCTGTGGTACGAGCTGACCCCGCGCGGCTTCCGCTGCCAGCGCACGCCGATGGACGTGTCCGGGCCGCTGCGTGAGCACCGCGAGCGTTCGATGGCAGCCTGGGTGTTCACCTCGGCCACGCTGACCGTGGACGGGCAGTTCGCGCATATCGCCCAGCGGCTGGGGCTGGACGATCCGATCACCCTGCTGCAGCCCAGTCCGTTCGACTGGAGCCGACAGGCGCTGTGCTACCTGCCTGCCGGCCTGCCGGATCCGGCCGCGCGGGGTTTCGGGACGGCACTGATCGGCGCGCTGACACCGGTGCTGGAAGCGTCCGGCGGCCGCGCGTTCCTGCTGTTCGCCTCGCACCGCGCGCTGCGCGAGGCCGCAGAGGCGCTGCGCGATGCGCCGTGGCCGCTGTTCGTGCAGGGGGAGGCGCCGCGCGCAACGCTGCTGCAGCGTTTCCGCGACTCGGGCAATGGCGTGCTGCTGGGTTCTGCCAGCTTCCGCGAAGGCGTGGACGTGGTTGGCGATGCACTGAGCGTGGTGGTGATCGACAAGCTGCCGTTCGCCGCGCCCGACGATCCGGTGTTCGAAGCGCGGCTGGATGCGATACGCCGCGACGGCGGCAATCCGTTCCGCGACGAGCAGCTGCCGCAGGCGGTGATCGCGCTCAAGCAGGGCGTGGGCCGGCTGATCCGCAGCGAGACCGACCGCGGCGTGCTGGTGCTGTGCGATCCGCGGCTGGTAAGCCGGGGCTACGGCCGTACCTTCCTGGATTCGCTGCCGCCGTTCCGGCGTACCCGCTCGCTGGACGATGTGCGCGGCTTCTTTGCGCCACAATGGGGTATCGAAACGGCCGACGTTCCGGTGGCCCCGGTGGCCGCTGCGGCGCCGCACGACGATGTCTTTCCCACTTCCCTGTTCTGACCTTCATGAAACTGCTCGCCTTTGAAACCGCCACTGAAGCCTGTTCCGTTGCCCTGTACGTGGACGGGCAGGTGCATGAGCGCTTCGAGATCGCGCCGCGCCGGCACGCCGAACTGAGCCTGCCGTGGGCGGAGGCGCTGCTCGCCGAGGCCGGGCTGGCGCGCTCGCAGCTGGATGCTATCGCGCTCGGGCGCGGACCGGGCGCGTTCACCGGCGTGCGGCTGGCGATCGCCATCGCCCAGGGCATCGCGCTGGCGTTGGACCGTCCCTTGATTCCGGTCTCCACCCTGCAGGTGCTGGCGCTGCGCGCACCGACCGATGCCACCCACGTGCTGGCCAGCATCGATGCGCGCATGGGGGAGGTCTACGTGGCCCGGCAGGTGCGCGTGGGCGGGCAGTGGCAGCTGCAGGGCGAGGAACAGGTGTGCGCGCCGGAAGCGGTGACGTTGCCTGATGGCAGCCGCTGGTTCGGGGTGGGCACCGGGTTCGGCGCGGCTGAAGGCGTGCTGGCGACCCGGTTGGCCGATCAGCTGGACGGTGTCGATGCACAGGCCCTGCCGCGCGCATCGGATCTGCTGACCCTGGCGGTGCCGATGTTCGAACGCGGCGAAGCGCTGGCCCCTGAGCTGGTTGAACCGGCCTACCTGCGCAACAACGTGGCCCTGACCCTGGTCGAACAGCAGGCTGCGCGGGCGGCAAGACAGGGGTAACCGGTCACCGGTCGTCGCGCAGTTCCCCGCCCGGCGAAAACACCCAGGTCCGGGTCACCTGCAGGATATCCACGCCGTCATCGGTCTTCGGCAACGGCGGGAACGGCTGCGCCAGCCGGACCACCCGCAGCGCGGTTTCGTCCAGCAGCGGGGTACCGCTGCTGCGCAGGATGCGGCTGCTTTCCACGCTGCCGTCGCGGCGCACGCCCACGGTGATCACCACCTGGCCGCCGAGCCGACGCTGCCGCGCCTCATCCGGATAATTCAGGTTGCCGACCCGTTCGGCCCGGTCCACCCAGGCGCGCAGGTAGTTGGCGTAGGCGTACTCGCGCGTGCTGGCCGAGACGAACTTGCGGTTCGGGCGCTTGGCGTACTGCGCCGACCGCAGGTGCACTTCGGCGGCCAGTCGCGCCATCTCCGCGTCGCGCTGCTCTCGCGCGGTCGGCGCGGCGTCCGGCTGCGGGGTGTCCGGCAGTGGCTGCGTCTGAGCCTTCGCTACCTGGTCGGGAGTGTTGCGGCTGGCCACCACCCGCGCCTGTGGCGGCGGCGGTCGCGCTGCATCCTGGCGCTGCTGCGGCACCGGCGACAGCCCCGCCTGCGGCTGCGGCACGATCCCGGCCTGGTTGTCGCGCGGGCGCTGCGCCTTGTCGTGGTCGCCGCCGCCCTGCTGGCTGGCCTGGGCCAGGAAGTCGGCCTGCTTGGGCGTCAGCGGCGTCTGGGTCTGGCTGAAGATCACATCCAGGGTCGGCACGAGCGCGGCGTTGTCGCTGACCGCAAAGCCCACCCCCAGGATCAGCAGCGCATGCACCAGCAGCGACAGCGCCAGGGTCGCGCCCAGGCGCTGCGATTCGTGGGCCTGCAGCGGCACCCTCGGATCGACCACCGTGCTCATCGCGGCAGGCTGGCCTCGATCGCATCGAACAGGGTGCCGGCGATGTTCAGGCCGAACTGCGCATCCAGCTCGCGCACGCAGGTGGGGCTGGTGACATTGACCTCGGTCAGGTAGTCGCCGATCACGTCCAGGCCGACGAAGCGCATGCCCCGGCGTTTCATTTGCGGCCCCACCTGGGCGGCGATCCAACGGTCGCGCTCGCTCAACGGACGGCCTTCGCCGCGGCCGCCGGCGGCCAGGTTGCCGCGGAACTCGTCGCCCTGCGGGATGCGCGCCAGGCAGTAGTCCACCGGCTCGCCATCGACCAGCAGGATGCGCTTGTCGCCGGCGGTGATGTCCGGGATGAACTTCTGCGCCAGGGCCAGCTTGCGCTCGCCGTCGGTCAGCGTTTCCAGGATCACGTTGAGGTTGGGGTCGCCGGTGCCGCTGCGGAAGATCGAACGCCCGCCCATGCCGTCCAGCGGCTTGAGCACGGCCTGGCCGTGTTCGAGCACGAACGCCTTCAGGTCGGCATGGCGACGGCTGACCAGGGTCGGCGGGCAGCACTGCGGGAACAGCAGGGCGGCAAGCTTCTCGTTGTAGTCGCGCAGGCCCTGCGGGTCGTTGACCACCAGCGCCCCGGCCTGCTGGGCCACGCCCAGCACCTGCGTGTCATAGATGAATTCGGCGTCGACCGGCGGATCCTTGCGCATCAGGACCACCTGGCCGGGGCCGAACGTGGTCTGGCTGAATTCGCCAAGCGTGAACCAGTCACTTTTGTCGTCGCGCACCTGCAGCGGCGCGGTGCGGGCCACCGCCACGCCGTCGCGCAGCGCCAGGCCGCCGGGGCTGACGTAGTGCAGGGCGTGGCCACGGCGCTGCGCTTCCAGCAGCATGGCGAACGTGGTGTCCTTGGCGATCTTGATATGGGCGATGGGGTCCATCACCACGATGACATTCAACGGCATGGTCGCAACCTGGCGGGCAGGCGCTGATGGTAGCGGCAATGCGCCCGCGCTGCCTGCCCCGGGCGGCGGAACGCAGCATCCGGCGTCTTCACGCTTTGCGCAGTTCCGGCCCCGGTGGCGGCCCGGGAGGCGTGTCTGGCGCGGCTTGGGAAGCACACCCTTGATGACGGCCGCGTGGTGGGATATAGATACGCTTTCGCAGCGGCGCCGGACCAAAGCAGAAGCGTCGCGCGCTCGGGGAAAAGGTAATGACTGAAAACATGACTGCGGGTGGGGAACTCGCAGGGCTCAGGGTCATGGTCATCGACGATTCGAAGACCATTCGACGTACCGCTGAAACACTGCTCAAGCGCGAAGGCTGCGAGGTGGTGACGGCGAACGATGGTTTCGAGGCGTTGGCCAAGATTGCCGACCAACAGCCGCAGATCATCTTCGTCGACATCATGATGCCCCGCCTGGACGGCTATCAGACCTGCGCGCTGATCAAGAACAACCAGTTGTTCAAGTCCACGCCGGTGATCATGCTGTCCTCCAAGGACGGCCTGTTCGACAAGGCGCGCGGGCGCATCGTCGGCTCGGAGCAGTACCTGACCAAGCCTTTCACGCGTGAAGAACTGCTGGGTGCCATCCGCACATACGTAAACGCCTGACCAGGGGGGAAAGGCACAATGGCTCGAATCGTTCTGATCGAGGACTCACCGACCGACCGGGCGGTGTTCATCCAATGGTTGACCAAGGCCGGGCACGAAGTGCTCGAGGCCAGCAACGCCGAGGACGGGATCAAGCTCGTACAGGAACACCACCCGCAGCTGGTGCTGATGGACGTGGTGCTGCCGGGCATGAGCGGCTTCCAGGCTACCCGCGCGCTTAACCGCGACGAGAAGACCAGGTCGATCCCGGTCATCATCGTCAGCACCAAGGCGATGGAAACCGACAAGGCCTGGGGGCTGCGCCAGGGCGCGGCCGCCTACATGGTCAAGCCACCGCGCGAGGACGAGCTGATCGCGCAGATCAACCAACTGGTGTCCTGATGCGTTCTCCCTTCGACATCCTTGAAGCCTACGAACGGCGCAGCCTGGCCCATGCGGTGCAGCTGCCCGAGCGGCAGTTCTCCCAGGACCTGTGGCGCGGCGTCGGCTATCGGGTCGGCAAGCGCCACCTGGTGTCGGACTTCCGCGAAGTGGTGGAAATCGTCCCGATGCCGCCGATCACTCCGGTGCCCGGCGCACAGCCGTGGCTGCTGGGCGTGGGCAACCTGCGCGGCAACCTGTTCCCGGTGGTCGACCTGAAGTACTTCATGGAAGGCGAGCGCACCGTGCAGCAGGAAGGCCAGCGCGTGCTGATCATGCGCCAGGCCGGCGGCGACGTGGCCCTGACCATCGACGAGCTGTTCGGACAGCGCAGCTTCGAGCTGGAGCAGGACACCGGCATCGGCGAACTGGCCAGCGGTCGCTATGCCCATTTCGTCGACCGCGCCTTCCACGGCGACGGGCGCGACTGGGGCGTGTTCTCGCTGTCGCTGTTGTCGCGTACCCCCGAATTCAGGCAGGCCGCGGCATGAACGCTGCTGCCTTCCTTACCGTATTGAAGATCGAGGTTGAACGATGAGTACTTCTTCGGAAACCGCCAAGGCCGGCAAGCTGGGCTCGGTAGGCACCAATTTCTGGCTGGGTCTGCTGGCCCTGTCGCTGATCGTGTTCGGCCTCAACACCGGCGTGGCCACCTGGCAGGGCAGTCGCCTGGCCGGCGCCAGCACCGGCGCGGCCGACCTGCAGGTGCTGTCGCAGCAGCTGGCCAACCAGGGCCGTGAAGCGGTCTCGGGCAACGCCCAGGCCTTCACCGCCTTCAAGGACACCAAGACCCGCATCGAAAGCACCGTGAGCAGCCTGCAGGGCCGCTACGGCAGCGAAGCGAACGTGTCCGGCCCGCTCAACCAGCTCACCCAGACCTGGGAGCCGCTCGGCAAGAGCGCGGCGCAGCTGGTCGCCAGCGAACCGGCGGTGCTGGCCCTGGCCGGCAACGCCAACAACTTCGTCAACGGCGTTCCGGCGCTGCAGGCCCAGCTCAATGAAGTGGTCCGCGCCATGTCGGCCGGCGGTGCGCCCGCGTCGCAGGTGTACAACGCGCTGCAGCAGGTCGTGGTGGTGGGCTCGATGGCCCGCCGCGTGACTGAAATGCGCGCCGGCGGTGGCAACGCCGCCGCCGCGGGCGACGCGCTGGCCCGCGACTCGGTGGTGTTCACCCAGGTGCTGGACGCGCTGCGCAACGGCAACGAGGAACTGGGCATCGCTCCGGTCCGCAACGCCGGCGCGCTGGCCGCGCTGGAGCAGTCGCAGAAGCAGTGGGACACCATGAAGCAGGACGCCGACGCGATCCTGGCCAGCTCGCGCCAGCTGTTCTCGGCGCAGTCCTCGGCCGCGGCGCTGACCGCCGGCTCGGGCAAGATGCTGGACGACAGCAAGAAGCTGTTCGAGGCCTTCTCCTCGTTCGGTTCGGTGCGCGACACCCGCCTGTTCCCGAACTTCTGGCTGGGCGTGATCTCCGGCGCGCTGTCGCTGATCGCCATCATCGGCTTCGTCAGCAGCACCGTGCGCAGCCGTTCGCGCGAACAGGAACTGCGTTACCAGACCCAGGTGGAATTCAACAGCCGCAACCAGCAGGCGATCATGCGGCTGCTGGACGAAATCAGCTCGCTGGGTGAAGGCGACCTGACGGTGAAGGCCTCGGTGACCGAGGACATGACCGGCGCCATCGCCGACGCAATCAACTACGCCGTGGACGAACTGCGGCACCTGGTGACCACCATCAACGACACCTCGGCCAAGGTCGCGGTGTCCACCCAGGAAACCCAGGCCACCGCCATGCAGCTGGCCGAAGCGGCCGGCCACCAGGCCAACCAGATCACCTCCGCATCGGACCGCATCGGCGAAATCGCATCGAGCATCGAACAGGTGTCGCGCAACTCGGCCGAGTCGGCCGACGTGGCGCAGCGCTCGGTGGTGATCGCCGCCGAAGGTGCCGGCGTGGTGCGCGAAACCATCCAGGGCATGGACCAGA
>Ga0213821_1000107_pt1 | contig 55834 bp, 55 predicted proteins | sample MC6MC0909MG_FD_179894 | JGI IMG/M metagenome (GOLD analysis project Ga0213821, IMG submission 179894) | Enriched soil aggregate microbial communities from Iowa State University, Ames, United States - MC6-MC0909-MG | ecosystem: Environmental > Terrestrial > Soil > Unclassified | place: USA: Iowa...
CTACCGCGACCTGCCGATCCGCTACGGTGAGTTCGGTTCCTGCCACCGCAACGAGCCGTCCGGCGCGCTGCACGGCATCCTGCGCGTGCGTGGATTCACCCAGGACGACGGCCACGTGTTCTGCACCGAAGCACAGATCGAAGCGGAAGTGACCGCCTTCCACCAGCAGGCGCTGGCGGTGTACCAGCACTTCGGCTTCGACGAGATCCAGATCAAGATCGCCCTGCGCCCCGAGTCGCGCCTGGGCGACGACGCCACCTGGGACAAGGCCGAAGGCGCGCTGCGCTCGGCGCTGTCCAGTTGCGGCGTGGAATGGCAGGAGCTGCCGGGCGAGGGCGCCTTCTATGGCCCGAAGATCGAATACCACCTCAAGGACGCCATCGGCCGCACCTGGCAGCTGGGTACCATGCAGGTGGACTTCATGATGCCGGGCCGGCTGGGCGCCGAGTATGTGGACGAAAACAGCCAGAAAAAGCACCCGGTCATGCTGCACCGGGCCATCGTGGGCTCCATGGAGCGCTTTATCGGCATCCTGATCGAGCACCATGCCGGCCAGTTCCCGGCCTGGCTGGCTCCGACCCAGGCGGTGGTGGCCAATATTACCGACGCCCAGGCTGAATACGTGCAGGAAGTCACGAAAACCCTTGCAGATCAAGGCTTCCGGGTAACGTCCGATTTGCGCAATGAGAAGATCGGTTATAAGATTCGCGAGCATACGCTGCAGCGGGTCCCGTACCTGCTGGTGGTGGGCGACCGTGAGAAGGAAAACGGCGCCGTGGCCGTGCGTACGCGCTCCGGCGAAGATCTGGGCAGCATGTCCGTCCAGGCCTTCATCGAGCGGTTGCAGGCAGAACAGTCTGTGTAAGAAAGTCCCGGCCCTGCGGATGACCCGCGTGGGCCGGTTTGATTCCTCTGGGAGATTGCAATATCAGTACCCCTGACAACAAACAGAACCGCAAGAATCAGGAAATCCGGGTGCCGCGCGTACGCGTGATCGGCAGCGACGGTGAAATGATTGGCGTGTTGACGCGTGACGAAGCGCTGTCGATGGCCGAAGACGAAGGTCTGGACCTGGTCGAGATCCAGCCGCAGGCTGATCCGCCGGTGTGCAAGATCATGGACTTCGGCAAGTTCAAGTTCGAAGCGCAGAAGAAGGCCAACGAGGCCAAGAAGAAGACCAAGCAGGTCGAGATCAAGGAAGTCAAATTCCGTCCGGTCACCGACGAAGGCGACTACCAGATCAAGCTGCGCAAGATGCGCGGGTTCCTGGAAGAAGGCGACAAGATCAAGGTGAACATCCGCTTCCGTGGCCGTGAAATGAGCCACCAGGAGCTGGGTCGTGAGATGGCCAACCGGATCGAAGCCGATCTGGGCGAAGACATCGTGATCGAGTCCCGTCCGCGCCTGGAAGGCCGGCAGATGGTCATGATGATCGCGCCGAAGAAGAAATAAGCGCCTCCGGCGCCGTAGAGCCACGCCCTGCGTGGCTTCGCGGACCTGAACGGAGAGACGCGACCGCGGCCCGTTCCCGTGTCGTACCGGGAACCGCCGCCCAATCAACAGCTTGCACCCATCAACGAACCCATGCATAATGGGCGGCCCCGTTTTTCGGGGGTGCTGTTTTGAACGGTTTCACGCTTTTCAACGGCAACAGGACCGGCCTGGTTCCCAGAGGGGATCCCGGGCTTACAAGCAGGCAAGGGCACGGACGGAAAGTGTGGCATCGCCACCGCCCTGGTCAGTGACAAAACATCATCAAGGACATTGCAATGCCCAAGATCAAGACCAACCGGGCGGCGGCCAAGCGTTTCCGCAAGACCGCCTCCGGCAAGTTCAAGGCTGGCCACGCCAACCGCAGCCACATCCTCACCAAGAAGTCGACCAAGCGGAAGCGCAATCTGCGTCAGACGAACCATGTTCGTGCAGAAGACGCAGGCCGTTTGACTCGTATGCTTCCCTACCTCTGAGGACTGACCCATGGCTCGAGTAAAGCGTGGTGTACAGGCGCGTCGCCGCCACAAGAAAATCCTGACCCTTGCCAAGGGTTACTACAACGCACGCCGCAAGGTCTTCCGCGTTGCCAAGCAGGCCGTCATCAAGGCACAGCAGTACGCCTACATCGGCCGTAAGCAGAAGAAGCGTAATTTCCGCTCGCTGTGGATCACCCGCATCAACGCGGCTGCCCGCATCAACGGTCTGAGCTACAGCCGTTTCATGAACGGCCTGCTCAAGGCGAACATCACCCTGGACCGCAAGGTGCTGGCTGACATCGCCGTGCACGACGCAGCCGGTTTTGCTGCACTGGCCGAAAAGGCCAAGGGCGCGCTGGCGGCATAAGTCCATTCCCCGCCGTTGCCGTGCAAACGCAATGGCGCCGGGTAAGGCAATGCATGGGGAAGGGCGCAAGTCCTTCCCCATTCTTTTTTGTGGCGGTGGCGACGGGTGTCGGCCCGGCGTGCATCGCGAAGGCAATCCGACGCGAGGCCCAGGCTATCCATGAGTGACATCCAATCCCTGACCACCCAGGCTTTGGCCGACGTGGCCGCCGCGCAGAGCCCCGATGCGCTTGAAGCCCTGCGCGTGGCGCTGCTCGGCAAGAGCGGCAGCATCACCGCCCAGCTCAAGCAGCTCGGCACGCTGCCGGCCGACCAACGCAAGGCCGCCGGCGAAGCCATCAACCAGGCCCGCGACGCGCTGACCACCGCGCTGGGCGAACGCAAGGCCGTGCTGGAAGACGCTGCGCTCGACGCGCGCCTGGCCGCCGAAGCGATCGACATCACCCTGCCGGGCCGCGGCGCCGAACGCGGTGGCCTGCACCCGGTGACCCGCACCCTGGAACGCATCACCGAGATCTTCGGCCGCCTCGGCTATGAGCTGTCCGAAGGCCCGGAAATCGAAGACGACTGGCACAACTTCGAAGCGCTGAACTTCCCGCCGCACCATCCGGCGCGCGCCATGCACGACACCTTCTACTTCGGCGACGGCCGCCGCTGCGCATGATCGCGGCGGGCAAGGTGTACCGCAGCGACAGCGACCAGACCCATTCGCCGATGTTCCACCAGGTCGAAGGCCTGCTGGTGGACGAGCATTCGACCTTCGCCGACCTCAAGGGCACGCTGTCCGAGTTCGTGCGCGCGTTCTTCGAGCGCGATTTCGAGATGCGCTTCCGCCCCAGCTACTTCCCCTTCGTCGAACCCGGCGCGGAAGTGGACATCGCCTGGCAGCAGCCCGACGGCAGCACCCGCTGGCTGGAAGTGCTGGGCTGCGGCATGGTCCATCCGAACGTGCTGCGGAGCGTGGGCATCGACCCGGAGCGTTACACCGGCTTCGCCTTCGGCCTGGGCGTGGAGCGTTTCGCCATGCTGCGCTACGGCGTGAACGACCTGCGCGCGTTCTTCGAGAACGACGTGCGCTTCCTCAAACAATTCGCCTGATGACGGAATGCCGGGCTGGGCCCGGCACTACGATTGTTGAACTACGGCCCAGGCGCGTGCGCCGGCCCACCAGGGTGACACCATGAAATTCTCTGAAAACTGGCTGCGCAGCCACGTTCCCACCACTGCCTCGCGCGACGAGCTGAGCGCGGTGCTGACCGCCATCGGCCTGGAAGTGGAAGAGGTCACCGACCTCGGTGCCAGCCTCGACCACGTGGTGGTGGCGCGGATCGTCACCGCCGAGCGCCACCCCGAGGCCGACCGCCTGCAGATCTGCCAGGTCGATGCGGGGCAGGGCGAGCACCTGCAGATCGTGTGTGGCGCGCCCAACGCGCGCGCCGGCCTGGTCGCACCGCTGGCGATGATCGGCGCGAAGATCGGCGACTTCAACATCAAGGCCGCCAAGCTGCGCGGCGTGGACTCCAACGGCATGCTGTGCTCGGCCAAGGAACTGGGCCTGGACAGCGACGCCTCCGGCCTGCTGGAGCTGCCCGCAGACGCCCCGGTCGGCCAGAGTCTGGTCGATTACCTGGGCCTGCCCGATGCCAGCATCGAGATCAAGCTCACCCCCAACCGCGCCGACTGTTTCAGCGTGCGCGGCATCGCCTTCGACGTGGCCGCCGCCTGCGCCAGCGAAGTGGTCCCGTTCAACGCCGCGCCGGTGCCGGCCGTGGGCAGCCGCGAACTGGCCATCACCCTGGACGCCGGTGCCGAAGCCCCGCGCTACCTCGGCCGCATCATTGAAGGCGTGAACCCGCGCGCCGCCACCCCGCTGTGGATGGCCGAGCGCCTGCGTCGCAGCGGTGTGCGCCCGGTGTCGCTGCTGGTCGACATCACCCAGTACGTGATGCTGGAACTGGGCCAGCCGATGCACGCCTACGACCTGGGCACCCTGCAGGGCAGCATCGGCGTGCGCCGCTCGCGCGACGGTGAAACCCTCAAGCTGCTCGACGGCCGCGATGCCGCGCTGGACGACAGCTTCCTGGTGATTGCCGACGCCGACCGCCCGGTCGGCCTGGCCGGCCTGATGGGCGGCTACGACACCCGTGTCACCGACGACACCACTGCCGTGTTCCTGGAAGCCGCGCACTTCGCCCCGGCCGCGATCATGGGCCGTGGCCGCAAGCTGGGCCTGCACACCGACGCCGGCCACCGCTTCGAGCGTGGCGTGGACCCCGCGCTGCCGCGCACTGCGATCGAATACTCCACCCGCCTGGTGCTGGACCTGGCTGGCGGCACCCCGGCCCCGGTTACCGAGGCGGTGCGCGAAGCCGACCTGCCGGCCACCGCCACCATCGCCCTCCGCCGCGCGCGCATCGCCCGCGTGCTCGGCGTCCAGATCGCCGATGCCGACGTCGAGCGCATCCTGCGCGCGCTGGGCATGGACGTGGCCGCCGCCGCCGACGGCTGGCAGGTTACTGCCCCCAGCCGCCGCTTCGACATCGGCATCGAAGAAGACCTGATCGAAGAGCTGGCCCGCATCCACGGCTACGAGCGCATTCCCACCACCCTGCCGGGCGGTGCGGCGCGCATCGCCATGCCCAGCGAGACCCGCCTGGACGACCTGAGCACCCGTCGCCAGCTGGTCGCCCGCGACCTGCAGGAAACCATCAACTACGCCTTTGTCGATGCCGGCCTGCTGGCCCAGTGGCAGCTGCAGGACAACGTGGTCACTCTGGCCAACCCGCTGTCGGCCGAGCTGGCGGTAATGCGCCCGGCGCTGCTGCCGGGCCTGGTGGCGACCCTGGGCCGCAACGCCGCCCGCCAGCAGGCAAGCGTGCGCCTGTTCGAGCTGGGCCGGGTGTTCCACCCACAGGCCGGGCAGGGCGCCGCGCCGCTGGAGACCCAGCGCGTGGCCGTGGCCGTGTGCGGCGACGCCAGCCCGGAACAGTGGGGCGTGGCCACCCGCAAGGTCGACTTCCATGACCTCAAGGGCGATCTGGAATCGCTGGCGGCCGCCTCCGGCGCCGTGCTCGCCTTCGTGCCCTCCACCCGCCCGTACGGCCACCCGGCGCGTTCGGCCGAGGTCCTGCGCGACGGCGTCAGCCTGGGCTGGATCGGCCAGATCCACCCGCGCGTGGCCAAGGCGATGGACATCGACGCTGACGTATTCGGCTTCGAGCTGGACCTGGCGGCCCTGGCCGCCCGCGCCCTGCCGCGCGCCAGCGAGCTGTCCCGCTTCCCCTCGGTGCGCCGCGACCTGGCCTTCCTGGTGCCCGACGGCGCCGCCTGGGCCGACCTGGAAGCCACCCTGCGCCGGGCCGCCGGCCCGCTGCTGCAGCAGGTGACCCTGTTCGACCGGTACGTTGGCCAAGGCGTAGAGCCGGGCTTCAAGAGTCTCGCTATGGGCTTGATTTTGCAGGACAAGTCGCGCACTCTCACGGATCGAGACGTGGACGCAGTGGTCACCGAGGCGGTGGCCGCGATGGAGCGTGAACACCACGCCCGGATCCGCGGTTGAGCGGGCAGGATTGGGGAGTAGCAGGCAGATGGCATTGACCAAGGCGGAGATGGCCGAAAAGCTGTTCGACGAAGTCGGTCTGAACAAGCGCGAAGCCAAGGAATTTGTCGACGCGTTCTTCGATGTGCTGCGCGAAGCATTGGAACAGGGACGGCAGGTAAAGCTTTCCGGCTACGGCAATTTCGACCTGCGGCGCAAGAACCAGCGCCCGGGCCGCAACCCGAAGACCGGCGAGGAAATTCCGATTTCCGCCCGTACGGTGGTCACCTTCCGTCCGGGCCAGAAGCTCAAGGAAAGGGTAGAGGCATATGCTGGATCCGGGCAGTAACCGCGAACTTCCGCCGATACCGGCCAAGCGCTACTTCACCATCGGTGAAGTCAGCGAGCTGTGCGATGTAAAGCCGCACGTGCTGCGCTACTGGGAAACCGAATTTCCCAGCCTGGAACCGGCCAAGCGCCGCGGCAACCGCCGCTACTACCAGCGCCACGACGTGCTGATGGTGCGGCAGATCCGCGGCCTGCTGTACGAACAGGGCTACACCATCGGCGGCGCGCGCCTGCGCCTGGAAGGTGCCGGCGCACGCGACGAATCGGCACTGAGCAACCAGATCATCAAGCAGACCCGGATGGAGCTGGAAGAAGTGCTGCAGCTGCTGCGCCGCTGAAGCCTTTTTCGATCAAACCGGTTATACTCGTCGGCCCGCTGCAAGGCGGGGACAACACCAGCAACATCGGGGCGTAGCGCAGCCTGGTAGCGCATCTGCCTGGGGGGCAGAGGGTCGTCGGTTCAAATCCGGCCGTCCCGACCATTGTTGGTGAAAGATCAGAGGCCTGCGCAGCGATGTGCGGGCCTTTTTCTTTGGCGTTGTGGGCAGGGATAAGCCTGACTGCGGCAAAGCCGAAGGGCAGACGACCAACCCCCACGGTAGGGTCGGTTCCCAAACGACTGCCGATAACAAACCTGGGCCCTTTAACGCATTGACCTCGAACCGTGCGCGCCCTTCGCGCACACCTTCGCCGAAGTTCATGCGTCACCCTGCTGATCATTTCCATCGGCGGTCGTTTGGGAACCGACCCTACCAGCGCTAGTGCAGTCGACGTCCGGGGCGCTAAACGGTAAACGACCAGCCACGACGGTAGAGTCGGTTCCCAAACGACTGCCGATAAAAACCCTGGGCCCTTTAACGCATTGACCCCGAACCGCGCGCGCCCTTCGCGCACGCCTTCGCCGAAGTTCATGCGTCACCCTGCTGATCATTTCCATCGGCGGTCGTTTGGGAACCGACCCTACCAGCGCTAGTGCAGTCGACGTCCGGGGCTCTAAACGGAAAACAGCAAACCACCAGCCACGACGGTAGAGTCGGTTCCCAAACGACTGCCGATAACAAACTTGGGCCCTTTAACGCATTGACCTCGAACCGTGCGCGCCCTTCGCGCACACCTTCGCCGAAGTTCATGCGTCACCCTGCTGATCATTTCCATCGGCGGTCGTTTGAGAACCGACCCTACCAGCGCACCAGTGCGGTCGACGTCCGGGGCGCTAAACAGCAAACGACCAGCCAGGACGGTAGAGTCGGTTCCCAAACGACTGCCGATAAAAAACCTGGGCCCTTTAACGCATTGACCTCGAACCGTGCGCGCCCTTCGCGCACACCTTCGCCGAAGTTCATGCGTCACCCTGCTGGTCATTTCCATCGGCGGTCGTTTGGGAACCGACCCTACCAGCTGGCTAGTGCGGCCGACGTACACGCTCAGCCCCTTGCCGAAGCCATCGGCGCCATTGGCACCTCTGCAGAGTGAGATCTGTGTCCAGGGTCGCATGTTTGACGAAACGGAAATGCGGGCGTAGAACCGACTCCGACGTCATCTATGTCGAGTCGCCCCATGAGCATCGCCATCGACGCACACGTTTTGATCGTCGGCGCAGGACCCACGGGCCTGGTGCATGCCCTTTGGCTCACCCACCAAGGGGTGAAGGTGCGCATCATCGACAAATCGTCCGGGCCAGGCGAAACCTCCCGGGCGATGGCCGTACAAGCCCGGACCCTGGAGCTTTACCGCCAGCTTGATCTCACCGATGCCGTGGTAGCCGCCGGCCATCGCAATCCAACCATGAACCTATGGGCGAATGGTAAGCGCAGCGCTCGCCTTTCGATGCGAGATGCGGGCGCTACAGTGACCCCTTACCCCTACATTCTCACGTACCCCCAGGACGAGCACGAACGCCTTTTGATCCAGCGGCTTGAACGGCTGGGTATCCGGGTCGAGAGAGAAACCGAGTTCATTGCGTTCGAGGAACACCCGGACTACGTGCTGTCACGTCTGCGCACACCGGGCGGCGTTGAAGTGACTTGCAGGTCTTCCTTTCTGTCCGGTTGCGACGGAGCGAAATCTCCGGTGCGACACCAGATAGGGGCGGGGTTCGAAGGCGGAACCTACAAGCAGATATTCTACGTGGCCGATGTGCGGCTCACCGGGCTTGAGCCGCCAGGCGAGGCCCATATTTCCCTGGACAGCTCCGACTTTGTCGCTGTGTTGTCCTATGGCCACGAGGGCTTGAGCCGATTGATCGGAGTGGTTACCAACGGTGATGTGGAGAAGATTACATTTGAAGATGTCGGGCACCGTGCAATAGAGCGCCTCGGGGTCACGGTGGAGGCAGTTAATTGGTTCTCCACCTATCGGGTACATCACCGGGTCACCGATACCTTCCGCAAGGGACGCGTATTCCTCGCCGGGGATGCAGCGCATGTGCACAGTCCCGCTGGCGGCCAAGGCATGAATACGGGCATTGCCGATGCAATCAACCTGGCATGGAAGCTGGCGGCCGTCATCCAAGGTAAAGCACCCCATGCACTGCTCGACAGCTATGACCAGGAACGCAAGGCATTTGCGAAGAAGCTGGTGGACACCACCGACCGCGTGTTCACCTTCGTCACCGCCGAGAGCAGTTTTGCTGATTTCGTGCGAACGCGCATCGCACCGCTGCTTGCAGGTGCCGCCTATCGCGTCGATGGAATTCGCGAAATGTTGTTCCGCATGATTTCCCAGACCGCACTGAATTACCACGACAGCTCGTTGAGCGCTGGAAAAGCAGGGAAAGTGGAAGGTGGTGATCGTCTGCCGTGGGTGAATGTTGACGGTAAGGACAACTTTGACCCACTGGTGCAGGCCGTCTGGCAGATCCACGTCTACGGTTCTGCGCCTGCCGAACTTGAATCATGGGCTGGGCAGCAGCGAGTTCCATTGCACCAGTTCAGGTGGCACTCCAAGCACGGTCAGGCAGGCTTGGCACAAGGTGCCGCGTACCTGATTCGCCCTGATACATACGTTGCCCTGGCAGATTCGCAGGCCTCACCTAATGTGCTCGAGTCCTATTTTGTCGAGCGCGGGATAACGCCCACAAGTCAATCGGTGCTTCAGACTGAGGCATGAACGGAAAACAGCAAACGTCCAGCCAGGACGGTAGAGTCGGTTCCCAAACGACTGCCGATAGCAAACCAGGGCCCTTTAACGCATTGACCTCGAACCGTGCGCGCCCTTCGCGCACGCCTTCGCCGAAGGTCATGCGTCACCCTGCTGATCATTTCCATCGGCGGTCGTTTGGGAACCGACCCTACCAGCGCTAGTGCAGCCGACGTCCGGGGCGCTAAACGGTAAACGGCAAACGACCAGCCAGGACGGTAGAGTCGGTTCCCAAACGACTGCCGATAAAAACCCTGGGCCCTTCAACGCATTGACCTCGAACCGTGCGCGCCCTTCGCGCGCACCTTCGCCGAAGTTCATGCGTCACCCTGCTGATCATTTCCATCGGCGGTCGTTTGGGAACCGACCCTACCAGCGCTAGTGCAGCCGACGTCCGGGGCGCTAAACGGTAAACGACCAGCCACGACGGTAGAGTCGGTTCCCAAACGACTGCCGATAACAACCCTGGGCCCATCAACGCATTGCCCTCGAACCGTGCGCGCCCTTCGCGCACACCTTCGCCGAAGTTCATGCGTCACCCGGCTGATCATTTCCATCGGCGGTCGTTTGGGAATCGACCCTACCAGCGCACTAGTGCGGCCGACGTCCGGAGGGCGCCGCTGCCGGCGCCATCGGCACCTGATCAGTATCCACGAGGGAAATCAGCGCAAGCAGGTTCCTGATGCTCATGTCCTCGACGTTGCCAGGGCAGCGTTCAATGACATCGACAAGTTCAAGCAGTTCCACGATGCGCAGGTCGTAGATCCGCAGCAGCTTGCGGATTGCGCGGAAAACCTCATGCCTGGAAGGATCATTGGCGCCAATCAGGCGATGCACCTGGATGCCTGGCTTTGCCGTCGCATCGCAGCGCGTCGAGGCGATGGCCTTCAGGATCTCGCCCATCGTCAGCTGATCCGAGGTGCGGATATCCGTGCGGAGCTTGGATTCCAGGGTCACCCAAGCGGGGCTGCCCCAATCCAATGTGTCGGCGATGGCGCTGAAGTAGTAGTTGAGGTCTACGGTAACGCGCGTAGGGGCGGCGAAAGGGTCGAATGACATGGAGGACGTCCTCGTTTGAAGTAGGTTCCAACGCCCTGTGGATTACACTGGTGGGCGTCGATGCGCCTTTCTTCGGAACGCCAATCCCGGTCACCGAGGAGTTGGCGACGCAGCGATCCTGCGCGTGGCGAGGGAAGGCTGTCAACGCGCTGTGCCAGGAATTGGGAAGTGGGTCGGTAGCAATACGCCGGGATGTCGCAAGCGTCTCTCTATCAGATGCTTGCAACGTCATCCAGCCCACGATTGACCCACGGCAAGCACCAACAGGTGCGCCCCGCCAATGACACCTTCGAGCCGATCCCGATGGAGGCAGAGGATGACAACAAGACGACTACACGCCACCGACCTCGAGCAGGCCAGTGCTGTGTGCATGGCATCCTTCATGCAAGCGGTCGCGCCCTCGCTCTCTCCGGAGGGCATCGCCACCTTCGCCGCGATCGTCTCGGTGGACGGCATTGCCAGCCGCTTTTCCGATGACAACGACATGTTCGTGTTCGAGGCCGATGGCCAGGTCGTGGGGGTGGCCGAACTGATCGGCGGGCAGCACGTGGCCACGTTGTTCGTTGCGCCGGGGTATCAGGGCAAAGGGGTAGGGCGGGCCTTGATGCAGGCCGTGCTCGCATGCGCCCGCTCCGAAGTGGTGACCGTACGGGCGTCGTTGGGGTCGGTCGCCGCCTACCAGCGCTTCGGGTTCCAGGTGGCCGGCCCGGTCGGGGGATACGCGGGCCTGGTCTACCAGCCGATGGAACGGGCGCTCCCCACGCCGTAGTTCCAGGTCCCGGGTCGCTGAACGGTGAGCCATCAATCGACCAGATTCGGCAAAAGCATGATCCTGCTTTCACGCCTTCACACCTATCCTGCGCCGAACGACCCCGGGCCTGATCCGTGCTGCAGCAACAAGAAGAAAACACCGCCAAATGGCGCATCTACGAGGCGCTGTTGCAGGCCACGCCAGATCTGTCCTACGTGTTCGATCTGCAACATCGGTTCATTTACGCCAACCAGGCGCTGTTGAACATGTGGGGCATGACCTGGGATGAGGCGATGGGCAAGACCTGCCTGGAGATCGGCTATGAGCCCTGGCATGCGGCCATGCACGACGCCGAGATCGAGCGGGTGATTGCCACCAAGCAGCCGATCCGTGGCGATGTGCCGTTCCCGCACACCACCCAGGGCGTACGCATCTACGACTACATCTTCACCCCGGTGATTGGACCGGATGGCGAAGTGGAAGCCATTGCCGGCAGCACGCGCGACGTTACCGAGCGCAAGCGTCACGAACAGCACCTGCAGCTGCTCATCAACGAGCTCAACCATCGGGTAAAGAACTCGCTGGCCATGGTGCAGTCGATCGCACGGCAGACCTGCCACAACGCCAGGGACCTGGCCGAGGCCAGCGAGAAGGTGGAGCAGCGCCTGGTGGCGCTGTCGGCCGCGCATGATGTGCTGACCCGCGAGAACTGGCACAGCGCCGACATCCTTGAGCTGGTCCAGGCGACGGCGGTGGCGCATGCGGACGACCCCGCCACGCGCTTCGACGTGCAGGGCGAACCCTGCCGGCTGGACCCGCGCCGCGCGCTGGCACTGGCCATGGCGCTGCATGAGCTGGGCACCAACGCGGTCAAGTTTGGCGCCTTGTCCGGGCCCGACGGTCGGGTGTCGGTGCACTGGCACAAGACGTCGGTGGGTGGGCGCGAGATGGTCGAGCTGGTCTGGCAGGAAAGTGGCGGCCCGCCGGTGCAGGCCCCCAGCCAGCGCGGATTCGGTTCGCGGCTGCTGGAGAAGGGGCTGAAACATGACCTGGGCGGCACGGTGGAGCTGTCGTTCGACCCGGGCGGGCTGCGTTACCGCGTGGTGTTCCCGCCGGGCGACGACACCCTGAAGGTGCACCCGTGACTGCGCGCGTGCTGATCGTCGAAGACGAATCGATGATCGCGATGATGGTCGAAGACTATCTGGTGCACGCGGGCTACGAAGTGGTAGCGCTGGTCGGCACGCTGGACGAGGCACTCAGTGCGGCGGAGCGCTGCAGTTTCGACGTCGCGCTGCTGGATGTGAACCTGGCCGGACAGACGTCGTTCCCGGTGGCTGATGTGCTGGAGGCGCGGGGGATCCCCTACATGTTCCTCAGCGGATACGGCAGGGACACGCTGCCGGAGCGGCTGCGGCGCCGCTATGGCCTGCAGAAGCCCTTCCGCATGCCCGAACTGGGGCGTGCGCTTGAACGCGTGCGCAACCCGGTCAACTGATCGCGCGGATCACTTCCTCGATCAGCACTACGTAGCAGGCCGCGAAGTAGACCTTGAGCAATGCAGGGTGCTGCTTGGAGACGAATGCGCGCATGTCAGTACGGCCGGTGGGGACGTCATCATTGTGACCATGCGGTGAAATTGAGGCAACGATCACACATTCAGTACCGTGATGACCTTCCCCACGACAGCCTTGTAAATTCAATAACTTACAGGTTGAGCGCCGGCTGGGCTGCCTACCGTTCGTCGGAAAAATCCTACACACGCGGCTGAATACGTAGCGGCGTCCGTTCACATAACGTAGTGCCTTCACGCGCCGCCCGCGCCCCATTCACTGTTGCGGCACGCCCGCATCGCTAGCGTGGAGGCCTGTCAGTCATACCCGGCAACCGGGGAAAGGAACAACATGATCAAGTGGGCCATCATCTTCGCCATCATCGGCATCATTGCCGGCGCGCTGGGCTTTGCCGGTATCGGCGGCGCTGCCATTGGCGTGGCCAAGTTCCTGTTCTGGGCAGGCATCATCATCGCCGTCATCCTGTTCGTGCTGGGCATGACGGTCGCCAAGAAGGTGACCTGACCTCACGACAAGGTGAGGCGGCAACGACATAAGCCTGCGCAGCAATGCGCAGGCTTTTTGCTGTCAAACCGGCACGCTCAACTCGTGCTCCGCTGCCAGAGCAAGGAAAGCGGAACGTGACATGCGTCGCGCCGCTGCCGCTTGGTCGATCTTGCCCACCAGATACTCAGGCAAGCTGATATTGAGCCGGACGGCACGTGTGTTGACCTTCGACAAATCAACGTCGACCAACATCCAGAAGCCATGCTGATACTGCGATTGGTTGAGGTGTAACGCGAGGGGCGATGGCGTCGGCGGCGCCTTGGTCTCGCCGTCATACATGAGTTCGACTGCCTCCTGGACCATGCGCGGCAATTGCTCGAGTTCATCTGCAGCCGAATGGACTCCGGGCAGGTCCGGGACAATTGCACCGTAAGCGCTGTCGTCCTGCTGGTGTACGTAGACGGGGTAAAGCATCAGGTTCTCCATCCGGCTTGCCGCAAAATGCTGTTCACTGTTCCCAGGGGAAGATCTTTCCTGGGATGGGGAAGAATGACTGTCCTCGACCCTTTGCGCAGTTTCTGATGGCTCCCGCGCACGGAGACAACCTTGAAACCGTCGGCTAACAATCGTTTCTTCAATTCGCGGCTGTCCATCCGCGTAGAAACGCATTTTTGGAAGCGGGAGTCTACACAATCTTACGCAACATTTTTCGCTTTTTCATCGGTCGGATCAATGATGGGCGGCCGGTCAAGGCGTTCGCCGCAACGGCCAGCATCACTCGAAGTAGAAGGAAACACCCAGCCCGGCCTGAAGATCCGGGCTGTCGCTGTCCAGGCCCAGGTCGAACGAGGCGTCCACCTGGATGCGTTCGGCCGGCATCCACGTCAGGCCGGCGCCCGCGACGGAGGTGGCGGGTTCGCCCCGGGTATGGGTGAAACCGGCTTCGATGTAGGCGCTGACGGTGTCGCTTGCGGCCAAGCTCAGGCTGGGCGACCAGGTGAAGGCGTCTTCGCCCGCGCCACGGGTGGCGTTGGCGTACAGCGCGCCGCTCCAGCGTTGGTTGAAGGTGTATTCGTAGCTGGCGCCCAGTTCGTACTGGGTGCCGCCTTCGCTGAAGTCGCGTGAGCCGGTGCCGAAGCTGCTGCTGGCCAGCAGGGCCAGGGCATGGCGCTCCGAATGCAGGGGCAGGGCGTATTTGAGTGCCACGCCGCTGTCGCCGGCGCCGAGCGTGGTGGTAGCGGGCGCATCGCGCGGGGCCTCGCGCAGGTGGTTCCAGGGACTGCCAAAGGCCTGCAGCTCCAGCTGCGCGCCCAGGCCCACGCGCAGCCGCACATCGGTACCGTATTCGGTGCTGCGGGTACCGGCGTCGTCGCGGTCGCGCTGGTAGTCGGGCAGGCCCAGTTCCAGCGCCACGCCGCCCCCGGGCAGCACCGAGGCCGCGAAGCCCAGTCCCGGGCGGTCGAAGGCCGGTGTTTCGCTTTCGTCCTGCTGTGCCCAGGCGGGAAGGGCCGAGGCAACCAGCAGAAGTCCTACCCATGCACGCATCGCCACACCCGCCGTCTGGAAAACAGCAGCAGCCTAGCGGGGCGGCGGCAATGCGCCGTGAGGATGGCCATGCGGCTATTCGTCGCTCGCACGCTCGTCGCTGCCGGTCGGCTGATCACGGTGGCGGTCTTCATCGCGATCGACCAGCCCCCGGCGCGCAGCACGGTGGCCGGCAACATCCGCGCCCAGCGGCGCTGCGACAGCCGTCAGCAGGGGGCCGCGACCCGGCGCAGGCACGTAGCGCAGCAGGTGGTGTGGTTCGGGAAGCACCCAGAACCCGGTGGCCAGGTCCGGTCGGCGGGCGGCGCCGTTGCCGCCGGCGGGCATGTCCTCGTCCTCTTCCGGATCGAGCGCCTGCGGTGGCTGCCGGTGCGCGTCTTCGTCCTGCTCTTGGTCAGGGAGGTCCTCGCTGTCCTCCGCGGTCGGCGGCGACAGGGCGTCCAGCGCATCGGTGGCGGCCTCCCACTCTGCCGCGTCCTGGACGATGGCCTCGGCGAGCGGGACGGGCGTTTCAATGCGGGGTGGAAGGCGGGGCGGAAGGTCGGCAGGGACACGCATGGGCCGTTCGTCCAGTGCATGGATGGACCCTGGACAGTGGCCGCAGCGGCCTGGGTGGTCCATGCAACTGGTCGTAAAAGAACCTTCAGCGCAGCGACGGGTCCGGTCGGGTCAGGGCGAGCAGTCCATCCATCAGCCGTGCGGCGCGTGGCTTACCGTCCTCGTCGATCGGGCAGGCCATCGACTGCAGCCAGAAGCCGTGCGCGGCGCGGCGTGCCGCGGTGAGGCGGTGGTCATCGGCTTCGCCGGGATGGCGCTGCAGCTGGTCCTGGATCCAGTGTTTGAGCGCCTGTGCGATGTCCGGATCCGGCCGCCCGCGCGGGGTGCCGGCACCGGCCTCGGGCGGCTGCAGGCAGGCGCGGAACAGTGCGGTGACATAGGCGCGGGAGAAACGCCCGTGCACGTCCGGGTCCTGTTCCAGCAAGGTTTGCACCGCGCGGTCGAAGGCGACCAGCGCGCTGGCCAGGGACGGGGCATCCGCAGCCTCGGTGGTGCTGAGCAGCGGGAAGGGACGGCTCATGCCGGCGCCTGCGGAAGCTGGCGGGGCTGGGTGCCAGGTTGCGCGAGCAGGCCGCGCAGCAGTTCCAGCACCCGCTCGCCCTGGCCATTGCAGGCCAGCTCGAACGTAGTCTGGCCACCCAATGCGCCCAGTGGGGTGTGCACGATCCAGTGCAGTACCCGGCTGCGGTCCGGTTCGATCTGCAGGGCCAGCGTGGCCACCCGACGTACGATGCCGGTACGCATGCTCAGAACCCGTAGCTCAGCGCCAGCAGCGCGCTGTCCATGTGCGTGCCCACGGTCATCGGGCTGTCCTTGACCGTGCTCGAGAGCAGGGTGCGGCGCAGCGACGCCGTGGCGGTCCAGTGCGGGCCCAGCGGCATCACTGCGCTCAGGTCCATGTACGGGGCCACGCCACTGCCGGCACGGTAGGCGGGCAGTCCACTGCGCTGCGCTTCGACCGCGCTGACGCCGAAGTAGTAGTCGTTGAGGCTGCTGCTGGCGTAGTTGGCGCCCACGCCGGGCATCAGCACCACCCGACCGGTGGGGATCGGATAGCCGTACTTGGCATCGGCGGCCACGCCGCCGCCGTGTCCGCTGACCTCGGCCTGCACATTGCCCTGCAGCACGCCCCACGGCGCGGTATGCCGCACCGCCACGCCGGCCATGGCCGACATGCTGCGGTTGGACAATTGGCGGAGCTGCGGGTTGTCGGTGTCCTTGTGCTTGAAACGCATGAAGTAGGGCGAGGCCAGCAGCGAAACGCTGGTGCGTTGGTCGTCGAACAGGGTGTAGCCGATGCTGCCGCCACGGAAGTGGAACTTGCGGCCTTCCCAGTTGATCACCGGCACCGGCAGCACGTCGGTGTCGTAGCCGGCGTACGGGGATTTCTGCGCAACCACCGCCAGGCCGACACTGCTGCGTGCCTTGGCCCCGGGCGCCGGCTGGGCCAGCGCGCTGCCGCTGGCCAGCAGCCCGAGCAGGGCCAGGCCTGCGGCTGCCGTCTTCCGTGAATCACTGTGCATGGGAGGCTCCTGCGCCGGTCAAACCCGCATGGTGTCCAGCGGACATTGTGGGAACGTTACGTCATCGGGCGGGGTACCATCGGCGGCCTCCGACCCCGCCCGTACCGCCCATGCGCATCCTGCTGCTCGAAGACGACCCCGAACTGGCCGGCGCCATCCAGGCCAGCCTGGGCCGCCACGGCATGGTGGTGGACCTGGTGGTGTCGATGGCGCAGGCGGCCGAAGCGCTGAAGGCCGGGGTGCACCAGGTACTGCTGCTGGACCGCCAGCTGCCCGACGGCGACGGCGCCAATTTCGTGCGCGTGGCGCGCAGCCACGTGCCCAACCTGCCGGTGATCATGCTGACCGCACGCGATTCGGTGGCCGACCGGGTGGTGGGGCTGGACGTGGGCGCGGACGATTACCTGACCAAGCCGTTCGCGGTGGAAGAACTGCTGGCGCGGATCCGCGCGATTTCACGGCGGCCGGCGCAGATCACCCTGCCGGTGCTGGGCCTGGGCCGGCTGCAGTTCGATTTCGTGGCACGCCAGGCCACGGTAGGCGGTGCGCTGCTGGCGCTGCCGCGGCGGCAGCTGCTGGTGCTGGAAGCGCTGGCCTTGCGCCAGGGCCGCACCGTGGCGCGCGCGGCGCTGCAGGAAGCGGTGTACGGGTTCGACGATGAGATCCAGTCCAACGCGCTGGACGCGCATGTATCCAAGCTGCGCCGCGCGCTGGCCGATGCCGACGCGCAGGTGGAGATCCACGTGATGCGCGGGATCGGTTACCTGCTGAAGGAAAGCGCATGAAGTTCCTCAAACCCGGCTCGCTGTCCTTCAGCCTGGCGTGGAAGATCTGCCTGATCCAGGTGGCGATGGTGTTGATCGCGCTGACCGGTATCGCGCTGGTCTATGGCGACCGCAGCACCGCCTATGTGGACTGGAAGACCAGCGAAGCAGTGGCCGATGCGATCCGCCTGCAGGACGGCACGTTGCAGGTGGACTGGGCGGCGGTGAATGAAGCGGCGCCGGACCGCCCGGCCACGTTCTGGTTCGCTGCCGCCGACGAGCAGGGGCACCGGGTCGAACACGGTCCGCTGCCGGCGGTGTATCGCGCGCTGGCCGACCAGCTGGCGCACGTGGAGCCCACCGACGTGCGCACGCGCAGCCGCGGGCTGGAGCTGGCGATGCGGGTGTGGGTGTCCGATCGTGAGGACGGCCGCCTGCATGTGATGGTGGGCGGCCTGCCGCAACGCGGCTTCTGGCGGCAGCTGGCGGTGATCATCGGCTACCTCGGCGGCTGGATCACGCTGCCGCTGATCGTGATCACGCTGGTGGTGGCGCCGTGGGCGATCCATCGTTCGCTGCGCGGGGTGAACCGGGTGGCGGCGCAGGCCGCGGCGATCCAGATCACCGAACGCGGCCGTGGCCTGGACACGCACGCGGTGCCGCGCGAGATCGTGCCGCTGGTGGATGCCTTCAACGCGGCGGTGCGCCGCATCGGCGAAAGCTACGACGCGCAGGATCGTTTCCTGGTCGGCGCCGCGCACGAGCTGCGCATGCCGATCGCGATCCTCGCCACGCGCATTGCCGACCTGCCGCCCGGGCAGGTGCGTTCGCGCCTGCAGCGTGACCTTGGGCGATTGAGCAACATCGCCGAGCAGCTGCTGGACCTGCAGCGGCTGGACCATCACCGCAGCCAGCACCAACGCGTGGACCTGGCGGCGTTGACCCGTGAAGTCGCCGCCGACGTGGCGCCGCTGCTGATCGATGCCGGCTACGCCTTCGCGGTGGACGCGCCGGAACAGGCGCTGTGGGTGCGCGGCGACCCCGATGCGCTGCACCGGGTGATCAGCGGGCTGCTGCAGAACGCCATCGCGCATGGCGGTGGCAGCGGCACGGTGATGGTGGAGCTGCAGTCCAACGGGCTGCTGTCGGTGAGCGATGAGGGCGATGGGGTTCCCGAACAGGCACGGCAATCGATCTTCGAGCCGTTCCACCGCCTGCGGCCCAGTGGCAGCGGCAGTGGCCTGGGCCTGTACCTGGCGCGCGAGATCCTGCTGCGGCATGGCGGCAGCATCGTGGCCGAGGAAGCGGTCGGGGGCGGGGCACGGTTCGTGATGTCGTTGCCGGTGGAGCGCTAGCCGAAGGCTGGATGGGTCACTTTCAGCGCGAAATTCAGAGAAATCCGATAGTCCGGCCGGATTTCCGCACGTATCGTGGCTCCAGCGTCGGGAAGGAACCCGCGCCATGCAAGATTCCCCCGCGAGGTCGCTTCCCAGGCGTACGCCTCGCCTTGCCCATGCAGGATGCCACTCGAGGCCACACCGATGATGATCAAGGTCCAACACCAGCACCATCAATGGCAGGTTGTGCAGCCCGGCGCGATCGCGCCGGTAGCGTTTGAAAGCGGCGCTACCGCGTTTGATTTCGCCGATTCACTGGCCCGCGAACACCACGCCGAAACCGGCAGCAGCAGTGGGGTACGGGTGCAGGTGGGCGAGGCCTTCGTGGACGCCGTTCACTACGGCTGAGCGTGGCTGCGCGGTCAGCGTCACGTCGGTTTGTTGAATCGATCCTGAAATCACCCCGGTTGAGCTATAGGCGAAACCTGCAACTTCCCTGATCCTGTGCCTATTCATCCAATGGCACGAGGACATCGCAATGAAGCAGGCAACGCAGATCGGGATGTGGGCCTTGTTGCCGGTTGCGCTGATGGCGATGGCCGGCACCGCGCAGGCGCAGCGTTACGACGATGGCTACAACGACGGCCCGGTGCGCTGTGAATCGATCAAGGGCCGCACCCAGCAGTGCCCGATCGACGGCCGTGCGCGCCTGGTGCGGCAGCTGTCCGGTTCTCCCTGCATTGAAGGCGACACCTGGGGCCAGGCCCGTAACGGGGTGTGGGTGACCCGCGGCTGCCGCGCCGAGTTCATTGCCGAGCGCGGCCGTCCTTCGCACGGCGGGGGCTGGGGCAACCAGGGCAACCACGGCGGCGGCTGGGGTGGCGGGCGCGGGCAGATCATCAGCTGCGATTCCAATGACCAGCGCATGCGCCGCTGCAACGTGAGCGTGCGCCGCGATGTGCGCCTGGTGCGGCAGACCTCGCGCACGGCGTGCATCGAAGGTCGCACCTGGGGCCATGACCGCGATGGCGTGTGGGTCAACGGCGGTTGCCGCGCGGAGTTCGAAGTCCGGTAAGGCGCCCGCGTAGGGACACGCCATGCGTGTCCGCGAAGTGCCGGCGCCCCGGTAGAGCCACGCCTGCGTGGCTGCGCGGTGCCGGAACGAAGCGCAGCCACGCAGGGCGTGGCTCTACGGTTCCCGTGTCAGGCGCTGAGGGCCTGGCTGCCGAGCTTCGGCCAGCGCTTCAGTACGGCGGCACGGATGCCGGCGGCGTCGATGCCGGCTTCGGCCAGCAGGTCTTCGCGACTGGCGTGGTGCTGGAAGCTGTCGGGCAGGCCCAGGTGCAGGAACGGGCGCAGCACGTCTTCCGCATTGAGCAGTTCGGCCACGCCGGAACCCGCGCCGCCGGCCACCACGTTGTCTTCGATGGTCACGAAGCCCTGGTGGGTCCGGGCCAGTTCCAGCAGCAGGGCGCGATCAAGCGGCTTGATGAAGCGCATGTTGACCACGCTCAGGCCCAGTTCGCGGCCCACCGCTTCGGCGGCCGGTACGGTGCTGCCGAACGCTAGCAACGCAATGCCGTTGCCCTGCACGCGCAGCTCGGCCTTGCCGATCTCCAGCGTGGAGAGGTCGGTGCCAGCGTCCACGCCGGTGCCGCTGCCGCGCGGGTAGCGCACCGCCGCCGGACCTTCGTACTGCAGGCCGGTGCTGAGCATGCGGCGGCATTCGGCTTCGTCGGACGGCGCCATCACCACCATGTGCGGTACGCAGCGCAGGAAGCTCAGGTCCAGGTTGCCGGCGTGCGTGGCACCGTCCGGGCCGACCACGCCGGCGCGGTCGATCGCGAACAGCACGTCCAGCTTCTGCACCGCCACGTCGTGCACCAGCTGGTCGTAGGCGCGCTGCAGGAAGGTGGAGTAGATCGCCACCACCGGCTTGGCACCCTGGGTGGCCATGCCGGCGGCCAGGGTCACCGCATGCTGCTCGGCGATGGCCACGTCGAAATAGCGCTCCGGGTATTCCCTGCTGAAACGCACCAGGCCGGAGCCTTCGCGCATCGCCGGGGTGATGCCCAGCAGGCGCGGTTCGGCGCCGGCGGCGTCGCACAGCCAGTCGCTGAAGACGTCGGTATAGGTCGGCTTCTTGCTGCCGCCCTTGGCGACCAGGCCCTTGTCCGGATCGAACGGCCCGACCGCGTGGTAACCGATCTGGTCGCCTTCGGCGCGCTCGTAGCCCTTGCCCTTGGTGGTCATCACGTGCAGCAGCTTCAGGCCCTTCAGGCCCCGCAGCGTCTTCAGCGTGGCCACCAGCGCGGGCACGTCATGGCCGTCGATCGGGCCGGTGTAATGGAAGCCCATCTCTTCGAAGAAGGTGGAGGGCACGAACATGCCTTTCCAGTGTTCCTCCCAGCGCTTGACGAAGCGCGCGGACGGCGACTTCTTCTTGTCGCCGAGGATCTTCTTGCCGCCTTCGCGCAGCGCATTGAGCGTGCGGTTGCCGGTGGCGCGGCCGAGGATCTTGGTGAGGCCGCCCACGGCTTCGGAGATCGACATGTTGTTGTCGTTGAGGATCACCAGCAGGTTCGGTTCCTGCTCCATGCCGCCGGCATGGTTGAGCGCCTCGTACGCCATCCCGGCAGTCATCGCGCCGTCACCGATCACCGCCACCACCTTGCGGTCGTCACCCTCGCGCTGGCGCGCGATGGCCATGCCCAGTGCCGCGGAGATGGAGGTGGAGGAATGGCCGACCCCGAAGGTGTCGTACTCGCTTTCCTCGCGCTTGGGGAACGGTGCCACGCCGTCCTTCTGCTTGACGGTGTGGATCTGGTCGCGGCGACCGGTCAGGATCTTGTGCGGGTAGGTCTGGTGGCCCACGTCCCAGATCAGCTGGTCGACCGGGGTCTGGTACAGGTAGTGCAGGGCCACGGTGAGTTCGATCACGCCGAGCCCGGCGCCGAAATGACCGCCACTCTTGCCGACCGACTCGATCAGGTAGGCACGCAGTTCATCTGCGATGGCAGGCAGTTCGGATTCTTCGAACCTGCGCAGGTCATCCGGATTCTGGATGCGCGACAGGCGGGGATAGCGTGCGGAATCGATCATGTTTATCGCGCTTCTTCTCAAGCGCCTATTTTCCCCCCCAAACCGGGGTGGGGCAAGCAAACCGCTGTACCGGTGAGCAGACAGTGAGGGTGCCCTGCGACAACCGGTCGCAGGCTCAGGCCGCCAGTTTGGAGCGTTTGGGCAGCTGCGCCTTCAGGAACGCCATCTGGTCGGCCAGGATGTTGCGGTTGGACAGGATCATGTGTTCGATCCAGCTGGGCCGGTACGGCACCGCCAGCAGCGGCATGCCGGCCTGCTGCGGGGTGCGGTCGCTCTTGCGCGAGTTGCAGTGGAAGCACGCGCTGACCACGTTTTCCCAGACGTCCAGGCCGCCCTTGGACAGCGGCATGACGTGGTCCCGGGTCAGCTGCGGGCGATGGAACTGTTGGCCGCAGTACAGGCACAGGTGCGCGTCGCGGGCGAACAGGGCCTGGTTGGACAGGTTCGGGGTGGGGTCGAGGGCGCGGGAGCGGGCGTGGCCGCGCGCGGCGATGATCGGGTGCAGGTCGATCCCGCTCTGCAGGCCGCTGAGCCGGTTGGTGCCGCCATGGATGTGCAGGCACGGGTCGCCCAGGGTCCAGGCGACGGCGCCGCGCGAGTAGAGGCAGGCGGCATCCTGCCAGTTGATCCAGTCCAGTACGCGCCCGTGGGCGTCCAGGGACAGCAGTCGGACGCTGCCTGGCCGATGCAGCATGGCGATCGGCGATGCTTCGGCGACCGGGGCGGACGAGGCTCCGGTATCGATCAGACCTAGGCGTGTAGTGTCTGTCTCCATCGGGAAAACAGCTTATACCGGATTCGTTGCAATTTGGGTATGGGCGCAGGCAACCCCGGAAACCGGTAGCGCCGCCCGTTGGGCGGCCTTCATGGACGTTGGACATCCACGTTGGCCGGCCAACGGCCGGCGCTACCGGTGTGCGTGCTGCGGGATTATTCCCCGAACCGCGCGTCTTCCATGGCCATGAGCGAGTCCGCGCCGGCCTGGATGGCGGCGGCGTGGCTGAGCGTGCGCGGCAGCATGCGCGCGAAGTAGAAGCGGGCGGTTTCGCGCTTGGCCTGCTTGAACGCCTCGCTCTGCGTGGACGCGTCGGCGGCGGCGACGCTGCGCGCCCACCAGTAGGCCAGCACCACGTAGCCGGAATAGAACAGGTAATCGAAGCTGGCCGCGCCCAGTTCGTCCGGGTTGGCGGCGGCGCGCTGCAGGGTGGCCAGGGTCAGCTGGCCCCATTCCTGCGCCTTGGCGCGCAACGGAGCGATGAATTCGGCCAGCGATTCGTTGCCTTCATTGGCCTTGGCGAAGGCCTCGATCTCGGCCAGCATCAGCTTCAGCCCCGCACCCTGGCTGGCGGCGGTCTTGCGACCGATCAGGTCCAGCGCCTGGATGCCGGTGGTGCCCTCATACAGCGTGGTGATGCGGGCATCGCGGGCCAGCTGTTCCATGCCGTGTTCGTGGATGTAGCCGTGGCCACCGAAGCACTGCAGCGCGTTGTAAGTGTTTTCGATGCCCCATTCGGTCTGGCAGGCCTTGGAGATCGGGGTGAGGAAGCTCACCAGGGTCTCGGCGCGCTCGCGCTCGGCGGCGTCTTCGGCATGGTGGGCGACGTCGATCAGGGTGGCCGCGTGCAGCGCCAGCAGTCGGCTGCCTTCCACCAGCGACTTGATCGAGAGCAGCATGCGGCGCACGTCCGGGTGCACCAGGATCGGGTCGGCCGGCTTGTCCGGGTTCTTCGAGCCGCTCAGCGAACGCGACTGCAGGCGCTCGCGCGCGTACTTCAGTGCGTTCTGGTAGGCGCGCTCGCTCAGGCCGATGCCCTGCAGGCCCACGCCCAGGCGCGCGGTGTTCATCATGGTAAACATCGCCTGCAGGCCCTTGTGCGGCTGGCCCACCAGGTAACCTTCGGCGCCATCGAAGTTCATCACGCAGGTGACCGAGCCCTTGATGCCCATCTTGTGTTCGATCGAACCGCAGCGCAGTGCGTTGCGCTCGCCGACGGCGCCTTCGCGGTCGACCTTGAACTTGGGGGTGACGAACAGCGAAATGCCCTTGGCGCCGGCCGGGGCGTCGGGCAGCTTGGCCAGCACCAGGTGCACGATGTTGTCGGTGAGGTCATGCTCGCCGGCGGTGATGAAGATCTTGGTGCCGGTGATGGCGTAGCTGCCGTCGGCATTCGGTTCTGCCTTGGTCTTGAGCAGGCCCAGGTCGGTGCCGCAATGCGGTTCGGTCAGGCACATGGTGCCGGTCCAGCGGCCTTCGATCAGCGGCTTCAGGAAGGCGTCCTGCTGCCAGGCTTCGCCGTGCTGCTTGAGCGCTTCGATGGCGCCGTGCGAGAGCAGCGGGAAGTTGCCCCAGGCCAGGTTGGCGGCGTTGATCATTTCATTGAGCGGCACGCCCAAGGTGTGCGGCAGGCCCTGGCCACCGAGCTCCGGTGCCGCGGTCAGGCCGGTCCAGCCACCTTCGACGAACTGCGTGTAGGCCTGCCTGAAACCGGGCGGGGTGGTGACTTCGCCGCTGGCCTGGTCGAGCACGCAGCCGATTTCATCGCCCACGCTGTTGAGCGGCGCCAGCACGCTGGTGCTGAAGCGGCCGGCTTCTTCCAGGACCGCATCGACGACGTCGGCAGTGGCGTCAGCGAAGCCCAGGCGGGCGAACAGCGGCTCCACCTTCAACACGTCGTGCAGGGCGAAGCGGATATCGGTCAGCGGTGCGGTGTAGCTGCTCATCGTGCGGTCTCGATCAGATGCGGGGAATCAAGCTGAAGACGGGGTGGCCGGGCGTCAGCGCAGCACGCCGGGCAGGCCGGGGGCCTGGTTGAGGGTGCTGCGGTTTTCGATCTCGAAGCTGCGCTGCTTCTTGTCCTGCGGGGTGGCGGCCACGCTGCCCTTGAGCGAATAGTCCAGGGTGCGGTTGCCGGCCAGTGCGTCGGCAACCACGATGCGCGCGGCCGAGGACGGCTGCAGCTCGACGTTGATCACGTCGGCGGACACGCCACCGATGGAGATGGCCGGGCGCGCACTCACCTTGCCCGCGTCCTGCCCGCCGACCTGCATCTGCAGGTCCACGCTGTCGAAGGTCATCGGCATGGAGCTGAAGTTCTGCAGGCGCAGGGCCAGGGTCCAGTTGCCGCTTGCGCCCACGGTCAGCTGCTGCACGCTGGCGGCCGGCGGCGAAACCCGCTTCACGCTGGTGCTGCAGGCCGCCAGGCCAACGGCGGTGCCGGCCAGCAGGGCCACGGTCAGGGCGGTACGGAGGCGTCGGAACATGGGCGCAAAATCCTCGTGCGGGTGCTGCGTGGGTGGAAGCATACTACGGCGTATGGAGGTTGTGGTGCGTGCGCCCTTGGGGTCAATCCAGCGGGGCCATGACCTTCAGGGGCGCAAGGTCGTAGCCCATCGCTTCGGCCCGGCCCTTCAGGCTGCCGAACAGCGCCTTGTCCATCGTCGGCGAGCGCGACAGGATCCACAGGTACTTGCGGTCCGGATCGCCCACCACCGCCCACTGGTAATCGGGGTCCAGTGCGATCACCCAGTAGTCGGCCCAGACCAGCGGCACCCAGGCCAGCCAGTCGGGGACGAAGCGCACCTGCAGCTGCCCCGGTTCGCCCTGCACCGGGCGCGCCACGCCCTCGGCAGCGATGCGGCTGCCGTCTTCCACCCGGCAGGCGTTGTAGACGCTGATCCGGCCATCGGCGCGCATCGCGTAGGTGGCGGTGATGTCGCCCACGCACTTCTTCTGGAACGACACCGGCAGGTGCGCGATCTCATGCCACTGACCTGCATACCGCCCCATGTCCAGGGCCGGCACGGAACGCACCGGCTCCGCGGCGTGGACGGCGAGGCTGGCCAGCAGCAGGCCGGTGGCAAGCAGGGCAGGGCGAAGGCGCATGGGTGGGTCTCCCGGTAGGACGCCCGAGAGTAGAGTGCAGACCCGATGCGGGTGTAAAGGTTTCGTCAGCCGTCCGCGCGCACGGCGCGTCCATCGACACGTTCAGTGCAAGCGGGTGGCGGTAGTCGCGTTTGCTGTTGAGGTAGACGCGCTGTTCGCTGACGTCTGTGTTGCTGACGGTGAACACGAACGTGCCGCTGATGACGCATGCGTAAAAAAAAAGACCTGCATTTCTGCAGGTCTCTGAAATCATGGTGGCCGAGGACGGAATCGAACCGCCGACACGGGGATTTTCAATCCCCTGCTCTACCAACTGAGCTACTCGGCCACTTCATCGCTGCGTTGCCGCTGGCGAGGACGCGAATAATACGGAGGTCTGCAGGGTTCGGCAAGCATTTCGACAAAAAAAATTCACATTCGTTGCTGCGGCATGGCGAGCAGCAGTGCAATGCCGATGGCCATGAAGATCGCCGCGAGCAGCAGCGACGCCTGGTAGCTGCCGCTGCTGCGCGCCAGGATGCCGGCCAGTGCCGGTGCCAGGATCTGGGCCACGCCGTAGCTGAGGGTGAGGGTGGCCATGGCTTTGGCCGGGTTGTGCGGGTAGTGGCGACCGACCACGGTGAGGGTGAGGCTGACGATGCCGGCGAAGGTCAGGCCGAACAGCAGTGCACTGCCAAGCCCGGCGGCCAGGCCGTCGTCCAGCAGCGGCAGCACGAAGGAAATGGCCTGCAGCGCGAAGGCCACGACCAGCGCGCGGATCAGCCCGAGCCGGGCGGCGATGCGGTCCCAGGCGAAGGTCGACGGCACTGCGGCCAGCCCGACCAGCACCCAGACCGCGCTGCCGTGGCCGCGGAAGGCGGCGGTCTGCTCCAGGATGGCGACGATGAACGTGGCGCTGACCACGAAGCCGACGCCGGCGCAGAAATAGGCCGCGATCAGCAGCTGGCGCCAGCGGCGGCTGGGCGGCGGCGGCGCCTGCACCGAATGGCCGGCGGAGATCACGGCCGGCCGGGGCATCCAGGCCCAGGCCGGGACCAGGAACAGCACGCCCAGAAGGCCCAGCCAGATCCACTGCGCGCTGGAGCCGGCATGCCCGGCGAGCAGCCCGGTGGCTGCGCCGGATACCACGATGCCCAGCCCCAACCCGGCGAAGTGCAGGCCCAGCCGTGGGCGGTGCTGGTGGGCCAGCAGCCAGTTCAGTACCAGCCCGGACGCCAGCAGCAGTCCCGCGGTGCTGGACAGGCCCGCCACCAGCCGCAGCACGCTCCACGCCCACGGCTGGGTGGTGACGCCCATCAGCGCGGTGGCCGCCACCGCCAACACCAGCCCGATCCGGTAGAAGCGGAATTTTTGCTGCATGTCGCCCACCCGTGCAGCCAGCAGGGTGCCGAGCAGGTAGCCGAGGTAATTGAAGGTGGCCAGCCAGCCCCCCTGCGCGGCGCTGAGCCCGGCGTCCTCGCGCATCAGCGGCAGCAGCGGGGTGTAGGCGAAGCGCGCCAGGCCGACGGTCAGCACCAGCGCGCAGATGCCCGCAGCGATGACCTGCCAGGGATGCAGGGCGGTACCGTGAGGGGAGGGAGCGGGGAAGGCAGGCATGGTCGTATCCGTGTGCGATGGGCCATGGTCCGCCGCAGCCCGGGCGGCTGTCTTTCGATAGAATGACCCATCATGTCGACCAGCCGCCAAACCCGCGCTGCCGCCGCTGCGAGCCCATGGCGTGAGGTGGCGGTGCCTTCGCTGCAGTCATTGCCCTGGCCGGTGATGGCGCGCACCCAGCAGCTGGCTGCCGGCGAACGCTTTCCGCCGCACGTGCACGCATGGAACCAGGTGGTGTTCGCTACCGAGGGCGTGCTGCAGGTGACCGCGCGCAATGCCCGCCATGTCATCACGCCACAACAGGCGCTGTGGGTGCCGACCGGCATGCTGCACCACACCGGTGCGCTGAGCGCGGCGGCGTTCCGCAACCTGTACGTGGCCGACGATTCCGCGCTGCGCATGCCCGATCACTGCGCGGTGCTGGATGTATCGCCGCTGCTGCGCGAGCTGATCGTGGAACTGGGCCTGGTGCGGCCGGAGGACGATCAACCTTATTACCTGCACCTGTGCGCGCTGGTCACCGCGCAGCTGCAGCGCCAGCGCCAGCATCGGCGACACCTGCCGTGGCCGCAGGATGCAAGGCTGCAGCGCTGGTGCCAGGCCCTGCACGACCAACCCGGCGATGCACGCAGCGTGGAGGCGTGGTCGCGGCTGTTGGGGGCATCATCGCGCACGCTGGCGCGCCACTTCGAACGCGACACCGGGATGAGCCTGCGCGACTGGCGCACGCGGCTGCGCCTGCTGCGCGCGATCGAGTGGCTGGCGCAGGGACGCTCGCCGACCACCATCGCCCACGAGCTGGGGTATGCCTCGGCGTCGGCATTCAATTACATGTTCCGCATGGAGATGGGGATGAGTCCGCTGCAGTGGCGGCGCTCGCGGCAGACAGGGTGAAAGTGGCCGCAAAGGTGCCGGCGCGCGCGGGGTGGGGGAGGGGCGTGCCCCGGCGCGCCGGCGTAACGGGTCAGGCCAGTCCGGTCAACACGGCGACCAGGCTGTCCACGTCGCGCGGGCCGTCATAGCGCGTGCCATTGATGAACAGACAGGGCGTGCCGTTGACGCCGCTGCGCACGCCGCCCATGAAGTCGCTCTCGATCCGTGCGTCGAAGGCGCCATTGTCGGCGGCTTCCATCAGCGCGGCATTCACGCCCAGCGCCTCGGCATAGCCCGAGATGTCGCGGTCGGTGAGCGCGTCCTGGTGCTGGTAGAGCAGGTCATGCGCTTCCCAGAACTGCCCGATCTCGGTGGCGGCTTCGGCGAAGCGTGCGGCGGCGAGCGCGTGCGGATGGCTGTCGGTGATGGGGAAGTTGCGGAACACGAAACGCAACTGCTTGCCCATCGCCTGCTGCACGGCCTTGAGCACGGGGTAGGCCTCGCCACAGTACGGGCACTGGTAGTCGCCATACTCGACCAGGGTGACCGGCGCGCCCTGCGGGCCCTGGCTGTGGTCCAGCGCGCTGACCGGAACGGTAAGACCTTTCATGACGAGGCTCCTGCAGGAGAGGGCGCGTTGGCGGTGAGCCGTGCCAGCGCTTCAAGGATGCCGTCGGCACCGGGATTGACGCCCAACGGGGAGATGTAGCTCCAGCGCACGATGCCGTCGGCATCCAGCACGAACAACGCGCGTTCGCAGACCCCATCCTGTTCGCGGTAGGCGCCGTAACGCCGCGCTACCTCGCCCTTGGGCTCGAAGTCCGCCAGCAGCGGGAAATGCAGGTGACGCTGTTCGGCGAAGGCGGCGTGGCACCAGACCCCGTCCACCGAGATGCCGACCAGCTGCGCGCCGCTGCGGTGGAACTCGGGCAGCAGCTGGTTGTACAGCCCCAGCTGGTCGCCGCACACCGGGCTCCAGTCGGCGGGGTAGAACGCAAGGATCACCGGGCGGCCGCGCAGCTCGTCCAGGCCCAGGCGCTGGTCGGGGGTGGCGGGAAGCTGGAAGGCCGGTGCGGGACTACCCACCGCAAGGGCGTGCTGCGGGGCAGGACTCATGGCGACCTCCGGGTGCTTTCGAACAGGAACCAGCTGCGGCGCTCGGCCTGGTCGATCCAGTTCTCGATCAGGCTGGTGGTGGCGACGTCGTTGTAGCCGCTGCACACCTCGTGGGTGGCGCGCAGGAAGCTGACCAGGCGGCGGTTGTCGTCGGCGAGTTCGGCCAGCATGTCCTGCGCGGTCACGTAGTCGGCATCGTTGTCGAGCAGGCGCTGGATGCGGTGGATCTGGCCGATCGAGCGCAGCGTGCTGCCCCCCACCTTGCGTGCGCGTTCGGCGATGTCGTCGGTGATGGCGAAGATCTCCTCGCCCTGTTCGTCCAGCATCAGGTGGTAATCGCGGAAGTGCGGACCGGACAGGTGCCAGTGGAAATTCTTGGTCTTCAGGTACAGCGCGAACACATCGGCGAGCAGCACGGTGAGGGCGCCGGCGATGTCCTTGACCGCCTGCTGGCCCAGGTCGGACGGGGTATGCAGCGCGACGCTCTGGCGTGAATGCGGGGAAAGCTCGTTCATGGCGGGTCTCATGGGCGGGGTTGGGCGACGGATCCAGACTAGGCGGGGGCGCGCAGCGGGGGTATCGCGCGATCGTTTTCCCGGCTCATACGTTGGTTTGGGGCCGGTCCGGGCGCATCCCTCTTTTGAGGGATCAACCGCCCGCGTGGGCGGGGGATACTGTGCCCCTCCCACCGAAGGTCATTTCGCGATGCCTGCCGGCCCGACCGTGTCCACTCGCCACGCTCTGTACCGCTTCGCGGCCGCGCTGCTGACGCTGTGCATCTTCCTGGTCGATGTCCTCACCACGCTGGAAGGTGCGGTGGCGGTGCTGTACGTGGTGGCGGTGCTGCTGGCAGCGCGCACCGGGCGGCGGGCGGACCTGGTGGTCACCGCGGTGGCGGGGATCGTGCTGACGGTGGTGGCCTACGTGGACTCGCACGGCTTGAACCACGTCGGTTCGCAGACCTTCCGCGCGCTGGTCAGCCTGGCGGCGATCGGCATCACCGCGCTGCTGGCGCTGCAGCATCAACACGCCATGCAGCGCCTGCGCGGCCAGGCGACGCTGCTGGACCTGTCGCACGACATGATCTTCGTGCGCGACCGCAGCGGCGTGATCACCTTCTGGAACCGCACTGCGGTGCAGATGTACGGCTGGTCGGCGGACGAGGCGATCGGCCAGGTGGCCGACGCGCTGCTTTCCACGCGGTATCCCCAGGCGCGGGAGGAGGTGGAAGCGGCGCTGCTCGGGCTGGGCAGCTGGGAAGGCGTGCTTGAACAACGCACCCGTGCGGGGGAGTGGCGCGTGCTGGACAGCCGTTGGGTCATCCAGCGCGATGGAAAGGGAAGGGCGGTCGGCGTCATGGAGACCCACACCGATGCCACCGAGCGTCGGCGCGCGGAAGACGCCGCGCGGCGTGCCCAGGCCGAACTGGCCCATGCCACGCGGGTGGCGACACTGGGCGAGCTGGCGGCCACGCTGGCGCACGAAGTCAACCAGCCGTTGATGGCGGTGGTGACCAATGGCGAGGCGGGCCTGCGCTGGCTGCACCGCGACAGCCCCGACCTGCAGGAAGTGGATGCGGCGATCAACCGCAGCGTGGGCGAGGCGCGCCGGGCCAGCGAGATCGTCAAGCGCGTCCGCGCGTTCCTGGCCAAGCGCAGCACGCCCCGACAGCGACTGGATACGTTGACCCTTATCGACGACGCCGTTCGCCTGGTGCAGCACGAATTCAGCCGCGAATCGGTACAGCTGCGCATCGCCGTGGTCGGCCGACTGCCGCCGTTGATGGGCGACGGGGTGCAGCTGCAGCAGGTGCTGGTCAACCTGCTGGTCAACGCCTGCCAGGCCATGGCCGGGCAGGAGGCTGCACGTGAAGTGCAGATCGATGCCCGGGCAGGCGAGCCGGGTGAAGTGACGATCAGCATCACCGACAGCGGTCCGGGCATTCCGCCGGATCATCTGGACACCTTGTTCAAACCCTTCTTCACCACCAAGCCGCAGGGCATGGGCATGGGGCTGGCGATCTGCCGCTCCACCGCCGAGGCGCATGGCGGCAGGCTTTCGGTGGACAATGTTCCCGGTCGTGGTGCCAGGTTCCAGCTGGTGCTGGCCACCACAGCAGAAGGCGCACCGTCATGACAACCGCCCTACCGCCGCGCGGTGCTGCCGCGCCTGCCAGACCCCTGGTCGTCGTGGTCGATGATGATCCGGCGGTGCGCGACGCGCTGGACAGCCTGCTGCGTTCGGTAGGCCTGCAGACGCGGATACTGGGTTCGCCGGCCGAGCTGCTGCAGGCAGACCTGCCGGCGGTACCCGGCTGCATCGTGCTCGATGTGCGCCTGCCCGGGGTCAGTGGATTGGACCTGCAGGGCCAGTTGGCCGCGCACGGCATCCAGCTTCCCATCGTGTTCATGACCGGACACGGCGACATCCCGATGACGGTGCGGGCCATGAAGGCTGGCGCGGTCGACTTCCTGTCCAAGCCGTTCCGTGACCAGGACATGCTGGACGCGGTCAGCGCGGCGATCGAGCGCGACACGCGGCGTCGCCAGCAGAGCGCCGCCCGCGATTCACTGGACGCACGCTACGCCACCCTGACGCCGCGCGAGCGCGAGGTGATGGCGCTGGTGGTGGCCGGGCTGATGAACAAGCAGGTGGCTGGCGAGCTGAACCTGAGCGAGATCACCGTGAAGATCCACCGCGGCAACGTGATGCGCAAGATGGGAGTCCGTGCGCTGGCCGACCTTGTGCGCCAGGCCGAGGCACTTGGGGTCGGCCAGCCGGCGGCCTGAGCACGCCCGCGCGAACGGGACCGCACAAACCTGTGTATGGTTCACGCGCGCGGGCGCATCGGGCATAAAGGGGCATGAAACCGAATTACCGCATTGCCATCGTTGACGACGATGACGGCGTGCGCCAGTCCCTGTCGAGCCTGGTGCGGGCGCTTGGATACGAGGTGCGCACCTACGCCTGCGCGGCCGACTTCCTGGCCGATGCGGGCGATCCGCCGGACTGCCTGCTCACCGACGTCCAGATGCCGCAGATGGACGGCGACCAGCTGCAGGCCGAGCTGCTGGCGCGCGGCTGCCGCTTTCCGATGATCTTCATGACCGCCTTCCCGACCGACGTCCTGCGCGCCCGCGTGATGGCACGTGGTGCGCGTGCGTTCCTGGTCAAGCCGGTGGACGGCGAAACCATGTCGCGCTGCCTGGCCCAGGCGCTGGGCGACCATACCTCGGTATGACCCGGCGACCCAAGCGTACGATGTCGCCCTTCCGCGTCGCCGCCTAGTCTGTTCCTGCAGTCCCCACCCACTCCAGGAGCAGCACCGATGAGCACCCTCACCACCGCCGACGGCGTCGAGATTTTCTACAAGGACTGGGGCCCCAAGCAGGCCCAGCCGATCGTGTTCCACCACGGCTGGCCGCTTTCCAGCGACGACTGGGACGCACAGCTGCTGTTCTTCCTCGCCAAGGGCTACCGCGTGGTGGCGCACGACCGCCGCGGCCATGGCCGCTCGGCGCAGGTAGGGGAAGGCCACGACATGGACCACTACGTGGCCGACGCGGCGGCCGTGGCCGACCACCTGGAGCTGGAGAACGCCGTGCACATCGGCCACTCCACCGGCGGCGGGGAAGTGGCGCGTTACGTGGCAAAGGCCGCGCCCGGCCGCGTGGCCAAGGCGGTGCTGATCAGTGCCGTGCCGCCGATCATGCTGCAGACTCCTGCCAACCCGGGCGGCCTGCCGTTGTCGGTGTTCGACGGCTTCCGCGCACAACTGGCGCAGAACCGCGCGCAGTTCTACCTGGACCTGGCGAGCGGCCCGTTCTATGGCTTCAACCGCAGCGGCGCGGCGGTGTCCGAAGGCACCATCCGCAACTGGTGGCGGCAGGGGATGGACGGCAGCGCGCAGGCGCACTACGAGGGCATCAAGGCCTTCTCGGAGACCGACTTCACCGACGACCTGAAGGCGATCAGCGTGCCAACCCTCGTGCTGCACGGCGATGACGACCAGATCGTGCCGATCGCCGATGCCAGCCTGCTGACCATCAAGCTGCTCAGGCAGGGCACGCTGAAGGTGTTCCCGGGTTACCCGCACGGGATGTGCACCACGCAGGCCGATGCGATCAACGCGGAACTGCTGGCGTTCATCCAGGGGTGACCGGCCCGCTGACCCGTGCATCACGCGCACGGCGCTACGGTGTGGCCATGCCCAGACAGGGCTGGCCACGACGAGCACGCAGCATGAACAACGACAAGCAGCCCGGCAAACAGCAGGGCGTCAACGAAGCCCAGCAGGACCGCAGGCAGGACGAGGTCGCCAAGACCCGCCCCGGCCAGACCGATGAGAAGGTCCGGCAGGAGGAAAGCCGCCGGCCCCCGATCAAGGACAGCAATCCCGGCTGACCTTGATCGGTCATCGCAGGGACGCGCCATGCGTGTCCCCGCGAGGCAGGACGCAGGCCAACCTTCGCCCGACACCCGCATCCGCAGCCCGTGGCACAATCGGCGTTGACGCCTTGGAGCCCGGACGCTGATGAGCAAGTGGTTGCGATGTCTGCTGTTTGTCGCCTTTTCAGGCATCGGCCAAACCGTCTCCGCGGAAGGCCCCGCCGCTGCTTCGACACCCCCCACAAGCCGCGCTGAAAGCACCCGCATCATCGGCGAGCTGCGCAGGGTGGTGGCCGACGGCGGTATCGAGCGGCTGGAAGCCGTCCGCATCGGCGGCATCGACCAATGGGTGTCCATCCGCGGCAATGATCGGCGCAACCCCGTGCTGTTGATGCTGCACGGCGGCCCGGGCTGGGTGGCGATGCCCACCAGCTGGTACTTCCAGCGCGGCTGGGAAGAGTATTTCACCGTAGTCCAGTGGGACCAGCGTGGTGCCGGCAAGACCTATGCGTCGAACGATCCGGCGCGGGTGGCCCCGACCATGACCCGCGAACGGATGATCGCCGACAGCGAGGAGCTGGTGGCCTGGTTGCGCAAGGAATTCGGAAAGGATCGGATTTTCGTCCTCGGCCAGTCCTGGGGCAGCTACCTGGGCCTGGAGCTGGCCCAGCGCCGTCCCGAATGGCTGCATGCGTACATCGGCATGGGCCAGGTAACGAACGCACCGGAAAGCGAGCGTCGTGGCTGGGCGTGGACGCTGCAGCGGGCCAAGGCGGCGGGCAATGCCGAGGCGGTGGCAGAGCTGGAGGCGCTGGCGCCGTATGCCGAAGGGAACACCCCGCTGCCGCTGGAAAACCTGTTCAAACAGCGCAAGTGGCTGAACCAGTATGGCGGTATGGTCCACAACCGCACTGGCGGCAATGCCGAAGCGGCGGCAATCCGGCTCTCGCCCGAATACACCGACCAGGACGTGGCCGCGATGTGGAAGGGCAACGACTTTTCCATGCAGCACCTGCTGTCCGACGTGCTCACCCTCGACATGAGCCAGGTGCGCGAGCTGAAGACCCCGTTGTTCCTGTTCCTGGGCCGGCATGACTACAACGTCTCGTCCGAGCTGGCCGCCGAGTGGTTCAACACCGTACGCGCACCCGGCAAGCAGCTGGTCTGGTTCGAGCAGTCGGCCCACGAGGTCATGATCGAAGAGCCGGGCAAGACACTGCTCACCCTGGTGAACCAGGTACGACCCATTGCCGAGCGGGCAGGCGACACGCCTTGAAGGCATGACGACACGCAAAAGAAAAAGCCACCCGGAAGGGTGGCTTTTTTTTGCTGCCGTCTGTGCGACGGTGGCAGGAATGTGGTGGAGCCAAGGAGGATCGAACTCCTGACCTCGTCATTGCGAACGACGCGCTCTCCCAGCTGAGCTATGGCCCCAGGTGTACTGCTACGCGGCGTGGGTGCCGCGAACACGCAGTGTAGCGCCGCGTTCACGCGCTGCCAAGAGTGGCCGCTGCGGATGGATCACACGCCGGCGGGGCCATCCAATGGCGGCAGGACCACGCCCATCTTGAGGATTTTTCGTCCATTCCTGAACGGATGTCCGGGTTCGTGAAGAGGCATCCAGGCGGAAATGTTTACAGATCAATCACTTGGGCAAAACGAAAGGCAAAAGGATTCTGTCTTTTTTTACGTAAAGAGGACCACTTCGGTGCCGATAAGAAGTGTGACGTATCTCTCAATCCAAACCCTCCCCTCCGAGTACCAACGATGACGACCCGTGCCGCCACCGTTTTCTCTACCTCCATCGGCGCGCGTCTTGCGCTGCTGATGGGCCTGATCACCACCCTCGCGTTCGTCGTACTGGCGGTGCTGATCTACCGCCAGGCTGCCACCAGCTACCAGCAGCGCGTTGAAGCCGGTCTGCAGAACTCCACCGAGCTGATGCGCGATTCGGTGGAGCTGTACGACCGCAGCCTGAGCGACAGTACCGAGCGCATGGCCGGGATGTTCCGCGCGATGCTGCCGGCCGGCGAGGTCAGCGTGGACCCGGCCGCGCAGGTCGCCGTGGGCGAGCGCCAGACCCCGACTCTGCGGCTGGGCAAGGAGGTGCTCAACCTGCAGGAAGCGGCGGTGGATCGTTTCGCCGAAGCCACCGGCGGTGGCGTGGCCACCGTGTTCGTGCGCGATGGCGACGACTTCGTGCGCGTGTCCACCTCGGTACGTAATGCCGAAGGCGCACGTGCCATGGGCACGGTGCTCGACCACGCCAGCCCGGCCTATCCGAAGATCATGGCCGGTGAAGGCTTCACCGGTCCGGTGAAGCTGTTCGGGGTGGACTACATGACCCATTACATGCCGATCAAGGACGCTGCGGGCGAGGTGGCCGGCATCGCCTTCGTCGGCCAGAACTACACCGAGGGCCTGGCCGCACTGAAAGCGCGCCTGCGCGAATCCACCCTGGGCAAGGAAGGACGCTTCCTGGCGGTCAATACGCGCGCCGGCGATGCGTTCGGCACCGTGATGGCCGCGACCGACGGCGAGGGCGAGCTGCTGTCCGCACGCGTCGACCCGGCCGACCAGGCAACGCTGGAGGCACTGCTGAGCGGCAAGGCCAGCACGGCCACGCTGCACCTGCGTGGCGCCGAAGGCACCCCGGCGCAGCCGTATTTCGTCAGCGCACAGGCCTACGGGCCGTGGCAGTGGACCGTGCTCGGCCTGGAGCCCACCTCGGTGCTGCAGGCGGTACTGCACAAGTTGATGCTGCAGATCGCAGTGGTGTCCGGCCTGGGCCTGCTGGCGGTGATCGTGGCGCTGATCGTGGTGGTGCGCCGCCTGCTCAGCGTGCCGCTGGCCGAGGCCGGGCAGGTCGCGCGCGATGTCGCCGCCGGTCGCCTGGACAAGCCGATCAGCGTGCGCAGCGTCGATGAAGTAGGCCGCCTGATGGGCGCCCTGCAGCAGATGCAGGCCAAGCTGCGCGAGATCATCGCGGCGCAGAACGAAATGAGCCAGCGCCATGCCGAAGGCACGATCAGCCACCGGATCGACGCCAGTCGCTTCGAGGGCGAGTTCGGCACCATGGTGACCGGCACCAATGAGCTGGTCGCCGCGCACATCGGGGTCAAGATGCGCATGGTGGACCTGGTCCAACGCTACGCCGATGGCGACCTGTCGCAGCCGATGGAACAGCTGCCGGGCGAAAAGGCACGCATCACCGAAGCGGTCAACGGCGTGCGCGACCGCCTGCAGGCGATCAACGGCGAGATCAAGCACCTGGTGGCCGCAGCTGCCGCCGGCGACTTCAGCGTGCGCGGCAACGCCGAGGCCTACCAGCACGACTTCCGCGTCATGGTCGACGGCCTCAACACACTGATGGTCACCGCCGACCGCAATCTCGGCGCCTTGTCGGGCCTGCTGCGCGACCTGGCCCAGGGCGACCTGCGTGGCCGCATCGACGGGCAGTTCCAGGGTGTTTTCGCAACCATGCGTGACGACGCCAACGCCACCGTGGCGCAGCTGACCGCCATTGTCGGTGGCATCCAGCAGGCGGCCGTATCGGTAGCCACGGCGTCGGCGGAAATCGCCGCCGGCAACGACGACCTGTCGCGGCGCACCGAGCAGCAGGCCGCCAGCCTGGAAGAATCGGCGGCATCGCTGGAAGAGCTCACCGCCGCAGTGAAGCAGAACGCGGACCATGCCCGCCGTGCCGACCGCCTGGCCGCAGAAGCGTCCGACGTGGCGGTGCAGGGCGGCAACGCCGTGGCCCAGGTGGTGGACACCATGAGCGGCATCGAAGCCTCGTCGCGGCGTATCGCCGACATCACCACGGTGATCGACGGCATCGCCTTCCAGACCAACATCCTGGCCCTCAACGCCGCGGTGGAAGCAGCGCGTGCTGGCGAAGAAGGCCGTGGCTTCGCAGTGGTGGCCTCGGAAGTGCGCGCGCTGGCGCAGCGTTCGGCGAGTGCGGCCAAGGAAATCAAGACGCTGATCGAGGCGTCGGTGGCGCAGGTGGCCGACGGCAGCGAACTGGCCCAGCAGGCAGGGCAGACCCTGCAGCGGGTGGTGGCATCGGTGGGTGAGCTGGGCGGGCTGATCGAAGAGATCGCCAGTGCCAGCCAGGAACAGGCGGCAGGGATCGAGCAGGTCAACCAGGGCATCGTGCAGATGGACGGTGTGACCCAGCAGAACGCTGCCCTCGTCGAGGAGGCTTCGGCCGCTGCGCGTGCATTGAACGCGCAGTCGGCCGAGCTGCAGCAATCGGTCGGGCAGTTCCGCCTGGCCGACGCGCAGCCCGCGCGCATGGAGCGCGTCGCGGCCTGATCGGTGCGGTGGCGTCTGCGATGGGGAGTCGCAGACGCCACCGCCGGATCTATGTCGGGTTGAAACCACGCTGAAACATCGGTGCAATACCTTGCCGCATCGCAAACGGATTGCCCGAGCCCTGAATGTCTTCCCATCGCACTACTTCCCCTTCCAATTCCCGCCAGCCCCGCCCGCACGTGCTGGCGCTGGCCTGTACCACGCTGCTTGGACTGACCGGCAGCGTGCTGGCCCAGGATGCCAGCCCGACCGCGCTTGATGCGATCACCGTTACCGCCGACCATCGCGAACGCAACCTGCAGGACGTGCCGGTCTCGGTCGGCGTGGTCCAGGGCGATCGCCTGCGCGACTACACCGCCGGCGGCGACGACACCCTGCTGGCCCTGAGTGGCCGGGTGCCGAGCTTCTACGCCGAAACCACCACCGGCCGCATCTTCCCGCGCTTCTACATCCGTGGCCTGGGCAACATCGACTTCTACCTGGGTGCATCGCAGCCGGTGTCGATCATCCAGGACGACGTGGTGCTCGAGCACGTGGTGCTCAAGTCCAACCCGGTGTATGACGTGGACCAGGTCGAAGTGCTGCGCGGTCCGCAGGGCACGCTGTTCGGCCGCAACACCACCGCCGGCATCGTCAAGTTCGACAGCATCAAGCCCAGCCAGGACTACAGCGGCCGCGTGCAGGCCAGCTATGGCAGCTACGGCAGCGTGGCGGTGGACGGCGGCTTCGGCGGGCCGATCAACGACATCGCCGCGTTCCGCGTGTCGGCGCTGTACCAGCACCGCGACGATTACGTCGACAACACCTACGCCGGCCCCAGCGCCGATGGCACGGTGGCGCCGAAGAAGAACGCGATGGGTGGATTCGACGACCGCAACGTGCGCGCCCAGCTGCTGCTGCAGCCCAGCGATGCCTTCTCGCTGCTGGCGTCGGCGCATGCCCGCGATTACGACGGCACCTCCACGCTGTTCCTGCGCAACGCGATCACCAGGGGTTCCAACACCACCGACGTGCCGCGCGACCAGGTGGCGTATGACGAAGCCGGCAACAACCCGCAGGCCTACAGGACCTACGGCGGCTCGGTGAAAGCGGTGTACGACTTCGGCAACATCGCGCTGACCTCGATCACCGCCTACGAAACCACCTCCGGTTATAGCCGCGGTGACACCGATGGTGGCGCGGCGGTGAACTTCCCGGTCAACGGCGTCCCCAACGGCTATGGCCAGTCGATGGGCCAGATCCGCGACCTGGACCAGTGGACCCAGGAAGTACGCCTGGCCAACGCGGATGACAACCGCTTGAAATGGCAGGTGGGCGCCTTCTACTTCGATGGCCGCGACGTCACCGATTTCTACCAGCGCGCTTGGTTCCTGCAGGGCGCCGCGCGCAACCCGAACAACTGGGTGCGCCTGCGCAACACCAATACCTCGTTTGCCGGCTTCGGCCAGCTCAGCTACGACGTGACCGACAGGTTCACCCTTACCGCCGGCCTGCGCCAGACCCGCGACGAGAAGCGCACGCGCCTGCTGAAGACCGCCGACACCGCCGCCGGCGTGGTTACCTACCGCGGCCACACCGATGTGGAAATGGCCGATACCACCCCGAGCTGGGACCTGAGCGCGATGTACGCGTTCAACCCGCAGGTGAGCGTCTACGCCAAGGTGGCGCGCGGTTTCCGCGGCCCGACCATCCAGGGTCGCTCAGCGGTGTTCAATGCTGATTTCACCACCGCCGAGTCGGAAACCATCCTGTCCTGGGAAGCCGGCGTGAAGAGCAGCCTGTGGGACAACCGGCTGCGCTTGAATGCGACTGCCTTCACCTACACGGTCAACGACATCCAGCTCAACGGCAATGATTCCAACGGCAACGGCGTGCTGTTCAACGCCGACAAGGCCAAGGCCTACGGCCTCGAAGCGGACATGGAGCTGCGCCCGGTGCCGAACCTGAGCCTGACGGCCGGCGTGAGCCTGCTGCACAGTGAAATCCAGGACGACCGCGTGTATGCGCAGGTCTGCGCGCTGAACGGCGTGGTGGTGTGCACGGTCAACGACCCGACGATCAAGGTCGGCGCCAACACGTTTGCCCGGATCAACGGCAACCCGCTGCCGAATGCGCCGAAATACAACCTGAATATCGCTGCGCGCTACGACGTCCCGGTGAACGACAGCGACGTGCTGTTCGTTTCGACGGACTGGAACAGGCAGGGCTACACCAGCTTCGTGCTGTACGACTCGGCCGAGTTCAATTCCAAGGGCAGCTTCGAAGGCGGCCTGAAGCTGGGTTACTCCGGCAACTATGGTGCGTGGGAAGCGGCGCTGTTCGCGCGCAACATCACCAACGAGAAGAACCTGAAGGGCGTGATCGAGAACTACATGGCCGCGGTGTACAACGAACCGCGCACCGTCGGTGTTTCGTTGAACCTCAACTGGTAACCGGTTGAAGAAAAGGCCCCGCGCAAGCGGGGCCTTTTCGTAGGGGGTCCTGCGCAGCCACGCAGGGCGTGGCTCTACGTGTGATTGCGTAGAGCCACGCCCTGCGTGGCTGCGCGACCTCAACCCGCAGCAGGCAACAACGGCGCCAGTACCGGTTCCAGCTCTGCCTGACGCCAACCGGCCAGGGCGTGCGGCCACTGGCGGCTTTCCATGTAGCTTTCCAGGTGTTTGCGCGAGGCCAGCACGCCGTCGGGCAGGCCCAGTTCTGCAGTGCGCTTGGCCACCGCGTCCTGCAGGCGCTTGAAGGTCTGCTTGTTGGCGTCGGTGGCGGCCAATGCCAGCGGCGCCTCCGCTTCATCGTGCAGCGGCGTTTCCAGCGCCTCCCAGACCTGCGCGGCAAGCTTTCGCGGGGCCTTCGGGAAACCTTCCATCAGCTTGGCCAGCGCGGCGGCATCGGACGGTGGCGTACGCGCCAGCACCGCGGCCAGTTCGTTGTCCAGGATCCAGCTGCGCGGCTTGTCGCTGGCGCGCGCCTGCACATCACGCCAGCGCAGCAGGCGCAGCAGCCGGTGCTGGGCGTCGGCATCCATGAACTGTGCCGAGCGCATGGCCAGGTGCGGCCAGCGTTCCTCGTCGTGTTCGACACTGGCCAGCAGGCGCTCGGCATCGTCCTGCAGCCATTGGCGGCGGCCCAGCCCGCCCAGCGTCGCGTCGACCGCATCGTGGATGGCGAACAGGTATTCCACGTCGTCGGCGGCGTATTCCAGCTGCGCGTCCGAGAGCGGGCGGCGCATCCAGTCCGAGCGCGTCTCGCCCTTGGCCAGGGTCACCCCGGTGATCGCGGTGACCAGCTTCTGGTAGCCCATGCCGCCACCGATACCGGCCAGCGACGCCGCGATCTGGGTGTCGAACAGGGGGCGGGGCAGCACGCCGCAGGCGACCTTGAAGGTGACCAGGTCTTCGCTGGCGCTGTGCATGATCTTCAGGATCGAGGTATCGGCCAGCCACGTCGCCAACGCCTCGTTCATGCCGGGAATGAGCGGGTCGATCAGCAGGATTTCATCGCCGACCGCCATCTGCACCAGCGCCAGCTGCGGCCAGTAGGTGCGCTCGCGGATGAATTCGGTGTCCAGCCCGATGCGGGTGGGGCGCTGGCGGTAGCGCTCGTCCAGTTCCGCCGGGGTTTTGATCCAATATGCCACGTGGGATTCCGTCTACTGCAGGTTTGCTCAGGTGAGGGAGAATAGCCTAACGTCGAACCCGCCCCCGTCGAAGGAACCCGAATTGCGCACACCAGGCCCCGCTCCGTTGTTGCTGGCCGCGCTGCTGCTGGCCACGACCGCGTGCTCGCCCGAGGAGCCTGCGCCGAAGGCGGCGGGCGCAGCGGCGGCCGCGACGGCAGCGCGGGCGGCGCCGGCGCGTACGGCCAGCCCGGCGCCGGCGCAGGTCACCATCGGTGGGGAGGATGCGGCCGAAACCGAGCAGCGCTGGCAGCCGCCGGCGGTGGTCATTGCCGACGACGGCGTGGCCCAGGCGCGCAAAGATGCGGCCAAGGCACTGGCCGAGGGCCGGTTGTATGCCACCGCGGCCGACGCTATTCCGATCTGGCTGGCGCTGCTGCAGCGCGATCCTGGCGACCGCCAGGCCAAGGCCGGGCTGGCGCGTGCCCGCCAGCGCCTGCTCGACGACGCCGCCGTGCTGCTGGAGCGGCCGCTGCAGCAGCGTGAAGCCCTGGCCCAGGCCAGCGAGATGGCGCTGGTGCTGCTGACCCTGGCCCCCGACGACCCCAAGGTGCGGCAGCTGCAGTCGCGGGTGGAAGTGGCCCAGCGCGTGGTTGCCTACAACCGGGCCGGTGAGGACGACCTGCGCGCCGACCGGATCGGCGAAGACGGCGATGGCGCCATCCCCAACTTCCGCGAGGCGCTGGCCCTGCAACCGGACGACGCGCGTGCGCGGCAGGGCCTGGCCGCGGCCGAGAGCGCGCTGATCCGGCGCGCCGAGAGCGCTGCCCGCGCCGCCGATTTCACCGCTGCCGGGACCTGGCTGGCCGAAGCGGCCAAGGTGCGCGATTCCGCGCCGACCATCGTCGACGCGTTCGAGCGGATCGAGGCCATCCGCGCGCAGACCCTGGTGCGGCTGCGCGATGAGGGCCTGCGCGACCTGACCACGCCGCAGGGACTCAAGCCGGCGCGGCAGAAACTGGAAGATGCGCTGCGCATCGCGATGCCGGGCGACCCGGTGGTCGGCCAGCTGCGCGAGCGCATCGAACTGGCCACCCACTACGGCAGCTTCCGCCCGCGCCAGGTGTTCAGCGACGCGCTGCGCGACGGCGGCCGCGGTCCGCAGATGATCGTGGTGCCGCATGGCGGCTTCCAGATGGGGGCCAGCGACAGCGAACCTGGCGCCAGCGATGCGGAAAAGCCGGCGCACTACGTGCGCTTCGAGCGCGGCTTCGCCATGGCCATCACCGAAATCACCGTGGCCGACTATCGCCGCTACGTGCAGGCCAGCAACGCGCGCCCGCGCGCCACCCGGCGCGGCCATTCGATCATCTACGACGAACGCAGCGGCAACTTCACCCGCAGCAGTGGCGTGGACTGGCGTTCTGGCTATGACGGCACGCCCGCGATCGCCAATTCGCCGGTGATGCACGTGAGCGTGCGCGATGCCGAGCATTACGCGATGTGGCTGTCCGAGCAGACCGGGCGCTCCTATCGGCTGCCCAGCGAGGCCGAGTTCGAGTACGCCATGCGCGCCGCCACCAGCGGCCGCTACCCCTGGGGCAATGCCGGCACGCCGCCGCCACTGTCGGGCAACTTCACCGGCGGCGAAGACGTGTCGCCGTCCGGTCGGCGCTGGTTCAACGCCTTCGTCGGCTACGGCGATGGCTGGTGGGGGCCGGCGCCGGTGGGCAGCTTCCAGCCCAACGCCTGGGGCCTGCACGACATGGCCGGCAACCTCAGCGAGTGGGTCGCCGACTGCTGGCACGCCAGCTACCGGCGCGCCCCGGCCGACGGCGTGGCCTGGTTCAACCCCGGCTGCCGGCAGCGGGTGATCCGCGGGGGCAACTGGGCCAATGCGCCGGAGCAGACCCGCGCGGCCTGGCGGCAATCACAGGATTCGGACACGACCAGCGCCAGGATCGGGTTCCGCCTGGTCCGCGGTATCTGACCCCCCGGAGTTGGCGGTAGGATTTCCCACACCCCTCAGGAACCACCAGCATGCGCAGCGATCCATTTGGCGGCCAGCAGCAGCAACGGGCGCGGCGCCCGGGTTTGTTCGGCAACATCCGCTGGTGGGTGCTGCTGGCGTTCGCCGGCTACGCCGCGTTCTACTGGTTCTCCAACCGCAGCGTCGACCCCTACACCGGCGAGAGCGTGCTGATCGACAGCTCGCTGGATGCCGACCAGGAAATGGCGATGGGCTTGCAGGCGTATCAGGAGATCCTGCAGCAGGAACGGCCGCTGGACCCGAACGCGCAGGTCTCGCGCGACGTGCGCGCCATTGCCGAGCGCCTGATCCGCAAGGTGGACGTGGTGGAAATCTCGCTGGCGCAGGAGCACGGGCTGACCCCGGCGCATTTCTCGCGCGATTTCCAGTGGGAAGTCAACGTGATCCAGTCCGACCAGGCCAACGCGTTCTGCCTGCCCGGCGGCAAGATGGCGGTGTACACCGGGCTCATCCCGGTTGCGCAGACCCAGGACGCCATGGCCGTGGTGATGGGGCATGAAATCGCGCACGCGCTGCTGCGCCATGGTGCGCAGCGCATGGCCCAGCAGAAGCTCACCCAGATCGGCCAGATGGCCGGCGCCGCCAGCGGCATGGACCCGCAGCAGCAGCAGATGGTGATGTCGGCGATGGGCTATGGCTACCTGCTGCCGTACGCGCGCAGCCATGAAACCCAGGCCGACGAGGTCGGGCTGATGCTGGCCGCCGCGGCCTGTTTCGACCCGCGCGAAGCGGTCCCGCTGTGGGAGCGCATGGGCCAGGCCAGCGGCGGGCAGGCACCGCCGGAGTTTTCCTCGACGCATCCCAACCCGGGCACGCGCATCCAGAACCTGCAGGCGCTGATGCCCAAGGCGATGGAGTACCGGCAGCGGTTCTGCGAGACGGCGGGCGGCTGACGAAAACAGCGCGTAGAGCCACGCCCTGCGTGGCTGGCGCATTACGTGGCACCGCACGGTGCAGCCACGCAGGGCGTGGCGCTACGGTTTGCTTACCACCACGTCGATGACGCCGTCCTGCACGCGTGCTTTCAGGGCATCGCCCGGCGCCACGTCCAGCGGTGAGCGCACCAGGCGGCCGTCGTCTTCGCGGGTCAGGATGGCGTAGCCACGCGCCACGGTGGCCAGCGGGCTGACCGCTTCCATCGAGCGCGCCAACGCGCGCAGGCGCAGGGTGTCGCGCTGCAGCTGCCGCGCCATTGCCGCGTCCACGCGCGGCAAGGCGCGCTGCAGGCGCTGCGCCAGCGCATCCAGCTGGCGCTGCGGGTGGCCGTTGCGCAGCACCACGCCGGCATGCCGCAGGCGCGCCAGGCGCCGTTCGTGCTGCTGCTGCCAGGTTCCGGCCAGGCGTCGCGCCAGCTCCTGCTGGCGGCGCTGCAGCAGCTGCAGGCGGTTCTGCGGGCTCTGTGCGTTGAGCCGCAGCAGGGCGCGGTCGGCGCGCTGCATGGCCTGGCCCAGTCCATGCCGCTGCAGCTGGACCAGCCGTGCCGCCAACCGGCGCAGGCGCAGCTGCAGGTCGCGCTGGTCGGGGACCAGCAGCTCGGCGGCCACCGACGGCGTCGGCGCGCGCAGGTCGGCGGCGAAGTCGGCCAGGCTGAAGTCGGTTTCGTGGCCGACGGCCGACACCACCAGGGTCCGGCTGGCGGCGATCGCGCGCGCCAGCTGTTCGTCGTTGAAGGCCCACAGGTCTTCCATCGAGCCGCCGCCGCGGGTCAGCAGGATCACGTCGTAGCGGCCGCTGGCATCGGCGCCGCGCAGCAGGGAGGTGATCTGCGCGGCGGCGCTGTCGCCCTGCACCAGGCTCGGCAGCAGGTCCACCTCCAGCAGCGGGAAGCGCCGCTGCAGCACGCTCAGCACGTCGCGCACAGCGGCGCCGGTGGGCGAGGTGATCACCGCCAGCCGGCGCACGTGGGCGGGCAGGGCGCGCTTGCGTCCGGCAGCGAACAGGCCTTCGGCTTCAAGCCGCGCCTTCAGCTGTTCGTAGGCCCGGCGCAGCGCACCTTCGCCGGCCTCCTCCATGTGCTCGAGCACCATCTGGTATTCGCCACGCGCGTCGTACAGCGTCAGCCGTCCCCGCACCAGCACGCGCATGCCCTCGCGCGGCACGAACTTCAACCACTGGCTCTTGGGCTTGAACAGCGCAGCGCGGATCTGTGCGCGTGCATCCTTCAGGGTGAAGTACATGTGGCCGGAGGCCGGGCGGGTCACGTTGCCGAGCTCGGCTTCCACCCACACCGACGGGAACGTGCCTTCCAGCAGGTCGCGGGCCAGCACGTTGAGCTGGCTGGGCGTGAGGATCTGCGCGCTACGGTCCATGGCGGGTCAAACGGTACGAACGGGGGCTCATGGTCGCACGCCCTGGCGCGCGGCGTGCTGCTGCAGCGCCCACTGCACGTGTTCGCGGACCAGCGCGGAGGGGTGGTCGGCGCGGGAGTGCAGTGCGGCCAGCGTGTCGGCGTGGCCGGGCGCATTGCCCAGCGCCACGGCGATGTTGCGCAGCCAGCGCTCGTGTCCGCTGCGGCGGATCGGGCTGCCTTCGGTGCGGCGCAGGAACTCGTCTTCCTCCCACGCGAACAGGTCGGCGAGGCTGGCGCTGTCGAGAGCGTTGCGCGCACGGAAATCCGGCTCGTCGGTGCGCCGCGCGAACTTGTTCCAGGGGCAGACCAGCTGGCAGTCGTCGCAGCCGTAGATGCGGTTGCCCATCAGCGTGCGCATGTCTTCGGGGATAGCGCCGTCGTGCTCGATGGTCAGGTACGAAATGCAGCGCCGCGCGTCCAGCCGCTGCGGACCGATGATGGCCTGGGTCGGGCATACGTCGATGCAGCGCGTGCAGGTGCCGCAGTGCGCGGTGGCCGGGGCGTCCACCGGCAAGGGCAGGTCGATGTAGATTTCGCCGAGGAAGAACCACGAGCCGCCGTGCCGGTCGATCAGGCAGGTGTGCTTGCCGATCCAGCCCAGCCCGGCGTTGCGGGCGAGGGCGCGCTCCAGCACCGGTGCCGAGTCGACGAACACGCGGTAGCCGAAGGCGCCGATCTCGGCGGCCAGCGCATCGGCGAACTTCTGCAGCCGGTTGCGCATCAGCTTGTGGTAGTCGCGGCCCAGTGCGTAACGCGCGACGTACGCGCGGTCGCCATCGTGCAGGGTGTCCCAGGCCTGGGCGTCGTCCTTGTGGCCGTAATCCATGCCGACCGAAATCACCCGCACGGTGCCCGGCAGCAGTTCGGCCGGCCGGGCGCGCAGGGTGCCATGCCGGGCCATCCAGTCCATGGTGCCGTACAGGCCCTTGCCCAGCCAGTCGGCCAGGTGCGCTTCGTCCTCGCCGAGCTCGATCCCGGCGATGCCACAGCGCTGGAATCCGTGCGCGCGTGCAAGCGCGCGCACGCGCTCGGCGGCACGGGGCAGGTGGAGGGGGGCAGGCAGGGGGACCGCGGACATGGTGACAAGTATAGAATCCCGGCATGCCAGAGCTTGCTGAATCGTTTGACCTGTGGGCGGCCGAGCGCCTTCCGCCGCTGCTGCCGCCGCGCCCCGTGGACAGCCACAAGGGCAGGAACGGCCACGTGCTGTGCGTGGGCGGCAATGCCGGCAGCGGCGGCGCGGTGATGCTGGCGGCAGAGTCGGCGCTGCGCGCCGGCGCGGGCCTGGTCAGCGTGGCGACCCGCTCGCAGCACGTCGCGCCGCTGCTCGCCCGGCTGCCCGAAGCGATGGTGCACGCAGTGCAGGACAGCGATGAACTGCAGGCGCTGCTGCCGCGTGCCACGGTGATTGCGATCGGCCCGGGCCTGGGCCAGGACGACTGGGCGCGCGAGCTTTGGCGCCAGGTAGTGGGCAGTGGCAAGCCGCTGGTGATCGATGCCGACGCGCTGAACCTGCTGGCCGCCCAGCCCCGGGCGCTGCACGATGCCATCCTCACGCCGCACCCGGGCGAGGCCGCACGCCTGCTGGGAACCGATGCGGCGGCCGTGCAGGCCGACCGCTTCGGCGCGGCAGCGGCGCTGGCCGCGCGCCACGAGGCGGTGGTGGTGCTGAAGGGCGCCGGCACCGTGGTCGCTGCGCCGCATGCGCGTCCGCGGGTCATTGCCGCCGGCAACCCCGGCATGGCGGTGGGAGGCATGGGCGACCTGCTCACCGGCATCATCGCGGCGCTGCGCGCGCAGGGGCTGGCGGCGTTCGACGCGGCCAGCGGCGGCGCGCTGCTGCACGCCCTGGCGGGCGACGACGCTGCCCGCGACGGCCAGCGCGGCCTGCTCCCCACCGACCTGCTGGTGCCGCTGCGCCGGCGGGCGAACCCGGAACCGTGATACCGATGATCGACTTTTTCCTGGCAGAACCGCAGGACACCGACCTGCTGGGCCAATGGCTGGCGGCCACCCGGCCGCCACGCGCGGTGGTACAGCTGCAGGGCGACCTGGGCGCGGGCAAGTCCACGCTGGCGCGGGCGCTGCTGCGCGCGCTGGGGGTGCAGGGCGGGATCCGCAGCCCGACGTACACGCTGGTGGAGCGCTATCCGCTCAGCGACGGCACCGAGGCCTGGCACCTGGACCTGTACCGGATCGGGCAGGCGGAGGAGCTGGATTTCCTCGGGCTGGACGAGGACACCGCGTCGCTGTGGCTGGTGGAATGGCCGGAGCGCGGCGCGGGCGCGCTGCCGCCGACGGATCTGGTCGTGGCGCTGGACATCGAAGGGCAGGGCCGCCGCGCGCGGCTGTCGGCGGTGAGCGTGGCCGGGCAGGAATGGCTGCATCGGCTGCCGCAGGGGGGCGACTTGCAGGCCCTTTCTGTGGGGTGACACTAGGAACCATCCCCAGGTTACGGATTATTAAGGAAAAAGCGGTTGCAATTCATTCAGCGCAGTGATTGAATCCTCAGCCATGCCAATGGGGAAACCACTCACCGCCATCTGCGCCGCCGTCGGACTCTGTCTGGCGAGCGCGCTGTCGTGGGCAGGTGAGGTCCGCCAGGTCGCGGTGGAGACCGGTTCGACCGGCACCCGCGCCGAGATCGCACTGGCCGGCAGCGGTGGTTACAAGACGCTGAGCCTGTCCGGCCCGAACCGGCTGGTGGTCGATTTCCCGGATTCCAGCGCGGTGCGCAACCTCAAGATGCCGGCGCCTGCGGGCGTGGTCACCGCCGTGCGCACCGGCCAGCCGGTGCCCGGCACGTTCCGCGTGGTGTTCGACCTGGCCGAGTCGGTGGCGCCGTTCAAGCCGCAGATGATCAAGCAGGGGCAGGATTCGCGCCTGGTGATCGAGTGGCCGGGCGATGCCCCGGCCAGCGTCGCCAAGGCACCCGCCGCCAGCGCGCCTGCGCCCGCAGCGACCCCGCCGGCAACTGCAGGTGTAGCGGCGCAGCCGGCCAGCGCACCGCCCACCCAGACCACGCGCACGCTGCCGCCGACGCCGGCCGAAGCCGCGCAGGCGCGCAACGACGCGGCGCGCGCTGCGGCGCTGTTGACCGCTACGGTTCGCCAGCAGGCGAGTGCGAGTGCGGCTGCTGCCGCTCCGTCCCCCGCAGCCCCTTCTGCGGCAACCACCGCCAACGTGGCGGCGGCAGGCACCGCGAACGCGGCCAGCAATGCCGCCTCGCCGGCGGCGATCCTCGCCGGCCAGCCAACGGCGGCGGTGGTTCCCGCGCCGGTCGCGGCGGTGCCTGCGCCGGTGCCGACCACCGTGGTGCCGCCGCGCCCGGCGATGCCCAGCGATGCGGCGCGGGTGAAGATGCAGTCGGGCATGCGCCCGCTGGTGGTGGCGATCGATCCGGGCCATGGCGGCCAGGATCCGGGCGCCGTGGGGCCGACCGGCAAGCGCGAGAAGGACATCACCCTGGCGGTGGCGCGTGAACTGGCGCGCCAGGTCAATGCGACGCCAGGCCTGAAGGCCTACCTGACGCGCGACAGCGATGTGTTCATCCCGCTGCCGATGCGCGCGCAGAAGGCGCGTTCGGCGAAGGCGGACATCTTCATTTCGATCCACGCCGATGCGGCGGAAAACCGCGCGGCGACCGGCTCGTCGGTATACGTGCTGTCGACCAAGGGTGCATCGTCGCAGCGTGCGCGTTGGCTCGCGGACAAGGAAAACGCGGCCGACCTGGTCGGTGGCGTGCGCCTGCAGCAGACCGAGGGCACCCTGGCCAACGTGCTGCTGGACCTGGCCCAGAGCGGCTACATGAAGGCCTCCGAAGATGCCGCCGGACACGTGCTGGGCGGCCTGAAGCGGATCGGCAAGAACCACAAGCCGAACATCGAGCGCGCGAATTTCGCCGTGCTGCGCACGTCGGACATGCCGGCGATGCTGGTGGAAACCGCCTTCATCTCCAATCCGGACGAAGAGCGCCGCCTGATGGACCCGGCGTACCAGCGCCAGATCGCCGGTGCGGTACTCGATGGCGTGCACACCTTCTTCAGCCGCCAACCTCCGCCAGGCACGCTCTACGCGGCCAAAGCGCAGGCCGAAATAGACGCCGCCAGCACCGTCGCCGGCGGCAGCAAATAAAAAACCCGCTTCGGCGGGTTTTTATTTGCTGCCGCGTAGAGCCGGGCTCTGCCCGGCTGCTGATGGATCCAGGCGAACAGCCGTGGTCTGCGAACGTGCCTGGCTTGGGTCGGCGGGTGCGGGTTTGCGGGACACGCCGTGAATACGTCCCTGTAGGCTCGTAGAAAACATCCATGTTTTCTACGGTCCCGCAAACCCACCCCCGCCGACCCGTTGGTAGTCGGTCGGTGGCCACGGAAAACGCGGAAGCCCTCCGTCCGAGGCTTCGCCCCGCGTAGTGACACGCCATGCGTGTCCGCTTTTCCCCGCCGCACACCCCTGCGCGCAACAGTGAGACGCTGCTCTTGGCAGTGAAGGTCAGTTTGAGCCCCGCATTTCGCTATCATCACGCGATGAGCATCCGCCAACTCCCCGACATCCTCATCAACCAGATCGCCGCAGGCGAAGTCGTCGAGCGCCCGGCGTCGGTGGTCAAGGAGCTGGTGGAAAACGCGCTGGATGCCGGTGCCACCCGCGTGGATATCGACCTGGAAGAAGGCGGCGTGCGCCTGATCCGCATCCGCGATGACGGCGGCGGCATCGCCGCGGAGGAACTGCCGCTGGCGGTGTCGCGGCATGCCACCAGCAAGATCGCCAGCCTGGACGACCTGGAAGCAGTGGCCACGCTCGGGTTCCGTGGCGAAGCCCTGCCGTCGATCGCCTCTGTCAGCCGGTTCACCCTGGCCTCGCGCCGGCGCAGCGACGAACACGGCTCGGCCCTGCAGATCGAAGGCGGCAAACTCGGCGAAGTGACCCCCCGCGCGCATGCGCCCGGCACCACCGTCGAAGTGCGCGAACTGTTCTACAACGTCCCCGCACGGCGCAAATTCCTCCGCGCCGAACGCACCGAACTCGGCCATATCGAAGAATGGCTGCGTTCGCTTGCGCTGGCCCGGCCCGACGTCGAACTGCGTGTGTCGCACAACGGCAAGCCCTCGCGCCGCTACAAACCGGGCGACCTGTACTCCGATGCGCGCCTGGGCGAAACCCTCGGCGAGGACTTTGCCACCCAGGCCATGCGCGTCGACCACAGCGGTGCCGGCCTGCGCCTGCATGGCTGGATCGCGCAGCCGCACTATTCGCGGGCCAGCACCGACCAGCAGTACCTGTACGTCAACGGCCGTTCCGTGCGCGACCGCAGCGTCGCCCATGCGGTGAAGATGGCCTACGGCGACGTCCTGTTCCATGGGCGCCAGCCGGCCTACGTATTGTTCCTGGAGCTGGACCCCACCCGCGTCGACGTCAACGTCCATCCCGCCAAACACGAAGTGCGCTTCCGCGACGCGCGCCTGATCCACGACTTCGTCTACCGCACCCTCAAGGAAGCGCTGGCCGAAACCCGTGCCGGCATGACGGCCGCAGGCGCGGCTGTTGACGGCCAGCCCAACCCCGCCACCGTGCCGCACCCGGCCAGCTTCGCCGGCAGCGCCTATTCCCTGGGCGGCGGCGGTGGTGGCGGCCAAGGCGCCGGCATGGGCGGTGCCGGCTGGCGCCCGCAGCAGTCCCCGCTGGGCCTGCGCGTGGCCGATGCGCCCTCCGCGTATGCGGCGCTGTATGCGCGCCCCGCCGGCAGCGACGCCTCGCTTCCGCCGATGCCCAGCGAGCAGGGCCTGCCGGTGACCGCCGCCGACAGCGGCGTGCCACCACTGGGGTACGCCGTGGCGCAGCTGCACGGCATCTACATCCTGGCCGAGAACGCCGAGGGCCTGATCGTGGTCGACATGCATGCCGCCCACGAACGCATCGGCTACGAACGGTTGAAGACCGCACACGATGCCACCGGCCTGCACGCGCAACCGCTGCTGGTGCCGATCACCCTGGCCGTGGGCGAGCGCGATGCCGACACCGCCGAGCGCGAGGCCGACACGTTGACCGCACTGGGCTTTGAGATCACCCGTTCCGGTCCCGGCTCGCTGCATGTGCGCAGCATTCCCGCGCTGCTGGCCAATGCCGAACCCGAAGGCTTGCTGCGCGACGTGCTGACCGACCTGCGCGAACACGGCCAGAGCCGGCGCATTGCCAGCGCCCGCGATGAGCTGCTGTCGACCATGGCCTGCCACGGCGCGGTGCGCGCCAACCGGCGGCTGACCCTGCCGGAAATGAACGCGCTGCTGCGCGACATGGAAATCACCGAACGGTCCGGCCAGTGCAACCACGGCCGGCCGACCTGGGCCCGTTTTTCGCTGGCGGAAATCGACCGCTGGTTCCTGCGCGGACGTTGAAGGGGAGCACGATGCGTACTTGGGGATGGGGACTTGGTGCCGCGCTGCTGGCGCTGGGCCTGGCAGGCTGCGGCGACAAGGAAACGGCGCCGGTCAAGGCCACCGTGGATCCGGCGTTCGCCGCCGAACAACAGCAGTGGCGGCTGCAACGCTACACGGACCTGCAGGCGCCCGATGGCTGGACCAGCCTGGTCGGCCTGCATTGGCTCGAGCACAAGGCACATTTCATCGGCAGCGGCCCCGGCAGTGGTATCCGCCTGGCCGTGGGCCCGGCCAAGCTGGGCATGGTGGCGCGCAACGGCGACAGCGTCACCTTCACCCCCGAACGCGGCGTGGCGCTGAGCGTGGACGGCAAGCCGCTGACCGGTCGGATCCGTTTCCAGAGCGACCGCGATCCTGCGCCCACCCGGATCACCTTCGACGATGGCAGGGGCCAACTCAGCCTGATCCATCGCGGCGAACGCTTCGCGCTGCGGGTCAAGCACGCCGACGCCTATTCGCGCAGTGGATTCGCCGGCCTGAACTACTGGCCCGGCGGCCCGGACTGGCGGGTCAGCGCACGCTTCGTGCCGCACCCGGCGGGCAAGACCCTGCCGATCGTCGACATCACCGGACTCACCACCGCCATGCCCAACGCGGGCGCGCTCGAGTTCGAACGCGACGGCAGGACCTGGCGGCTGGAAGCGCTGGGCGAACCCGGGCGCGAGCTGTTCGTGATCTTCGGCGACCGCACCAGCGGCCACGGCAGCTACCCTGCCGGGCGCTACCTGGACCTGCCGGCGCCGGATGCCAGTGGCACGGTGCTGATCGATTTCAACCATGCCTACAACCCACCGTGCGCGTTCACTCCGTTCGCCACGTGCCCGCTGACCCCGCCGGAAAACCGCCTGGACCTGCGGGTCGAGGCGGGCGAACAGGCCTATCATCCGCCCCGCGGAGGAGTGTGACGATGACGATGTTGAAGCGACTGGCGGCCCCGTTGCTGCTGGCCACCGGCCTGCTGCTGGGCAGTGCCGCCGCCATGGCCGCGCCGGCCACCGCGGCCGCCGCCGCCAGTGCGCCGGTGCCCCTGCTGTGGAAGGTGACCGGCCCGGGCGACAGCCAGCTGTACCTGCTGGGCTCGTTCCACCTGCTGCGCGCCGACGATTACCCGGTGGCGCCGGAGGTCGACCAGGCGTTCGCCGCCTCCCGGCGCGTGGTGTTCGAATTGTCGCCGCAGGACATGCAGTCGCCGGACCTGACCCGCAAAATGCTGCAGGCCGCCATGCGCACCGACGGCAGCGAGCTCAAGCGCGACCTGGACGCGGCCACCTGGACCAGGCTGCAGGACTATGCGCGCGCCAACAACCTGCCGCTGGCCCAGCTGCAGGGCATGAAGCCGTGGTTCGTCGGCCTGACCATCACCCTGTCGCAGTTCGCCAAGATGGGGTTGGACCCGGCGCTCGGGCTGGACCGGCATTTCATGACGCGCGCCGCCGATGCGGGCAAGCCGACCAGCGGACTGGAAGACATCGACACCCAGGTGGCGGTGCTGTCGGGCATGTCGACGCAGGAACAGCAGCAGATGGTGGCCGAGGCGCTGGAGCAGGCCGGGCAGGCCGATGCCGAGGGCCGCAAGCTGCACGACGCCTGGCGACGCGGCGACGACAAACTGTTGTGGAACGCGATGGCCGCTGAAATGCGCGGCGCCTACCCGCAGCTCTACAAGCGCATCAACACCGACCGCAATGACGCCTGGGTGCCCAAGCTGGAACAGCAGCTCAAGGCCGGGCAGGGCGGCACGCTGGTGGTGGTGGGAACGCTGCACCTGCTCGGCGAAGACGGGGTGGTCGAAAAGCTGCGCGCCAAGGGTTACCAGGTCGAGCGGATCTGCAGCGCCTGCACCAAACCCAAGGGCCGGCCCAGACGCTGAAGGCTTCAGGCGGAAACGAAAAAGGCGCGGCCGTGAGGCTGCGCCTTTCTGCGTACTGCCGCGCGGGAATCAGCGGCGGGTCTTGCCGCCCGCCGGCGCATCGGGCTTGGCGTTGCCGGTGCCGGTACCGGTGGAGGTGCCCGGCGGGCGCGGGCCGAAGCCGCTGCCCATGTTGCGCTGGAAGTCCTGCCACAGTTCCAGGTTGCGTTCGGTGAGCTGGTTCATCATCGCCCACGGGGTCTGCCCGAGCAGGTTGCCCATCTGCTGGCGGAACTGCTGCTGCTGGTCCAGGAACACCTGCATGCTGCGCTCCAGGTAGTTGCCCATGAAGCCCTGCAGCGAATCGCCATAGAAGCGGATCAGCTGGCTGAGCAGCTGGGTGGACAGCATCGGCTCGCCGTCCTGTTCCTGGTCGGCGATGATCTGCAGCAGTACCGAGCGGGTCAGGTCGTCGCCGCTCTTGGCGTCGCGGACTTCGAAGTCTTCACCGTCCAGGATCAGCTGTCGCACGTCCTCGATGGTGATGTAGCTGGAAATTTCGGTGTCGTAGAGACGGCGGTTCGGGTACTTCTTGATGATGCGGTTCGCAGCCATGAAGCAGTCACTCGTCAGCGTAAGGGCGAATGATTGCGCAGCGCAGCACCGGTTGCAACCTCCTTTGGTCATTCATGGCAAATCTTCATGCTGCGCAGCAATTTGTGCAGCAAAATGAGGTTCCGCAACCGGCGCTGCGCTGCGTAATCATTCGCTGCCCACGTTTTGCTGCGCAAAACGTGGGCCCCCGGGGCATGTTTCCTTAACCCCACGCCGTTGGCGCGCCCCCTTCAACAAGAAGGGGCTCCTCGACTGAACCTATGCGTGGCAGGCCCCGCAGCGGTTGTGCTGCACCCCGGTAGCGCCGACCGTTGGTCGGCCTTGGGAGCCCTTGGTGGCGCGGCTTGTAACCGTTACCACCCCATGTGGTGGCCGCCGTTGATGTCCAGGTTGGAACCGGTGATCCAGGCGGCTTCCTCGGCGACCAGGAAGGCGACGGCGTAGGCGATTTCCTCGGGCTTGCCGAGGCGGCCGGTGGGGATGTCGGCGATGATCTTGGCGCGCACTTCGTCGGGTACGGCCATCACCATGTCGGTGGCGACGTAGCCGGGCGAGATCGTGTTGACGGTGATGCCGAAACCGGCATTCTCGCGCGCCAGCGAGATGGTGAAGCCGTGCATGCCGGCCTTGGCGGCGGCGTAGTTGGCCTGGCCGTACTGGCCCTTCAGGCCGTTGATCGAGCTG